>Ga0208612_1000364_pt1 | contig 20791 bp, 20 predicted proteins | sample AntDryMetagUQ889_FD_188089 | JGI IMG/M metagenome (GOLD analysis project Ga0208612, IMG submission 188089) | Polar desert microbial communities from Antarctic Dry Valleys - UQ889 (SPAdes) | ecosystem: Environmental > Terrestrial > Soil > Desert | place: Antarctic Dry Valleys | collected 2008-12-31 | reverse complement strand
ACCCGATCAACCCCATCCGCTGCGCCCGCTGCACCGCCTCCGCGCGGTTGCGCACCTCGAGCTTGCGGTAGAGCGCGCTCGTGTGCTCCTTGACCGTGTGACGGGAGAGGAAGAGGTGCCGGCCGATCTCCGAGTTGGTGGCCCCGGTGGCCACGAGCTCGAGCACCTCGCGCTCGCGCTCCGAGAGGGGCACCGCGGGCTGGTCCTCGAGCGGGGTGAAGACGCTCATGCCGAGGCCCACCATCCGCACCGCCTTCGCCACGTCCTGGGCGCCCCAGTCCTTGGACACGAAGCCCGACGCCCCGGCCGCCCGGGCGGCGCTGGGCGAGATCCGCCCGGCGCCCGAGATCAGCAGCACGCGCAGATCGGGAGAGAGCTCGCGCAGGTCGGCGCAGATGCGCGCCCCGGACTCCTCCCCCACGAACAGATCCACCAGGGCCACGTGGGGGTCGTACCGCCGGGCGAGCTCGAGCGCTTCTGGCCCCGTTTGCGCGCTCAGACAGCGCTCCACCCACGGCTGCTCGGTCAGCAGCAGCCGGAACCCCCAGTGGACCACGTCGTGGTCATCGACCACGAGCACGCGCAGCCCCGGCTCGCCGTTCATCCCTCCTCCGCCGGCAGGACCAGACGCATTCTCCACAGCCCTGGGGCGGGTGGACCGAACTCGAGCATCCCACCCTCCTGGAGTGCCTCGACCGCGGTCAGTCGCAGGCCCATCCCGCCCGCGGCCGAGGGCTCGCCGTTGACGCCGTCATTCTCCACCTCGAGCACGAAGGCGCCTTCGTCGCGACGGGCCGTCACCTCCACCCGCGAGGGATCGGCGTGCTTGGCGGCGTTGCGCAGGGCCTCTGCGAGCGCGGCCTGGACGAGCGGCTCCAGGCGCTCGGGCATGTCCTCGAGCTCGATGCAGGACACCTTCACCGGCAGGCCTCCCCCGTCCTGGGCCAGACGCTCGAGCTCAGTCCGCAGCGGGATGCCGGTGCTGCGCGGGCGTGGGGCCAGCGGTCGCGCGAGCGCCTCGCGCAGGTCGGATAGGGCCGAATGGACCTCGGCGCCGAGGCGGGCACGCTCGTCGGCCTCGAGCTGCTGACCGGTCGACAGCGCCAACGAGACCCCGAACAGGCGCTGCACCACCCGGTCGTGAATGTCCCGGGCCAGCTCGATGCGGTCAGCCAGGCCCCTGGCGCGCTCCTGCTGGTGGGCCACCAGGCGAGCGCTGGCGGCGAGCGCGGCGAGCTTCCCGAGGGTCCACAGGGCGTGCGACTCGACCTGCGAGAGGTCGAAGTCGGCGCCGGCGCGGTCGGCCAGGATCACGCCGAACCAGCGCCCGGCCGCCGAGATGGGAGTGCCGGTGAGCTTGGTGATGGGCAGGAACCGCTCGTAGACAGCCGGCAGCTCCTCGTCGAAGCGCTCGGCAATCACCACCACGCGATCCTCGCTCAGGGCCTTCTGCGCCCAGGGGTTCTCGCCCAGGCTGGTCCTCAGGTCGGCCAGCTCGGCCAGCTCAATGGCGTGCGCTCCCACCGCCCGGACCTCGCGTCGGGCGTCGTCGTAGAAGAAAACCACCGCCCGCTCCATCGTCGTGAGCCGGCAGACGGCCTCACAGATCCGGTTGAAGAACGACTCGGGGGCCTCGGGGGCGTCGGCCTCCGAGAGGAGTGCGACGAAGACCTCGAGGGCCTCAACCCGCGCCGGGGTCGAGAGGCTCACGGGCGAGCCTCTCGCGGCAAGGTGAGACAGCCTCTACAGCGCGACGCCCGGTGCGGGCGTGGTCCGCATGTCCTGGCCCAGCGGGCGCTCTTCGTGGAGCGCGAGGCGGAGCTCCTGCATCGGCTCGAGGAACACGCGTCGCCGGTGGCCGCAGGCGTCGCACGAGACCTCGACCGACGGGTCGAACGACTCCGCGTCGAGCGTCCACCGGACGTCACTCGAGAGGCAGCCCGGGCAGGCGAGGGAGGCGGCCACGAGCACGTCGGCGTCATCGCCTCGGAAGTGTGCCGTCTCGAGCGTGGACACGCACCGAACGTACGCTCTCGCCCGCGCCCGGCCACGTCCGGCGCGCGGTATACCCCCCGTTCGGGGGAGGAGATCGCCCGGCTCACGACAGAGCTGCACACCGCGATCTGCAGCAGCGGGCGCCGCGATGGCTGACGACACGCGCGCCGACCGCGCGGTCGACCAGGGCGCCGAGCAGGCTTGCGAGGTAGCGAGATGTCTAGAGGGGCCGACGCGTCGATGACGATGCGGGCCCTCGCCGGGTCCGCCGCCGGAGGACGACCACGACGAAGATCAAGACCCACGAGAGCTCGGCCGCGGTCGGGCTCACGAGGGCGATCGGCATCGACGCGGCGAAGATGACGAACGGCAGCAGCCCCTGCCCGCGGGCGTAGGGAAGGGTCGCAGCTCGTGCCTCCGGCCGCACCAGGTCGCGGCGGATCGCATGGTCGACCATCGCCCAGTTGGCCAGGCCGGCCAGTCCGAGCGACAGCGCGTAGAGGATCGGTGCAGCCGGCTCGGTCCCGTAGCTGTCGAGGACCTCGGTGGTGAACGGCACCAGCGCGATCAGCCCCAGGAAGAGAAGGTTGAGCACGAGCAGCCGTGCGTCGAAGCGCTCCAGCGTGCCGAAGAACCGGTGGTGGACCAGCCAGAAGCGGCCCACCACCGCGAAGCTGAGCGCGTAGGAGAGGAGATCGGGCCATCGCCGCAGGAGCGCCCTGGTGAGCTCGTCCTCCCGGCCCGCCGGCAGGTCGGGCACGCTCACGTTCAGGACCAGGAGGGTGATGGCGATCGCCATCACGCCGTCGCTGAACGCGACGATGCGTCCGAACTCGACCTCACGTTCGGAGCGGGACTGGGTCAACCTCGGGTCGTGAGGGTCAGCCTTGGACGAGTCCACAGGGCGGAGGCTGCCAGGCCGGGCGGATGCGTTCGCCGGGGCCGGGACATGGGCGGTCGCCGCGAGGTGCGCCCTGCGGACGGATGCCCAACGTGGCCTGCTCTGGCTGGCCATCGCCTTCCGGCGGGCAACCGCGGTGAGGCCGCGGGCGGACTCAGCCGCGCTGGACGCGAAGTGCCCGGTCGAGCACGGCCAGCACCTCGAAGTCGTCGTCCTGAGTCCACACCGTCAGGTCGTGGACCAGCGCGGTGGCCGCGACGATCGCATCCATCGCGCCCGCGCGGCGACCCCGGTCGCGCGCTCGGGTCAACAGGTCGGCCAGTCTCTCGGCGACGAGCTCGTCGTACGGGATGGCGACGAAGCTCCGAGCACGCGCGAGCGTCAGGTCGCGAAGGGCGCGGACGGGGCCCTCGGCGGCGCGGCGAGCCCCGACCATGAGCTCCGTCAGCGTCGCCACCGAGATGCGCGCGTCCCCCACGGGCGCGTCACCCAGTGGCCGACCCTGCTCGGCCGCCACGAAGACGCTCGTGTCCATCAGGTAGCCGTTCACCCGACCATGTCGTCGGTGGTCAGTCCCACGTCGAAGTCCGACGCCTCGGAGCGAACGCCGAGCTCCGCAGCGAGAGCGGTGACAGCGGCGAGGTCCGCCAGCACGAGCTCGGTGGGGCGTCGCTCGCTGCGCGTGCGGCGCGGGACTATGTCGGCCACCGGACGGCCGTGCACGGTCAGCACCACCGGCTGGCCGCTCTCCACCGCGGCGACCACGCGGGCGGTGTGGTTGCGCAACTCTCGCACCGACACGTCCACTGTGGCACACCGTAGCACGGGCTACCAGTGCGCCGGGCTCCGAGCCGTATCGGTCGAGCCTCTGCCGGTGTGTATCCCGGCGCGCCGCCCTCGCCATACACTCGGCTCCCCCTTGCACGCGGGCGCCCTCACGGTCTACACCGACGCTGCGGTAGAGCCGGGCCGGGAGGCCGCCGGGCTGCTGCTGGCCGCAATGCTCGCGTCGTTCGCGCTCGTCCGCCTCTCCACCCGCCTCCAGCGCTCCCCGCGCGTGACGTGGTGGCCTGGGAGCGTCGAGACCAGGAGCGGGGTCCACGTCCACCACCTGGTGTTCGGAATCGTCACGCTGCTCGTGGTCGGGTTCCTCTCGTTCGCCATCGACCCCGGGGCGGCCGGACGCAACGTGCTGGCCATCCTCTTCGGGATCGGCGCCGGCCTCACCCTCGACGAGTTCGCGCTCTGGCTCTACCTGAAGGACGTGTACTGGTCCGAGCAGGGTCGCCTCTCGGTCGACGCCGTGGTGCTGGCGGCGCTGGCCGCCGGGCTGTTCCTGGTGGCGCAGCCGCTCGACATCGACCACTCGGCGCCGTTCGCCGTGGCCGCCGCGCTGTGGGTGGCCAACGTGGTCGTCTGCTCGATCGCCTTCATGAAGGGCAAGTTCGTGCTCGGGCTCGTCGGGCTGTTCTTCCCCGTGGTGGCCGACGTCGCCGCCATCCGCCTCGCCCGCCCGAGCTCCCCGTGGTCGCGCTGGTTCTACGGTGCGGACGGGCGGAAGATGGCCCGCGCGCATGCCCGCGAGGTGCGTTGGTCGCGGCGGCGCACGCGCTGGACGAACCTCATCGGCGGGGCTCCCAGCGCCGACCCGAGCCCGGCCGAGAGGCCGTCGAGCTGACGGCCCGGCAGCGGCGCTAGCCGGAGTCTCTCCGGCGACGGGCCATCTTCACCCGCGTCCCGCCGTCGAGCTCAACCTTCCGCAGCCGGACGGCGTGGGGCGTCACCTCCACGCACTCGTCGTCGCGCAGGAACTCGAGCGCCTGGTCGAGCGACAGCTTCCGCGGAGGGACGAGGCGCACGAGCACGTCGGCGCTCGCGGCGCGCACATTGGTCTGTTGCTTCTCCTTGATCGCGTTCACGTCGAGGTCCTGGGGCCGCGCGTTCTCCCCGATGATCATCCCCTCGTAGACCTCCTCGCCGGGCCCGACGAACAGCGCCCCGCGCTCCTGCAGGCTGAAAAGGGCGAAGGACGCGGTGCGCCCGCGCCGGTCGGCCACGAGGGCCCCCGAGGGACGTGTGCGCACCTCGCCGGCCCACGGCTCCCAGCGGTCGAAGACGTGATGGATGATGCCGGTGCCCCGGGTCTCGGTCAGGAACTCGGTGCGAAAGCCGATCAGCCCGCGCGCCGGCACGAGGTAGTCCATCCGCACCCATCCGGTGCCGTGGTTGACCATCTGCTCGAGGCGGCCCTTGCGCAGGGCGACGAGCTGGGTGACCACGCCCACGTAGTCGTCGGGCACGTCGATGGTCAGGCGCTCGATGGGCTCGTGGACCTTCCCGTCCACCATGCGGGTGACCACGCGGGGCTGCCCGACGGTCATCTCGAAGCCCTCGCGTCGCATCAGCTCGACGAGCACCGCGAGCTGGAGCTCGCCGCGGCCCTGCACCTCCCAGGCGTCGGGGCGCTCGGTGTCGCGGACCCGGATCGAGACGTTACCCACCAGCTCCTGGTCGAGCCGGGCACGCACCTGGCGCGCGGTGAGCCGCGAGCCGTCCTGGCCGGACAGGGGCGAGTTGTTGATCCCCACCACCACCGAAAGCGAGGGCTCGTCGACGGTGATCACCGGCAGCGGCCGGGGGTCCTCGGGGTCGGCCAGGGTCTCTCCGATCGTGATCTCCGGCATCCCGGCCACGGCGATGATCTCCCCGGGTCCGGCCTCGTCGGTCTCCACCCGGTCGAGGGCGTCGGTCACGTACAGGCGGCTCACCGTCGCGCGCTCGATGCGCCCGTCGGCGCGGCACCACGCGATCGGCGCTCCGGCGCGGATGGTGCCGTGGCGCACCCGGCACAGCGCCAGTCGACCCACGTAGGGCGAGGCGTCGAGGTTGGTGACCTGCGCCTGGAGGGGGTGGTCGGGCTCGTACGCCGGAGCGGCGATGTGCTCCAGCAGCAGGTCGAGCAGCGGTCCGAGGTCGGTGCCCTCGGCGCCCTCCTCGAGCGTGGCCCGGCCGGCGCGGGCGTTGGAGTAGGCGATCGGGAACTCGATCTGCTCCTCGTCGGCGTCGAGGTCGAGGAACAGCTCGTAGACCTCGTCCACCACCTCGGCGATCCGCGCGTCGGGGCGATCCACCTTGTTGACCACGAGGATCACCGGCAGCCGCGCCTCGAGCGCCTTGCGGAGCACGAACCGGGTCTGGGGCAGGGGGCCCTCGGAGGCGTCGACCAGCAGAAGGACGCCGTCGACCATGGTCAGCCCCCGCTCCACCTCTCCGCCGAAGTCCGCGTGGCCGGGGGTGTCGACGATGTTCAGCTTCACGCCCCGGTAGCGGAACGCGGTGTTCTTGGCGAGGATGGTGATGCCCTTCTCGCGCTCGAGGTCGGTCGAGTCCATCACCCGATCTGGCGTGTCCGAGTTGGCGCGGAAGGCACCCGACTGCCACAGCATCGCGTCCACCAGCGTGGTCTTGCCGTGGTCCACGTGGGCCACGATCGCGACGTTGCGCAGGTCCTCCCGGCGCGCCCCGGAGGGGGGCGAGGGCGCCACCGGCTCGGGCGTGATCGTGCGGTCGGCCATCTCGAGGATGCTAGGTTGGGCGCGTCGGGTGGCCGCCGTGGCGCCCGAGAGGTTCCGTCTCTCTGTGTGCCGTTGAGCGCGTTGGGGTCGCCGGATCTCCCCCATCTTTTCTCAAGGAGCACCTGTATGTCCTCGCCGTCCTTCGCCGATCTCGGCGTATCCCGTCCCGTCCTGGGCGCGCTCGCCGAGCGCGGCTTCGACGCCCCCTTCGCCGTCCAGTCGCTGGTGATCGCCGACGTCCTCGCCGGCCACGACGTCCTGGCCCAGTCGCCCACCGGCTCGGGCAAGACGCTCGCCTTCGGGGTCCCCATGGTCGACCGCATCGCCGCCGACGCCCGCCGTCCCGCCGGCCTCATCCTCGCCCCCACCCGCGAGCTGGCCTGCCAGATCGTCGAGGAGATCCGCACCGTGGCCCACTCCCGGGCGCTGTCCACCGCCGTGGTCCACGGCGGCGTGGGCATCCAGCGCCAGGCCCGGCTGGCCGCGAAGGCGCACATCGTGGCCGCCACCCCCGGCCGCCTCGAGGACCTGCTCGAGCGCCGCGAGATCACGCTCGAGCACGTGCGCATGCTCGTGCTCGACGAGGCCGACCGCATGCTCGACATGGGCTTCAAGCCCGCCGTCGACCGCATCGTGGCCAAGACGCCGCGCGAGCGTCAGACCCTGTTCTTCTCGGCCACGCTCGAGGGCGAGGCCGGCCGCGTGGCCGCCGCCTACACAGCGCGTGACGCACGCCGCCACGTGCACCGCCCGACGATCGAGCCGGTGCCGGCCGAGGTCAAGCATCGCTTCGTGCACCTCGTGCACGACGCCAAGCTCGACGCCCTCGTGACCGAGCTCGGCAACGAGTCCCGCGGCCGCACGCTCGTGTTCGTGCGCACCAAGCGCGGCGCTGACCGCCTCGTCAAGCGCCTCGGCGCCCAGGGGATGCAGGCGGTGGCCATGCACGGCGACAAGTCGCAGTCCCAGCGCGACCGGGCGCTCGCCCGCTTCGAGGCCGGCGACATCGACACGCTCGTGGCCACCGATGTGGCCTCACGCGGCATCGACGTCCCGAACGTGACCCACGTGATCAACTTCGACGCCCCCGAGGACCGCGACGCCTACGTCCACCGCGTCGGGCGGACCGGGCGCGCGGGGTGCGCGGGCGCCGGTGTCTCCTTCGTGGTCGACGACCAGATCGCGGACATGCGCCGCATCGCGGCGCAGCTCGGCCTGTCCGGCGAGTTCGACCGGGACCGCGGCCCGGGCTCCCCGGCCTCGCCGCGGCCCCGTTCACGCCCGCGGAGCTCGCGGTCGCGCTCGCGTAGGTAGAGCCGAGGGCAGTCTCGGGGATCCGGAGCCCCGGGTCAGACCTGCTCGTGCAGCTGCTTGAGCGCCCTGCGCTTCAGGCGCGAGACGTGCATCTGCGAGACGCCGATGTGCCTGCCGATCTCCGACTGGGTCAGCCCCTCGACGAAGCGCAGGCGAAGGACGGTCTGCTCGCGCTTGGGAAGCGTGGCCATCGCGGCCGCGGTGGCGTCGCGGTAGTCGACGAGCTCGTAAGCCGGGTCCTCTTCGCCGATGGTCTCCGCGTGGGAGACCCCCATCTCCTCGCCGTCCGGCCGCTGGGGGCCGTCCAGGGAGACCGAGTCGTAGGCCATTGACGCCTCCATCGCCTCGAGCACGGTCTCGGAGTCGGAGTCCATCGTCGCGGCCACCTCCTGGACGCTCGGACTGCGGCCGAGGTCACGCGAGAGCCGGGCGATGGTGCCGTTCACGGCGAGCACGCGCTCCTGCATGCCCCGGGGCACGTGCGCCGACCACGCCGAGTCGCGGAAGTAGCGCTTGAGCTCTCCGGAGATGGTGGGCACCGCGTACGAGGAGAACGCGGTCCCACGGCTCGAGTCGAAGCGGTCGATGGCCTTGACGAGGCCGAGGGACGCCACCTGCACCAGATCTTCGAGGGGCTCCCGGCCGTTCTGGTGGCGCCGCGCGAGCTGCCGGGCCAGCGGCATGAAGCGCTTCGCGAGATCCTCGCGTGCGGAGTGGTCACCGAGGCTGTGATAGCGGTGGAAGAGCGCGCGCTCCGCCCGGCGGTCTCTGCTGCGCGGCACGGCCGCAGGTGCGGGGGCGCGCGATCGGGGGAGGACGGCACTGCTCATGCAGGATCTCCTTGGGCGAACGGGGACGCTCGAGCCAGAGATCCGTGGCGAGGCCGGCGGTCGCCGCTTCGCCACGTCGCTACAGGCCTTACTCGCGCCGCAGGCCCGTCTGGACCGGGTCCGCGCCGCAGCTCCGAGGTTAGCCCGCCCCGCGAAGCCCTCCGGCGCCGTGTCCGGCCCCCTTACCTCGGATAGGTTCCAGGTCGTGGCCGAGGAGCCGAGCACCGAGGTCGAGGGCATCGACTCCGAGGGCGTCGAGCGCTGGTTCACCGAGAACGTGCCGCACGCCAGCCCGCCGTTCGGGTACGAGCGCATCGTCGGCGGGCGCTCGAACCTGACCTTCCGTGTGACCGACGAGGACGGCGGCACCTGGGCCCTGCGGCGCCCGCCGCTCTCCGGCGCCCTCTCCTCCGCGCACGACATGGGGCGCGAGCACCGGGTCGTCTCCGCGCTCACCCCCACCGACGTCCCGGTGCCGGACGCCGTCGCGCTCTGCGAGGACGAGTCCGTGACCGGCGTGCCGTTCTACGTCATGGACTTCGTCGAGGGCCCGGTGCTGCGCGACGAGGAGACGGCGTGCCGCGAGTTCGGGGAGGACGAGCGCAGGAAGATCGGCGAGTCGGTCGTGGATGCGCTCGTGACCCTTCACTCGGTGGAGCCCGACGAGGTCGGGCTCGGCGAGCTCGGGAGGAAGTGGGGCTACGTCGAGCGCCAGCTCAAGCGCTGGCACGGGCAGTGGGAGCAGTCGAAGACCCGAGAGATCGAGGCCATCGACGACGTGCACCGCCGGCTCTCGGAGAACGTGCCCGAGCAGCAGCGCGCCACGGTCGCGCACGGCGACTACCGCCTCGACAACCTGATCCTCTCGCCCGCGGGAGCGATCGCGGCGATAGTGGACTGGGAGCTCTGCACCCTCGGCGATCCACTCGCGGACGTCGGACTGCTGCATGTCTACTGGTCGCGGCCCGGTGATGAGGTGCTGCCCCTCGGCTCGGCGCCCACGACGGCGTCCGGCTTCCCCGACCGAGGAGAGCTGACGGAGCGCTACGCCGAGCGCTCGGGGCTCGACCTCTCGAAGCTCGACTTCTACGTGGCGCTCGGGTACTGGAAGCTGGCGATCATCCTCGAGGGCGTCTACGCGCGCTACGCGCAGGGCGGATACGGGGAGAGCGACGAGGAGGTCGAGCATTTCCCACAGATCGTCGAGGCGCTGGCCGACTCCGCGGCGAGAACCTCTGCCGAGGTGGGCTGAGGCGTCCAGGTTTGCCGCTCCGGTCGTAGGGCAGGACCGGGTGACGCGTTCTCCCGACCGGGTGACGAGCGCATGCCCGCAGACCAGCCGAGGGAGACATTTGGTGGAGATCAGGACGGAGCGGGTGACGGACGGCGTGCATCGCGTCGCCGACGGGCTGGTCAACTTCTACGTGCTCGAGGAGAACGGGCGCCTGACGATGGTCGACACCGGATGGCCGCGCAGCGGACCCCGCATCGAGCAGGCGCTCGGTCAGCTCGGGCGCTCGACATCGGACGTCGAGGCGATCGTCCTCACCCACGGCCACCCCGACCACCTGGGGGGCGCCGTCCATGTCCACAACGCGACGGCCGCGCCGATCCACGTCCACCGCGACGAGGTCGCCCGAGCCCGGGGAAAGGCCAAGGGCTCCTCCCCGTTCGCGCTGGTCCCCAGCCTCACCCTCCAGCTATGGCGCCCGGCGGCCACCAGGTTCGTCCTCCAGGCGACCGCACAGGGCTTCCTCACCCCCACGTGGCTCGAGGAGGTCGAGACCTTCGACAACGACGAGGAGCTCGACGTGCCGGGCCGCCCGAGGGTGCTGGCCACGCCCGGGCACACCCCCGCCCATGTGTCGCTGCATCTCGCCCAGCGCGGCGTGCTGATCTCGGGCGACGCCCTGGTCAACCTCGATCCCATCACCGGCGCGACCGGACCCCGGCTGCCCCACGACGTCGTGAACGCGGACCCGCCGCTGTGCCGTTCGTCGCTCGACGTGATCGCGGCGGCGGACGCGGACACCTTCCTACCGGGTCACGGCGACCCCTGGCGCGGCGGCATGGCCGACGCGGTGGCCCACGCGCGCGAGGCGGACGCCGCCTGAGGCGGCGGGCGGGCTAGCCGCTCGGCGGCTGGTGCAGGCCGAAGCTCGACCCCTGGTCGTCGCGACAGAGCTTGAAGCGACCGAAGCGGGCGATCTTCTCGTCGTCGCCCTCGATGTCCATCTCCTCCACCTGGCCGCCGAGCTCGCGGACGCGGTGGAGCGCCGCCTCGATGTCGTCGACCCGGAGATCGGCGTGGCTGACACCGAGGCCGGGCGAGCGTTCACACCGAGAGCGACGCGCCCGGAGTCGTCGGCGGGCGCGGCGAGCCGAGGAGGCGAATATGGCCGAGGAGAAGAAGGGCAAGCCGCTGATCCACGACGATCAGGGCGCAAGGACAGCCGCAACCGCGAGGACAAGCACCGCAGGGACAAGCGGCCGAAGCCCGGCCCCCTGACCGGGCCGCTGGACAGCGCTCTGGCCGAGGGCACGATCGAGCCGGACCCCGAGACCCCCTCACGGACGCCGCGCGAGTAACGCGCGCGGCGCTCCGGGGTGCCCCGGGCGCCGCGTGGGCGCAGCCGCGCGGGCGCTAGCGTGATCCGCGATCCCGATGGCTCGGAGGCTCGTGCCGGAGAACGTCCAGACCACCGGCCGCGCCAAGGATCCGGGCAAGGTCCTCGTCGTGCTGCTGCTCGCCGGGGTGTCCTTCGCCCTGTCGCAGACGATGGTGGTGCCTGCCCTGCCCGCCTTCAGCGAGGCGTTCGACACCAGCGCGTCGGCCTCCTCGTGGCTGTTGACCGGCTACCTCCTCTCCGCCTCGGTGGCCACTCCGATCGTCGGCAAGCTCGGCGACCTCTACGGCAAGGGCCGCGTCCTCATGATCGTGCTGCTGATCTTCTCGGTCGGCTCCGTGGTCTGCGCCCTCGGCGAGTCGATCGGCGTGGTCATCGCCGGGCGCGTCATCCAGGGCGTCGCCGGGGGCGTCTTCCCGCTCTCGTTCGGGATCGTCCGCGATACCTTCCCGCGCGAGCGGGTGGCGAACGGGCTCGGCCTGCTGAGCGCGATCTTCGGGATCGGAGGCGGCATCGGACTCCCGCTGGGTGGAGTCTTCGTCGACCACCTCGACGTGTCACTCGTCTTCTGGTTCGGCCTCCTCGGGCTGCCCGCGGCGCTGGCCGCGCACCGGCTGATACCGGCTTCGCCCGTCGTCGAGCGAGCGCGGATCGACTGGCTCGGAGCGGTCCTGCTCTCCGCCGCACTGGCGTCCGTGCTGCTCGGCGTGACCGAGGCCAACGCCCTGGGCTGGACCTCCGCTGCGACGCTCGCGCTGCTGATCGGCGGCGCGGCTCTGCTGGCGCTCTGGGGCTGGGTCGAGTCCGTCCGTGAGGAGCCCCTGATCGACTTCCGGGTGCTGCGCGGGCGCACGGTCGCCGCCACCAACCTCACCGCGCTGCTCGTGGGCTTCGCGATGTTCTCGAGCTTCCTCCTGATCCCCCAGCTCGCGCAGACGCCCGAGGCGACGGGCTACGGGTTCGGGATGTCGGTGACCGGAGCGGGACTGATCCTCGCCCCCGCGGCGCTCGCGCAACTCGTCACCGGGCCGCTGGCCGGCCGCTTCGGCACGCGATTCGGCTTCCGCACGGTGCTCGCCACCGGCGGCGCGTGCGTCATGGCATCGTTCGCGTGGCTCGCGCTCGAGCACTCGAGCGTGTGGCACCTCGCTGTGGCCGGCGCCCTCCTCGGAGCCGGGATCTCGCTGGCGCTGGCGTCCATGGCCAACCTCATCGTGGATGCCGTGCGCCAGACCGAGGTCGGCATCGCCACCGGCATCAACACGGTCACGCGGACCGTGGGCGGGGCGTTCGGCTCGGCGGTGGCCACCGCGATCATCACGTCCGAGGCGGCCGCGGGCACGCCCTTCCCGACCGAGGGGGCCTACACCACGGCCTTCGTGGTCGGGGCCGTGGGCGGGCTGCTCGCGCTGTCCGCAGCCCTGCTCATCCCCACCAGGCGGGCGAGCGCCTCGGACTCGGCGGGGATGGGCGAGGTGCCGGCCGCCGCGCCACTTCGGGGCTGAGCCCCGCCGACCTCAGCGGGCGAACCCGATGTCCTGGTAGAGCGTCGACTTGAAGCCGAACGACCCGTAGTTGGCCAGGTTCGACCTCGTCGCGGTGATCGCCGGCCGCTGGTAGAGGACCAGCGAGTGGACCTCTTCCCAGACGAGGCGGTCGGCCTGGTTCAGCATCTCGCGCGCGCGGCCCTTGTCGAGCTGGCCCTGCGCATCCTCCATCAGCCGATCGATCTGCGGTGAGCCCACGCGCGCGTAGTTCTGCTGCACCTGGAGATCGCCCTTGGCGTCCTTCACGGGCATGGCGTAGAGCGACTTCGACGACGCTATCGGGAACGGCGTGCCGACCCACGAGAACGGGGCTATGTCGTAGTTGCCCGGGATCACGTACTTGTCGAAGAAGTCGCCCTCGGGAACCGCCCGGATGTCGAGCGCCACCCCCACGTCGCGCAGCATGGCCTGGGCCAGCTCGGCCTCCTGGCGGCTCGTGGCCACCCCGGTGGGGATCACGAACCGCACCTCGAGCCGGCGGCCCCCCTTGGCGCGGACGCCTCCCGGGCCGGGCCGCCAGCCCGCCCGGTCGAGGGTCTGCCGGGCGCGGGCGGGATCGAACCCTCCGACGTCGCCGGCGTTGTCGCGGTAGCCCTCCTGGGTGTTCACGAAATAGTGGTTGCCCATCGTCCGGGTGGGCCAGTCGAGGCCCACCAGGTCCGCCCGGGTGATCGCATCGCGGTTGACGGCCATCGCGATCGCGCGACGGACGTTCACGTCGCTCAGCACCGGGCTCGTCCCGTTCATGGTGAAGTGGCGGTAGTCGGGCCCGGCCGCCGAGCGCACGGCCCCGCCCGGGACGCCCTGCACGCGCTTGTAGTTGCTCGGGTTCGGCCCGACGTCGGTCAGGTCGATCTCCCCGGATACGAACGCGTTGATGGCCGCGTCGGGTGAGAGCGCCCGGTAGACGATCCGGTCGAGCTTCGCTGGCGGCCCCCACCACTTCGGGTCGCGCACGACGGTGACCGTCTGAGCCGTCTCGTCGATCTCCTCGAGCTTGAACGGCCCCGAGGTGATCGGGATCCTGTTCACGTAGGCCGTGTTGAACCTCTCGGGGTCGCCGTTGACCTCCTTCGGATAGAGCCCCGCGAACACCGACTGCCACTCGCCGAAGGGCTGGGCGAAGGTGACGACGACCTCGAGGTCGTCACGCCCGCGCCTCACGCTCCCCACCCGCTCGTACCCGCTGTTGGACGCGACCTGATAGGCCTCGTCGTTGCCCCGGAGCGCCTTCCACTGGGCCTCGTAGTCGGTCCAGTCGATCTGCCGGCCGTTCGACCACCGCGCCTTGGGGTTCAGCCGGTAGGTGACCACCTGCCGCGGCCTGGTCGAGGTGATCCGCGCGGAGAGCACGTAGTTGCGGTCCTCGGTCACGTTGGCCCGCTCGTCGGTGGTGATCCCTCCGGGCATGAGCCCGCCGAGCACCGCGGTAGCGGGCACGTTCGCGCCGTTCACGTGGCTCGAGTTCCACTGCGTCGGGAGCTCCTCGATCGGCCAGCGCAGGGTTCCGCCGTCGCGAACGCGGTCACGCGGCATCGCGTTGATGTCGACCGGCTCGAGCGCCGCGCCGCCTCCATCGCCGCCACCGGAGTCGGCGCAGCCTCCGACCAGCAGCGCGATAAGTGCCGCCAGCACGACCGCGAGCGCTCGTACGCGGCCTCCAAGGGCGTTCAACTCTCGATACTCCCGTTCGGCCCGCACGTCGCGCGCGTCAAACTACCGCCAATCGCTCCGCGTAGTGGCAGGCGGCCTCCTGGCCGGGGCCCACGGCGCGCAGCTCGGGCTCCTCCTCTAGGCACCGGCGGCGGCGCTCGGCGTCGAGCGCGGCGAACTTCGGGCACCGGGTGTGGAAGCGGCAGCCGCCCGGCACCTCAGCCGGGCTCGGCAGGTCGCCGGGCAGCAGGATCCGCGCGCGGGTACGCTCCTTGCGCGGGTCGGGCACGGGGATGGCGGAGAGCAGCGCCTGCGTGTAGGGGTGGGCCGGCCCGCCGTAGAGGCGATCCACATCCCCGACCTCGACGAGCCTTCCGAGGTACATCACCGCGACCCGGTCGGAGACGTGCCGCACTACCGACAGGTCGTGGGCCACGAACAGGTAGGAGAGGCCGAGGCGCTCCCGCAGCTCCTCCAGCAGGTTGACCACGCCGGCGCGGATCGAGACGTCGAGGGCGGAGACCGGCTCGTCGAGCACCACCAGCTTCGGCTCGAGCGCCAGCGCCCGGGCGATCGCGATGCGCTGGCGCTGGCCCCCGGAGAAGTGCTGGGGGTAGCGGGAGAGGTGCTGGTGCTCGAGGCCGACGAGGCGGACCAGCTCCCGCACCCGCTCCTCGACGCGCTCCCGCGCCACCCCGTGGGTGCGCAGCGGCTCGGCCAGCACGTCGCTCACCGGGAGGCGTGGATCGAGCGAGGCGAGCGGGTCCTGGAAGACCACCTGCACCTCGCGGCGCAGCGCCCGGCGCTCGCGGGCGTCAAGCTCGGCGGTGTCGCGGCCGAGCACCACCACGCGGCCGCCCTGCGGGCGCGTGAGCTCGAGGATCTCGAGCAGGGCGGTGGTCTTGCCGCAGCCGGACTCGCCGACCAGGCCGAGGGTCTCGCCCTCCCCCACGGTCAGGGAGATGCCGTCCACCGCGCGGACGGTGCCCACCTGACGCTTGAACACCGCGCCTCGCAGCAGCGGGTGGTGCTTCACGAGGTCCTCGGTGCGAAGCACCTGGGGCCGCCCGTTGCGCCTCTCCGCACCCGGCGCCGGCGCGCTCGAGCGCACCTCGTAGACCTCCTCCGGCGCGAGCCCGCCCGCCTCGATCTCGGCGGCGCGGTGGCAGGCCGCGAGCTGCGGACGACCGCCGACCGCGGCCAGGGCCGGCTCCTCCTCGTGGCAGCGCTCGAAGACGAGCGGACACCGCGGAGCGAAGGGGCACCCGGGAGGCAGATGCGCCGGCGAGGGCGGCGCGCCCTCGATGGGCACGAGCGGGCGACGGCCGGACTCGTCCACCCGCGGGATCGAGCCGAGGAGGCCCATGGTGTAGGGCATCCGCGGGCGCTCGTAGACGTCGTCGACGCCACCCTGCTCCACCAGGCGGCCCGCGTACATCACCGCGACCCGGTCGGCGAAGCCGGCCACCACCCCGAGGTCGTGGGTGATCACGATCATGGCCGCCCCGGTGGCCTCCCGGGCGGTGCGCAGCACCTCGAGCACCTGGGCCTGGATCGTCACGTCCAGCGCCGTGGTGGGCTCGTCGGCAATCAGCACGTCGGGGTCGTTGGCGATGGCCATGGCGATCATCACCCGCTGGCGCATGCCCCCGGAAAGCTCGTGGGGGAAGGCACCGGCGCGCTCGCGGGCGCCCGCGATGCCCACGAGCTCGAGCAGCTCGACGGCGCGGCTTCGGGCCTCGTCCCGGGAGAGGCGGTTGTGGGCCTGCACCGCCTCGGCCACCTGCTGGCCGATCCGGTAGACCGGGGTGAGCGCCGACAGCGGATCCTGGAACACCATCGCGATCCGCCGGCCACGGAGGCGCGACAGCGCACGGTCCTCGAGCCCGATGAGCTCCTCGCCGTCCAGGCGCACCGAACCCTCGACGCGCGCACCGGCAGGCAGCAGACCCATCACCGCCAGCGCGGCGGCGGACTTCCCCGAGCCGGACTCGCCGACGATCCCGAGCACCTCCCCCCGGGCGAGGTCGTAGTCCACGTCGCGCACGGCCCGAACGTCTCCCGTGCGGTCCGGGAACGTCACCGACAGGCCCCGCACGGCGACCAGGGGATCGGCCGCCGGCGTCACGCTCCGGAGGTGGGATCGAGCGCGTCGCGCAGGCCGTCGCCCACGAGGTTCACCGAGAGCACGATCAGCACGAGCAGCCCGGCGGCGAAGCCGAACAGCCACGGAAAGGTGACCGCTGAGGTGGTGCCGTCGGCGATCAGCGTGCCGAGCGACACGTCCGGTGGCTGCACGCCGAAGCCGAAGTAGGAGAGGCCGGTCTCGGCGATGATCGCCGCGCTCACGTTGAGCGTCGCGTCGATGATGAGCAGCGACGAGATGTTCGGGAGGATGTGCCGGAAGATGATCCGCGGGCCCGACAGCCCCATGTAGCGGGCGGCGAGCACGTACTCGCGCTCACGGAGGGAGATCGTCATCCCGCGCACGATCCGGGCGGTGACCATCCACAGGAATGCGGCGAGCAGCACCACGAACAGCAGCCACGTGCGCCCGCGGAAGAGCGGCGAGAGGATGGCCACGAGCAGGAAGGCCGGGAGCACGAGCAGAAGCTCGACCATCCACATCAGCGTGCGGTCGACCCATCCCCCGAAGTAGCCCGCGAACGAGCCGACGATCGCGGCCAGGCCGGTCGAGAAGAGCGCCACGAGCAGGCCGATGATCAGCGACTTCTGCATGCCGCGGACGGTGAGCGCGTAGACGTCGCCGCCGGTCTGCGTCGTGCCGAACCAGTGGTCGGCCGACGGACCGCTCAGGAAGGCGGCGTAGTCCTTGTCGGTGTAGGTCCACGGCGTCAGGTAGGGCCCGACGAACGCGAGCACGAAGAGCCCGGCCAGGACCACGAGCCCGGCGAGCGCCAGGCGCCGTCCTAGGAACCGGCGCAGCACGACGCCCCACCGGGAGGGCACGCGCGTCTCGTCGAGCGGGGGGCCGCCGCCGGGGCGCTGGTCGGCCAGGCGGCCGATGACCTGCTCGGTGGGCACCGACACGGGTCAGGCCCCCACCCGGATGCGGGGATCGAGCACGGCGTAGGCGAGGTCCGACAAGAGGCCCGCGAAGAGCACGAGCACGGCGGCGAAGCACGAGACCGCGGCCACGGCGTTGACGTCGTTGCGCCGCACCGACTCGATGAACCACTCGCCCATCCCGTGCCATCCGAAGATCGTCTCTATGAAGGTGGCCCCGATGAGCAGCAGGCCGAAGTTGTAGGCGAAGAAGGTGGCCGAGGGAATGAGCGCGGTGCGCAGCGCGTGCTTGAGGAGGGCCGTGCGCCGGCGCAGGCCCTTGGCCTGCGCGGTGCGGACGAAGTCCGAGCCGAGCACGTCGAGCATCGCGTTGCGCTGGTAGCGGGAGAAGATCGCGATCTGGGCGAGCACCAGGGTGAGCGTGGGCAGCACGAGGTGCTGGAGGCGGTCCACGGCCAGCGTCCAGAACCCTCCCTCGAGCCCCGGCGTGAACTCGCCGGTGTACTCGAAGACGCTCACGCCCGTCGCGTCGTTCACGCCCACCGCGACGATCTCGAGCAGCACGGCGAGCACGAACACCGGCGTCGAGAGGATGACGAACGAGGCGAAGGTGATCGCATGGTCGCTGAAGCGGTGCTGGCGGACCGCCCCCCACGCCCCCACCAGGACGCCGAGGACCGAGCCGAGGATCGTGGCGATGATCAGCAGTCGCAGGCTCACCCCGATCCTGCGGGCCATCTCGGCGTTCACCGAGGTCCCGTCCCAGGACTCGCCGAAGTCGAGACGTACGAGGCCGGTCGCCCACGCGCCGTAGCGCTCGATGATCGGCGTCCTGTCGTTCAGGTTGCGGGCCTCGAGCTCTCGCTCGACGACCGCGGCGGGCGGCGGCGGGTTACGTCCCTCGAAGTTGGACCGCGGGGAGAGGCTGGCCGCGGCCAGCACATACGCGAGGCTGGCCGCGATGGCCACCAGCACGATGGAGCTCGCCAACCGGCGCAGAAGGAACTTGGCCATGCGGTGGCAGGGTGGATAGCAGTCGGGCGGGCGGCGCGCGGCTGGAGGGCGACACGCGGGCAGGTGCTGTACCTTTGGTACTACACTCACCCCCGAGATGCCGACCCGGCGACCGCGCCACACCATCACCGAGACCCCGCCTGTGGAGCAGGCCCTCCGACGGCTGCGCTCCGCGCGCCCCCACGAGCGGATCGACCTCAAGGAGCTGGTGATCCTCGGCGCCGACGAGAAGGCCGCTAGGGGGGAGGGAGAGGGAGACCCGTCGGACCGTCGGAGGGCACTGATCGAGGAGTTCCTCCACCTCCGCGCCGACGACCGTCTGGACGCCACCGAGGGCCTTGCCCTGCATGAGAGCGGGTGGGTCCGGCAGGCATGACCGGCTACGGCGGCCCCGTGCTCCTCGACATGTCGGCGTGGGCGCGAGTTCTCCTCGATCGGGTCGAGGCGGGCGACCGGGCACGGTTCGAAGAAGCGGTGCGCGCGGACGAGATCCTCACTTGCGAGCCGTTCCTGCTCGAGGCCCTCTACTCCGCTCGCGACGGCGGCGAGTACGGCCGGTTGGAGGAGCGGCTCGGGGCGCTACCCGGGGTCGCGGGCGGCCCCTCGCCCCTCCCCTTGGCGCTCGATACCCAGGCCGAGCTCGCCCGGTCGCGCTCGGTCTCCCATCGCGTCAAGCCCGTCGACCTGCTGTTGGCCGCCATCGCTCACGAGCACGCGCTCGGAATCCTGCACTACGACCGCGACTACGACACGATCTCCGAGCACACCCGCCTGAGGGTCCGAAGCGTCTGGATCGCGCGGCGCGGGAGCCTCGCCTGACTACTCCGTGCCCCCGAGCAGCAGGTCCACGGGATCGAGGTACCACGGCGCCTCGGGCCCGTCGACCCGCTCGAGCCATGACGTCGCGTCGCTTCGGCCCATCTCGATCAGGCTGTCGACGAACTCGCGCTCGAAGAACAGATAGGAGAGGAGCTCCCCATGGGAGTGGCCCGCCCCGCCGAGCAGGCGGGTGAGAAGGGCGAAGTCCGGCGAGCGAAGGCCCTTGAGGCCCCCGTAGCGGTCGCGGAACACCTCGGTGGCGCAGCGGCCGAGCGCGCCGCGCGAGGAGGGCGCCACGAACATGTACGGGATCGGCCGGTAGGGCCGCTTGCCGCGAGCCTCCTGGTATCGGTCGACGCCGGAGGAGCCTCCGCCGTCGACGGCCAGCAGGTTGATCTTCCCGAGCATGCGCACGTCGTGCATGAGCGGGTCGACGAGGGTGGCCTGGAGCAGCTCGACGGCGCCCTCCGAGAAGTCGGGCGCGTCCTCGGGCTCGTCGGCGGGGGCGACGCGGCTGCGCTCGATCGAGTCGGTGGCGAGCAGGACGAGTCGATCGGCGTCGAGGTCGAGCACGGGCTTGATCGGCGTGTTGAGCCGCGTGCCGCCGTCGAAGTACCAGCCCCGCGCCCGCGCGGGCGAGTCGATCCTCACGGCGGGAAAGAAGGTGGGGATCGCAGCCGAGGCGCGCACGTGGACGTTGGCGATCCGCACCGGCTCGTAGTCGATCCCGTATGAGCTGAAGAGCTCCTTCCGGGTGCGACCCTCGACGAAGACCGTGCTCCTCGCGCTGGCCACCGAGGTGGTCACGACCGCGAGCGCCTCCACCGCCCCGCTGCGCACGTTGCGGTGGAGCGCTCGCCAGTCGACCCAGTTGTCGAGCGTGCCCTCGAGAGGAGCGGGATCGAGCAGGCCCAGCAGGCGCATCCCGGGGACCCCCAGCACCTCCCCGCCGTAGCGGAGCACGGTGGAGGGACCGCCGCGGCGGATGATCGACCGGATGACCTCGCCCTTCCCGACCTGCCGCCAGCGCTCGAGGAGCCCGGACACCGCATCCTCGGCGTCGAGGTGGCCCACCGAGGCCAGGTACACCGCGGTCATAGCGCCGACGCTCGTGCCCACCAGCAGCCTCGGGCGCTCCCCGCGCGCCTCGAGGTGGGGCAGGAGCACGGAGACCGCACCGGCCTCGTAGGCGCCTCGCGCGCCACCCCCGGCGAGTACGAGCCCGACCGTGTCACCCCCGGCCACGACCCGGCGCCCTAGCCTCGCGACCCGGCGTTCGGCGGCTTCACTCGCCCCCGTGGACCGTGACCCCACGCTCCAGGAAGAGATGGTTCGGAACCCGGGCCCTGCTCTCCACACCGAGTTGGAGGAGCGTCGACGCGGTATCGATGGCCACGATCTCGCCCCGCTGGCCGTCCACCGTGATCTCCTCGCCGACCCGGAAGGAGGAGCGCACGTAGCGTCCGGCGCTGATCGCCCGGGCGAACTC
>Ga0208612_1000363_pt1 | contig 20796 bp, 21 predicted proteins | sample AntDryMetagUQ889_FD_188089 | JGI IMG/M metagenome (GOLD analysis project Ga0208612, IMG submission 188089) | Polar desert microbial communities from Antarctic Dry Valleys - UQ889 (SPAdes) | ecosystem: Environmental > Terrestrial > Soil > Desert | place: Antarctic Dry Valleys | collected 2008-12-31 | reverse complement strand
GTGCGGCTCGCTCGCCTCATCGGCGACCCGAGCGGGCAGGACACTCGCCACCGGAACGCCCGCGAGGTCGCGCCAGCGCCGGACCTGGCGGGTGAGCTCGATCGCGGTTTCGATCTCGGTCTCAGCGGCGGCATCTATCCGCTCGCTGTCAATCTGCGGGTAGGAGGCGACGATCAAGGGACCGTCCGCGCTTGCGGGCAGGAAGCTCCAGATCTCCTCGGTCACGAACGGGATGAAGGGATGAGCGAGGGCGAGGTAGCGCTCGAGGATCCAGATGAGGTGCCCGGCCACTTCGGTCTCGCCGTCGTAGAGCCGAGGCTTCACGATCTCGAGGTACCAGTCGCAAAGCTCGGACCAGAAGAACCGGTAGAGCTCTGCGACCGCGCCCGAGAAGTCGTAGGCCTCGACTCGCTGCGCGACGTCTGCCACCGAGCGCTCGAGCCGCGAGGCGATCCAACGGTCCTCAACCTCTGAGTCCGACGGCCGCGCCTCGGCGTCACCCGCATTGAGAAGGATGAGGCGAGACGCGTTCCAGAGCTTGTTGGTCAGGTCGCGACCCTGGGCGACCTTCGCGTCTGAGTAGCGCACGTCCTGGGAAGTGGACATGGCGAGGAGGCCGAAGCGAAGTGCGTCCGCGCCATGCTCGTCGATCGCCTCCAGCGGGTCGATGCCCGTGCCGAGGCTCTTCGACATCCGTCGTCCGTCGGGCGCCTGGATGACCGAGTGGATGTTCACGTCCGTGAAAGGAACCTCGCCGGTGAACTCGAGGCCCATCATCACCATCCGCGCGACCCAGAGGAAGATGATGTCGCGGGCGGTCGAGAGGACGTCGGTCGGATACCAAGCCCGGAGCTCGGGCGTCTCTTCGGGCCAGCCGAGCGTTGCGAACGGCCACAGCGCTGACGAGAACCAGGTGTCGAGGACGTCCTCGTCTCGCCGAAGCTCGCCGTCGCACGCTCCGCAGCGCTCCGGCTCGGCCTCCGCGACGTAGATCTCCTCGCAGCGATCGCAGTACCAAACGGGAAGCTGATGGCCCCACCAGAGCTGGCGTGAGACGCACCAGGGGCGGATCGACTCGAGCCAGTCGAGGTAGACCTTTGCCCACGGCTTTTCGGGGTGGAACCTCACGCGGCCGTCGCGGACGACCTCGATCGCGGGCTTCGCGAGCTCTCCCATGTCGCAGAACCACTGAAGTGAGATCAGCGGCTCGACTCGCCGGCCCGAGCGCGCCGAATGCGGCACGTCGTGCTCATAGGTCTCCTCCGCCGAGATCAGCCCCTCGGAGCGAAGCGCCTCGACGACGGCCTTCCGCGCGTCGTCGGCAACCATCCCCGCGAACGGCTCCCCCGCGGCATCAGTCATCCGCCCGTCCTCGCCGATCACGGAGAGCCGCTCGAGCGAGTGCCTGCGCCCGATCTCGAAGTCGTTCGGGTCGTGTCCGGGCGTGATCTTCAGAGCGCCCGTCCCGAACTCGGGGTCGACGTACTCGTCGGCGATGACCGGCAGGCGCCTCCCCACCAGCGGCAGCACGACCTCGGTGCCCACCAGCCTCCTATAGCGCTCGTCGCCCGGCGATACGGCGACCGCGGTGTCGGCCAGCATCGTCTCCGGGCGCACGGTGGCGACGGTGATCGATCCCGACCCGTCGGCCAGCGGATAGTCGATCGAATAGAGCGTGTCCGTGAGCGTCTTCTGCTCGACCTCGAGGTCCGAGATGGCCGAGCCGAGGCCCGGATCCCAGTTCACCATGTAGTTGTCGCGGTAGATGTGGCCGCGCGAGTGGAGCTCGACGAAGACGCGGGTCACGGCCTTCGCGTAGGCGTCGTCCATCGTGAAGCGCTCGTCTTCGAAGTCCGCCGAGGCGCCCAGGCGCTTGAACTGCTCGATGATCTGGGAGCCGTGGCGCTCGCGCCAGTCCCACACGCGCTCGACGAACGCTTCGCGGCCCAGCTGCGGGCGCGATGTGCCCTGGCCGGCCAGCTCCTTCTCGACCTGCGCCTGAGTCGCGATCCCGGCGTGGTCGGTGCCCATGATCCAGCGCGTTGGCTTGCCCCGCATGCGGTTGAGCCGGATCAACGCGTCCTGGATCGAGCCGTTCAGGGCGTGGCCCATGTGAAGGACGCCGGTGACATTGGGCGGCGGCACCGCAATCGAGAAGTTGTCTTCGGCTTCACCCTCGGGCTCTGGGCTGAAAAAGCCGCCCTCCTCCCACTCCCGGAAAAGCCGCGCCTCGACCTCCGCCGGGTCGTAGCGGGTGGTGTTCTCGAGGGCCTTCAGGCGATCTTCCACGGTCGTTTCGCGATGTTAGTCTGGCGACCTGGGGCGCCGACCTCGACGCGCCATTGCAGACGCGCCGACCCGACACCGCTAGCGTTTCAGCCGATGACCGAGCTGGGCCGTAGCGCGATCGGAACCTGGGGCGGTGGGCGCTACATGCGCTTCGGCGAGGCGATCTCAGATGAGCGCCTCGAGGCGCTCTTTCGTCCTGGCGAGGGAATCGACACCGTCATCACCGCTGATGTCTACGGCGAGGGCGAGGCCGACCGCACGCTCGGGCGCGCTCTGGCCGGGCTCGAGCGCGAGTCCTATCACGTAGCCGGTGCGGTGGGCCACGATTTCATCCTCGGTGAGCGCCAGGGTGCCAAGGGATTCCCCCGCTTCACCGACCCTTCGCTCCGCGCTTCAGACGATTACGCCGGCTACCTGCGCGAGGCGACCGAGCGAAGCCTCGAAGCCGTTGGCATCGACCGCTTCGACGTACTTCTGCTCCACAACCCGGATCGCACCGGCTATGAGTCCTCCGCGGTATGGAACGGGATGGCCGCACTTCGGGACGCCGGCCTCGCTGACTCTGTCGGTGTCGCACCAGGCCCGGCTAACGGCTTCACGCTCGACCTGATCTCCTGCCTCGAGCGCTTCGGCGACGTGATCGACTGGGCGATGGTTATCTTGAACCCGCTCGAGCCCTGGCCGGGTGAGCTGGTCCTCGATGCGGCCTCGGCGGCGAACGTCTCAGTCATCACGCGGGTCGTCGATTACGGCGGGCTCTTCTGGGGCGACCTCGCGCCGGAGACGCTAATGCACGAGCACGACCACCGCCGCTTCCGCCCGGAAGGCTGGATCGAGCGCGGGCTCGAGCGGATCGAAGCAATGCGGCCGGTCGCCGAGGAGGCGGACCTCACGGACATCCAGCTCGCCTGTGCGTGGAACCTTGCGCACCCAGCCGTCGCCTGCGTCGCGCCGACTTTGATCCAGGAGGCGGGAGACGAGGCTCGCTCCGTCGAAGACAAACGCCAAGAGCTGGCGGCGTTGCCGATCGAGGGACGCCTCACGCCCGAGCAGGTGGCCGAGATCGGAACGATCGGCGACAACACGGGCTCGATGAAGCTCAAGGGCGCGAGCGCGGAGCACGAGGGCGATGACGCTCCAGACCACTGGGCGCTCTCAGACGAACTGGTTGCCGCCGGCGAGCGCCACGGCATCGCGCCCGAGCGCGATCTGGCCTACGCGGGCTAGAGCCGCGCGGGCGACTCAGCAGCGCGGAAACGCTTTGTCAACCCTTCGGGCCGGAACGCTAAGCGGACTCTTCGCCCAGCGCCTCGAGACCGAGATCGGGCTCGTCGGCGACCGCCTCGGTGACCAGCGTCGGCTGGCGGCCCTCGGCGATCGTCTCGCGGGTAACGACGCACTTGCGCACGTCCCTGCGTGACGGCAGCTCGAACTGGACGTCCATGAGCGTCTCTTCGAGGATCGAGCGGAGGCCGCGCGCTCCGGTTTCACGCTCGAGCGCGCGGTCGGCGATCGCGGCGAGCGAATCCTCGGCGAAGACCAGCTCGATGTCGTCGAACTCGAAGAAGCGCTGGAACTGCTTCGTGAGCGCGTTCTTCGGCTCCGTCAGGATCGTGATCAGGTCGGAGCGGCTGAGCTGGTGGATCGCGGAGATCACCGGCAGGCGTCCGATGAACTCGGGGATCAGGCCGTACTCGACGAGATCCTCGGGCAGCACCTTCTCGAACAAATCGCCGAGGTCGTTCTTCTCGCGCACCGAGTCGATCTTTGCGCCGAAGCCAACGCCCCGGTTACCGGTCCGCTTCTCGATCACCTGGTCGAGGTTTGCGAACGAGCCGCCGCAGATGAAGAGGATGTTCGTGGTGTCGATCGTCAGGAACTCCTGGTGGGGGTGCTTTCGCCCGCCCTGCGGGGGAACCGAGGCGGTCGTTCCCTCCAGGATCTTCAGCAGCGCCTGCTGGACGCCTTCGCCTGAGACATCGCGCGTGATCGACGGGTTGTCGGCCTTGCGGGCGATCTTGTCGATCTCGTCGATGTAGATGATCCCCGTCTCGGCCTTCTTCACGTCGAAGTCGGCAGCCTGGATCAGCTTCAAGAGGATGTTCTCGACGTCCTCGCCGACGTAACCCGCCTCGGTGAGAGCGGTGGCGTCGGCGATCGCAAAGGGGACGTTCAGGATCCGCGCGAGCGTCTGCGCGAGAAGAGTCTTGCCGCAACCGGTCGGCCCCAGGAGCATGATGTTCGACTTCTGAAGCTCGATGTCCGAGTCGCCGGCCTGCTTGATCTGAACCCGCTTGTAGTGGTTGTAGACCGCGACCGCGAGCGCACGCTTGGCGGCCTCCTGGCCGACCACGTACTCGTCGAGGACCTCGTTGATCTCGGCGGGCTTCGGCAGGCTCTCGAGCTCGAACGTCGGCGGGGCGGTCAGCTCCTCGTCGATGATCTCGTTACAGAGATCAATGCATTCGTCGCAGATGTAGACCCCGGGGCCTGCGATCAGCTTTTTTACCTGCCTCTGCGACTTGCCGCAAAATGAGCAGAGGAGCTGTTCGTTCGAGTCGGTTGGGCGTGCCATCGTCGTCTTTTACTCGCCGGGCGCGATCGTCCCTTCTCGCGGTTCAACATGTGCAGGCAATTGCAGGGTAGCTCCGCTCCGATGCGCTCGCAAACGGGTTAGACCAGGTAGTGCGCAAGGTTCTGGCAAGGGGAATCACCGCAGGGATGCTGGCTGCCGCTTTGGCGGCGGCGACTCCCGCCATCGGCGGAGGAGGCGAGCCGAGGACCTATGCGGGGCCGATCGAGCAGGGAGGAGAGATCTCGTTCCGCCTCAGCGGCGCCGGCCGCAAGGTCGATCAGATCGCGATCTCAGAGATCGTCGCCGACTGCCGGGGCGGAACGGGCAAGCTCGTTTTCAAGATCCACGGCGACACGCCGGTCGTCGAAGGCCGGAGGTTCGGTGTCCGCTCCGAGGACGGCTCAGGCGGCAAAGCCTTCGTCCAGGGCAAATTCTCGCGCAACTACAAGCGCGCGATGGGCGTCGTTCGCGTCTACGGGAAGTTCTCGTTTGGCCCGAATGGTTCGGCGCGGTGCAATTCGGGGAAGCAGACGTTTGTAGCCAGGTGAGCGCGTAGGCTGCGCCATCTTCACCACCCGACCCACCGACAAGGAGCAGAAATGAAGCGTCTCTGCGAGGTGGTCAAGACCTTGAGATCGAGTTCACGCTCCGATCACGAAACGGCGAGCCGACCCAGGTGCGCCGGTTCAAGTTCCGCAAGTTCACCGTGAGCTGCGCGGCCGGGGAGACGGTCCAAGTCAGGGGGTCGGTCCCGCGAATGAAGGTCAACGACGCCGGCAAGTTCGACGGCAACGCCAGGAACGGCGATGGCGGCAAAGTCCACATCGAGGGCGACGTGAAGGACGGTGGCAATAAGGTTGTCGGAACGCTCAAGGCAACCGGAAGGTTCGCGCCCGCCAAGCAATGCAACACGAAGGTCGGCTGGAAGGCGAAGTAGCGCGTAGGGCGCGGCTCGGGCGGCGCGTTAGCGCTGCTCGAGCACGCGGTCGACGATCGAGTACTCGACCGCCTCTTCGGCGCTCATGAAGTAATCGCGGTCCGTGTCCTTCGAGACGCGCTCAAGGTCCTGACCGGTGTGGTGGGCGATGATCTTGTCGAGCCGCTGGCGCACGTCGATGATCTCCCTCGCGTGGATCTCGATATCCGTCGCTTGGCCTTGAAAGCCGCCGGAAACCTGATGGATCAGGATCTTTGAGTTAGGAAGCGCCATCCGTTTGCCAGAGGTGCCGCCGGCAAGGAGGAGCGCGCCCATCGACATCGCAACGCCGACGCAGATCGTCTGCACGTCCGGCTTGATGAACTGCATCGTGTCGTAGATCGCAAGCCCCGCGTATACCGACCCGCCCGGCGAGTTGATGTACATCGAGATGTCTTTGTCCGGATCCTCCGACTCCAGATGGATCATCTGCGCGACAACGAGGTTTGCGATGTCGTCGTTGATCGGCGTCCCCAGAAAGATGATCCGCTCGTTGAGAAGCCGCGAGTAGATGTCGAAGGCGCGCTCGCCGCGCGACGTCTGCTCTACGACCATTGGGACGAGGGGGCTCATCGGCGCGTGAGTCTACTTACGGTCCGGGGGTCCAGAGCTTGCCGGGCGTCTCGGCCTCGGCCTCCGCGCCGCCCTCGACCGGTGCCTCGGGCTCGTCCTTGTCCGGCGTCCAGATCGCCTCGCCCGCCTCGGCTTGTTCGACCGCGATCGGCTTGGCGCTGTCGGCGATGAGCTCGGCGGCCTTACGCAGGCGAACTTCCTCGCGAAGGAGGTTGTCGCGGCCAGCCTGACGCAGCTTGGCGAGGACTTTCTCGGGCTTTTGCTTGCCCTCGGCAGACCCAAGCGCCTCGATCAGCTCCTCATCGGTGGGCTGAATGTCCTCGGCTTCGGCAACCGCGGCTAGCGTCGCCTCGCGACGGAGGGTCAGCTCGGCCGACTCGTCGCCCTCGGAGATCATCTCGTGGCGGTCCTTACCCTGCATCTGCGCGTACATCTGCGGGTCGATGCCGCGGGCCTGGAGCGTTCGCTCGAATCGCTCCCAAAGCTCGTGGGCGCGGGCGTGGATCAGGTCGTGCGGAAGATCGATCGTGGCATTGGCTGCGGCGGCCTCGACGGCGGCGTCTCGGAACTCCATCTCTGACCGGCGTTCGAGAACTTCGGCCATGCGCGAGCGGATCTCCTCGCGAAGCTCGTCCAGCGTGTCGAACTCGGATGCGGACTGGGCGAAGTCGTCGTCGAGATCCGGCAGCTCTTTCTCCCGCACCTCGTTCACCTTCACCTTGAACACCGCGGACTTGCCCGCGAGGTCCTCGGCGCCATAGTCGTCGGGAAAGGTCACGTTTAGCTCTGCCTCCTCGCCGGTCGACTTGCCCACGAGCCCCGCCTCGAACTCAGGAAGGAGGCGCTCCGAGCCGAGCTCCACCGTCATGTCGGTGCCCGCGCCGCCCTCGAAGAGCTCACCGTCGACGGTTCCCTCGTAGTCGATCACGGCGATGTCGCCGTCAGCAGCGGGGCGCTCGACCGGATTGAGTGAGCCGAAGCCCTCGCGCAGGCGCTCGAGCTCCTCGTCGATGGCCTCGGCGGGCACCTCGATCTCGGGCCGGCCGACCTCTAAGTCCTTGTACTCGCCAAGCTCGGCGGTCGGGCGGACGCCGATCTCGATCGTGAACTCGAGGCCCTCGCCTTCTGCCGGCAGGTCTTCGACATCAAGCTTCGGGTCACCGACGGTGATAACGCCCGAGTCGGTGATCGCCTGCTCGTACCACTCCGGGAGCGAGTCGCGGACCGCCTGCTCGACAACCGCCTCGCGGCCGATCCGCTGGATCACAAGCTGCGGCGGCACCTTTCCCTTGCGAAAGCCGGGCATCTTCATCTCTCCGGCAAGGTGCTTGGCGGCTCGGTCCATGCGCTTCTCGATCACGTCGGCCGCGACGGAAACGCCGAGGCGCACACGCGATTCAGGCAGCTCTGTCAGCTCGGTCTTCACGTGCGCGAGCCTACTTGGGGTCGCGTCGAAGCCCGGCCCGCCTGAGGGCCCAGCCGCCGAGCGCCGCGCCGAGGTCCCCGAAGAACGCGACTACCCGCCCAATCGGCCCGGTCAAAAGCCAGGCAAGGGGGCGATCCATCACCCAGCCTCACCTGCATAACCGAGGATCGAGCGGTCGATCAGCCACTCGACCGGCGCGCGGTCGTCTGAATAGACCTCGCCGCCGGCCAAAAGCTCGCCGAAGCGCGATGCCTCGGTCGCGCCGAGGTTTGCGACCTCGAGTGGCAGGCGCTGTGTGCCCGCACGGATGTTGTCGGCCGAGAGCTCGGCCTCGCTGCCGACGAGAAGCGTGTTCGTGGGCTCGATCGGGTCGCGCATGACGTTGGGGAACGCCTCGGACATCGTCCGGCCGAGGACCTTTTCGAGGTCGTCGTTCCCCTCGGGGTGCCCCGCGTTCAAGACGACCACACCGCCTGGCGCGAGGCGATTACGCACTAGCTCGAAAAACTCCTCGGTTGCCAGATAGAACGGGATGTACGGCTGGCGGTAGGCGTCGACGAAGATCGCGTCGTAGCCGCCTTCCGAGCGCCGGAGCCACGGCCGCGCGTCTTCAGAGAACACCTCCAGGTTCTCGTTCGAATCCATGTCGAAGTACTTGTTCCCGACCTCCTCGAGCTCGGGGTCGATCTCAACGCCGTCGATCTCGGTCCCGGGCAGGTACTCGCCGTAGCTTCTGGCCGTCGTTCCCGCTGCGTTGCCGAGGATCGCGATCCGCTCGGGCGGCCCCTCGAGGCCGGCGAACGGCAGCACGAGGTAGCCGTCCCAGACGTCGCCGGTAAGCGTCGTTCCGGCGCGAAGGAGCGAGTGGACCGCCTGGCCCTCGTTCAGCTCGAGCACGCGATCGCCGTCGGCCTCCTCGATGACACGGATGTACTGGTGCTCGGAATCCGTCTCGAAGAGGATTTCGCCGTCGTCTGAGGACTTGATCGTCCCGACCGGGATCGCGAGCGCCGCGGCGATCAGGACCGGAGCCAGGAAAAAGCGCTTGCCGAGGCCGAAGGCGCCAATCAGCGCGAGCATCAACCCGAAAATGATGAACGTGCGCTGTGTTCCAGCGAACGGGATCAGGAGAAGGGCCGAGATCATCGTGCCGAGCAGCGAGCCGACGGTCGAGATGGCGTAAAGGCGCCCCGCTACCGTGCCCGCGTTCTCCACCTCGTCCAGGCTGAGGCGAATTGCCCACGGCGAGACGGTGCCGATCACGGTGAGCGGAATGGCGACGAGGATGAGGACGGCAAACAGCGAGCCCACGAACGCGCCCGCCTCGATCTCGTCGAGCGCTGAGATCGCCACCTCGAAGAAGGGCTGGGCGATGAACGGGATCAGCGTGATCAGAAAGGCGCCGGCGATCACGACCATCGAGAGCCGGCGAGGGTCCGGGTAGCGGTCCCCGAGCTTGCCGCCGTACCAGTAGCCGATCGAGAGCGCGACCAGGACGACGCCGATTGTGTTCGCCCAGACGATCGTCGATGCGCCGAAGAAGGGAGCAAGGAGGCGCGCCGCGGCGATCTCGGCGCCGAGCGTCGCGATGCCGACAATGAAGACCGTCAGGTAGAGGAGGCGTCGCCGCCCGGCACTTCCAGCAGGTGACGTAAAGGGTTTGTTGTTCTCGCTCTGAGTCATGAGGTCTTGGCCTTCGCCCCGGTAATGCGCTCCTCGAGGCGCGCACCGTGCCCCGCGGTGACAGCGCGCTCGGCGCGCTCGGGCGTGAGCGCCACACCGCGCTCGGCGGCAAGCTCGAGCAGGCGCTGCGTCTCGGTGTCGCGCTGCGCCCAGCGAAGCAGTGCCCAGGCGAGAACGGCGAGGGTCACCATGCCGCCCTCGGCCATCATGATCACGCCGGCGATCCCCTGGTCGGTGACGGGCGAGATGTTCCAGTAGGCCTGGCCCGCTGCGTAACCGGTGAAGATCACCGAGCCCGACCACATGAGGATGTTGCCGAGGCCCGCACCCGCGAGCCGGGCGACGAGCGTGTAGCCCACCTGCGCCCCGCCTCCGAACCAGGTCGGCACCGGCAACGGGCCCGCGATCGGCATCCACATACAGATCCCGAAGGTAATGAACGACGCGTGCTGGAAGGCGTGGAGCCATTCGCTTGTAACGGTGCCGTCATAAAGCGCCGGGATGTGCCAGATATAGAGGTTCGCGATCCAAAGCGGGAGCGCGATCATCGGCAGGGCCAAGAAACGAAGCCGGTCGAACGCCTTGAACGCCATCACGGGCTGGAGCACCGAGCGCGTGAGCCCAAGCACGATCAGGAGCGCCGCGATATCGCCGATCACGAGGTGTTGGATCATGTGTGCGAGGACGAGCTCGCCCCCGATATGGGCGAGCGGCGAGGCGAACGCGATCGCGATCAGGACGATGCCGGAGAAGTAGGAGACGACTCGCCACGCAGGAACGGGCCGCCCGTCGCGAGCGAGGTTCGCCGCCCGGATGCCGTAGGCGGTTCCGAACGCAAACAATCCCGCGATTTGAAGCGGCTCGAAGACGCCTGATGAAGCGTGCGCGAGCAGGCCCATGCCTCGTTGAGCGTACCGGCGGGCGCGTTCGTCTTGGTCGCGTGGAAGACTGAGCAGCATGCCCCCGGGAAGAGCGCTTTGAGCACCGCTGCCGAGGTGCCGGAAACCAGGGGCCTCGAGGGCGACGATGCCGTGCACGCGCTCCGGAACGTGGGCGCCAAGGCGCTCATCCGTGACTCGTTCGTGCGCTTTCGCCGAGCGGACGCTTTCAGCCACTCGCGCGCACTTGCCTTTCAGCTCGTCCTGACCCTCCTCCCCGCGCTGATCGCGGTCGTTGGCTTCGCGAGCGTTCTCGGCGAGGAGTCGTTCAGCCGCGTCCTCGAATCGACGTTCAAGGACCTGGCCCCCGGACCGGCGAGCGAGGTGCTCACGCAGACGATCCAGTCTGGGTCTGACGGAGGCGGCTTGGCGCTCTTCCTTGGCCTCGCGATCTCGATCGTCTCCGGCGCCACCGCGATGGGCCAGATTGAGCGCGGCGCGAACAGGCTCTACGGCGTCGAGCGCGACCGCCCGAGCATCGCCAAGTACGCGCGGGCGACGATCCTGGCCCTGACGGCGGGGGTCTTGAGCGTCGGTGCTCTGATCCTGGTGGTCGCTGGATCCGAGCTCCAAGGCGCCCTGACCGACAACGGCTGGAGCGACACCCTCGGCACGATCTGGTCGATCGGCCGCTGGCCGCTCGGGGCAGCGCTGGTCGTCACGGCCGCGGCACTTCTCTTCGAGAAATCTCCGAATCGCTCTCAGCCCGAGCCGACATGGCTCGCGTTCGGCTCCGGCCTCTCGGTCCTCATGTGGTTCACGTTTACGGGCATCCTCGCGGGCTATCTCGAGCTGTCCAAGGACTTCGGCGACACCTACGGCCCACTCGCCGGCTTCATCGGCCTGATGCTGTGGGCGCTCCTCACGGCGTTCGCCCTCTTCGCCGGCCTCGCCGTGGCTGCGCAGCTTGAGGCGATCCGGGCGGGCAAGCCCGACCCGGACGACGGGGGCTCCTAGAGCCAGTCGATTCGCTTGAAGAAGCGGTAAAGGCCGAAGACGGCGATCACCATCAGGGTGAGTGCTGCCGGATAGCCCCACGTCTCGGTGAGCTCGGGCATCTGCTCGAAGTTCATGCCCCAAATCGAGGCAAGGAAGGTCGGCACGGTGATGATTGCCGCCCACGCTGAGATCGAGCGAATGACCTCGTTCTGCTGGACCCCGAGGAGGGCAAGGTTCGCCTCGAGGATCGAGGTCAGGAGCTCGCGCTGGCTCGCCACCTGCTCGTCCACCCGGCGAGCGTGATCGTGGACGTCGCGAAAGAAGCGCCGGAGCTCGTCGCTAACGCCAGGCTGAGCGCCGTACTGGAGGCCCTCGAGCGGCGCCAGGAGCGGGCGAACCGCGCGGTGGAACTCGATCACCTCGCGCTTGAGGAAGTAGATGCGCTTCGTCGAATCCGCGCGCTGGCCGAAGATCTCGTCCTCGACCTCCTCAATGTCGTTGTCGATGCCGGCGACGACCGGCGCGTAGTCGTCGACGACCTTGTCGACGATCGCCCAGACGACGGCGCCCGGTCCACTTCCCAGGAGATCGCCTTGCTCTTCGAGGCGCTGGCGCGCGGGGCCTAGCTCGGACGCCTCGCCGTGGCGGACCGCGATCACGTAGCTCGAGCCGACGAAGAGGTGGATCTCGCCGAACTCGACCTCTTCATTGCCGTCGTCGTAGCGCGCCGTTTTCAGGACGATGAAGAGCGAGCCGTCGAAGTCCTCAAGCTTCGGGCGCTGGTGAGCCTTACGCGCGTCCTCGAGCGCGAGCTCATGGAGGCCGAATGCCTGGCCGACCCGATCGAGCTCTTCCGCGCTCGGCTCTTTCAAGCCGACCCAGGCAAAGCCGTCCTTGCCCTCGCCGCAAAGCCCGGCGGCCTCGTCGATCTCGATCGGCCCCTCGTGCTGTCGCTGCCCGTCGGCGTAGTGGGCGCAATCGACGATCACGCCGTCGACTCCCGCTCAGCCTCGAACGCGCCGAGCTCTGCGCGAAGCTGCGCGAGTAGCTCGTGGCCCGGGTGAATGCGGGCGATCATCTCGGCGTCGCCGCGCCACACCTGGATCCGATCGTCGATCGGAGCGTTGAAACGGCTTGAGGCACCCTCGCCGACGTTCGCAAAGAGGGTGCGCATGTCCCGAAGGTTGGCGAGCTTGTCGGCGGCATAGATGAGGACGGGGCGCTCGCCGGCCGCCTCGACGTCGTCTCGGTGCTGCTCCTTGCGAGCGGACCATGGCGAGACGTCCTTGTCCTCGGACATCGCATCGACCAAGTCGCGGACGCCCTTGCCGAAGCCGTCTTCGATCTCCTCGAGGGAGGTGTCGGTGTCCTCGACCACGTCGTGGAGGAACGCCGCCGCCAACAGCTCCTCGTCATAGTCCCCGGCCAAATGAAGGAGGCGAGCCAGCTCGACCGGGTGGTTGATGTAGGGAGAGCCGTCGCCCTTTCTCTCTTGCCCCTCGTGAGCTTCCCGCGCGAACTCGTATGCCTCGTGGGCAAGGCCGGGGCCGGCGAGGAACTCGGGTTCGCGTCCCTCCACCGGCCTGGCTCGCCTCTCGTTGGCGCTTAGAACGAGACGCGAACAGGCTCGCGTTCGGCCGCGTTCGTGATCTCGAAGAACTCCCGCTCAGAAAAGCCGCCAGTCGAGGCAACGATCGAGTTCGGGAAGATCTGGATCTTCGTGTTGTAGGACTGCACGTTCGAGTTGTAGATCCGGCGCGAGGCCTGGATCTCGTCCTCGAGCTCTGAGAGGTTGCGCGAGAGCTGCTGGAAGTTCTCGGTCGCGCGGAGGTCCGGGTACTGCTCGGCAACGGCGCGCAGATCGGTGAGCGCCGCGTTCAAGAGGCCCTCGGCTTGGCTCGACTGGGCCGGTCCGGTGGCCTGCATCGCGGCTGCCCGCGCCTGTGTCACCTTCTCGAACGTCTCGCGCTCGTGCGTCGCGTAACCCTTCACGGTCTCGACCAGGTTCGGCACGAGATCGTGGCGGCGCTTGAGCTGGACGTCGATGCCGGACCACGACTCGTCGACGCGGTTTCGCGAGCCGATCATCGAGTTTCGGATCAGGATGTAGATCAGCGCCAAAACGACGAGGACGCCGACCACGATGAGGACGGTGATCATTAGTTAGTTTCTCCTTCGCGGATCAGGACCGGGCGATTATCCATCAGTTTGCGCTCGGCAGGTGTCCGAGTCGCTCCAGGGCCGATTCGACGAGACCCGTTGCGAGCTCCTCAGCCTCCGTTGCATCGAGCCGGCCGAGCTCGTAAGCGAGCGCGACGGCATCGTTCCGAGCCGCCGCCGCTTCGATCGTCCGGGCGTACTCGCCGGGCGGCATGGCGGTGCTCGCGGGCCTTCGGAGGTCGGCGAGCTCAGAGCGCATGCTCGTCAGGGAGCCTGGCCCGAACCCAGGCGCCGGCACTGCGGCACCCAACTCGAGGCCAGGCATCGGCTCGGGTGGCTGCGTTCGCGGCGGCTGGCCCGAAGGCGTGTAGTCGCGCGGCAGAACGCCGCGGTCGCGAAGCCGCTCGATCTGGAGGTACACGGCGTTACGCGAAACGCCAAGATCCGTCGCGATCTTCTTGACGGGCATATCCTGCTCAAGCCGCTCGAGGATCTCACGCTGGCGCTTGGTAAGTGTTTCGTCAATCATGCTTGACAGCCTAGTTGCCTGTCAAGCATCTGTCAAGCACTCTTACGCTCAAAACAACCAAGTGGGGTCTGACCCCGGGTCTGACCCCTTGTCAAGTTGGCGCGCGGTCAGAGTGAGCCCTCCAGCCCGAGCAGCCAGCGCTTTAGCTCTGGGCCGCCCCCGTAGTTGCCGGGGTCCGGCCCGGCCCTGACGATGCGGTGGCATGGGACGACGATCGGCAGCGGGTTGACGCCGAGCGCGGTGCCCGCGGCACGGTGAGCGCGAGGATTTCCGGCGCTCTTGGCGATCTCGCCGTACGTCTTGGTCGAGCCGTACGGGAGGCGGGCGGTTGCGTTCAGCACCTTTCGGTAGAAGCCGCCGGGCACCAAGGCCCAGTCGAGGTCTAGGTCGAAGTTCCGGCGTTCGCCCTCGAAGAACTCGGACAGCTCGCGGCGGGCGTCGTCCAGCCTGCCCGGCGCCTCGACGATGCGTGGCGAAATGTCGGAGGCAAGTCGCTCCACGAAGTCGTCGAGCGCATGGTTCGGAAGCCCGACCGAGACGATGCCTCGGCTGGTCGCAGCGACGGAGGTGGTGCCCACCGGCGTGTCGAGGGTGGCGAAGGCGACCTCGGCGTCGCCGCTTGCCGCAGCGATCTCGGCGAAGCGGCGCGCGAGCTCATCGGAGTCGTCGCTCGCGCCTGCGCTCCCGCGGAGCCGCACCTCGATCTCGCGCTCGTCCGCGGCTGCGCCCTTCTTTGCTCCCGCGTCCCGGGGCGCGTCGTTCTTCGTCATCGCTCCTCCTTGGTGATCCGCTCGCGCAGCTTCTTGAGCCCCTCGTGGACGCTACGGCGGGCCGCCTCCTCGGACGTGTCCATCGCGGCTGCGATCTCGCGGTAGCGGAGATCCGCCGCAAAGCGGAGGCCGACGGCTTCACGCTGGCGATCGGGGAGCCCGGCGACCTCTGCCCAGAGCTCCGGATCTGGCTCGCTTGTCTTCGGCGCCGGCACGTCCGGTAACTCCTCCCCCTTCGGCACCGGCCGGCGGCCCGTGGCGCGGTGATGGTCGATCGCCTTGTTGCGGGCGATGGTCATCACCCAGGCCCGTGGGCTGTGCCCGTCGAGTGTCTCGTAGTTCCTGAGCGCAGCCATGAATGTCTCCTGAAAGCAGTCGTCGGCGTCGCTCGGCCCGACCATCGCCCGCAGGTAGGCGAGCACCGGCGTGCGGTGTTCGTCCAGGAACAGGTGAAACGGACGGCGCGACATTTCTCGCATCTTCGTATCTTGAGACGAACAAGTCACGTGAAGCGTGAGACGACACGAATGGAGGCAGCGGTGAGGAACAGATTGGTTGGCGCAGGGATCGCGACCATCGCAACAGCGGCGACGCTCGGAGGCGTCGCGATCGCGGGGGGCGGTAATTCGAGGGAGCTGGAGCGAACCGTCGTCGCAGGGCCGATAACGGCAACGAAGGCCGGGCCTGTCGTCCGGGCGGGCGGAGGCAGGACGATTCAAACCTTCTATGTGAACGAAAAGCTCGTGCCCCCGGACGGTGAGGGCGTGGTGATCGGGCCTCGCTGCCCGAACAATGCGGGCAATGCGATTGGCGGCGGCGCCGCAACCGATCTCGGCATCGACCTGAGCTACTTATCGCAGCTCAACCCGACCAATCTAAGAACGTCTCCCCGGTCGTACTACGTCGGAGTTGACGACAACGGTGGTGCCGACGGTGCTGGCGCGTTCGTCGAGATTCAGTGCGCGAAGGGCCTAGAGGTCAAGGACTAGGCGAGCGCCGGAAAGGCCCCGTCACCTCGTAGGTGACGCCGACCCCAAAGGCTCGCTGAGAGGAGAAGTAGAGGCGGTCTTCGCGCGGATTGAAGCAGACGCCCGCGACCTCGGAGGCCGCCTCGGTGGAAGCGTCGCCATGCTGGGGCCCGGTGAGCTTTAAGAAGCGTGCAACCTTCGGAGCTCGCTTGCCCTTGCCGGCACGGCGCTTTACCTGCGGCGTGATGATCGCGATGTCGAAGGGATCCTCGCCACCGTTGTCCTCGCAGACGAAGAGGTCACCCGAGCGCTTCGAGACCGTGATGTTGTCGACGTCCGTGAGCGGCGGCTTGGAGAGCCGGTCGGGGTCATACAGGACCTTGATCCGCTCGCTCCTCGTGTCGTACGCCCAGATCCGGCTGTCGCCGGTCGTCGCGAGATAAACGGTGCCCGAGTCGTACCAGATGCCCTCGCCGCGCTTGAACCGGGTCGCGCCCGCGACCTGGTCCCGCGTGCGGGTCGGCGAACCGGAGGGGTCCGGCACGCGCTTCCAATCGACCGATCGATCAGCACCCACGATGGCCACCTCGAGCCGCCCCTCGGACAGATCGCGCGGGCGCTTGGGGCGGAAGCGGTAAAGACAACCGGCTCCGTCGTCCTCAGAGAGGTAGGCGAATCCTGTCCGCCGGTCGATGCAAGCTGCTTCGTGCTTGAAGGTACCGAGGGCCGGGTGGACTACGGCGGGATCCTCGCCAGTCGGATCGCACTCCCAGACCTGGCCCGTGTCGGTCTCTTCGCAGGAGAGCCAGGTCCCCCACGGAGTCGGGCCACCCGCGCAGTTCGAGCTCGTGTCGGAGAGGATCCGGTACGCGTCGAGGATCGCGCCATCCCGGTCAAAGCGGATGGCAGAAGCGCCGCCATCGCCCGGATCTCCGACCGGCGGGCTAATCGGCAAGTCGACCGGTGACGGGACCTCCGAGTTGGAGACGAGGATCCAGCCGCCGTCCTTCGTCTCATAGGTAGCGCCGCCGTCGGGGAAGAGATGCCAGACGTATCCGGTCGCCGCCACGGGAGCAAGGCCGCGTGCTACCTCGCGGGAGGTGAAGCCCGCGGGCAACCGCAGTCCGTTTGCGTTCGGCGGCCCCAGGTTTCCGTACGGGCTCGCACCCCGCTCGGCCGGGCGAGCGAGGGCCTCCCAGAACTCGGGCCCCAGGGCGAGGAGGCCCGCGGCACTGACGCCGGTGCCGACCAACTCGCGGCGACTGATGCGCCCGTCCGGGAACTCGGTCATACGAGCTGGACCTCGGGCACGCCTGATGCGACCTCGAACGCCTGAATCGTCTCGACCGGCGACTTCGGCTGCTCGGTCGTCTGGGGCGAGCGAAACTCGACCTCGAGCTTGTCGGCCCTGGCCGTGACCACGCCGTAGCCGCGCCGCTCGGTGTTCGAGTAGGCGAAATGCGGGTTGTTGCCCCTGAGGAAGACGGTGTCGGCGATCTGGGCCTGGACCGCGGGCGGAAGCGGCACGCCGGTGGTGGCGTTGATCGTCTCGGGCACGCCGAGGGAGGTCATCGAGCCGGCCACGAACTCGGTGGCCAATGATGCCGGAGTGCCGGCCGCCGTCTGGCGGCCCGTCTCCGAGACGGCGCCGGCGAAGAAGGTGTGGATGTCACCGGTCAGGAACGAGACGTTCTCGATCTCGTGTTGGGCGATGTGGCCCATGATCTCGGCGCGATCGGCGCCGTAACCGTCCCACTGGTCGACGTTGATCGGCTGGGTCGCCGGGACGTCGAAGGCCATGATCATCGCCTGGTTTCCGACCAGCTTTCCAGGTCGCCTTCGAGGCGCGGAGTCGCCGCTTAAGCCACGCCTTCTGCTCGGCTCCCAGGTAGGTGCGCTCGGGATCGTTCCGCTCGGCGTCCGTGCACGGCGGCGTGGCGGGATCGTGTCGCCGCACGGCTGGCCGTCTCGGTATTGGCGCTGATCCAGGAGAAGGATCTCGGCCGTCTGCCCGAGCTTGATCGAGCGATAGATGCGGAAGCGATCCCTCTTGCGGTGTCCGGCCGGCGCGAACGGCATGTGCTCGAAGTAGGCGCGGTAGCCGTTCTTGCGGCGTTTGAGGAAGGGAACGCGAGGATCGAGAGTGGCCGCGCCCGGCTCGTCGTCGGCGTAGTTGTCCTCGACTTCGTGGTCGTCCCAGATCGCGGCGAGAGGCACGCGCGCGCGAAGCTTCTGGAGATTACGGTCCGAGTGATACAGCGCGTACTTGTCGCGGTACTCGGAGAGCCTCTGGACCTCGCCGTCGCCGTTGGCCCCGGTCGTGTCTTCGCGCTGGGGCTCGTAGAACTGGCGCTCATAGATGTAGTCGCCGAGACAGACGATGAGGTCGAGGTCGTCCTCGCGCAGGAGTCCGCGATGGCCGGTGTAGTAGCCGGCGACGTAGTCCTGGCAGCTAAAGATCCCGATCTTGATCGGAGCGCGGGATCCAGGCGGTGGCAAGGTGCGGAACTGGCCGACGCGCGAGCTCTTGCCGTTGGCCTCGAAGCGGTAGAAGTAGCGCTCGTGCGGATCGAGCCCGGTGACCCGCGTCTTGATCGCATGGTCGAACTGCTTTCGCGCACGGACCTTGCGACGCTCGACGACCCGGTCGAAGCCCCGGTCCTTCGCTACCTCGAGAGTGAAAGCTCCGCCCCGCTCTACGTTCGAGAGCTTCGTCCAAAGCGTCATCGAACGGTGCGTGGGCTGTCCCGAGGCGACGCCTTGCAGAAACTTCCCACCCCGGACCGGCCGGACCGCGGTCTTCCCCGCAGCCGTGGCAAGGCTACGCGCGGGCAGCTGCGAAGCCGCCGCGGCGCCCAGCGCAACCCCGGCCGCGCCCTTAAAGAACTCCCGCCTGTCGATTCCCTCCGCCACTGACTAACGATTATTGCGCAACATGCGCGGCGAGGTGAAGGTTCGGTTACGAGTCGCGCTCGCCGCCCGCGCCCGCCACCCGCTCGCCATCTGAGGCAATCTGGGACCAGCCCCTGGTCCCTTATCGCCTCAGTTCGACCGCAGGGCGGTTCTATACCCGATCTCGACTGAACGAGCCGCAAGTGTCGCGATGATCTCGGCCGCAACGGCGGCGCCCTGCCGCTTTACCTGCCAGAACGTGTAGCGCAGGACGAGGTATCCGAGGCTCCGGTAGTACATGTCGCGCTCTGCGTCGATGCGGCGCTGAGTCGGCGAGCTGTGATTTGCGCCCCCGTCGAGCTCGACGATCAGCATCGCATCGAGCCAGAGCGCGTCCGGCATGTGGGGTCCAACCTTTCCGTTGGGGATCGGAAGCGGGATGCCGTAGCGTTGGCACAAGAGCAGCATCATGTCCTCGAGATAGCTCAGGGTCTCGGCGAGCTCGGGCATGTGCGCCTTGATCGTCTTGCGAAGCCCAGCGCTGCCCGGGCGGCCTCTTCCCATCACCGCGGCGAGGGACTCCGGATCGAGAAGCTTGTGGAAGTCCGCGTTCGCCAGGGCCTTCTGAAGCTCGTAAGCCGAGCAGCGAGGCGCGATATCCATCAGCGTTCGAGCTGGAATTGTCACCGGCAAGCCATCATGGACTACGCAATCAATCTCTCGAGGACGGTGGATCGCGATACCCCGGATGGAGCGCCGGCGCCTGCGAGTGGCAAGGTGCACGACTGGTGAGTCCTTACTGAGCATCCTCCAAAGATATGCCGCGGTGGGATGACTGAGCGCACTGCCAAAGCCCGCGTAAAGGAGAGGGCCGACGAGTCGGCCGCGCATCGTGAGCGCCGTGTGGCCGAGGGCATAGACACCGGGCAGGAGGGGGATCAACCAGCCCTTTGCGATCAGCCGCTTGATCGAGCTTGCGGAAAGCCCGCAAGCGAGCAGCTGGGCTCTGTCGACTACACCTCCCTGGACCGCCGCCAGCCGTCGAACCCAAGCCAGGGCGTCGCTTGACTCAGCTGAGGCAATCCGGGCCCACCCCTCGGTCCCTAAGTACCTCAGTTCGCTCATGTCGGGAGCGTGGACGCTCGCGGCGCACGGGTGGGTCGCCGCGTGTGCGAACTTCGTGGCGAGTGTGTGCCTGAAGGCGCTTCTGGCGCTCGTCCTGCCTGAACGTCGCTTCTTTCGCCATGGGCGACACATGCCAAGCCGGCGCGTGAGAAACTGGGAGCCATCGACAACGACGCCTCGCTCAGCCTCTGGTCGGAGGACTCCTACCTCTCGATCGCCTCGAAAGGTTCGCTCCTGTCGATCGGGTCGGTGGGCTCGGTGCTCTCAATCGGCTCTGTGGGCTCGGCCGCGTCGGCGTTCTCCGTCGCTTCAGCCGCCTCGTTCGGCTCGGCGATGTCCGCGGCGTCGTTCGGCTCCGTGATGTCGGCCGCCAAGAGCGGCGCGGTCCTGGACGATGAGAACGAGCGGGCGAACGTGCTCGCCGCGGGAATCGTCGTGGCCACGGGACTGATCGCAGGCGTTGCGATTTTGGCGAGCAAGCCGGTGAGCAAGACGGTTCGCTTCTAGGAGCCGGTTCGCCCGATCAGCCGCGGGTACAAGGGCGTCATGGCACTCACGATCGGCGACGGGCCGCTTAGCGGCGGCTCGGGGCCCACCAACTACGAGATCGAAGGGCCGAAGCACAAGCTCTACTTGCACGCTTTCCCACGGCGGATCCGTGCCGTGTTTGGCGACGAAACCGTGCTGGACAGCCGCGAGGCGATGCTCCTCGACGAGACGGGCCTTCTGCCTCGTATCTACGTCCCGGTAGGCGACGTGCGGACCGACCTGCTGGAGCGAACTGACCATTCGACCCACTGCCCGTTCAAGGGAGTCGCCTCCTACTGGACAGTCCGCGCCGGCGACAAGGAAGCCGAGAACGCCGTCTGGGCCTATGAGGATCCGAACTCCGAGGCGTCCTGGCTCGAGGGCTACATGAGCTTTCACTTCGACGCGATGGACGAGTGGCTCGA
>Ga0208612_1000362_pt1 | contig 20798 bp, 23 predicted proteins | sample AntDryMetagUQ889_FD_188089 | JGI IMG/M metagenome (GOLD analysis project Ga0208612, IMG submission 188089) | Polar desert microbial communities from Antarctic Dry Valleys - UQ889 (SPAdes) | ecosystem: Environmental > Terrestrial > Soil > Desert | place: Antarctic Dry Valleys | collected 2008-12-31 | reverse complement strand
GGGCGGCTCGTTCATCTGGCCGAAGACGAGCATCGTCTTGTCGATGACGCCCGACTCCTTCATCTCGAGCCAGAGGTCGTTGCCCTCGCGCGAGCGCTCGCCTACACCGCAGAAAGCCGAGAGACCCTCGTGCTCTTCTGCGATCGAGCGGATCAGCTCCTGGATGAGAACGGTCTTGCCGACGCCGGCGCCGCCGAACAGGCCGACCTTGCCGCCCTTGGCATAGGGAGCGAGTAGGTCGATGACCTTGATCCCCGTTTCGAGGATCTCCTGCGCCGGAGCGAGGTCCTCAACGGAAGGCGCCGCGCGATGGATCGGCCAGCGCTCCTCCGTCTCCACGTCGCCGCCGCCGTCGATCGGCTCGCCCAGCAGGTTGAAGATGCGGCCGAGCGTGTTCTCGCCCACGGGGACCGAGATCGGCCCACCCGTGTCGGTCACGTCGTCCCCGCGCTGAAGGCCGTCGGTCGCGTCCATCGCCACGGCCCGGACGCGATCATCGCCCAGGTGCTGCTGAACCTCGAGGGTCAGGTCCATCCCGGCGCGCTCGTCGGACTTCTCGACTTCGATCTTGAGCGCCGAGTAGATCTCCGGAAGCTCACCGGGGAACGAGACGTCGACGACGACGCCGAGCACCTGATCGACGGAGCCGACGTTGCCGCTGCCGTTAGCCGCGGCGCCGTTGGAGCTTTGCGAGGCCTCCGTCTCTGTCGCCGTTCCGCCGCCGTTCTCGCCGCTCGAGTCCTCGGTGGCCTCGTCGGTAGTTTCGCCGTTCGTCTCGTTCTCAGCCATTGGTTTGTCTCCTTAACCGAGCGCCTCGGCGCCCGCGACTACTTCAAGAATTTCCTGGGTGATCTCCGACTGGCGCACCCGGTTCATCTCCCGGGTCAGGTCGTCGATCATCTCCTCCGCGTTCTCCGACGCGGAACGCATCGCCGTCATCCGCGCGCCCAGCTCCGACGCGGACGACTCGAGGAGTGCGCGATAGACAGATAGGTCCACGTACTCCTCGATCAGCATTGGCAAGAGTGTCTCCGCTTCAGGCTCGTGGATCATGTCCGAGCGGTGGTGCGCCTCGGCGAGCTCCTCGTCCGAGTAGCCCTCCTCGTCCGGAATGCCCTCGCCGAACACCTCGGCGGCCGACATCGGAAGCAGAGTCTGGCGACGCACGTACTGTGTCAGCGGCGAGACGTAGCGGTTGTAGACGAGGTCGACCTTGTCGACCTCGCCGTCGCGGAAAGCCGAGGTGAGGTCGCGCGAGATCTCGCGCGCGTCGGCGAACGCCGGCCGCTCAGTGAAGCCGGAGTAGGACTCGACGACGTTTTCGCCGCGAAACGTCATCGTCGAGGCGCCACGGCGGCCGACGACGCGGTATTCGGTCTCGGCCGAGTCCTCCCGCTTGTACTCCCGCTTGAGGCGAACGCCCTCGCGGATGATCTGCGTGTTGAAGGCGCCCGCGAGCCCGCGGTCGCCCGTGACGAGCACGATGCCAACGGTCGAGACGTCGCGCGTCTCCATCAGGGGCACGCGCTTCGCCATGTTCTCGTCGTTCTGGGCGACCTCGCGCGTCAGCTTTCGGATCGCCTGCGCGTACGGGCGCATGTTGGCGATCCGCTGCTCTGCGCGCCTCAAGCGCGCAGCCGCGACCATCTCCATCGCCCGCGTGATCTTGCGGATGTTCTTGACGGAGTTGATCCGCGCTGTGACTTCTTTGCGCGTCGCCATGGGTTAAGAGCGGTCGCTCGTCTCCTCTTCGCCATCGGTGGGGTCAGACCCCTCAGACGGCTCTGAAGCCTCCTCGGTGTCTGAATCGCCGTCGGCCTCGTCGGCGTGGTCAGTGGGGTCAGACCCCTCGTCGGCGTCGGAGTCATCATCGCCCTCGGATTTGGGGTCAGACCCCGCATGTTGGCTTCCGGAGGTGCGGCCTTCCTTCTCGCGCTCCTCCTCGGACTTGATCCGATCGGACTCGCCCTCTTCGAGCGGCTGTCCGTCCTCGTCCAGGTCCGGGCCGAAGTCATCGAGGGCTTCCTTCAGGGCCTCGTCGAGCTCTGACTCCTCCTCGTCACCCCAGTCGCCGTCGTTCAGGCGGCCGAGGAGATCGTCGTTCTCCGACTTCAAGCGGCTGATGGCCGATTCGAGGAAGTCGTGGACGCGGTCGGTGTTCAGACGGTCGAGGTGCCCGCCGGTACCGGCATAGATCGAAACGACCTGCTCGCCGACCGAGAGCGGCTTGCGCTCGTTCTGCTTGAGCATCTCGACGAGGCGCTCGCCTCGTGCCAGCGACGCCTGGGTCTCGGGGTCGAGCTCTGATCCGAACTGCGCGAACGCCTCGAGGTCACGGAACTGCGATAGCTCCAGGCGAAGCTTTCCGGCGACCTTCTTCATCGCCTTCGTCTGCGCGTTACCTCCGACTCGCGAGACCGAGATGCCGACGTTGATCGCCGGTCGGACGCCCGAGTAAAAGAGGTCCGACTCTAAGAAGATCTGGCCGTCGGTGATCGAGATGACGTTCGTCGGGATGTATGCGGACACGTCGTTCGCCTGCGTCTCGATGATCGGAAGCGCCGTATGCGAGCCGCCGCCGAGGTCGTCGTTCAGCTTCACCGAGCGCTCCAGGAGCCGCGAGTGGAGGTAGAAGACGTCTCCGGGATAGGCCTCGCGGCCGGGCGGGCGGCGCAGGAGCAGCGACATCTGGCGATACGCAAACGCGTGCTTCGTCAAGTCGTCATAGACGCAGAGCGCGTGCTTGCCGTTGTAGAGGAAGTGCTCGCCCATCGCGCAGCCCGCGTACGGGGCGATGAACTTGATCGGCGCCGCCTCGTCGGCAGGAGCGGCGACGATGATGGTGTTGTCCATCGCGCCGGCGTCCTCGAGCGTCTTCTGAAACTGGACGACGGTCGACATGCGCTGGCCGATCGCGACGTAGATGCAGACCACGTCCGAGTCCTTGTTGTTGATGATGGTGTCGATCGCGACCGCGGTCTTGCCGGTCTGGCGGTCGCCGATGATCAGCTCGCGCTGGCCGCGGCCGATCGGGATCATCCCGTCGATCGCCTTGAGGCCGGTCTGAAGCGGCTCAACGACAGGCTGGCGCTGAACGACGCCGGGCGCCTTGAACTCGGCGGGGCGCGTCTCCGTGGCGTTGATCTCGCCCTTGTCGTCGAGCGGGCGCCCCAGCGGATCGACCATGCGGCCGAGGAGCTCGTCGCCGACCGGAATCTCGAGCAGCTTGCCGGTGCGCTTGACCTCGTCGCCTTCGACGACCTGATCCCACTCGCCGAAGAGCACAGCGCCGACGTTGTCCTGCTCGAGGTTGAGCGCGAGACCCGTTACGTCGTGCGGCAGCTCGAGCATCTCGAGCGCCATGCAGTTCTCGAGCCCGTGGACGCGAGCGATCCCGTCTGCGACCTGGAGGACCGTGCCGACTTCTGAGAGCTGCTGCTCGTCGGTGTCGAAGTCCTGGATCCGGTCTCTCAGGATGTTGCCGATCTCGTCTGGACGAATCTCCACTGCTTTCAGCTCCTTTTCATGAGTCGCTCCGGGGGGTCAGACCGCCCGCGCGACTTCCTTTCTAAGTCTGTTCAGCTTCTCGCGCAGGCTGGCGTCGAGCACCATGTTCCCCACGCGAAGGACGAGCCCGCCGAGGATCTCCTCGTCGACATCGGCCTCAAGGTCGATCTTGCGATCCGTCTGCTTTTCGATCTCCTCGCCGACCCGGTTGACAACGGCCTCGTCGAGGGGGACGGCGCTTGTGAGACGCACCTCGAGCCGCTTGTTCTCCTCGGCCCAAAGCTCGTCGTAGTACCCGCGGATGCGAAAGATGGCCGGCATCCGGTGCTTTTCGGCCAAGAGCGCCAGGAAGTTCTGGAACTCGTCCGAGGCGCCGTCGATCGCCTTCTCGATTCCCTCCCGCTTCTCCTGCGAGGAGAAGTACGGGCTGAAGAAGAAGACCTGGAGGTCGCGATCTGAGTCCAAGGCATCGGCGAACTCGCCGAGCTCTGAGCGGATCTCGTCGATCTTGCCTTCCTCGGAGGCGACGTCAAACAAGGCGTCGCCGTATACACGGGCGATCTCTTCCAAGGGGGCCTCTCGCTACTCCGAGCGCTCCGCGCCCGAGAGCGCCGAGAAGTCCATCTCCGAGAGCGCTTCCTCGATCAGCCTTTGATGGTCCTCATCGGTAAGCGACTTCTTGGTGACCTTCTCGGTCGCGATCACGGTGAGGTCTGCAACCTCACGGCGGATCGAGTCGAGCGAGCGCCGGGTTTCCGCCTCGATGTCCTTGCGGGCGGCTGAGACAAGCTCCTCGCGCTTTGCTTTGCCTTCGGCGGTGGCCTCGGAGACGGCGTTCTCTGCCGACTTGCGGGCGCGCGACTGGATGTCATCGGCCTGCTCGCGTGCCTCTTTCAGGCGGGCGCGGTACTCCTTCAGCACCTCGTCGGCCTCGGCGCGTTGCGTCTCAGATGCCTCGATGTTCTCGCGGATGGCGTTCGCGCGCTTTTCGAGCGCTTCGCCGATCCGCGGAAACGCCAGTCGCTTGAGGACGAGCATCGTCACCCCGAATGCGATCAGGGTCCAGATCATCAGCCCCAGGCCGGGGGTGACCAGGAAGCTGCCGCCCTCCTCCTCGGTGGCGGCCAGGGGCACAAGCCCGCCGATGTCGGTCAGAAACTCCACGCGCGGCCTAGAGGAAGAACGCGATCAGACCGAAGATGAACGTGTAGAAGGCGACAGCCTCGGTGAGCGCGAAGCCGAGCCAGCGGATCGACTGGATCTCGTCCTTCATCTCGGGCTGGCGGGCGACCGCCTCGATCTCCTTGCCGAAGATGATGCCGACGCCGATACCGGCACCGATCGAGCCCAGTCCTGCGCCGATTCCGAGGGCGATCGACTTGAGGCCGTCGTCGGTGACGCCCGACTCCTGCGCCAGGGGGATCAGGAAATCCATCGTGTTGCTCCTTTTGTAGTTGACATACAGCCTGTATGTAGCTTAGTTAGTGACAAGTTGTTATTTGTGTGAGAAATGTCCACTCCCTTCTATCTCAGTGGCTTTCAGCGGTCGCGCCGCCGATGTAGATCGCGGTCAGGGTCGCGAAGATGAAGGCCTGAAGGGTCGCCACCAGGCCGATCTCGAACAAGAAGAAGACCAACGCCGCGGGGAATGTCAGCACTCCCAGGGCCGCAAGGCCGAGGATCACGGCCAGCCCGCCGCCCATGAAGAGGATGAGGAGGTGGCCGGCGAGGATGTTCGCGAAGAGCCGCACCGACAGCGAGATCGGTCGCACGAGATGCGAGATCGTCTCGATTAGGAAGATGCCCGCCTTCGCCGGAGCCGGCATCGACTCGAGCCCGCTCGGCAGCCAGCTTGCGAAATAAGGGAAGAAGCCCTTGGTCCGGATCCCCTCGAAGTGATAGATCCCGGTCGAGACGAGGGCGAGGACGAGCGGGATCGAGATGTTTGCCGTCGTCGCATAGATGGCGAACGTCGGCACGTTGACCCCGAACACGTCGACAGTGTGCTCGGTGTTCGTCGGCAGCGGCAAGTACCCGAGCATGTTCGAGAACCAGATGAAGAAGAAGAGGGCAGCTAAGAAAGGGAACCAGCGAAGCGCAAGCTTTTCGTCCGGGAGGTTGGTCCTGGTGATGTTGTCCCGGGTCAGGTCGTAGGCAAGCTCGACGGCCATCTGCACGCGATTGGGCTCGCGCTGCATGCGGTTGGCGATGTAGACCATGAACCCGATCGTGAGCCCCGAGGCGAGAAAGAGGTAGAGCACCGCTCGGTTGATCGACATGTCGATCCCGCCGATCGTCAGCGCTACCCAGGGCTCGAGAAGAAACTCGTTCTGCGGCGCGAACTCGTCGTTTCGGCCGTCCGAGCCGAAGACCAGCCCGAAGATCGCGATGAGGACGCCAAAGCCGAGGAACCCCAGAATCACCTTCTGCCAGCGCTTCACGAGGCACCCTCCCCGCCGTGGGTGATGGCGACCGTCACGAGCTGCACGGTGAAGAGCGCGGCGATGAGGAGCGCAGCCGCCAGGCCATCCTCGCGATCCGCAACGAGGCCGACGACGAGGGCGCAGGCCGAGACAAACCAGACGCGCCCGAGGCCGGAGATCGCGGTTGTGCGAAAGGCCTCGCGGCGATTTCCCGCAGCGAGGCTGCGCGCGGTGCGGGCGTTCGTATAGGCCAAGAGCAGGCGCTGGGCGATCCAGGCGCCCGCTGCGACCGCGTAGCCGAGCATCGACCAGTCCGCGGCGACGAACAAGGGCAGCGCGGCGGCGAGCAGGAGAAGATCGAGGTGGCAAGCGATGGCCGAAGCTCCCGCGCCCGCTTGCTCAGAGCCGTCTAAAGCGAGCGTGGACAAGGACCATGCCCCCGACGATTCCTACGAACAGGCCTGCTATTCCCAAGGGCACGGCGAGGCCAACCAGAGAGCCGAGCCCGTACCCGACCGCTGCGCATCCCACCATCGCCCCGACCAGGGACATACCGGCGGTGGCGGCATCCATCCTCTGAGGGCGTTCTTGACTCATCGGAGTCCGAAGGGGTGGATTGGGACACTTTCGGGGGAAATTTCTGGCTTGTAAAGAAGCGGATAGCCGCTCCGGGGGGCGCGATGCGCCGAGCCGGTGCGGCCAAGACGAATATATCCAATAACCGGGGTAACCCTGACGGGCTTTTCCCCGTTCTAGGTATTGGATGGTGGGTCGAGCGCCCCGAACTCGCCCGTTTCGGGATCGAGCGATCGATACTCGCCCGAATCCGGGTCGATCTGCTCGAAGCTGCCTGTCTCGAGCTCCCGCGCCACGCCCTCGTCAACGGCGGACGGCGTGAGCTCCTCGCCCGGCCGGGCCGCCGCGAGCTGGCGGAAGCGAATTCCCCGGAGCTTCAAGATCTCCAGCACCACCACCAGATACACGCTGGCGGCCAGCGCAATCGCCAGGAACACCGCCATGAGTGCCGTCCACTCGGGGTCGAAGTTGCCGCGGTCGTCCGAGTAGGGGACAAAGCGGAGTGCCAGAGCGAGGGCGGCCATGATTAGCGCCCACGCGTACAGGTAGGCGAGCGTGCGCCGCTGTGAGAACCCCAGGTTGGCCATCCGGTGGTGGAAGTGCGAGCGGTCGGCCTCATAGATCGGCCGCCGGTACTTGATCCGCTTGGCGATGACGAAGCCCGTGTCGAGGATCGGCACGGTCAAGACGATCAGCGGCAGGAACAGAGCGACGACGGCGTTCGTCTTCAACGCGCCCTGGATCGCGATGCAGCCGAGCAGGAAGCCCAGGAGGTTCGAGCCGGTGTCGCCCATGAAGCTCGAGGCCGGCGGAAACCCATGGCGAAGGAAGCCCAGCGCCCCTCCGGCGGTCAGGGCCGCCAAGACGCCGGCGGCGTTGCGGTTCAGAGACAGCGCGATGACCGCGAGCGCTGCTGCCGAGATGACACAGACGCCCGCCGCCAGGCCATCTACGCCGTCGGTCAGGTTGATGATGTTGACGACCGCGACGATGCCGACCACGGTCAGGACCTCTCCCAAGTCGATCGAGCCGACCAGCTCGGTGGCGGACGGATCGACCCCGCCGGCGAACGGCAGCGTGAACGCGGTCACGGTGACGCCCGCCGAAACCGGGATCACGGTCGCCGCGATTTGCCCTGCCAGCTTCACCGCGGCGTTGAGGTCGAAGACGTCATCGATCACGCCGACCGCGGCGATCGCCACTGCGCCGGCCAGGATCGCCCGGGTCTCTTCCCCGAGGCGGCCGTCTCCCATCGGCAGGAAGAGGAGCCCAGCCACCAGGACGCCGACCAGGATCGCGAGGCCGCCCAGCTTCGGCGTAGGCACCAGGTGGAGGCTCCGCTCGTTCGGGATGTCGAGCGCGCCGATCCGGCGCGCGATCCACTCGGCGGCCGGCACCAGGAGGAGCGCCAGCACCGCGGCAGCGCCGAAGGCAAAGACGGCGTCGAGGGTCTCGGGTCGCGTGTCGATCAGCATCTAGGTGTCACTGTTCCGGGCGGCCCCGAGGACCCCGTCGACGAGGAAGTCGGCATCACGTGGATTCTGAACGCCCGCGAGGGTAGAGCGCTTCTTGAGTTCGAGCGAGGCGGGGTCGTCGAGCGGCAGCAGGAGGCCCTCCGCCTCGAGCTTGGCATCCACGGCGCCCAGCTCGCCCGTGAAGATGGTGCGGACCGGAGTGCCGAGCGCAACGGCCTCGCGGTTCATCGTCCCGCCCGCGGAAACGACGAGGTCCGCATACGCGATCAGGCTCTGGGCGTCGATCGCGCGGGCGGGAACGACGAGGCCGGGATCCGCGCGGCGCCCCGCCTCGACCCGCTGCGTGTCGGTGCGGGGGATCAGCACCGCAACGGCGGAGTCGGCTTCGGCTAGCCGGTTCAGCACGGCCTCGTAAAGCGGGTTTGCGGCGTGATAGGCGGATGTCTCGGGAGGTGGGCGGACGACGATCAGCACGCGGTCGTCAGTCGAGCGGTTCGACGAGATGCCGAGCTCCGTCAGGCCGACATCGGAGATCACGCTGGGATCGGGCACGAAGTCAGCGAGGTAGTAGTCCTCCTTGAGGCCGGGGTAGCGGACGAGCTTCTTCTCGGCGGCGCCCGCCCTGACCATGGCTTCGACCGGGATCGCGTCGGGCACGAGGACGCGCCTCGCAGCCCGCCAGGCGAGCTGACGCTGAAGGCCGGCGTGCTCGTAGTCCTGCATCTGGGCGGACGGGATCCCCAGGATCATCGAGACGACCGCGAGGTCGACCGAGCCGTGGGCGACAGAAAGGCCGAAACGCCTCGGGCGGGCCCAGCGAGCGAGCTGGGCACTTCGGGTGGAGAGCGCGACGCCCTTGCTCAAGGTCGAGCCTCCGCCGTGTCGCCCGACGACCGTGTGGTCGAGGCCGAGGCGCTCGAGGATGCCTACCGTCTGGCCGTACTCGCGGGTGGTGATCTCGACGTCGTGCCCGCGATCGCGGAGGCGCTCGACGATCGGCCGCAGCACGAGCGGGTGCGCGGCGGCTGTGCAATCGACCCAGACCCGCATGGGTTGAGCCTATGTATGGGCCTGGACGTGGACCTACGCCGCGGCGAGCGGAGAGAGCTGCGGGTAGAGCGGGTAGCGGTCCATCAACGCCTTCGTTCGCTCGGACAGCACGTCTTTCTCGTCTTCGAACCGGTCAGAGAGCGCGGCCGCGATCACGTTGGCGATCTCGCGCATGTCGTCCTCGTCGAGTCCGCGCGTCGTCAGAGCCGGCGTGCCGATGCGAAGTCCCGACGGGTTCATCGGCGGGCGCTCGTCGAACGGGATGGCGTTCCGGTTGACGGTGATGCCGACCTGATCGAGGCGATCCTCGCCCTCTTTGCCGTCGAGGCCCGTGGGGTTGAGGTCGACGAGCACTAGGTGGGTGTCTGTGCCTCCGGTGAGGACCTCCACCCCACCCTCAACGAGGCCCTCGCCGAAGGCGCGCGCGTTTGCGACCGTCCGGCGCTGGCGCTCGCGGAAGGGCTCGGTGTGAGCGATCCGAAGCGCCACCGCCTTCGCGGCGATGATGTGCATAAGCGGTCCGCCCTGCTGTCCGGGGAAGATCGAGCGGTCGATGTCCTTCTGGAGCTCCTCCTTACACAGGATCAGGCCCGAGCGCGGCCCGCAGAGCGTCTTGTGGACGGTGGTAGTGACCACGTCGCAGTGCTCGACCGGGTTCGGGTGCTCGCCCGCGGCGACGAGGCCCGCGAAGTGCGCCATGTCGCACATGAGCATTGCCCCGACGGAGTCGGCGATCTCGCGGAAGCGCGCGAAGTCGAGCTGTCGGGAGTAGGCAGACCAGCCGGTGATGATGAGCTTCGGCCGCTCTTTTGAGGCAAGCCGCTCGACCTCGTCCATGTCGATCCGGTAGTCGTCCTTCGAGACGCCGTAGGCGACGACCTCGTAGAGCTTGCCGGACACGTTCAGCTTCATCCCGTGTGTCAGGTGGCCGCCGTGGTCGAGCTTTAGGCCCATGATCTTGTCGCCTGGCTCGAGCAGCGCCATGTACACGGCGTTGTTGGCCTGCGCGCCGGCGTGCGGCTGGACGTTCGCGTGCTCGGCTCCGAAGAGGGACTTGGCGCGGTCGATCGCGAGCTGCTCGGCCACGTCGACCTCTTCGCAACCGCCGTAGTAGCGCCGGCCGGGATAGCCCTCGGCGTACTTGTTCGTCAAGACGGAGCCGGCCGCGTCCAGCACCGCCTGCGGCACGAAGTTCTCGGAGGCAATCATCTCGAGCGTGCCCTGCTGGCGCGCAAGCTCACGATCGAGCACCTGCGCGATCTCGGGGTCGACCTCGGCGAGAGGCGCGGTCTGGAAGTCGTCGGGGAGTTCGTGGCTGTCGGTCATGGCGGTGCTCCTGGTGGCTCGAAATCGCGGCTAAGGGTCAGGCTGACACGTTACGGAGGCGGCGCGACGGAGCGCCGGTTGCGTCCCGCGGCCCGCCGCGGTACCGGGGGCGCCGGCACGAGCCGCGGGGTTGTCAAAAGGCATGCGCCACCCCAAACCGCCGAAGTCGTCATCGACGCGTCTCAGGCAAGTCGAAGCCGACTTGGTTTTCCAGGCGCAGATGAAATCGTAATGGGCTTGTCTGAGGCAAGTCGATCACGACCTCGATGGTTGGGGGTTGCGCGGTTGGCGGAAACACAGAAGGGCCTGGTCAGGCGGGAGCAGCTCGGTCGCCTCGGGATCGCCCAGGGAACGATCGACGGGTGGGTCCGCGCCGGCCGGCTGCATGTGGTGCACCTCGGTGTGTATGCGGTCGGCCATCCCGTGCTTGCCCCGGGAGCATTGCTCTTGGCCGCTGTACTTGCGTGTGGGCCAGCCGCCGTTCTCTCACACCGAAGCGCCGCGGAGCTATGGAACCTCCTTGAAGTGCGAAAGGGATTCGCGATCCAGGTAACTGTCCCAGGCCACGCGATCGAGGGGCCGAAGGGCATCTATGTGCACAAGACCGCTTCGCTCTCACGTTGGGAGTACGACGAGGTCGACGGCATCCCAGTGACCTCGGCTGCGCGGACGGTTTTCGACCTCGCCTCCCAGGCGACTCAAGGGGAGATCGAAGCGGCGTACGAACGGGGCCTCATCGAGAAGCACTACACCCGCGACGACATGATCAAGATGGCGATGCGCCACAAGGGCCGGCGCGGCATCACCAAGGTCCGCCGTCTGATCGATCGCGACGCCCCGCCATCGATCACCATCCGCGAAGCGCATCGGATGCTCCTCGAACTCATTCGCTCCTCGTCGCTTCCGCATCCGAAGACCGAAGTTCCGATCGGGCGCTACCGGGCGGACATTCTCTGGCCCGAGACGAAGCTCATCGTTGAGATGGACAGCACGAAATGGCACAACTCACCAGGCCGCGTTGAGCGCGACAAGCGGCGCGACGCCGAGCTCGCCGCCCTCGGCTACCAGACCATCCGGGTGACGTGGAACGACCTGACCAAAGAACCTGTTGCCACCATCAGCCGCATCGCCGCCGTGTACGCCACGCGGGCCGGATCGAAGTCGTGATCGCCGCGCCTGAGCAGCGTCGATGGCGCCCTCATTCGAGCTTGCGGATCGAAGTCGTGATCGCCGCGCGTCAGCCGCGTCGATGACGACCTCGGCGGTTACGGGGGCCGTTACGAAATCACTCACGGTGGTTTTCGACCTGGCTCGAACCGGGAACCAGGGATCCATGGGGCGTTGGATCACATCTTTCGCAGCGGGACTGCTACTCGCGTTTGGCTGGGCAGGCTGCGGGTCGAGCGAGGATGAGGCACGCGAGGCGCTCGATGCCTACCTCGCGGCCTCGGAGGACGGGGACGCGCAGGCGGTGTGTGAGCTGTGGAGCCCTTGGATCGTTCGCGACCTCTTCACCTTGGCGGGGATAGAGGAAACGTCGGCCGAGTGCGAGGAGATCGATCGATTCACCTCCGTCATCTTGGACAGCGTCGTGTTTTCGGCCGCCGAGGCCGATCCCGCGATCGAAGCTTTAGAGGAGACGGACGACGCAGTCACCTTCGACGTGGAGGGAATCGACGGCGGGATCGAGATCCGCGTCTTCGACGGCGAGTGGCGAATGAACTCGCTTTGCGCTGAGGGCTCTTGCTTCCCCGCTGACGAGACGCCGGCCCAAGCCCCCATCGGCGGCTAAATCAGTCCGCCCGAGTTCGCTGCGACGGGCGAAGGAAACGAGCCAGTACCACCGCGCGCTTGACTATTTACTGATCGTATGGTAAATAATGCTGCGAATCAGCAAAGCGGAGAACGAAAGGCACCCCAGTGAGCGAGAGGACCACCACGGCACAGGATCAAGACAGCGAGCGCGAAGAGAGTGACGACGAGGCCCTCAGCGTCCTCCTCGACGGCGACATCGACAAGGTGATGGCCGGGCTTGACCGGATCGTGGATGCCGCCCCCTCCTACGAGAAGCTCTTCACGCGCTGGCAGCGCCAGCACTGGTCCACGGAAGATTTCGACTTCACCGAGGACGCCCGCCAGTGGGCCGACCCGGACATGTTCACCGACGAGGTACGTCAGTTCCTGGCGTTCGGCTTCTCGGAGTTCTTCATCGCCGAGGACCGAGTGACGGTTGAGCTCCTCCCCTTCGCGATCGCAGCCCCGCACAAGGAGGCGCAGCTCTTTCTCACGACGCAGATCTCCGACGAGGCGAAGCACGTCGTCTTCTGGGACCGCTTCTACCGCGAGGTCTTCAACTCCGACGCGGACGGCATCGCCGAGCAGCTGAACCAACACCGCTATGTCGTCAACAAGGACTGGGAGACGATGTTCGACGGCATCCTCCACGAGTGCGCCGAGGACCTGCGGAAGGATCCGACCGACTTCGGAGCCCTCGTCCGCGGCGTGACCGTCTACATGGTCGTAATCGAGGGGATGCTCGCCCTCACGGCCGCGCGGTTCATGATCAAGGCGCTCAAGGAGAACGGCTGGTTCCCCGGCTTCGTCCAGGGCTTCACGGCGGTCAACCGCGACGAGTCGCGCCATGTCGGCTTTGGCGTCAAGTTCCTCGCCGACGCGATCAAGGCCGACCGAGAGAACGCGGACATCGTCGTCGCGACTCTCAAGGAGTGCCTGCCGGTGGCGCCGCTCGTGTTCGTGCCGCCGTGGGTGGACGACCCCTACGACTTCCAGACGCCCTTCTACCACTCGTCCGAGATCTTCGAGTACGCCACAAAGGCGCTCTCGAAGAAGCTCGCGGCCATGGGCCTCGACCCCGCGATGCTCGGCGCCGAGTCCGGGTCCGCGACCGCGTAGCGGAGCGCGCATGGAAGCCACCGCAACCGTTCGCGCAGGCCCGGGACGCCCCTCGACGGGAGCCCGCGAGCGCATTCTCGCGGGCTGCCTCGAGGTCTTGAAGGACCAGGGCTACGCGGGCCTTTCGATCGCGAAGGTCGCGGCTGCCTCAGGAGAGTCGAAGGCGCTCGTCTCTTACCACTTCGGCTCGAAGGCCGGGCTCGTCGCAGCCGCCGGGCGCGAGCTCGGCGAGGAGATCACGCGCGAGGTCCTGAACGGCCTCGAAGGCGCCGAGACCGTCGAGGAGATCGTCGCCGGGGCGGCGGGCGCGCTTTGGAGCCTCGTCGACCGGGACGAGCGGCTCCCCCGCGTCTACTTCGACCTGAACGCGGTCTCGGTCATCGACCCGGACGTCCGCGAGGTGCTTCGCGAGATCAAGAGCGGCTGGCGGGAAGTCCTCGCCCGGCTCCTCCGCGGCGCCCGCCCACCAGTTGAAAGCCGCGACGTCCCGGGCGTGACGACGCTCGTCATCGCCGGGCTCGAGGGCCTTCTCCTGGAGCGGATCGAGCGCGGCGAGACGCCCGAGCTCAAGCGTGCGAGGCAGCTCTTCATCGGCTCGATCGCACGCCTCGCCTCCTGATGTCCGACATCTCCGCGCACGAGTTCTGGGCGCTCACGCCGGAGGAGCGCGAGGAGACGTTCGCCGAGCTCCGCGCCAGCGATCCCGTCTCGTGGCCTACCACTCGAAGACGAGCCGCAGTTCGACCCCGCGGTCCGAGCCGTCGGCGGCCGCGTCGAGGAAGACCTCGACGAGCGTGCCGGCCAGCCGCGGATGCTCGGCCCAGAGCGCGGTCGCGTCCGAGACAAGGAGCGCGTACCCGTCGTTCACGGCGTCAAGGTCGCGCAGGCATTCCTCGAGCGCGTCCCAGTTCTGCCCAAACCAGTCCGGGAAGCCGAATCCCTCGGCGATCGTGTCGAGGAGCTCGTCCTTGCCCGAGATCGTGCTGCCATCGATGCGAAGGACCTCGAAGCCATCAAGGTCTGGCGCCTCGTCGTTGAAGCGGACCGCCTTCACGACGTGAAATCGTCTGGATCGATCAGGGTGAACGAGGAGTAGTGGTCGCTGGTGTAGTAAGTCTCGCCGCCGTTGCCGACCACGAGTCGGCGGGCGCCGCGATCGGGCGAGCCGGGCGTCTCCACCGTGTATTCGCTGTAGTAGCCGATCGGTTGTGAGGGCAGGAGCCCCTCGCGGTTCTGGAAGGTCTGCCCGTCCTCGTCGTAAGGCAACGGGTCACCAGCTTCGATTGCCGAAAGGACTTCCGCGATGCCGGAGGCCTCGGACTCGTCGAACTCTTGAGAGATCCGGGGCGGGTCGTTCTGCGTCTCCGGCGACGCGCTTTGCGACTCGGCGGTTGACGCCGGCTCGCCTGGCGACCCGGGACCATCTTCATCGAGGCCGGGCACGATGACGCCCGCCGTAGCAAGCAGCGCGATGACCGCGCCGACGGCAGCCTTCGCCCGCGCCGAGTTAAGGAGTGAGCTCAGGGCTCTTCGCCGCGCTCGACGGCGGCTATCTGATCGACGCGACGCTCGTGGCGCCCGCCCTCGAAGTCAGTCTTGAGGAACGTCTCGACGATCGGCCGCGCTTGGTCAGGCGTTAGGCGGCGACCGGCGAGCGCGAGGACGTTTGCGTTGTTGTGGCGCCGGCTCATCTCGGCCTCCTCGGCGTCGTGTGCATTCACGGCACGCACACCGTCGACCTTGTTCGCCACGATCGAGACGCCCACGCCCGAGCCGCAGACTATGACCGCGAGCTCCGCCTCCCCGTCGGCCACCATGCGCGCGGCGTCGGCAGCGTGGCGGGGGTAGTCCGTCGATTCCTCGGAGTCGGTGCCGACGTCCACGACCTCGTGGCCGCCCTCCTCGAGCAGCGGGCGGACAAGCTCCTTTAGCTCATACCCGGCATGGTCAGATCCGACGGCGATCTTCATCAGGCGCGACGATAGCGACGGGGGCGGCGTGGCTAGTCTCGCTGAGATGGCCGAGAGCGATGTCGAGCTTCTCCGCGAGGGCTTCGAGCGCCTCGCCGCGAGGGCTACGAGGCGATGGTGCCTCTGATCCATCCCGAGTTCGAGATGGAGACGCCGCCAGCGCTTGCCGCCGAGCCGCAACGCTACGAGGGCGTCGAGGGATTCCGCCGCTGGTGGTCGTCGTTCCTGGAGGTGATGGACGAGGTCGTCCTCGAGCCCAGGGGCTTCCACGACATCGGGCCGGGCCAAGTCGCGATCGAGACGTGAATGCGTGCGGTCGGAGCGACCTGCGACATCGAAACCGCGCAGGACGTCGTCCTCATCGTGAGCCTCCGTGACGCGAAGATGGCTCACATCGACTTCGCCACGAGCCTGGAAGAGGCGATGCCGGGCGGCCGGGCGTAGCCTTTGCGCGAGCGCCCGGTTATGCCGATCAGGTGCGACTTTCCGGGCGCTCGCGGCTAAAGGTCGCGAGGCGGCGCTCGACCTCGGCGGCCGGCATGCCTCCCTCGCGCAGGATCGACCACTCGCCACCGCCCTCAAGCGCCGTCACGTCCACCACCGTCGACGGCATGCCGGTCAGCTCGCCGCCGTCGATCGCGAGGTCTCCTCCTTCGACGATCTCCGCCGGCACATCCCCGAAGCGCGACGGCGCGGGCTCGCCGGAAACGTTCGCCGAGGTCTGAAAGAGCGGCGTCGCTACGCCCGCTAGAGGGCTCTCGATCAGGCGGATGCCGAGCCGCTCCGGATCTTCGCGGCAGGCGAGCGGATAGCGGCGCTCGGGGTTGGCGACGACGACGGTGACCGGACCGGGTAGGAGGGCGCCCAGCGCGAAGCGGGTCTCTTCGCCGACGCTCGAGATCAGCTCGCGCAGGATGAGCGCCGAGAAGAAGAGGACGGCTGAAGGCTTGCCGTCGTCGCGGCCCTTGAGCGCGTGGAGGCGGGCGATAGCGTCCGCGCGCAGCGGGTCGCAAGCCAGCCCGTAAAGGCCGTCCGCTGGAAACACCGCAACGCCCCCGCGCGCGATCGTCGCCGTCAGAGCCGAGCGGGCGACCTCGGCGCCATCGCTCTCGACCGACACCACGTCCGTCACTCGGCTGCCTCCGCGACGCCCGCGACGACCCTCTTGATCCCTGCCAGGTCCAAGCGCACCTCGACCCGGGCAAAGCCAGCGCGCCGGACCAGGTCGGCGACGACCTCTGCCTGCCCCTCCCCCACCTCCAGGCCGATCGCGCCCGCGCTCGTCGACGGCGAGATCGAGAGCTCGCCCAGAAGCGAGTCGATCGCCTCAAATCCGGTCGGTCCTGGCGTCAGCGCGCCGCGCGGCTCCCAGTCGCGAAGCTCGGGCTCCAGGTTTCGCCACTCGCGCTCGGTCACGTAGGGCAGGTTGGCCACGAGCAGATCGAACGAGCCCGCGGCGAGCGAGCCCTGCGCCAGGCCCACCCGGCTCCCCAGGCCGAGCGTGGCGACGTTCGCGCGGGCCACCTCGAGCGCGTCCGGGTAGATGTCCGTTGCGACGACCTGAGCCTGGGGCAGCTCGTCCGCGATCGCGAGGGCGATCGCCCCCGAGCCAGTGCCGACGTCCAGCACGCTCCGGGGCTCGAGCTCGAGCGCCAGCTCGACCAGGAGCTCTGTCTCCGGCCGCGGGATGAGGACGCGGCGGTCAACCGCCAGCTCGATCCGGCGAAAGCCCCGGCGGCCCGTGATGTAGGCGACGGGCTCGCGGCGAAGCCGGCGGCGCACGAACTCCGCGTACGCCCGCGTCGCCACCGGGTCGATCGGCGTCTCGGGCGAGGCGAGGATCTGGGCACGCCCGGCGCCGGTCGCCTCGGCCAAGAGCACCTCGGCGTCGAGACGGGGCGAATCGACACCCGCAGCCTGCATGGCGTCCGTCGCAGCCTCCAGCGCGTCGCCGACGGTGCTCACTCCGAAGGAAAAGCCGGTTCGCTCCGCCTCACGAGGACGCGATGCCCTCTTCGGCCTGTGCCGCCAGAAGCGCGCGCTTCTCCTCGGCTGAGAGGGCGTCCGTGAACTGGCGCAGGTTCCCGTCGAGGATCTCCTCGAGGTTGTGGGCGGTCAGCTTCACCCGGTGGTCGGTGACGCGCCCCTGCGGGAAGTTGTAGGTGCGGATCTTCTCCGAGCGCTCACCCGAGCCGACCTGCGACTTGCGATCGGCTGCAATCTCGGCCTGCTGCTCGGCCATCGTTCGCTCATACAGGCGGGCGCGCAGCACGCGCATCGCCTTCTCCCGGTTCTGGAGCTGTGACTTCTCGTCTTGCATCGAGACGACGATCCCGGAGGGCTTGTGCGTGATCCGCACGGCCGAGTCCGTGGTGTTCACCGACTGCCCACCGGGACCGGACGAGCGGTAGACGTCTATCTGGAGGTCGCCTGGGTCGATCTGGATCTCGACCTCCTCGGCCTCGGGCAGGACGGCGACGGTCGCGGTCGAGGTGTGGATGCGGCCCTGCGACTCAGTCTTCGGAACGCGCTGGACGCGGTGGGTGCCGCCTTCGAACTTGAACACCGAGAAGGCCCCGTCGCCCTTGATCGCGAAAGTCGCTTCCTTGAAGCCGCCCATGTCCGCCGACTGGATCGAGAGGTCCTCCGTCTGAAAGCCACGCTCCTGCGCGTAGCGGGTGAGCATCTTGTAGAGGTCACCCGCAAACAGCGAGGCCTCGTCGCCCCCCGCGCCGCCCCTGATCTCGACGAGAACGTTCTTGTCGTCGTTCGGGTCGGCCTCGACCATCGCCAGGCGGATGCCCTCCTCGACTGCCTCGATCCGGGCGGGTGCCTCGTTCACGACGGCGCGAAGCTCGGAGTCCTCGCCCGACTCGGCGAGGAGCTCGCGGGCGCCCTCTAGGTCGTCGCGGAGCATCCGCCAGTCAGTCGCCAGCTCGCGGGCAGCGCTCAAGCGCCGGTACTCGCGCCCGACCTCGGCATAGCGAGTCTGGTCCGAGATCACGGCAGGGTCCGACATCAGGCGCTCCAGCTCTGCGAACCGTCCTTCGATCTGTTCGACGAGGCTCTCGATCATGGTCGCGCTCAAGTTTGGCGGAAGCCCAGCGTGATGATCTTGAGGCTCGGCCGTAGTGGGGGCATGGAGCCGAAATCGAAGACACGCGCCCTGTCCATCCTCGCCGCCGGGGGAGTCGCTGCCACGGCTCTCGCGACGGGCATCGTCGGCGGGTCAGGCTCGGGTCCCGATGAGGCGGCAGCCGCTGCTCTCGAGCCGTTCTCCTCTTGCGAGGAGCTCTTGGAGTACGCGCGTGACCACCGCTGGTCGCGCGAGGCAGCCACTCTCTACAGAGAAGGCGACGTGATCTTGAACGCCGGCGCCGAGACCACCGCGGTCTCAGCCGACGCGCTCGCCGAGTCCGCCCCCACCGAGGATTCCGGCGCCGTCGGCCCGAGCGAGACCGGCACCAACACGCAGGAGGCCGGCATCGACGAGCCAGACATCGCAAAGCTCAGTGGCACCACCCTGTTTCGCGTCCACGGGCGCACGCTCACCTCCTACGACGTCTCTGGCGACGAGGCCGTGGTCCTCGACGAGCTCGAGCTCGAGCTCAAGCGAGGGGCCGACAGCCCGCAGCTTCTGATCTCGGGCGAGCGCGCGATCGTGATCTCGACCGGTTACGAGAACGACGGCGAGACGACGGCCGTCACCGAGCTTGACATCTCGGATCCGAGCGCGATCTCCGCTCTTCGCCGGCTCGACCTGGAGGGCGCTCACGTCAGCACCCGCCTCCAGGGGTCGACGGCGCGGCTGGTCCTCGAGTCCCAACCGGACTACCCCGGCCTCGGCGACGGGACCCCGGAGCCCCAGCCACTGCCGCAGGACGGCTCCGAGCCGCCGACCGGCGCCACGGGCGAGACCGGGCCGGAGCCTGACCCCGAAGACTTAAGGCCGGACTGGCTTCCCCAGGCCTCGCTTTCAGACTTCGACACCGGCGAGCGCACCGAGAGCGCCCTCCTCGGCTGCGACGACGTTGCCTACCCGGATGAGTTCTCGGGCCTCGGGCTCTTGTCGGTCCTCACGATCGACCTTTCCGAGGGCATCCTCCCCACCGATCTCGACGCCGTCATGACCGACGGCACCACGGTTTACGGGTCGGGTACGAGCCTCTACGTCGCCACCTCGAAGATCACCCAGCCGGATGGCGGCCTGACCTCAGCGATCGGGCGCTTCATCGCACCGGACTCGACGTCCGTGCCCGTCGAGCCACCCACCGAGACCGCGATTCACCGCTTCGCCACCTCAGAGAGCGAGACGACCGAGTACGCCGCGAGCGGTGAGGTTCGAGGCACCCTGATCGGCCAGTTCGCGATGTCGGAGGAAGACGGCGTGCTGCGCGTTGCCTCAACCCAGGGCAGCTCCTTCGTCGACGGCCCTGGCGAAAGCGTGAGCATGATCACGACTCTGACCGAGGGCGACGGCGACCTCGAGGAGATGGGAAGGGTCGGCGGCCTCGGCCCCGGCGAGGACATTTACGCGGTCCGCTTCATCGGCGACATGGGCTACGTGGTGACGTTCGAACAGACCGACCCCCTCTACACCGTCGACCTCTCCGATCCTGCGGATCCTGAGACGACGGGCGAGCTCAAGATCCCCGGCTACTCGGCTTACCTTCACCCCGTCGCCGACGGCCGCCTCCTCGGGATCGGCCAGGCCGGCACCTCAGACGGAACGATCACGGGCGCCCAGGCCTCACTCTTCGACGTCGCCGACCCGACCAGCCCCGAGCGGCTCGATGCGCTGGACCTCTCAGACGGAAGCTATGGCTCGACCTCGACGGAATGGGACCATCACGCGTTCCTGTACGCGCCGGAGGAAGCGCTTGCGATCGTGCCCGTCCAAAGCTACGGCCGCAAGAACTTTCGAGGCGCGGTCGCGATGAGCGTAGACCCGGAGTCCGGGCTTACCGAAGTCGCCCGCATGGAGGACGGCTTCGGTCAGATCGAGCGGATGTTCGTCGCCGGAGAGAACCTAGTGACGGTCTCAAGAGGTGGCGTGACGGTTTGGGCGCTAACTGACCTCTAGCCTCGCGCTTGACCAATCGCATTCGCCGAGCCACAATGGTGTGGTGAGACTGGTGGGGACAGCGGTGATCCTGACGCTCGCGACGCTCGTCGTCTCGGGAGCCGACGCTGCAAAGCGCGGCCGGACGTGCTTTGGCAAGACGGCGACGATCGTGCGCGGCGGCGGTGACGACACGATCAAAGGTACCGGCGGATCCGACGTCATCGTGGCCGGGGCCGGGAACGACCTCGTACGGACCAGACAGGGCGACGATTATGTATGCGGCGGGGTTGGGGACGATGAGCTGCACGGCGGGGACGGCACGAACCACACGGATGGCGGTGATGGCGACGACGACGGCCAGCTTGGCCCCCGGCGACAGCTCGCCCCAGCGGACGGCGACGAAGGTGGCGGCCGCGGCCAGCCCGACCGTGCGCCAGGTCGGTTGGCGGCGGGGTCGAGGAACCGCAGCAGCTGGCTCGGACGGCGACTCGTC
>Ga0208612_1000361_pt1 | contig 20828 bp, 18 predicted proteins | sample AntDryMetagUQ889_FD_188089 | JGI IMG/M metagenome (GOLD analysis project Ga0208612, IMG submission 188089) | Polar desert microbial communities from Antarctic Dry Valleys - UQ889 (SPAdes) | ecosystem: Environmental > Terrestrial > Soil > Desert | place: Antarctic Dry Valleys | collected 2008-12-31 | reverse complement strand
AGCGCCCCGACGTGGCCGAGCTGCTGCCCGTGGACCGCTTCGGCGAGCTGCTCGACCTGCTGCCGGAGGACGGGCTCGTGGCCGTGGCCGCCGAGGAGGAGCTGCAGCCGGCGCTGGCCGACCACTGGGAGGACGTGACCGCCAGCTTTCACGACCAGGACGCCCACCACCTGTACGTGAGCCCCGAGGACGTCACCAGCAAGCTCGACGCCCGCGCCGCCCTGCGGCTGAGCAGCATCTCCGGTGACCAGCCTCACTCGTTCCGCGCCCAGAGCGCGGACACCGCCGCGCGCTCGCTCAAGGAGGCCGAGCCCCAGCTGGAGAAGCTCGTGCGCTCGGGCTACCGCACCGTGGTCGCCTGGGGCAGGCGGGGCGAGGCCGAGCGCGCGGCCTACAACCTCGCCCGGGTCAGGGCCGAGCTGGTCGACGGCGTGCCGATCGGCCACGAGCCCGGCGTGAGCTTCGCCGCGGCCAGCCTGCGCGAGGGCTTCCTGGCCCCAAGCCTCAAGCTCGCGGTGCTTCCCGAGCACCGCCTCCTCAGAGGCCGCCGCGCGGCACGTCCCCAGGGCCCACGCCCGGGCGGTGGGGCCTTGGCGGCCTTCACCGATCTGCGCGCGGGCAGCGCCGTGGTGCACGAGGACCACGGCGTGGCGCGCTTCACCGGCTTCGAGACCCGCACCGTGGGCGGCATTACGCGCGACTACCTGCAGCTGGAGTTCGCGGGGGGCGACCGGGTATTCGTTCCCTCCGACCAGCTGCACAAGATCAGCCGCTACGTGGGTGCCGAGGCTGGCGACCCGCCGCTCAGCAAGCTTGGGGGCAAGGCCTGGGAGCGCATGAAGTCGCGCGCCCGGCGCGCCGCCCAGGCGCTGGCGGGTGAGCTGATCAACCTCTACGCGGAGCGAAAACGCCGCAGCGGGCATCCCTTCCCGGCGGACGGCGAGTGGCAGATCGCCTTCGAGGACGCCTTCCCGTTTCGCGAGACGCCCGACCAGATGGAGGCCATCGAGGCGGTGAAGGCCGACATGGAGGAGGCGCGGCCGATGGACCGCCTCATCTGCGGCGACGTGGGCTACGGCAAGACCGAGGTGGCGCTGCGCGCGGCCTTCAAGGCGGCGGGGGACGGCCGCCAGGTCATGTTCCTCGTGCCCACCACCGTTCTCGCACAACAGCACTACGGCACGTTCACCGAGCGCCTGCGTGACTACCCGTTCAACATCGACGTGGTCTCGCGCTTTCGCTCGGCCACCGAGCAGCGCGAGGTGCTGACCGGCTTCGGGGAGGGCAAGGTCGACGTGCTGGTGGGCACCCACCGCCTGCTCTCGCGCGACGTGCGCCCAAAGGACCTCGGCCTGCTGATCGTGGACGAGGAGCAGCGCTTCGGGGTCAAGCAGAAGGAGCTGCTCAGGCAGCTGCGCCTGCGGGTCGACGTGCTCTCGCTCTCCGCCACGCCGATCCCCCGCACGCTGCAGATGTCCCTGGCCGGCCTGCGCGACATCTCGGTGATCGAGACCCCGCCCGAGGGTCGCCGGCCGGTGAAGACCTATGTGGGCGAGTACGACGAGGAGCTGGTCAAGCAGGCCATCGAGCGCGAGCGCGCGCGGGGCGGGCAGACCTTCCTGATGCACAACCGGGTGGAGTCGATCGAGGACTTCGCCGAGGGCATCCGGGCGCTCTGTCCCGGCGCGAAGGTCGCCGTCGCGCACGGCCAGATGGACGAGTCCCAGCTGGAGCCCACCATGCTCGGCTTCCTGCGCGGCGAGTTCGAGGTGCTCGTCTGCACGACGATCATCGAGAGCGGGCTCGACGTCTCGGCCGCCAACACGCTGATCGTGGAGCGCGCCGACGAGCTCGGGCTGGCCCAGCTCTACCAGATCAGGGGGCGCGTGGGCCGCTCACGCGAGCGCGCCTACGCGTACCTCTTCTACCCCTCCGCGGCCGCCCTGACCGAGGACGCCGCGGCCAGGCTCTCCACCCTCTCCGACTACACCGAGCTCGGCTCGGGGTTCAAGATCGCCATGCGCGACCTCGAGATAAGGGGCGCCGGCAACCTGTTGGGCGACGAGCAGTCGGGCCATGTGGCCGCCGTGGGCTTCGAGCTGTATGTGTCGATGCTCGACGAGGCGGTGGCCGCCCTGGCCGGCGACTCGGCCGACGAGGCTCCCGAGCCCGTCCGCATGGATGTTCCCGTGGACGCCTACGTGCCAAGCGACTACGTGCCATACGAGGCCGCCAAGATAGAGGTGCACCGCCGCATCTCCGGCGCACGCGAGGTGGCCCAGCTGATCGTGCTGCGCGAGGAGCTCGAGGATCGCTTCGGGCCGCTCCCCGAGCCGCTGGACAACCTCGTCCGCCTCCAGGACGCTCGCATCAAGCTGGGCCGGGCGGGGGCCCGGGCGGTCGACTTCGCCGGCGGGCGGCTGTCGGTCTTCCCCGTCGAGCTGGGTGACGAGGGCGCCGCGGCCTTGAAGGAGCGTCTGCCCGAGGCGGTCTACGAGCCGGGGCGCAGCACCGTTCGGGTATCCGTGCCCGCCGAGCCGGCGGCCCGCTTCCCGGCCGTGGTGGCGGCGGCGGAGGCCCTGCTGGAGGTGGCGAGCGCTCCGTGAATTTCCAGCTACCCTCCGCCGCTGGCCTTCAGGCCCCGTTTACCCGACGCCGCTAGACACCCTCGCTTATGAGCCTACGTCCCATCCTCGCCATCTCCTGCCTCACCGTTGCCGCCGCGATCGTCGCCGGCTGCGGTGCCGAAGTCCCGTCCAACAGCGTCGCCAAGGTCGGCGGCGACACCATCACCAAGGCCGAGTTCAACAAGTGGCTCAAGACAGCCGCAGCGGGACAGTCCCAGGGCGGCCCAGCTGTGGTGCCCGACCCCCCGAGCTTCACCCAGTGCGTGGCCCAGCGCCAACAGCAGCCCGCCCAGAAGGGCGCGCCGAAGCCCAACCCGGCTCAGCTGAAGACTCAGTGCAAGTCCGACTACGACCGGCTCAAGGGCGAGGTCATGCAGTTCCTCATCCAGGCGCAGTGGGTTCAGCAGGAGGCCGAGGAGCGCGACGTCAAGGTCTCCGAGCCCGAGGTCAAGAAGTCCTTTGACGACCAGAAGAAGCAGGCCTTCCCCACGGCCAAGGAGTACGACAAGTTCCTGAAGACCTCGGGCATGAACGAGAAGGACATCCTCTTCCGCGTCCGCCTGGACACCCTCCAGAACAAGCTCACCAAGAAGATCACCGAGGACGAGGCGAAGGTCACCGACCAGGACGTCAAGACCTACTACGACAAGAACAAGAAGAAGTTCTCGCAGCCTGAGAAGCGTGACCTTGCGGTGGTCCTGACCAAGAAGAAGGGCGAGGCCGATCAAGCCAAGCGCCAGCTGGACAAGGGCGCGAGCTTCAAGGCCGTGGCCAAGAAGTCCTCCATCGACGACGCGTCAAAGGCCCAGGGCGGCAAGCTGCCCGACGTGACCAAGGGGTCTCAGGAGAAGGGCTTCGAGAACGCCGTCTTCGCGGCCAAGAAGGATCAGATCTCAGGGCCGGTCAAGACCCAGTTCGGCTACTACGTCTTCGAGGTCACCAACATCAAGCAGCCCTCGCAGCAGAGCCTGGACCAGGCCAAGGAGACCATCAAGAACCAGCTGAAGTCCCAGCGCCAGCAGAAGGCGCTCGACGGCTTCATCAAGAGGTTCCGCGAGGACTACAAGAAGAAGACCGCGTGCGCCAAGGAGTTCGTGGTCGCAGAGTGCAAGAACGCGCCCAAGCAGCAGAACACCGGCCAACAGGGCGCGCCGCAGGGCGCACCTCCGGGCGGGGCTCCGCAGGGCGCACCTCCGGGCGGTGCCCCCCAGGGCGCGCCTCCGGGCGGGGCTCCGCAGGGCGCACCTCCGGGCGGTGCCCCCCAGGGCGTATCTCCGGGCGGTGCCCCCCAGGGTGCTCCCCCGCCACAGGGCGCCCCGGCGCCGCCGGGTGCTCCACCGACCCAGGGCGGCCAGGTTCCGCAGCCGGCACCCCAGCCGAGCGACCCCGCTCCGCAGGGCCCGGCCTCGCCGTAAACGATGACCGAGCAGCCCGATCAACGATCGGGCTGCGCTGCGTCGGTAGGGCGCGCGCCGGGCGAGGACGCAGAGAGGGCGGCCGTCGGCGCGGCCGCCCTGGCGCGGCTAGACGAGGTCACGCGGCGCCTTCGCCGCGACTGCCCGTGGGATCGTGAGCAGGACGAGCGCTCGATCGTCCCCCACACGGTCGAGGAGGCCTACGAGCTGGCCGACGCCGCCCACGCGGGCGACGACGCCAAGCTGGTGGACGAGCTCGGTGACGTGCTCTTCCAGGTCCACTTCCTCGCCTTGCTGCTGGAGGAGCGTGACGCCGGCGGCCTGGAGGCGGTGGCCGACGGTTGCCGCCAGAAGCTGATTCGCCGTCACCCGCACGTCTTCGGCGAGGAGAACGCCGATCGGCGGCGCTCGCCCGAGGCCGATCGGTCCGGTGCTCGGCCGATCGACGATCGGCCTGCGCTCCTTCCGCCACGCTCGGGCTGCGCTCCGGCGATAGATCGCGCCGAGACCGCCGACGCGGTGCTCGAGAACTGGGGTCGCATCAAGCGCGACGACGAGCGCGGGGGAGAGGTGTTCGGCGACCTGCCGGAGAACCTGCCCGCCGCCCTGTACGCGCGCAAGCTACTCAAGCGAGGGGCCAGCGCGGGCCTGTACGAGCCCGAGGCGGGATGGGGCGGCTCGTTCGATCAACACGGAGACGCCCTCCTGCAGGCCGTCGAGGCCGCGCACGCCGACGGCGTGGACGCCGAGCTGGCGCTACGTCACGCCGCCGACCGCTTCCGGACTGATATCGATTCCGCCTCCTAGTGGTCATGAGCGAGATCGCCTCCCTACACGCACGCCAGGTCCTCGACAGCCGTGGCAACCCCACCGTCGAGGTCGAGGCCACGCTTGGATCGGGCGCCTTCGGGCGCGCCGCGGTGCCTTCGGGGGCTTCGACCGGCGAGTTCGAGGCCGTGGAGCTGCGCGACGGCGGGGAGGCCTGGGGCGGGAAGGGCGTGGCAGGCGCTGTCGAGAACGTCAATCGGGAGATCGCCCCCGAGGTCACAGGCCGCCAGGCCTCCGACCAGGCCGGATTGGACCACGCGATGCTCGACCTCGACGGCACCGACAACAAGGGCCGCCTGGGCGCCAACGCGATACTCGGCGCCTCGTTGGCGGTGGCCAAGGCAGCCGCGGCGGACGCGGGGCAGCCACTGTGGCGCCACCTCGGCGGTGCCGAGGCGCGCGTGCTTCCCGTCCCGATGATGAACGTGCTGAATGGCGGGGCTCACGCCGACAACAAGGTCGACTTCCAGGAGTTCATGATCGTGCCGTTGGCTGCGCCGAGCTTCGCCGAGGCGCTGCGCACGGGGACCGAGATCTTCCACGCGCTGAAGACGTGGCTGCACGATCAGGGCCTGGCCACCGCGGTGGGGGACGAAGGCGGCTTCGCGCCTGACCTCGAATCCAATCCAGCGGCGCTGGACGCTCTAGTGGCCGGTATCGAGGCCGCCGGCTACCGCCCCGGCGACGATGTCGGCATAGCCATGGACCCGGCTACGAGCGAGCTCTACTCGGACGGCGCCTACCGCTTCGAGCACCAGGACGCATCGCTCAGCTCCGAGGAGATGGTCGAGGGCTGGGTGGATCTCACCGGCAAGTACCCGATCGTCTCGGTCGAGGACGGCATGGACGAGGAGGACTGGGAGGGCTGGCGGGCCCTGACCGAGCAGCTCGGCGACCGCCTGCAGCTCGTGGGTGACGACCTCTTCGTGACGAACACCGAGCGCCTGCGCCGCGGCATCGACATGGGGGTCGGCAACTCGATCCTGGTCAAGGTCAACCAGATCGGGACGCTGACCGAGACCCTCGAGGCCGTGCGGATGGCCCACGAAGCCGGCTACACCGTGGTCATGTCCCACCGCTCGGGCGAGACCGAGGACACGACGATCGCCGACCTTGCCGTGGCCACCGGCTGCGGCCAGATCAAGACGGGCGCGCCCTCGCGCTCGGACCGTGTGGCGAAGTACAACCAACTGCTGCGCATCGAGGAGGAGTTGGGCGACGCGGCCGAGTATCCGGGTCGCAGCGTCTTTCGCAACTGAAGCGAGCGGTGCTCGCTCGACCAATGCTCGGGCTGCGCTCCTGCGCTGAGCAGGAGACGCGTTCTGGCCGCCGAAACCGGCGGGAATGGCCTCAACCGCCGCCCGAGCACCGGCCCGCGCCAGGCGGCGCTACCGCTCGACCGCGGGCCGCGGCCCGATCCGCTGGGACCGCGTGGGGCGGGTGGCCCTGCTGGCCGTGCTGGGCATCATCCTCGCGCTCTACATCTCGCCGGCCAAGCACTGGATTGAGCAGTCGGCCACGGCGGGGGCCCAGCGCGAGGAGCTCGGGCGGCTGAAGTCCGAGCAGGGCCGCCTGACGGGCCAGGTGCGCGATCTGCGCCGCCCGGCCGCCCTCGAGCGCGAGGCCAGGAAGCTCGGGATGGTCAAGCGCGGGGAGCGCTCCTACGTGATCGAGGGCCTACCCGGGGATTGACTGGGTAGCGTGCCTGGCCGGTGGCCTACGCGCTCGACAACGCGCTGTACCAGTGGGAAGAAGGCGAGCGACGACTGGGCGAGGCCTCGCCGCCCGCTCGGGCGGAGCTGGATCGTTCCTGGGCGGCGGTCTACGAGGAGTTGCGGCGGCGGCTCGGCTCTTCGTTCGTGGTCGCTCAACTGGCCGACCTCTACGGCGAGGACCTCGGCTGGGCGGAGAATGCGGCCCGGGAGGGCTCGCTGGTCGCCGACCTCACCACCGCGATCGACACCGCGTTCTCTCGCTACGCCCGGATGGCCGCCGACTGGGCGGGCGGGCGCACCCACGCCCGCGAGGAGCGTTAGCCGGAGCACCCTCCTCGGTTCGGTCTGCTACTCGTCGGAGTCGTCGTCGCCCGACGGCTCTTCGCCCGTCCGGGTGATGACGATGCGGTCGGGCTCGACCGTCACGGTCAAGGGGCGGTGGCCCGCCCAGTGCTCGGCGTACACCGGGTCGTCCTGCACCGCGGGGTCCAGCCACAGGCCGTAGCCCTCCTCGCCGTGGTCGAAGGTGCCTTCGAGCGTGCGGCGGCCGCCGCGACCGCGGCCCCGTCCTCGCCCTCCACGGCGCCCGCGCCTGCGCCTGCGGGGCCGGTCGTCGTCCTCGGCGTCGCCTTCGCTGTCGTCTTCCTCCTCGGCGGCGGGCTGCTCCTGCTCTGCGTCGAGTGCGGCCGCCACCAGGGCGTCGTCCTCGGCGCGCAGGTCGAGCTCTTCCTCGACGACCGGCCCCGAGACCTCGCCCTCGGGTGCGTCAGCCGGCGCCAAGTCGTGCTCGCGCTTGAACTGGCCGACGTCCCGGACCGAGACATCGAGCTGGTGCGCGATCCACGCGTCGGTCCGCCCCTGGCGCACCCACGTCCTGATCTGGTTGAGCTGGGGCTTCAGTGATCGACGGGCCAAAGAGCGCGAGAGACTAGCAACAGGCTGGTGCTGGCTCGCCCGGTCTGATTTGATGGGGTTCAGGCAGGCCAGGGGAAGGAGGCGCCCCGTTGCTGGTACTCACACGGAAGTCGAACCAGAGCATCATGATCGGTGACGAGATCGAGGTATCGGTCTTGGCGATCATGGGCGAGAAAGTCCGCATCGGAATCGAGGCTCCGCGCTCGATTCCGGTGTTCCGCAAAGAGGTCTATCTCGAGATCCAGCAGGACGAGGCGGACGAGGACGACGGGGCGACCGATCAGGTCGACGAGGCCCTCAAGAAGCTGGCGGGCGGCTCCTAGAGCCGAAACTCGTCAGCCGGCTACGTAGGCGAGCACTTCGAACATCACGATCGTCACAAGGACCGCTGTGGCGACTATGGCGGCGCACAAGCCCAAGAAGCGCAGCGTGCCCGCCCGTTCGCGGCGCTGGCCGCGCCGGGCTCGCGAGCGCTGAGCCGCATGATGGCGCAGGCTCTCGCGCCGGACGACCGACTCCTGGGCCTCCTCCCGGAAGGCTTCTTCGAACTGCGCGAGTGACTTCCGCATGCGCATGGCGGCGAAGGACGTTACCAGCGATAACGACCGGTAAACCCGGGGTGGTGGTGCCGCGAGGGCGGCCAGGCGGATGTGCCGGCAAAGGGCGCTGAGAGCGGCTGACGCCGCGGCCCTCGGTGCTTGCGAGGGTGGGCGAGGATACCCTGCAAAACGTGGAGCACTCCTTCTCGGGGCGGCCGTTCACGATCGGTATCGAGGAGGAGCTCATGATCGTCGACTCCGAGACGCTCGACCTCTCGAATTCGATCGAGGCCCTGCTCGAGGCGCTGCAGCAGACGGGCGCGGAGGGCGACGTCAAGCCCGAGCTCATGGAGTCGGTCTGCGAGATCGCCACCAGCCCCTGCGACGGCGTCGCCGAGGCCGGTGCGCAGCTGCGCGGGCTACGGCGCACCGTGCAGGCGACCGCCGCCGAGCTGAGCCTTGCGGTGGGCTCGGCCGGCACTCACCCCTGCGCCCTCTGGGAGGACCAGCGCATCGTCTCGCGCCCGCGCTACCGGGAGCTGGTGGCGGGGCTCCAGTTCGTGGCCCGCCAGGAGATCATCTTCGGCATCCATGTGCACATCGGCCTCGACGACCCCGACAAGGCCATCCACGTGACCAACGGGATGCGCGTGCACCTGCCGCTGCTGCTCGCCCTCTCGGCCAACTCGCCCTTCTGGCGTGCGCAGGCCACGGGCCTGCTCTCCAGCCGCACGCCGATCTTCCGCGCATTCCCCCGCGTGGGCATTCCTCCGCGCTATGACGACTTCGAGGACTGGTCGCGGCGCGTGCAGTTCATGGTCGACAGCCGCGTGATCCCCGACTACACCTACCTCTGGTACGACGTCCGCCCGCACCCGCAGTTCGGCACGGTCGAGATCCGTGTGATGGACGCGCAGACGCGCGTGGAGCACACCCTCGGCCTCGCGGCGCTCACCCAGGCCATGGTCCACGAGTTGGCCGAGCACTACGACGAGGGGCAGAAGCTCTCGCGCTACCCCTACGAGATGCTCGACGAGAACAAGTGGCTCGCCGCGCGGCACGGCCTCGAGGGGGAGCTGGTTGACCTGCCCGAGCGCGAACGCGTCCCCACCCGCCAGCTCGCCCGGCGGCTGATCGACCGCCTGCGCGAGCGCGCACAGCAGCTGGGCGGCGAGACCGAGCTCGAGGCCGTCGAGGACCTGCTGGACCACGGCACGGGCGCCCGCCGCCAGATAGTGGTCTACGAGGCCAACCACGACCTCGGCGAGGTCACGCGCGAGATCGTGGAGGCCACCGTGCCGGAGGAGGCGGGCCGCCCCGAGTCCTGACCCGATGGGCGAGTGGGGCCACTAATCTGGCTCTCGGTGAGCCAGCCCGATCTGTTCGTCGTCTGCAAGAACTGCGGCTCGGAGGTCAGCCCCTACGTGACCGAGTGCCCCTACTGCGGGCAGCGGGTGCGCAAGCGGGCGCCGAAGCTCGACCGTCCCGGGGCGCCGGAGGAGGAGAAGACCCGCCGCCGCCGGCCCACCACGAAGCTGCCCCGGCTGCGGCCCGACGAGATCGACGGGATCGCCCCCGACAGGCGTCCCTACGGGACCGTCGCGCTGATCGCCGCGTGTCTCGTGCTCGTCGTGCTGTACGCCTCGGGCATCGAGCCGGTCGACCTCGGGGCCATCAAGCCCGACGCCAACGAGGAGCCGTGGCGCTTCCTCACGGCGCCTTTCGTCTTCAGCGACAAGCTGGCCTACGCCTTTGGAGCCCTGCTCGCGGTGGGGATCTTCGGATCGTTGCTGGAGCGGCGCTTCGGGCTCGCCACACCGGTGGTCGTCTTTCTCGTGGCGGGCGCCGCGGGAGCTGCCCTCGCCACCGTGATCGGGGGCGACCTCGTGCTCGACCCGCCGCCCGTGTTCATCTTCGGGTCCAACGGCGCGGCGTTGGGCCTGCTCGTGGCCTGGCTGGTGGACGACCGCTTGGCGGCTCGCCGCGGCGCCGCCCGGGAGACCGACATGCTCGGCGTGGGCGTGCTCGCCGCCGTGCTGGTGCTGTTGTCGCTGGCGGTCGAGGAGGCCAACCTCGCGGCCGCGCTGGGCGGCGCGGCGTCGGGGGCGCTGCTCGGGCTGGCGCTGCAACTCGTCGCGCGGCGCTAGGTACCCGCAACCGACCTATCATCTATCACCTTGCCCGAGGGCCCTTTCAACGACGCCGAGGTGGAGGCGGCGCTCGAGGCGCTGTCCGAGCCCGGCCGCTTCCGCGAGGCCGAGCAGCGGGTGGCCCGCGTGGCCCCGCAGTTGCAGCGGATGCTGAATGCCGCGCTTCACGAGGGTGGCTGGTTTGGAGAGGCCCACGAATCCCAGGTCCGTCAGGCGGCCGGCACCGAGGAGGAGGCCGAGCGGACCATGGCGATTCGCAGCCTGCTCGCCGAGGAGACCCGCATGGGAATGCTCGTGGGCGTGGCCGTTGGATGGGAGCTGGCGCGAGAGCTCAACGCCGCGGGCGAGCACCGCACCCACACATCAACTCAGAGGAGTAGGGAAATGCCCGACGTGGAGTTCCAGTCCAACGGGGGGACCGCCCCCGGCTATCTCGCAGTTCCCGAGTCCGGCAACGGCCCGGCCGTGGTGGTGCTGCAGGAGTGGTGGGGCCTCGACGAGAGCATCAAGAGGATGGCCGACTCATTTGCCGAAGAGGGCTTCGTGGCCCTCGCGCCCGACCTCTTCCGCGGGGAGACCACCGAGCAGCCCGACGAGGCCGAACAGAAGATGATGGCCATGAACATGGACCAGACCGAAAAGGACCTGCGCGGGGCGGTCGACTACCTCTCCGAGCACGCGTCCTACGACGGCTCGGGGATAGGGGCGGTGGGCTTCTGCCTGGGCGGGGGCCTGGCCGTGTGGGCGGGGACCGCCAACCCAAAGGTGGATGCCGTGGTCACCTACTACTACGTGATGCCCCACGGCAGGCCCGACTTCTCCAAGCTCGACGCGCCGGTGCTGGGCCACTTCGGCGACTCCGACGACTTCGTGTCGGTCGACGACGCCAAGGCGCTCGAGAAGGAGATCGACGAGGCCACCGACCACGACGTGCAGTTCGTCTTCTACGAGGGCGCGGGCCACGCCTTCGCCAACGACCACAACCGGCTCGGCACCTACAGCTCAGGGCACTCGCAGACGGCGTGGCAAGGAACGGTCGACTTCCTGAAGAAGACCTTCAAGCGCAGCTGACTACGGCTGGTGGTGCCCATGGCTGACGGTCGCGCATCTCTGCCTCGCTCGCCCTCCTCCTCGGCTGTCGCGGCCGCTGTTCTATGCGCCGTGCTGGCCCTCTCGGCCGTCGGCTGCGGCGCCGACGAAGAGGCAAAGCGGCCCAAGGAGAGCCCGCCGCGCGGAGAGGCCACAGGCAGCGGTCCGACCAGGCCCCCCCCGACCGCGACCGCCCCGAGCGCGACCGCTCCGCCCGGCGAGGCCGAAGCGCCGCCGGGCGGAGCCGAGCGGCGTGGCGAGAACCCCGAGTCCCAGCCCGGAGGAGTGGGGGACGAGGAGGCGGCGCGGGCGCCGGCGATGTTCACCGGCCGGGGCGGGCGCATCACCCCTCGTGTGGTTCGCGTGCCGCCCTTCCTGGCGATCGCGATCGCGCTGCGCTCCGCGGACGGGCGGGAGTACACGCTGCGCTTCGAAGGCTTCACCGTCGGCTCCGACAAGCTCGGACGAAGCCGGCCGGAGATCTCTGGGCTGCGACCCGGCGAGCGCGTGGTGGGCAAACCCGTCGGCGGTGGTCCCCCGGTCGTGATCGAGGCCTCGGCCGAGCCAGGCCCTTGACCGCCGCGGCGTTGGGTTCCGCTAGTGCCCGGCGGTTGGCGGCGACGAAAGGGAGGCCCCCGCGCGCGGCCGCCTCGGCCCAGGGTTCGGCTTCGCGCCCTGCGGGGGCGGAGACTGGGTGACCGGCGCGCTGGGCGGCTGCGGTGAGGACTGCTCGTCGCCGGTCGAGGCGCCATCCTCCGGACCAGGCAGGGTGACCGTCGACTCGCTCTCCTGGACGTCGAGCGCAGGCGGCGCGACAGGGGCTGCCTTTGGCGGGCTGGCGACGACGGGCTTAACCGGCGGCGGCGGCGCCGGCGTGGCGACGACAGGCTTGGCCACGGGCTTGGGCGCCGATGCGACGGGCTCTGGCCTGGGCGCCGCCTTGACAACGGAAGCCGCCACCACTGGCTCGGGCGTGCGGGCCGCCAGCGGAGCGGTGACCGTGCGGGCTGGGGCCTTGACCTCCTGCACGGGAACTGGCACCTGCGGTGTGCTGGTCACTTGGCGGACCTCGACGGCACCGACGGTCACGATCGCCGCGGCCGCCACGCCGGCGGCGGCCTTCGTCGCCACCGTGCCGATGCCGGCCGAGATCGCGGCGGGGGCCCCGGCGGTGGCCGCGGCGCCGCCCAGCGCCGCCGCGCCGCCAGAGCCGCCCGCGGCGGCGCCACCGGCGCCACCGGCCGCGAGCTTCGCGGCGATGGCCTTCTTGAGCAGCACCAGTGGGCCGAGGGGGTAAATCGCAGCGAGTGCCTTGTTGGTCTTGCGCAGCTCACCCTTGAAGAAGCGGCAACGGTCACACCCGCGCAGGTGGCGGCGGGCCGGCGCGGAGGTCTTGCCGAGGCCCTCGGCCACCTGGCCGAGCTCCAGGCGAACCTCGCCGCAGGTGAGCATCCGCGCCTCGGAGGCCTCGGCGAGCGACACGCGGGCGCGCACGAGGAGCGACTTCACGCTGGACACCGTGGTGTCCATCGCCTCGGCGATCTGGTCGTAGGCGAGGGCGTCGATCTCGCGCAGCAGCAGGGCGGTGCGCTGGGTCTCGGGAAGGTCCTGGACGTCCGAGACGATCTGGCGAAACTCCTCGCGCTTGTGCACGGTGTCCGCCGTAGTTGTGCCGCCGTCACGTTCGAAGATGTCCATCGAGTCCTGTCCGGCTGGCGCCGGACGACGCAGGTGGTTGAGGCAGCGGTTGCGGGCGATGCGGTAGAGCCACGGGCGCGCGTTGATCGGCCGCTCGTCGGCGCAGATGGCGTTGAACGACGCGGCGAACACCTCCTGCAACACGTCCTCGGCGTCCTCCGTGGAGCCGAGCATGTGGCGGCAGAAGGCGAGCAGGCGCGGCTGATAGCGCTGCACGAGCGCCTCGAAGGCGCCGTGGTGGCCGCGGCGGATGAGGGCGATCAGCTTCTCGTCGCTCTGCAGGCGAAGGAGAGGCGTCCGCCCGCCCAGCGCAGGAAGGCGCGCGGAATGCTGGAGAGCAGAGGCTTCCATCGGGACCGTAAAACGGTAGCAGCGCGAAAGTTGTGGGAGCGGATCGACCGGCGGTGCTCGGCCGAGATCGATCGGTCCGGTGCTCGGCCGACCAGCGCTCGGCCTGCGCTCCTCCCGGGGACGCCCGGCCTGCGCTCCGGCGCTGGGCCCGCGAGAATGGGCTGGTAGGCCACTAGGGCCCGGGTAGCCCAACTGGTAGAGGCTGCGCGCTTAAAACGCGCTGCTCGAGAGAGCGTGTGGGTTCGAGCCCCACCCCGGGCATCAGTTCGCCGCCGGGACGGCGCCATGGATCTCAAGACTGCGGGCGCCATGGATCTCAAGACTGCGGGCGGGACGCCCGCACGGGTAGACCTCCCGAGGGTGGAGGTTGCGCCCACGCGCGTGCGGGTATAAGACGCGGCGTGGCAAAGATCCTCTTCATCCCGTTCAGCGTCGGGGGCGGCCTGCTGGCCGGCGTGGTGGCTGGGAAGGTCTTCGACCAGATCTGGGGCCTGATCGACCAGGAGGAGCCGCCCCAGGCCGAGCACCGCGACATCTCGTGGGGCAAGCTCATGGTCGCCGCCGCCCTTCAGGGGGCGATCTTCCGGATGGCCAAAGAGGCCACCGACCACAGCTCCCGCCAGGGCTTCGCCCAGCTGACCGGTTCCTGGCCGGGCCAGAAGGAGCCCGACGCCGAGTAGAGCCGGCTGACGCCCGATTGAGACCCCCCCTCGAGACGAGGGACGAACTGGCGGAGCGGGACCCGGCCCGCGCAGGACCCCAGCCCGGGCGACCCGGTGCGCTGACCCCGGCAAGGGGGCCGGGCGGCCCGTTCGCCCTTCGAAGGCCGGGTCTGGACGAATGTTCGAAGTCCGGTCCGCCGCCGTTCACGGCTGAAGCCCTGGGGCCCGATGGCCAATGTGTGCTCCCCGGCGTGCAGCCTGGATCCGGGAGGCGGCCTCTTCTGCGCCGCGCACGCTTTGGCGCAAGCGTCCTCTGCCTTCTCGCGGCGCTGACGCTGAGCGCGCTTTCGCCCGCGCCGGGGGCGAGCACCGCGCGCGCCGCTGTGGGTGAAGCCGCTGCGAGCCCTCCGACGGCCCCGGCCGCCGGCGCCTCCGCGGACGCTGGCAACGCAGACCCGGGCCCGGTGGATCCGGGCCCCGTGAATCCGCCCTCTGGCGACCCCGCGGCGTTCGATCCCGATCCGAGCGAGCCCCCGGCCGACCCCGGCCCGGTCGATCCACTGCCCGAGCAGCCGGGAAGCGCGCTCCCGGGCGATACGCCGGCCGAGCCGCCCCTCCCCGAGGAGCCCGGCGCCACCGATCCGGGGGGGCGGCCCTCCGAGCCTCCACCTACCGAGCAGCCCGGCGGCACCGACCCCGACGGCGGTTCGGCTGAGCCTCTGCCCGAGGAACCGGGCGCCGGCATCGATCCTGACGGCGGCTCCAGCGAGCCGGGCAGCAACCCGAGCGAGCCGGCGACCGGCTCTGGCACGCCCGGGACGCCCGGAACGGGCACGGCCCCCGGCGCGGCCGCCCCGGGCGCGGCCCCACCAGCCGGCGCCCCCGCGCCGCTGAGCGCTGCGCCCCTGCTCGGCTTCAACCCCGGACTGGGCAGGGTTCGCGACGGTGTGGCCCGCCTTCGGGGCGGCGCCGTGGGCGCGGCTCGCGGAGTCGCGACGGTCGCCTCCGGCGCAGATCCAGGCGGCGCGGTCGGTCCCGCCCCCGGCAGCCCACCGGTGGCGCCTGGGGCCGCCTCCGGCCCCGGGGACTCGGGCGCGGGCTCGGGCGGCGAGCGGACGGGTCGGGGCGACCCGGCCGGCGACGCCCCGCAGGACTCTTCGGCGTCCCGGACCGTGCGCGACTTCGTCGAGGTGGTGCCCGAATCGATCAAGACTGCGCTGGCAGGGCTGGCAGCCCTGGCCATGATGTTCGGGCTCGGTTACCTGTTCACCGCGCTGCGCGCCCGGCGCCTCAGCCGTCAGCGCCGCGATCTCCTCGAGGAGGTCGGAGTGCTCCAGGCCGCCCTGCTGCCGCCGGTTCCCGAGCGCTTCGGGGCCCTGAGGGTGTCGGTGGCCTACCGCCCCGCCGACGGGCCGGGAGCGGGAGGTGACTTCTACGACGTCCTGCCGCTCGAGGGCGGGCGCACCGCCTTCGTGCTCGGCGACGTCTCGGGGCACGGTCGCGACGCCCTGACTCACACCGCCTTCCTGCGCTACACGCTGCGGGCCTACCTCGAGGCCGGCCTCGAGCCGCGGGCGGCGTTGCGCCTGGCGGGTCAGGTGATCGACGACCTCGGTGGCGACTTCGCGACGGTGATCCTCGCCATCCACGACCCCGAACACGGCTCGCTTACCTACTCGGCCGCCGGCCACCCTCCGCCAGTGGTGGTGGGCCCCTCGCGCTTCGACCCGGTGCTCGCGGTGTCCTCGCCGCCGGTCGGCGTGGGCCTGGAGACGGGCCGTCGCCAGACGACCGTTCCACTCGAGCCGGGCTCGCTGGTCTGCCTGCACACCGACGGGCTGACGGAGGCCCGTACGGAGGAGGGCGGGCTGATGGGGCGCGGGCGTATCTGCGACCTGCTCGACCGCCTGGGGCGCGACGCCACCGCGCCACAACTGCTCGACACAGTGGCTGGGGATGCCGCTCGGATGGAGGACGACATGGCCGCCTGCCTGCTCGCCCCGACCGCCGAAGTGGTCGCCGGGGGCTTTCGCTCCGAGCAGCTCGAGCTCTCCGCCGACGACCTCGACGGTGGCCTGGCCGACCGCTTCCTGGAAGCGTGCGGCGTGCCCGGCGCATGCGTGGCGTCCACGGTCGAGCAGGCCCGTGACGAGACCAGCCGGGCGGGAGCCGCGATCCTGGAGGTCCGCTTCGGCATGCGCGGGCCGCAGGCTGAGGTGCTTCCCGGCAGCGTGGAGAGCCTGGAGGCCGCGGGCCGCCGGGCGCGCAGCGCCGCCGCTGTCTAGGCAGGGAACGGGGCGGCAGATCGGGTAGGCTCGCGCGCGGCCATGTCGACCGAGGCCCAGCCCCGCACTGCCCTGCACGGCGGCCGGCTGGTGGCCAAGCGGCTCAAGGCCAACGGCGTCACGAAGCTGTTCACGCTTTCGGGCGGCCACTTGTTCTCCATCTACGACGGCTGCCGCGAGGAGGGCATCGACCTCGTCGACACGCGTCACGAGCAGTCGGCTGCCTTCGCCGCCGAGGGCTGGGCGAAGGCCACGCGCCGCCCAGGCGTCGCCGCGCTCACCGCTGGTCCCGGGGTGACCAACGGCATGAGCGCGATGGGGTCCGCTCTGCAGAACAGCTCGCCCATGCTCGTGCTCGGCGGCCGCGCGCCCACCGCGCGCTGGGGGCAGGGGTCGCTGCAGGAGATCGACCACGTGCCCTTCGTCGCCCCACTCACCAAGCTCGCGCGCACGGTCGAGGCCACGGCAGCGATCCCGAGCCTGGTGGACGAGGCGCTGACCGCCGCGCTGGAGCCGCCCACCGGGCCCACTTTCCTCGACTTCCCGCTCGACCAGGTGTTCATGGAGGCCGAGGTGGACGCCGACTTGCCGGCCTCCCCGCCCGCCTCTCCTACCGAAGGTGGGCATCCATCGTCGGCCCCGGCCGCCGAGGGAGTCGACCGCGCCGCCGAGCTGCTGCGCCGGGCCGAGCGACCGGTGATCATGGCCGGCACGGGCCTCTACTGGGCCCATGGAGAGGAGGCGCTGCGCTCGCTGGCGGAGGAGCTGCAGATACCCGTCTTCCTCAATGGCTTGGCCCGGGGCTGCGTGCCCGCTGACCATCCATCTTTTTACTCGCGCGCGCGCGGGACGGCGCTGAAAGGCGCCGACGTGGCGCTCGTCGTGGGCGTGCCGATGGACTTCCGGCTGGGCTTCGGCGACTCGTTCGGCGAGGAGACGCAGATAGTGGCCGTGGGCGCGGCCCATCCCGGCCGCGAGCATCCGCGCCCGGTGGCGGCCGAGCTCTACGGCGGCGTGGCCGCGACGCTGGACGCGCTGCGCGAGGGCGGCTCAGGCGGCCCCGACCGCTCGGGGTGGCTCGAGCAGCTGCGCATCGAGGAGCGCGAGAAGCGCGGCGCCGAGCAGGCCGAGCTCACCGACGACCGTTCGCCCCTGCACCCCCTGCGTGTCTACCACGAGCTGGCGCAGGTGCTCACGCGCGACACGGTGGTGATCGGAGACGGCGGCGACTTCGTCTCCTACGCCGGGCGGGTGATGGAGACCTACGAGCCCGGGCGCTGGATGGATCCGGGCCCCTTCGGCTGCCTGGGCGCCGGACCCGGCTACGCCCTGGCGGCGAAGCTGGCCAACCCCGGCAGCCCGGTGTGCCTGCTGCTCGGCGACGGTGCGTTCGGCTTCGCGGGCCTGGAGTTCGACACGTTGGTGCGCCACGGGGTCCCGGTGGTCGGGGTCATGGGCAATAACGGCATCTGGGGCCTCGAGAAGCACCCGATGGAGTTCCTCTACGGCTACTCGGTGGCCGCCGACCTCCAGCCCGAGTGTCGCTACGACGAGGTGGTGCGTGCCCTCGGCGGCCACGGTGAACTGGTGCGCCGCCCCGAGGAGCTGCGCCCGGCGCTCGACCGCGCCTTCTCCTCGGGCAGGCCCGCGCTGGTGAACGTCTTGACCGACCCGGCCGTCGCCTACCCGCGCAGGTCCAACCTGGCCTAATTGGAGCCTAGGTGGTCGCCACGACCGCTGGATAGCGGCGGCGGTGGATGTAGGTGGCCACCGCTCCCGCGGGCAGGGGCAGCCAATACGAGACCAGGCGGTAGGCCAGCGTGGCCAGGGCGGCGTCGGCCGCCGCCACGCCGGCGAGCGCCAGCAGGCCGACGAGGCCGGCCTCCACGAAGCCGAGGCCGCCCGGGGTGATCGGTATCTGGGCGAGCACCTGCGCGGCCACGTAGGCCAAGAGGACGAGCGATGGCCGCGGCGTGGTGCCCACGGCGGCGAGGGCGGTCACGAGCGTGCCGTAGTCGAGCATCCAGCGGCCCACCGAGAACAGCAGGGCGCGCTTCCACTTCTCGCCGAGCGCGCTCAGAACCATGTTGCGCTCGCGCAGGAGGCGCTCGGGCAGGTCGGTCAGCGGCTCCCTGCCGCGCAGCAGACGGTTGCGCACCATCTGCACGCCCCGCCCCACCCTGGTGAGCGGCTCGTCGAAGACCAGGAACACCGCTCCGATGGCGGCCATGACCGCGAAGCCCGCGACGCCGAGCAGGGCCGCCTGGCCGAGGCCGTCGGCCACCGGCGCTCCGCCCAGGATCGCCGGCAGGGTGAAGACCGGCAAGGCGAGGAGCGTGGCGAAGGTGAACAGGTTGGCCGCGGTGAGGGCCGAGGCCGCCTGGCCCGCGGCAGCGGCGCCCGAAGAGACCAGCATCGAGTACTGGAGCGCCGCGCCCGCCGCGCCGCCGCCGGGCACGATGCGGGCGAACGCGTTTCCGGCCACTTGGGAGGAAAGCACCGGGCCGAACGCCTCGGTGTGCAGGCAGATGCGCTGCACGAGGGCCATGCAGACCAGGCTCGCCGCCTGCAGCACGATCATCGGCACGAACCACAGCGGCTGGATGGCCGACAGCCGGGGCGCCGAGGAGAACACCTCGATCAAGCTCGGTGCCAGCAGGTAGAGGGACACCCCGGTCAGGCCCAGCAGCAGCGCCCGCCGCGCGAGAGTGCTCACCCGCTCAGTCTTCCCCGACCCCGAAAACAGGAACCGCCCGCATCGTGCGGGCGGTTCCAATGTGCGGCCCCATCAGGACGGGCAGGGGTACGTGCCTTGAAAGGGCCTTGTGGCTCGGACTGCGGGAGGCGCCGAAACAATGCGGCTTAGCCCGAACCTATGTACGGGTGAGGTTCCACCGGACGGGTTAACCGCACGGCCTCTCCTCGCCCGAGTCCGCCACTATACAACACCCTTCGTCGTGTTGCCAAGTGAAGAGTAGGCCAAATTCGGCGGGTCCTTCTGTCTAACCCGCCTCACCCCTCTCGTCTCCCCCCGCTGCGTCGAGAGCCGCTCCATGGAGGATGTCGGCTTCGCTCACTTCGATCGCGTCCAGGCCAAAGGCGGCGATCGACTGGAGGAGGATGACGGCCCCCGCCACGATGGTGGGGGCGCGGTCGGGGTGCAGGCCCGGGGTTTGGCGCCGCTGCGCGACCGGCACGGCCGCGAGCCGGCCGAGCAGGCGCCGGCACGCGTCTGCCTCGAGGCGGTGCCCGTGCACCCGGTCGGGGTCGTAGGGCTCGAGCTCGAGGTCGATCGCGGCGAGCGAGGTTGCGGTGCCGGCAACCGCGATGCCGGCGGTCACGTCCTCTCTGACTCGAGGCGGAACCTCCGCGTTCAGGATCTCGTTCGCCTCGGCGCCCAGGCCTGACAACTGCTCGTCGGAGGGAGGGTCGCTCTCCAGGTGGCGCTCGGTCTGGCGCACCGAGCCGAGCCTGGTCGAGACACGGAAGGTAGGCGCCGAAGCGGGCGCGCCGACCACATACTCGGTGCTTCCGCCACCGATGTCGATCACCAGCGTCGCCTCGTCGGGACTGCGGTGGGCGGTGGCGCCCAGGAAGGTGAGACGCGCCTCCTCCTCGCCCGCGATCACCTCGACGTCGATCCCGTAGCGGTCGCAGAGCGCGGCGCGGAACCCGTCGCCGTTCTCGGAGTCGCGCACCGCGCTGGTGGCCACTCCGATCGCCCGGCTGACCCCACCGAGCTCGTCGATCGCCTCGCGGTAGCCGGCGACCGTCTCGAACACCCGCTCCATCGCCTCGCCGGCCAGCCGCCCCGAGCGGTCGACGCCCTCGCCGAGCCGCGTCACGTCGGTTCGCCGCTCGAGCTCCTCCACGATGCCGTTCGCCACGTCAGCCACCAGCAGGCGGGTGGAGTTGGTGCCGAAGTCGACCACCGCGATGCGCTGTCCCTGGACGGTCATGCGCCCACATACTGCTCCATCGCCGGGTCGGAGCGGCGTCTGTCCAAGGCCGGTTGAGAACGCACCCACTGCGCCGGTTGAAAACTGACCCCCCCCATGGGCATGTTCGCCGGCGTCACCGCGCTGGACCCTTCGCGGGCCGGCCTCGCGGGCGGGATCGTCTACATGTTCCAGGTCGCCGGCGGCTCGATTGGACTGGGGCTGACCACGGCGATCTTCACCACCGTGACAGTCGGCTGCGGCGGGCGCCGCCGGTGCGCGCCTCGACGATTCACAGACCGAAGCGGTGGACGTCGTGCTTGCGGGCACCGAGTCGGCAGCGCGCGTGATCGCGGAGTTCGAAAGCGTCGCGGGCGCCGAGCTGCAGGAGCTGGTCCGCGCGGCCTTCGCGACGGCCCGCAGTGGGGCTTCCGCTTCGCAGCTGTCCTCGCGCTGGCCAGCGTGGTGGTCTCGGCGCTGGTGGTGGGAGGGGAGGCGCGGCGACCGCGTTGATGGCTGACCTCGCCGTTGCTAGATTCTGGGCACGCCGCGGGGTGGAGCAGTCAGGTAGCTCGTCGGGCTCATAACCCGAAGGTCGCGGGTTCGAATCCCGCCC
>Ga0208612_1000360_pt1 | contig 20853 bp, 25 predicted proteins | sample AntDryMetagUQ889_FD_188089 | JGI IMG/M metagenome (GOLD analysis project Ga0208612, IMG submission 188089) | Polar desert microbial communities from Antarctic Dry Valleys - UQ889 (SPAdes) | ecosystem: Environmental > Terrestrial > Soil > Desert | place: Antarctic Dry Valleys | collected 2008-12-31 | reverse complement strand
ATGTTCGTGTAGGTGTGGTGGGCGACGTTGTGCTTCACGCGCCAGGCGTAGCTCGAGAAGCCGAGCAGCGCGTCCGCCGTCCAGCCGAGCAGATGGTTGTGGCGCCGACGCCGAAAGTAGGCGCCGTGGTTGGCGTCATGCTGCACGCAAAAGGCGGTCAGCAGGGCGCCCAGCACGAGTCCCCCGAGGCAGAGGAACGCCGCCGCCACGCCGGGCTGGACGAAGACGAGCACCACCCACGAAGCGACGGTGAAGCCGATCGCCACGGGAGCCTTCGCGAAGAGAAGCAGCGAGCCCCTCAGCCGCGTGTGGCCGCATGCGAGGTACTGCTCCACCTCGCGACGCGTCTCCTGCATGAACGCTCCGCCATTTCCGAACGTGAGCTTCTCTGCGCCCGCCGCCATCACACACCTCTCTGATCCTGCGAGTAAGGCGCCTGACGGCCGCCGTCGGTACTCGTCCTAGTGCGCTGACAGAATAGCTCCGTCGATCACTGAGTGCGCTACCGAGGGGCAGGTTCTCTCGCAACGGAACGGTCGGGAAGGCCCTGCTGCCCGTCGCCAGGTCAGGGGCGTCGCTGCGAGTTTACGGCATGAGCGTGCGAGCCTGCCCGATAGACGAACCCGGAGCTCGACCAGAGAGCGCGCGTTGCTCTTTCGATCGGTCAAACCGTTCGCGAGAAGTTCTTCGTCGATCCGCTCCAAAATCGCGATAACTGCGCCGATCTCTTCGGCGCCCAGGCGATTAGCTAGACCATCGCCGCGGCGCAGCGGCGTGAAACGAAAGAGGGCCCGGCAAGCCGGGCCCTCAGTCGAAGTGGTGCGGTCGAGCTACGCGGCGACTAGAACGCGGTCGCCGTGAGCGACGACCTCGCCGCTCGTGATCTTGGGCTGGTTGGGGATCATCGTCTCGAGCCTCTCGTCGCGGATCCACGAAGCGACGATCTTCGTCGACTCCATGCGCTGCTCAGGAGTCTCGAAGAGACCGAGCGAGGTGAAGATGCCGTTGCCGGCGTCGATCAGGTAGTAGCCGGCGAAGCCGGGGAGCTTGTTCAGCTTCGGGATGAGGGTCTCGTTGACCTTGCTGGTCAACTCGACCGAGCGATTCTGGTCCACACCGTCGTAACGGCGAATGGTGGCATGCATGTGATGCTCCTTCTGGTTCGATCAGGGCAGACGAGCCCGAATGAACTCTCTGCTGCGCTCAAGCCGGGTGTGACAGCCGAAAAGGACGATACAAACCCTCGGCAGCTTCAAAGACTTAGCCAAACGCGCTGGAGCCAGCATACCCCGCTCACGACCTGGTAAACCGGCTCTCCTCATGCAGGGCCCCGAGCTAGGCTGGCAGCGTGGACGAGGAGAGCAAGCCCGACGCCGACGACCGCCCACCGATCTGCCCGGCCTGCGGCGTCACGATGGGGATCGTCGCGGACGAGGGCGAAGCGACGCGCTACGCCTGCCTCGAGTGCGGATTCTCCGACGAGGTACCTCTCCCTTGGGCGACTGACGGCTGACAGCACGCCCTCGTCCCCTCTGACCACGGGGAGGGGTAGCGGCTTGTGACGAGCCGATAGACGGCTACCGCCGTCGGCGGTAGCCGAAGCCGCCGAGGAGAAACACGATCAAGAGAATGATGAGAACCCAAGCCCAGATCGGCATCGACTTTCCTCCGTTCTTTCGCTGCGTGGATTGCGACGCGCCGCCTGCGGCGCCGCTTGACCCGAATGGAGCGTCTCGTACCTTAAACGCGTACCCGGAGAGTCGCACGGCGGGCTTCTGATCCGCGGGTAGGAGGCTCGATCCTCGCGGGCGGCGCATGGAGAAGCAGTAGTCCACGACGGTGACGGCGATGAGCCTCGAGAAGATCGCCAGCTCCCCTGTCGCCGGCGCATACCTCGCGAGGTTCTCGCGAGCGGGCTGGTGATCTTGGACGCAGCTGCGTCGAGCGTGAGTGTGCCCGGCAGAGCCCGCGCCGGAGGAGAGTCGTGAGGGAGTCAATGTGCTCTCCTTTCCGTATCTTCGCGTGCACCCGCGGCTGGTTGCCGCGGGCGGTGCGAGCGAACCACCCGTGATAGAAGGGGAGAGCGATGACACCCGAGGACGCCGACGCGATCCGGATCGCCGCGAACGAGAACCTGCTACGGGAGCGGAACGAACAGTCGAAAGCGGCAAACGCGGTACATGTCTGGGTGAATCCTCCGTTTCCCGACTGGACCTGCGAGTGCGGTGACGCGACCTGCTCCGACCCGATCCGTGTATCGATCGACGAGTACGAGGCTGTTCGAGCCGAACCGACCCGTTTCATGGTTGCCCCTGGTTCTAAGCATGTTGCTCCGGACGTCGAGCGCATCGTCCAGCGCGGCGAGCGGTTTTGGATCGTGGAGAAGGCCGGGATAGGGGCTGAAATGAGCAAAGAGCTCGATCCTCGAGCCGGCTGAGAGATCGTCACCAGCGGAAGCGAGTACCAGACCCTCATGCTGCGACCCCGAATTCCGCCGGTCGTCGAGTTCACCGCCTCAGTGCAGGTTCTCTCGCGGCGGAATCCGAGGTTTGCCGGTCGCTTCCCGCCACAGGCACACAGCTAAACACCTCTCCCGCGGCCCCTCCTCTGAGGTCTTCGAGTGCTCGGTGGGCACACCATGCCAGGCGGCCCCGGCAGCTCTTTAGAAAGCGCGTATGAGGATGTTGACGAGCACGGTCAACAGCACGGAGGCGGCGAGCGAAATCATGAGACAGCCCGGCGAACAGCCGTAGACCCGTATCCCACCCCGCCGCTCGCCGCCTCCGTCAAACATTCGTTACCTCTTGGCCGGTGTCTTCTTGCGCGCGGCTGCCCGCGGCTTGCTGGCCGGTCGTCTGCCGTTCGCGACCTCGCCGGTCGGATTCTTCGAAAGTCCGGCCTTCACGCGCAGCTTCTCCGTGATCTCGGTTGATCTCTTCGGGCGCGTAGTCGGGAGCGAAGACCGCAGGCTGAGACGGCAGATCATGAGCTGGGAACCCTCCGGAGCCTCGTCGACCACGATGAGATCCTCGCCCGTCTCAGGATGCGGGCCGTTGAAGACCGCGCTGAGCTCGAGATGGTCCGTCGGCGAGAACCTGGTCAGCGACGAAGAGGAAGTCGAATCCGAGTTCTTCGACCTGCCGCCAGCGTTTGACTAGAGTCGGGAACGGCGCATCCGGAACATCGAGGACGCCGAAGCGGAGCTCGGCCATAAGGACGGCGCTCCGGGGTGCGAAGATGAGTTCTGCGCGCAGCAAGACCGGGATCCGGCGATGCTCCGTCGCTCGCTCGTCTGCTGGAAGCCGCTCGATCCGTGGGAGACGCCCGATGCCTTCGCCCGGATCGTCACGTCGTTTCGAGACGCCGGAATCTCCGAGGTCAGCGTCATGTGGCCGCCCGAGGACAAGCTCCCTCTACTCGAGCGAGCTGCGAACGTGATCGCTTCGGTGAGAGGCGGTTAGCTGTTTTGGCCTGCGCAGCGATGTGGTCACAACCGATCGTTTCCGGCGCGACGATGAACGAGAGGCATGTTCGCGGAAGCACGAGCGTTGAGCGAGAACTCTGGCCTGATACGCCGGCAGATCTGAGTCAGACAAGGCGGAAGCGGCCGTATTCGCGTCCTCGGAGAAGCGCACGGCCTTTCCACACGTTCCCGTCCCGCTCGAGTACGTCAACGAGTCCTCTCAGGGCACCGCGATAGCGCAGTTCACTTCCGACGACGTCGAACCCCGCACGGACCGGCCCCAGTGTCGTCCAGCCATGGTCACCGGCCACGATCTTGCGAACGCCGAACATCGGCGGCAGGAGCCCGCTCTCACGACGAACGCGCCATTCCCCGTCAAGGTTGCGCAACAGGCGACCCAGGAGCCTCGGACGAGAACTCGCGCGTAGCGCACTCTGGGCAGAAGGGGATCAGCTCGCCGCAGCCGTCTGACCAGAAGCCCCATCGCTCCCGGATCGCCGTGAGCTCGTCGACGTCGCGTCCGCACTCGGCATATCGCATGCCGTCGGTCGTTGCAGTGAGAGGGTCAGGCGCTCTCACCACAGGTCGTTCTCTAGCGCGATCTTCTCGAGCGTCGGGCCGCCCGGCTCGATCGAGTAGTGGTTGTAGACGGGCGAGCCGACCGGGTTCGTGTACCGGCCCGGAACAACAGCCTCGAAGATGGGAAACCACGCCATCGAGGGGCTGAGAAGCTGTGGCTCCGCCCCGTTGCCGGGATCCCATCGGAAGAGCGGCTTCCCGGTCGACAAGTCCAGCGTAATCCGCAGTCGGGTATCCGTCGGCACCCAGTGGTGCCTCAGCTCCGGAATGAAGACGTCCGGATGAAGCCAGAGATACTGGCCCTCCTCGATTAGTCCGTTTTCGAGTAGCGTCTTGAGGATCGCGGGCCGGCGCCGCGTCGTGCCGTGAACGACCTTCTTCTCCTCGGCCTCCTTGATGGTCAAGTCGAAGGCGTCGTCACTCTTGAGCGGGAGCAGCCGCTCGAAGGTCAGGCTCAGCTTCCCGCTCCCGTCCTCGAACAGCTGACACTGGATCGCCTCGATCGGCATCGCGTAGACGTCGCCTAGCCACTTCACCGTGTTCAGCACACGCTTCGGATAGCCGGGGGCGACCAGCCTTGATTCGCACGCGACGGCTCGGTGCCCACTCCTCGAACTCGTCGACGATGTCGATGAACGACCCGATGATCGCCTTCGCCTCCTCCAACGACTTCGTCTCGCCCGACTCCTTCTCGAGCCGCTTGCGGAGAACGTCCGCGAGGTGCGACGGCGGCAGGGAGGCGTAGCCGGCGGCGTACGCCATCGCCTGGAGGTCCGTGAGTCGGAACGCGCCGTCGACCTTGAGCTCGAGTAGGACCAGCTCGCCGTTGCGGTCGACCGCGAGAACGTCCAGGCGATCCTTGTCCTCGGCGAACTCTGCGAGCTGCGAGCCGAGGACGAGCAAGGGCTCGCCGGCGAGCTCGGGATCTCGGAGCAACCACTGCTCCAGCTGGGCCTCGCTCACGCGCCCGCCGAACTCGACAGGCGAGAGCATGGCGGCCGCGCCCGCGCTGACCTGCACCATCTTGGATCTGAACTCCTCGATGGTCGTATTCTCGCTCACGTTCCACCGTATGTCAGTCCCGCGCGTCGCCCTTCGGACCCCTGAGGATCGCGGATGATGTGAGGATGCCCCGCGGTGAAGTTGCGTACCTAACCCCTGAAGCCCGCGCCCGCGTCGAGATCGACCGGATGCTTGCGGCGGCCGGCTGGACAGTACAGGACGCTCGCGCGGTCAACCTCTCGGCCGCGCGCGGTGTCGCCGTGCGGGAGTTCGTCCTGAAGTCCCCGCACGGACGGTCCGACTACCTGCTCTTCGTGGACGGAGCCGCAGCCGCGGTCGTCGAAGCGAAGAAGGAGGGCGAGACGCTCACCGGGGTCGAGTGGCAAAGTGCGAAGTACGTCGACGGCCTTCCCGACGAGATCCCGACCGCAATCGAGGGCGCGCTCCCGTTCGCCTACGAGTCGACCGGAACGGAGACGCGGTTCACCAATGCGCTCGACCCCGATCCGGCGAGCCGCGAGGTGTTCTCCTTCCACCGGCCGGAGACGCTCGCGGGCTGGCTCGCGGACATCGCGAAGCACCCGCGCGCGCCCACGCTCAGACACCGCCTGCGCACAATGCCGCCGCTCGGGGAGCAAGGACTCTGGACGGCCCAGGTCACCGCGGTTCGCAACCTCGAGCGCTCCCTCGCCGACAACCGCCCACGGGCGCTGATCCAGATGGCGACGGGATCGGGCAAGACGTTCACGGCCGCCAACGTCACCTACCGCCTCGTCAAGCACGCCGACGCGCGCCGCGTCCTCTTCCTCGTCGACCGCGCGAACCTCGGCCGGCAGACGCTCAAGGAGTTCCAGAGCTTCTCGACGCCGGACGACGGCCGCAAGTTCACGGAGCTGTACAACGTCCAGCACCTCTCCTCGAACCACATCGACCCCGTCTCACGCGTGACGATCTCGACGATCCAGCGCGTGTACTCGATCCTGCGTGGCGAAACCACGATGGACGAGGAGCTCGACGAGCACTCCGCCTTCGAGCTCACGTCCGGCCTGCTCCCGGTCGAGTACGACCCCAAGCTCCCGCCCGAGTTCTTCGACGTCGTGATCGTGGACGAGTGCCACCGCTCGATCTACGGCCTCTGGCGGCAGGTGCTCGACTACTTCGACGCCTTCACGATCGGGCTTACCGCGACCCCCAACAAGCAGGCGTTCGGCTTCTTCAACCAGAACCTCGTCATGGAGTACGGGCACGAGCAGGCGGTCGTGGACGGAGTCAACGTCGACTTCGACGTCTACCGGATCAAGACCGAGATCACGGAGCGGGGGAGCACGATCGACGCCGGCCTGTGGACGAGGTTCCGCGAGCGCCAGACCCGGCGCTCGAGGTGGGAGCTGTTGGACGACGACCTCTCCTACGGAGCGGGCGAGCTCGACCGCGCGGTTCGTCGCCCGCGACCAGATCCGCACGGTGCTCGAGACGTTCCGCGACCGGCTCTTCACCGAGATCTTCCCCGGCCGCACGGAGGTGCCGAAGACGCTCATCTTCGCCAAGGACGACGCGCACGCCGAGGAGATCGTCCAGATCGCCCGCGACGTGTTCGGGAAGGGAAACGACTTCGTCGCGAAGATCACGTACAAGGCGACCGGCCGCAAGACCGACGACCTGATCGCCTCCTTCCGCACCTCGGCGAACCCGCGGATCGCGGTGACGGTGGACATGATCGCCACGGGCACCGACGTGAAGCCGCTCGAGTGCGTGTTCTTCATGCGCTCGGTCAAGAGCCGCACGTACTTCGAGCAGATGAAGGGCCGGGGCGTCCGCGTCATCTCGGACACCGACCTGCAGGCTGTCGTCCCCGGCGCCACCTCGAAGGAACGGTTCGTGATCGTGGACGCGGTGGGCGTCACCGAGACCGAGCTCCAGGAGAGCCCGCCGCTCGACCGGCAGCCGACCGCCCCGCTCGAGCGCTTGCTCAAGCAAGTGTCGTTCGGCGTTCGCGACCCGGACACCCTCTCGACGATTGCGTCACGACTAGCCCGTCTCGATCGGCGGCTGTCGGACCTGCAGCGAACGCAGCTCACCGTCCTCGCGGGCGGCACGACCCTGAAGGAGATCGCAGGCGGCATCGTGGGGGCGCTCGACCCGGACCGGCAGCTCGCTCACGCGAAGGAGCTCGCGGGAGGTGTGGAGCCGTCCGTGGACGAGATCGCCGCCGCGGGTCGGATGCTCCTCGACGAGGCGGTGGCTCCGCTCGCCCAGAACCCGGAGCTCCGCCAGCGGATCGTCGAGGTCCGCCGCGCGTTCGAGCAGGCGATCGACGAGACGTCGGCCGATCAGGTGGTCGAGGCCGGCTATTCGGCTGACGCGACCGATCGTGCGCGGGAGACGGTCGCTTCCTGGGAGCGCTTCTGCGAGGAGCACCGAGACGAGATCAGCGCGCTCGAGCTCCTCTACTCCCGCCCTTATGCCCGCCGCCTGACCTTCCGCGAGGTGAAGGACCTCGCCGAGGCGATCGAGCGGCCGCCGCACCGGTGGACGCCGGGCCGTCTCTGGGAGGCGTACGAGGCGCTCGACCGCTCGAAGGTGCGCGGCTCGGGGCAGCGTGTCTTGACCGACCTCGTCTCGCTCGTCCGGGTCGCGCTCCACCAGGAGGACGAGCTCGTGCCGTACCCGGAGCTCGTGCGCGAGCGCTACCGCGCCTGGCTCCTCTCGCAGGAGAACGCGGGGCGGGTGTTCACGCCCGAGCAGCTCGCCTGGCTCGAGCGGATCCGCGACCACGTCGCCGCCTCGCTCGGGATCGCAGCCGACGATTTCGAGTACACGCCGTTCCGCGAGGCGGGCGGGCTCGGCAAGGCCGCGCAGGTCTTCGGCGACCACCTCGGCCCGCTGCTGGAAGAGCTCAACGAGGTGCTGGTCACGTGAGCGAGCTGCCCCTCGGGTGGGCCTGGGCAACGCTCGCAGACGTCATAGGCCCCGGCGGTGTCTTCAGCGACGGTGATTGGGTCGAGACGAAGGATCAAGACGCCGAAGGTAAAGTCCGGCTAACGCAGCTCGCCGACGTCGGCGATGGCTTCTTTCGGAACCGGTCGAGTCGCTTCCTCAGAGAGGATCAGGCAGCTGCCCTGAAGTGCACGTTTCTCGAACCCGGCGATGTGTTGGTCGCACGTATGCCCGACCCGATCGGCCGGGCGTGCGTGTTCCCCGAGCTACCGCTGCTCGCCGTAACCGCTGTCGATGTGTGCATCGTTCGGCCCGGGCCTGATTCGGTCGAGCCGCGATGGCTCATGTGGACGATCAACGCGCCGCAGTTCCGCTCGCGGGTCGCTGAACTTCAGACGGGTACGACGAGACGACGAATTTCTCGAAGGAACCTCGCCACGATTCGGTACCGGGTGCCGCCGCTGAACGAGCAGCGGCGAATCGTGGCGGCGATCGAGGAGCAACTCTCCCGCCTCGACGCCGCCGATGCGTCACTCGACGTGGCGCGCAGGCGACTCGCTCCGCTGAGATCGGCGGTTCTCTCGAAGGCGATAAGTGGCGACTGGCCCGTGAAGCGGCTGGGCGAAATCGCCGCGACGACTAGCGGCGGCACTCCTAGCCGAAGACGGCCGGAGTACTTTGGCGGCTCCATTCCTTGGGTCAAGTCCGGCGAACTTCGTGACGGCCGCGTCGCGGCTACTGAGGAGCGCATTACGGAGTTGGGCCTGCGCGAGTCGAGTGCGAAGGTGTTCGAGTCCGGCACTTTGCTGATTGCTCTCTATGGGGCGACGGTGGGGAAGCTCGGCATTCTCGACACGGATGCCGCAACCAATCAGGCGATCTGCGCGATCAAACCTCATGACCCGGAGATGGTCCCGTACCTCTGGCATGTGCTGCGGCAGAAGAGGGCGGAACTTGTAGCGGCCGGCCAAGGGGGAGCGCAGCCAAATATCAGCCAGGGAATTCTGCGACGGCTTGAGGTCTCGGTGCCGCCGCTCGAGGAGCAGAGGCGGATTGTGGAGGAGGTCGAGGAGCACCTCTCGGTGATCGACGCGATGCGGGCGTCGATCGAGCGGGCCGAGCGCCGGAGCGCGATGCTCCGCCGGTCGATCCTCGAGCGCGCCTTCCGCGGCGAGCTCGTCCCGCAGGACCCGTCCGACGAGCCGGCGAGCGTCCTCCTCGACCGCATCCGCGCCGAGCGCGAGGTTGAGGAAGCTACTCCGGAACGCCGTAGGGTGAAAGCGTGAGCGCTCAGAACGGACTCGTTCAGCGACTCTGGAGCTACTGCAACATCCTCCGCGACGACGGGCTCTCGTACGGCGACTATCTCGAGCAGCTCACCTTCCTGCTCTTCCTGAAGATGGCGGACGAGCAGACGAAGCCGCCGTTCTCGCGGCCGTCGATCGTCCCCGTGGGTCTCGACTGGCCGTCGCTCCTCGCCCGCGACGGGGACGAGCTCGAGGTGCACTACCGGCACGTGCTCACCGAGCTCGGGCGCGGGTCGGGGATGCTGGGCGTGATCTTCCGCAAGGCGCAGAACCGGATCCAGGACCCGGCGAAGCTGCGCCGGCTCGTCGTCGACCTCATCGATCGCGAGAGCTGGCTCACGCTCGACGCCGACGTGAAGGGCGACGCCTACGAGGGGCTGCTGGAGAAGAACGCCGAGGACGTGAAGACCGGCGCGGGCCAGTACTTCACCCCGCGGCCGCTGATCCGGGCGATCGTCGAGGTCATGCGGCCCGAGCCGGGGATGACGATCTGCGACCCGGCCTGCGGAACGGGCGGCTTCCTGCTCGCGGCGCACGAGCGGATCTCGCGGAGCCCGCTGCTCGACCCCGACCAGAAGAAGCACCTGCGCTTCGACGCGCTGCGCGGGTGGGAGATCGTGGACGCGACCGCGCGTCTCTGCGTCATGAACCTCCTGCTGCACGGGATCGGCTCCGAGGAGGCCGACAGCCCGATCGCGGTCGACGACGCGCTCAAGGCCGATCCGGGCGACCGCTTCGACATGGTGCTGACGAACCCGCCCTTCGGGAAGAAGTCCTCGATGACGTTCGTCAACGAGGAGGGCGGAGTCGCGCGGGAGGACCTCGTCGTCGTCCGTGACGACTTCTGGACCTCCACGTCGAACAAGCAGCTCAACTTCGTCCAGCACGTGAAGACGCTGCTCCGGATCGGCGGTCGCGCGGCCGTGGTCGTCCCCGACAACGTGCTCTTCGAAGGCGGGGCAGGGGAGACAGTGAGGCGGAAGCTCCTCCACGAGTGCGATGTGCATACGCTGCTGCGCCTGCCGACCGGCGTCTTCTACGCCCAAGGCGTGAAGGCGAACGTCCTCTTCTTCGAGCGCAAGCCCGCGTCGGAGACGCCGTGGACGCGCGAGCTCTGGGTGTACGACCTGCGTACGAACCAGCACTTCACGCTGAAGCAGAACCCGCTGCGCTACGAGCACCTCGAGGAGTTCGTCGCGGCGTCCTCGGCAGAGAACCGCAGCCGGCGTGCCGAGTCCGAGCGCTTCAAGTGCTTCACCTACGACGAGCTTCTCCACCGAGACAAGGTGAGCCTTGATCTCGTCTGGCTCAGGGACGAATCGCTCGAGGACATGCAGAACCTGCCACCTCCCGACGTGATCGCTCGGGAGATCGTCGAAGACCTCGAGGCCGCGCTTGCGGAGTTCGGTGCCATCGCCGACTCGCTCGGGCCGACCCCCGGCGACGGGCTACGTTCGGGAAGCCCGACGCCGGTGGAGTGAAGCGAGGCCGCCTCGACCCGCCTGTCGCGCCAAGGTTCTCGAGCGCGACCAGAGCTGGTCCGGAAGTTTGGTCGCTTAAGGACACGGAAGGCTCTGCTATGGATATCTGGTTGACGTGATGGTCATATCCTAGGCATACTTCTCGCTCCCTAAGAGAGGAGTCTCATGACGCTCACGCACGCGCGCGTACCCGTCTACTTCCGGATCGAGGACTTGCCCGAGGCTTACGCCTTCGCCGCGACGCTCGAGAAGGGAAGCGACGCCGTCGTCGAGAGCCTTGCCCCGATCGCGGAGGCCGTTCTCGAAGGCTGGAGCCGGGAGCAGATCGAGCGGGCCTACCGCGAGTCGCCGGAGGGGATGATGCGGATCTTCGACGGGATGATGGACCGCCCCGCCGAGGTCCTTGACACGTCCGACCTCGCCTCGTTCCTGACGCACAAGCCGAATGCCGACGAGGTGACTGTTCGCGGGACGATGGGCGCCTTCGCGAACCGCTGCGCGTCGCGCTACGGCCGCGAGCACGACGACTACCCGTTCCGACACTGGTACGTCGAGGGCGGCTACGCTCGGTACCAGATGTCCGCCGAGGTCGCCGACGTTCTCCGCCCCCTCCGAGACGTCTCGCGTTTGGTCAGCCCATGATCCCGAGCGTCACTATCGAGTGTTCGAAGTGCAAGCAGAAGATGGTCGTCATCCCGCCGACCCTCGGGCAGGTCAGGCCGCCCGGTGATCCCATTCCGACGGCCGACGTTCCGGACGTACCCGAAGGCTCGAAGCTCGTCGAGGCGGACGAAGTAAACGCCAGCAGCGCTCGTTGCCCGACCTGCGGCGAGGAGAACGTCGTCGCTGGTCTGATCTAGTCGGTCGCTCTGCCTGGCCGAACTGGCCTGGCGCTTATCGCAGGACGATGGTGAGGACCGCGAGCGCGACGCTGGCGCCCGCGAGTGAGACGACGAAGCGGTTTGCGATCGCCTGCGCTCGCGCGGACGCGAGGAGCCCGTCGACCCGCGCGTTCAGACCGTCCACCCGCCCGTTCAGCCCGACGACCCGCTCGTTTAGTTCGCGAAGCTCGTCCGGCGTCTGGATGGTTGCGGCGTAGAGTTCGGCCTCGCGTCGAATCTTCCGGGTCGACGCCTCCCGGAGGGACTCGTTGATCCGGTTCTTGGCGGCCATCGCCCTCTGGGATCGCTCCAGCCACTCGAACCGCTCAGCTCGCGCGGTCTGGTCCGCGAACCTTGCGTCGCGAATGTGTGCCTGGGCGAGCTTCTCTGCGCGCAAGACCGAGTCTCGGACGCCGGCCCGCTCCGAGAGCTTCGACATGTCCCGGACTCGCTCGGCCGTGAGCCCCGCGCTCTCGAACCTCTCTTGAAGAGTCGCCAGTCCGACGAGTTTCGTCGAGTCGCGGAGGCTCGAGAGGCCGCCGAACTTCGTCGCGCTGCGCAGACTCTCGCGGGCGAGCTCTGCGCTCCGGGCCGCGTCGCGCAGGACGGACGGACGAGGGAGTCGGGAGAAGGCGGGATCGGGTTCGCTCACGCACATGATGGTAGCTCCGAGCGCGGACACGTCGGACACGACCGCGGAGAGACGTCGGGGTAACCCTCGTTGCTTCGGCTTCCGCCCGACCGCGAGCGCCGCCGTCCGGCCGCCTCGGCATCTTGTATTGCATCTCGATCTACGTCCTGAGCCGTACGAGGGTCTACCGGTGACTGGCGAGAACGCCGACGTCATCGTCAGCGTGCCCGCGGCCGCGGCGACGGCCGGAGGAATGCCGCCGACCGTGATCGTCGGCGCGACCGGCCCGACGGGTCCGACCGGATCGACGGTCGATGCGGGCGTCGAGGGGACGACCGGCCCGACCGGCGCCGGCTCGGCCTTCGCCGGACGCAAGCTCGAGCTACAGCCGCGCGGCCCCGACTCGCTCGACCGCGGTTACGAGCCGCAGACGGTGAGCTATGCGATGGTCGAGTCCGACCCCTCGTCGATCTTCTCGCCCGAAGGCCCGCCAGCGGCCGTCTACGCCGGGATCGAAGGCCTTGCGTTCGCCGTAGCGCTCGCGGCCCTCGTCCTCGCCGGGAGGCTCCGGCGACAGGGCATCCGCCTGCTCATGCTCGTCTTCATCGTCGGTCCGATCGTCGCCGTCGTCTGGTTGTAGCGCTCAGTTCTCAGAGCCGCGCTGCGAAGCTCCCGAGGCCTCGTTCGCGTACCTGATCAGCGTCCTTCGGAGCTGCCGCGCCGTCTCGTTCTCGAGCGGGACGTCGATGGCGCCCGAGCTGCTCTCGTCCTCCTCCGGATCGCCGAGCCGGATCATCAAGACGACCCTCGGATCGGGCACTCCTGTAGCCCGATGTCGACCCTCGGACGTCGATCTGCTTGCCGAGCATGCCCTCTCGGGACTCGTCGCTCATCGCTTCCCTCCTTGTCGTCGGTGCCCTACTTATGCCCCAAACCTCGCGAGACCGCGCGACGGAGCCGAGCGGGTTTCCGCGCCTCGAGGGGCCGATTCTTGGCTTGAATACTCGCGATCGTCGTCCTCCGTCGCCGAGCGTCGCTCCGGTCGGCGCGGACTTCTAATCCGCGGGTCGGAGGTTCGAATCCTCCCGGGCGCATAGAAATACCTGCAAATGACCGCCCTGGGGGAAGCGAGACCTCAGAGCGTCATATTCCGATGCGAGTAGCGACTGGGTCGGCCCGTCCAGTCGATCGTGCGCAGGGTTCCGCCGCGTCCAGGAACGTTCGGGCTCCTCGACGTGCGGCATATCGCTCGACTCCTCGAAGATCACCCACTGCGCGCACCAGCACGCTTTCGAGGGCAAGTCTCTGGAAGACAACTGCGGAGGAAGAATCACTGCTGCGTTGGCGTCTAGGTTGATGTGCGGGTGAACCCTTATGGCGATGAGCGACCCGCGCGCCTATTGCGGCTGCTTCGTCCCGCTCCACACGGTTGGGTCGCCAAGGCGCAGCGAATTCTCGTGGACATGAGCGTCCGGCAGCAGCCGGCGGTGGAGGAGAGATGGTTGACAGACGGTGACCTGGCGAAGCTCGGGCGGGAGCTGGAGATCGACCCGATGTTCCGGCAGCGTTTCGACGCCGATCCCGTTGCTGCGGCCGAGGCGGCAGGGATGCACGAGCTCGCATTGGGACTGGAGCAAGAGCTGCGCGAGCTCGTCGCTCTTGCCGAGCGGATTGCAAACGACGATGTCTACCGCGCCGAGCTGGACACCGACCCGGTGGCGGCGCTCGTTGCGGCGGGAATCCCCGCGGCGACTGCTGAGCCACTGTTGCAGGCGCTCGCCGTTCCGGACGAAGTGCTTGCGAAGCTGCCGGAGGTTGTGGCGCACCGCCATGAGCAGCTGCCGCTCAAAGCGCGACTGCTGTTCCTTCTCCTCGGAAGCACCGCGGTCGCCGAGAAGATTCGTTCGGCAAGCCATGGCGCTTAGCTGAGAAGAGCGCGTTCGTCGTTCTTTTCGCCGAGTGCGAGGAGCCCGCTTCTCGCTACGCATCGAGCCGGCGGTCTGTGAGAGCCGGAGGCGGTGACTCGGTACTACAAGCGTCGTCGCACTCGCGTCTAGTGCTTCTCCTCGGAGGTCTAGCTGTTGGTGTCACTCCGGCGCCGGCGTTTGCCGGAAGCGCTGACGCCGTTGTCGCCCTGACGCTTCCGCCGTTCGTCGACGTTGAAGCCCAGGATGAGCTCGCGCATTCGCGCCGACAGGCGGCCTCCCTCCTCACCCACCGGGAGTGGGCGGGCTTCGTTTTTTTCTGAGCCATGGGATGGGTGCTCTGCCATCTCGCGCTTCATCGGCACCCCTCGCGCAGGACGTTAGGTCCGGCGTACTGAGGGCGGCGCAATCGCAGAACCTGACACACAGGCGCCGGTAAGGCATGGCGGGCGCGGGAGAAAGGGCCCCTGATTCCTCCATCCCCTAGTGAGCGAGGTCGGTCGCCTCGGGAGCTGTTCCCGCGCCCGGTCTCAACATAGGTCTCACGCACGCAGAGTCAAGCTCCCCAGAGCCCTGACACCGCCCGGATGAGCGAGCGGTGTCAGGGCAGCCGTCGTCGCGCTACCTAGCGCCGGAAGGTCCGGCGAGCGGGGGCGCTCGTCAGCCCGGACGCGTCACGCGCACGAAGCGTGATCGTGTAGCGGCCGGGTCCCCGGAAGCGCTGAGCAGGGAGCCAGTTCCGCGTATAGGCGCCGCAGGGCCGTGGAGGAACGCGGGTGGCGAACTGCCGATTGGCCAGTGCAACGCCCGGACGGGTCTCTGTCACGAGGATTGCCAGGTTCCTGCGAACGTCGTCACAGATGCGGAAGCGTGCGTAGACCCGGGCGCCCGTGAAGCGGATCGAAATGATGCTGATCGTCGGACGACGGTTGGTGATCGGATTCGTCGGAACGACGATGGCCGTCACGTTCGAAACTGCCGTTCCAGAGCGATCGTCCTTGCGAGCGGTCACTTCTACCCGCAGACGGAAGCCCAGATCGGCGATGCGGACGCCGTAGGCCCTGCCCGTTGCTCCGATCACGGCCGCACAGGTCAAGGAGTCGACGTCGCAGCGCTGCCACTGGAAGGCAAAAGCAGTCGGGTTGCCCGTCCAGGTGCCTTCAGTCGCGGTGAGCTCCTGTCCGACGCGAGCTTCACCGGTGATCGTCGGCCGCGCGGTGTTGGTGAGCGGTGCGGCGTTGGTGCCGACCACCTCCGTCTGCTCCGAGCGGGCATTCGTGGCTCCGTCGGCGTTCACCGCTGTAACGCGGACGCGCAGGGTGCTGCCGACGTCGGCTTGCCCGACCCGGTACGTCTTGCCATCCGCGGCCAGCAGGGCGCACGAGTTACCGCCTGGGTTGCAGCGCAACCAGCGATAGCGATACTCGGTCGGATTGTTGGACCAGGTGCCGTTCTGTGCGGTGAGCGCCTCGCCCACGCGCGCTGTTCCCGTGATCGTGGGAGGCTCGACGTTCACCGGTGCGACCTGCGGAGCAGCCGTCGCCGCTGTGCCGAGCACCAGGAAAGCAAGCGCCGCGGTCAGCAAGCCTGTAACCGCGGCAGCCTTTCCCGTCTTCGTGGTGATCCTCATGACGCATTCCCCCTTGTCGATTGTCGTACAGGACAACGAGAATTCCCTCAACGCACGATGCAAAAACGCCTCTTTCGAGGGATTTCACAAGTTGCGAACAGATGAAGCGGACTGTGGTTTCCTCAAATGAGGCAGTGTTGTGCACGCTCTCAGCGGGTACACCACGCAGTCGGCGCTAGAACTCGTTTCACGTTGACGGCACAAGCTTCATCGTGAAACGAGTGCTTAGCGGGTAGGCGTCCTTGGTCGGGCGACACGTCGCAGCGCCTCGCGCTTCCTACGTCTTCGTTGCGGCGCGTTCTGGCGCCGCGCTCGCGAATCCAGAGAAATTCAAACGCTCCGAGGACCGTCAGGTGGCCGAGAAATGTCCCCGACCATCTGGCCGACGTCCTTCTCCTTCGCTCCTAGCGCCACGTCTGCCTGAGACACGATGCCCACGAGTCGGTTGTTCTCATCGACCACAGGAAGACGCCTCACCTGATGTTCAGCCATCAGCTGGAGAGCGTTCGAGAGATCGTCGTCCGGACCGACAGTCACGACCTCGCGCGAAAAGATCTCCCTGACGGGCATTCCGCTCGGATCCTTACCCTTGGCGATTGCGCGAATCACGATGTCGCGATCAGTGACCATTCCGCTCAGTTGCTCGCCTTCGAGGACCGGCACTGCTCCGATGTCATCGGCCTCCATGACTTCCGCCACCTGACGAACCGGCGTATCCGGTGTCACGCAACGGGGCCGCGCTGTCATTGCTTCGTGCACTTTTGTTCCCATTTTCCGCCTCCCAGTAGTCGCAGGCGAGTATCGCCGTCACTCGTTCGAGGTGTACCCCGGGTGCGCGTCTTTGACACGCGGCGACGTCCGCCTCACGTGACTACGGACTCGCATTGTCCCGGAGCTCGACAGGCTCACTTGTGGCCTTGCGTAGAGAAGATTGACGTCGCGCTTGAGCTGTCCGCGCACCGCGGGCGTTGAGGAGGAGCGGCGTCGGACGATGCGCGGGACGAGATCCTGGAGGGCTGGTCCGGCACGCTCAGGAGCTGGCGCCGATCGCGCGAACACGACGAGTTAGTGCTACGACCCGCGCAGTTGCCGAGAAGCTCGTAGTCAGGACGCTTTGCCGGAACCACGGCCGACGCGCGTGACCGGAGTGCGTACTGAGCCCGAATATCTAGGGCGGAGACGCTCGTTGTAAAGCCTTTTCAGTGTGCTTGCCACCTTGCTCGAACGCCTCAAGCTAAGGGCAGTGGCTCGTGAGCGGTTATCGATCATGCGGAGTGAGTACCTCGTGCTCCACGCGCCAAACACACGGAGGATCCGTGCACCTCCACGCATGGAACATGCCTGTAACGTCGGACGGCCCCCTCGTCGTCGGTGCAGCCCGTCGCCTCTAGCCCACTTCTCGCCGATCGCGTGAACTCGCCTACGTGCGGTCGCCCTCTCCGCAGCGGACGTTGCGCGGCGGCCGCTCCGCCCGGACCGCAGCGCGAGTCATCGGGTAGAAGCATGGGCCACCGATCATTGGATTTCTGCGACCGGGGCTCCGTCGTCGTCCCGAAGCGTGACCTCTGATCCCGCCGCGACCGCCCCGTCGACGCGCGCGAGCAGGGTCACGTCGTCGCCGACCCGCACGCAGGCGATGCCCACGCCGCGATGGCCCGTGACGTGGGTCGCGGTTCCTCGATCGGCTCGCTCCGCCGCGAAGATGCGACAGCCGCAGTGGGGACAGATCTCCCGCCGTGGGAAGCTGCGGCGGCCGCAACTCTCACACAGCCACACGGTGAGGCCGTTCAACCGACCGACTCCAGGGCAGCGACGGCAGCGCCGCCGCCGTGCAGGTAGACCACGCCCCCGTACCCGGTAACGATCGCACGCCGTGCTCCCACGACCTGACGCTCGCCGGTCTGCCCGAGCAGCTGGCGGACGGCCTCCACGACGCCGTGCATCCCGCCTGCGGCGCCCGCCTGCCCCGCCGAGAGCTGCCCGCCGGATGTGTTCAGCGGCCACCGGTCGCCGTCGAGCCGTTCGCGGATGAAGCGGCGAACGTCTCCGTCCCGGACGAAGCCGAGATCGTCGAGCTGGATGAGCACCATGACGGGATAGTCGTCGTACACGCAGGCGAGATCGACGTCGTTCGGGCCGAATCCCGCCGCGTCCCAGAGTTCGGCCGCGACCGTACCGAGCCCGGTGGAGAGACCGTCCCCGAGCTGGTTGTCATGGTTGAACGACGAGCGGAGCGCGCGAACGCGGACTCCGGGTCGATTCGGAAGTGCACGGGAGACGAGGATCGCGTCGGCCCCGCTGACGACGGGAACGCAGTCGTAGCGCCCGAGCGGCGGAGCAACGACGGGAGCGGCGAGGTAGTCCTCGAGGCTGAGCGATTCCCGGTAGACAGCCCCAGGGTTCCGCGCTGCCCAGGTGCGCTGCGAGACGGGAATGACGGCATAGTCCTCGCGACCGAGCCCGTGGCGCGCCATGTGCCGCTGCGTGACGAGCGCGAACTGCGCGTTCGGCCCACCGGTCGGGATCGGTGCCAGGCGCTCGCTCGTCGCGCGGTTGTAGTGAGAGGCGAGGCGCCCGAAGTCACCGGGCCCGAAGTGGTCGCCGGCAAGAAGAACGACGTTCGTAGCCACGCCCGCCTCGACCGCGTGCAGGGCATGCTGCAGGAGGTTGAGTGCGGAGACGCCTCCGTGGGGATCCTCCATCATCCACCGAAGCCGGATTCCCAGCCGCCATGCGAGATCGATCGCGTGGTCCGGCGCGAGCGTGAACGATGCGACGCCCAAGCCGTCGACCTCGTCGCGCTCGACGTCTGCGGCCTCGAGCACGCGGACGAACGCGTCTGCGAGCAGCGCGGTCGTCGTCGTCCCCGTCGGCGGGTGCCTGTTGTACGGCACCTCGGCGGCCCCGAGGATCGCCGCCACTTCGCGGCGACTGGCGGTCACCGGGCTACGAGCCGGGCGCGACGGTTCACGCCAGCGCTCGCCTGTCATCGACGCGGGCGAGCTTGCCGCCCTCCGAGCGCGGCCCGTTGCCGGGCGCGAGCAGGGTCACGCGCATCGACGTCCCGATGGTCTCGCGGATCAGCTTCTCGACTCGATCCTCGAGCTGCCGCCTCATGTCGGATTCGAGCCCGCGGGCGGCGGAGGTGAAGTAGCTCTCGGACATTTCGACCTCGACCTCGACCTCGTCGAGCGTCCGCTCGCGGGTGACGACGAGGCGGTAGTGCGGCGTGAGCTCGGGCACCTTCAGCAGCACGGACTCCACCTGGGTCGGATAGACGTTGACACCACGAACGATGAGCATGTCGTCGGTCCGGCCCGCGATCAGCGCCATGCGGGCGAGCGTGCGACCGCAGCTGCACGGCTCGCGGCTCAAGCTGGTTATGTCCCCCGTCCAGTAGCGGAGCAGCGGCATTGCCTGCTTCGTGAGGGTCGTGAGCACGAGGACGCCCTGCTCGCCGTCGGGGAGCTGCTCGCCGCTCTCCGGATCGACGATCTCGGGGAGGAAGTGGTCCTCGTTCACGTGAGAGCCCTCGCGGGCCTCGACGCATTCGTTCGAGACGCCAGGGCCGATGATCTCCGAGAGACCGTAGATGTTCGTCGCCCGGATGCCGAGGCCGGCATCGATCTCGGCGCGCATGCTCTCCGTCCACGGCTCCGCACCCACGCAGGCGAAGCGAAGGCTGATCTCACCGGGCGTTACTCCACGTTCTGCAAATGCCTGTGCGAGCGTGAGCGCGTAGCTCGGCGTACAGGTGATGACGTCCGGGCGTAGGTCCTCGATCAAGCCCAGCTGGCGCTCGGTCATTCCGCCCGAGACGGGAACGACCGTCATCCCGAGCCGCTCGCCGCCGTAGTGCAGCCCGAGCCCGCCCGTGAACAGGCCGTAGCCGTAGGCGTTGTGCAGCACCATCCCCGGCTCGGCACCAGCCATGGCGAGCACCCGCGCGTTTACCCGCGCGAACAGGTCGACGTCATCGCGCGTGTACGCGACGACTATCGGTTTGCCCGTCGTGCCGGACGATGCGTGCAGGCGCACACATTCCTCGCGCGGGACGGCCAAGAGCCCAAGGGGATACGTGTTCCGCAGATCCGCCTTGCGCGTGAAGGGGAAGCTGCGGAGATCCTCGAGCGAGCGGATCTCGGGTATGCCCTCGAGACGGTCGCGATAGAGCGCCACACGCTCGCGCAGATACGCGACGAGCCGGTGCAGTCGCTCGAGCTGGAGCGCCTCGAGCTCGGCGCGTGGCATCGTCTCGAACGCGGGCTCGAAGATCACCGTCGTTGGGAGAAGATCATTCCAGGGCCGGGAGCATCACTCGTTGGCGAAGAACAGGGGCCGCCCGACGCGTGCTTCCACGCGAAGATACTTCCAGAGTCGCGCACCCTCGACCTCGGTCTCCCGGAGGAGATTCGTTACTTTCGTGACCGTCTCGAGATCGGGAACGTCGGCAAGGACGTAGGCTGTCCAGGGCCACGCGACTGAGGATCCGACCATCAGCTCGTCGTCGTCCATCGTGCCGAGCACCCGAACGCCGAAGCGGCCGCCGAGGTCGGCGAACGCTTCGGTCATCGCGGTCGCGATGGCGGGAACGCCGGCGGGATCGGCCTCGAAGAAGCTCTGCGTGACCCCGAAGCAGAAGAGGACGCGGAGCGCCCGTCCCTCCTTCTCGCGGTAATCGTCAGCCATTAGGCTGACCGTAACCGATGGAGCAGTGCCTGACCCCGCGTCAGCGCGAGATCGTGGAGCTCGCCGGTCGGCTGGCGGACGAGTTCGCGGAGCGCGCCGCCGAGCACGACCGTGACGGCTCCTTTCCGTTCGAGAACTACGAGCGCATGCGCGAGGAGGGCTTCCTCGGCCTCACGGTGCCCGAAGAGCTCGGAGGGATGGGCGCAGGGCTGTACGACCTGATCCTCGCCCAGGAGCGGCTCGCTGCGGGAGACGGGTCGACGGCTCTCGCGGTGAGCATGCACGTCTCGCCGATCGGCCAGCTGGCGAGCCTCTGGCGAGCGAGCGG
>Ga0208612_1000359_pt1 | contig 20860 bp, 13 predicted proteins | sample AntDryMetagUQ889_FD_188089 | JGI IMG/M metagenome (GOLD analysis project Ga0208612, IMG submission 188089) | Polar desert microbial communities from Antarctic Dry Valleys - UQ889 (SPAdes) | ecosystem: Environmental > Terrestrial > Soil > Desert | place: Antarctic Dry Valleys | collected 2008-12-31 | reverse complement strand
CCGATTCTGACCGCCGACCACGTGAGCCAGTACGCAAGGCCCGCAATCGTCCGCCGACGTGAATCGTCGGCAAATCTGTTGTCGGGATCGAAGCTGTCGAACCTGGCGATTCCAGCCCATCCCTGCATTCCCTGCCGCACTTCCACGAAGAGCGAGTAGCCGCGGAACTCGGTGTTCGCGACGAGGGGATTCGCGCGTGTCGTGCCGGCCAGCCACTCGGCCGTGCCCACAAAGTGGGGATGCTCGTAGCTCGCCATGACAATGCCATGGCGCTTCGGGCGATCTTTACCGGTCCAGCCGTGGTCGAAGAACGCGGAGATCCGCAACCCTGACGCGAGCTTGGCCTGCGGCATCGGCCGGATGGTCACGCGTGCCTGAATGCTCTTTCGTTTGTCCGTTTCTGCCCTGGTGAAGCCCTCGCCGTTGTAGACGCCCACGTTGATTTCGCCGTAGTTGTTTGGCGCGCGCGAGTAACCCGACGCCGAAATCGCCGGATCCGGGAATAATGCCCTCACGCTCCGCGAACATCGGTCCCTGCACGCGATAGCGGTTGATGCTTTCCTCGAAGTCGAGCCATGGGGTCTGATGAAGCCCGAAGCGCACCCACGAGCGAGGCGTCAGCTCGTCGAACTCGACGAAGCCGAATTTCAAACGAAACGTGAGGCTGCCGGCCAGGCTGCCGTCGGTGATCCGGCGCACGTCCGGGGTGATCCGGAACTTGACGTTCTTGGCGATGTCGCCGGCGATGTTGATGTAGCCGCGTGTGACGTCAAAGGCGTTGAAGCCGTCGCGGTTTTTAAGCTCTGCGGCGTACTGAAAATAGCTGAGTGTTCCAATAGAAATCTTCGGATATTGCGGCTCTGCAGGCGCCGCGGGCGTTTGATTTGCCGGCGCCTGCGCCCAGGCGGGCGTTGCGCCGAGGCACACGAGAGCGAGAAACGCGAGTCGCATCCACACGCTATGCTCCAGTGAGAAGGATACACGTTCTACCTCGTTTTTGAAGGGCCCTGCCTGCCTGCCCGATCCGCCAACGACGTGAAGGTAGACATCACCATTCGAGAGCGCTCGTCCTGCCGCTTGCGGAGCAGGCCGTCGTCGGCGGCTACGACGAGGACGAGGACCTGCCAGAGGGCGCGGCTCGACGCCCCGCCCTCGCCGTAGCCGCGCTCCTGCGCGATTGGCGCGCCGCGCCGCACCATCTCGCCCACCAGCCCGTCGTCTTCGGCCGCCAGCTCGTTGAGCGGCGCGATGTGGCGCTTCGGGATCACGAGCACGTGCATCGACGCCTGAGAAGTGGACCTTCAATTCACTGCAGGCGGTCAACGCACACCTGAACTTCGCGCGGGTCGGTGCCACGTCGAACACCTACGCCGAGAACATCTACGGGGAATGCGAGCAGGCCGCTCACCTGCTGGAAACGTCGGGGCTGTCCAAGCCCTCCGTGGGTCCACCTTCCGGCAACTCACAGAGAATGCGAGCCACCTCCGGCAGCGGCTGCGGCTTCTGCAGGAATGCGTGCGCGCCGCGTTTGCGCGCCTCGGCTTCGACCTCCGCCGATCCATAGGCTGTCAGCAGGACGATGCGGGTGGAAGGGTAATGCTCCCGGACGTAGCTGACAATCTCCAGTCCTTCGCTCTCGCGCCGGCTCGAAAGGCGCAGATCGGCAATGACGATCCCGTAGGACGCGCCGGCCAGTCGGGCTTTCGCCTCCGTCACATCGCGCGAGCAGGCGACGCGATATCCCAGGGCGGTGAAGTACTCCCGCATCGCGAACCGGATGGCGTCCTCATCGTCGACTACAAGCAGGGAGCGCTCTAACATGTGGGTCGTCGCAGTGCAGGAGGCATGCCGCCCGCTGGCACACACGGCGCGCCGCGCCTGGGCCCTGCCAGCGGGGTGGATGCAGGCAGCGGACCGGGGTGTGGCGGGCTACGCGTCCGACGCCTGAACGCAGCGTCCAGATTCCGGACACGAACTCAGCGAAAGACCTGGGCGACGAGCCGCAGGAGAAGCCCGGGAAAAATGCCCAGGGCCAGCACGATGGCCGCGGTTACGACTGCGGGCACGAGCGTGAGAGCGCCCAGCCTGCGCGCGCGAACGCTGTCGGCGCCCGCTGAGGCGTCCTCAGCGGCTTCCTCTGCACTCTCGAGGAGTTTCTCCACCGAGGGCCGGTCCTCTTCGCGGTGCTCCTCCCCGTGAGGCTCGGGCGCGACGAAGAACGCTGTCGCGACGATGCGCAGGTAGTACACCGCGCTCAGGAGCGTGCTGACGAGGAGCACGAAGAAAACGGGAAGTTGTCCCGAATCGAGGGCACCGGTTGCCAGGTACCACTTCGTGAGGAATCCAGCCGTTGGAGGCAGGCCGACGATACTGAGCGCCCCGATCAGGAACGCGGCCATCGTCCACGGAAGCCGTGGCCCGACTCCGTGCATCTCCGAAATCTTGGTCTTGCGCAACGCGAGATAGATCGAACCGACACAGAAGAAGAGCGTAATCTTCGAAAAGGAGTGGACCGCGAGATGCATGACGCCACCTGTCATCCCTCTCGGATGCAGCAGGCCCGCGCCCATGATCATGTAGGACAGCTGGGCGATGGTGGAGTATGCCAGAAGGGCTTTCAAGTTATCCAGCCGGAAGGCGTAGAAGGACGCCAGGAGGATCGTGACGGACGCAATCGCGACAGTCGGTGTACCGAGGTGCAGGTCGCGCATGAGATCTTCCCCGAAGACGTTGAGGATCACGCGAAACGCGCAAAAGACGCCCGCGTTCACCACCGCCACGGCGTGCAGCAGCGCGCTCACGGGAACCGGCGCCACCATCGCCGTCGGCAGCCAGGCGTGAAACGGAATGATGGCGGCCTTGCCGATGCCACCCAGGAAGAGGAGGTAGATGATGGTCAGCGTCGTTGTGCCGGCGGTCGCTATCGAGAGGACGCCATCGGGCTGAAACGCGAACGTGCCCGAGATGGTGTACGTCCAGATAATCGCCGGCAGCATGAAGGCGATCGACGTGCCAAGGTGATAGGCAAGGTACTTGCGTCCGGCGGCCGCCGCTTCATCAGTCGCGTGATGGGTGACCAGCGCATAGGTGATGAAGGTGAGCGCTTCATAAAAGATGTAGAAGGTGACCAGGTTGGCCGCGAAGGCCAGTCCCATAGTCGCGGAAAGTGCGAGCGCCATAAACGCGTAGAAGCGCGTCTGCCGCTGCTCGCCAAGGGCGCGCATGTAGCCGATGGAATAGATCGTCGTCAGAATCCACAGCGACGATGCCGTCGCCGCGAACAGCAGGCCGAGCGCGTCGACGCGGAACGCGATCGCGACCTGGGGCAGGAACGAGAACAGCGTGTGGTGCAGCGTCTGACCGGCCAGCACCGCCGGGAGCATGCTGAGAACAGCCACGAACTGCAGCACCGATGCAGCCAGTGAGCACGCCTCACGCAGATTCGGACGGTCCCGGAAGGCCACGATCAGCGCGGCGCCGGCCAGTGACGCCAGGAAGGCCAGGAGAGGTTGGATCGACTCGATCGGCATCACTGGTTCGTCAGCCTCCTGATACGAGGCGGCGCGATGCGCCGCTCAGTTCAACCGCTGAACCAGCGCCAGCACGGAACCGCTGGTGATATGAAGGAACGGCCCCGGAAACAGTCCGATCCAGAAGATCAGCAGTGTGAGCCCCGCGGCGATGGCGATTTCGTGGCGGCGCAGATCAGGAATGTACCGTCCATGCCGTGGGGCCGGGCCGAGAAATGCGCCCTCGTAGTACGACAGAAAGTATGCGGCCGACAGGACCACGCCCGCGACGCCCGCACCGGCCAGTGCCCAGTGCACGCCGAACGCGCCCAGCAGAATGAGAAATTCGCCCGGGAAGCCGCTGGTTCCAGGGAGACCGATGGCGGCCAGGCCGATAATGAAGAAGAACGTGGCCAGCAGCGGGGCCTGACTGGCGATGCCGCCAAATGCCGAGAGCTCGGAGGAACCGGTACGAGCGTGCAACAGACCGGTCAGCAACAGCAGGCCCGTCGAGACGATTCCGAGATTGAACATCAGCAGCAGGCTGCCCTGGATGCCCTGCACGCCGAGCGTGAACACCCCCATCATCGCAAGTCCTGCGTGGCTCACGGCGGCGAAGGCGAGCAGCCGGCGGAGGTTGACCTGGACCAGCGCGATAAATCCCCCATACAGGATCGCCGTCACACCGAGTCCGCTCATGAGCCACGACCACTCCATGACCGCATCGGGCACCAGCGGCAGGACGAAGCGTATGAAGCCGTACACGCCGACCTTGAGTCCCATGAGGAACATGCCGACGCCGATCGGCCCCTGCATGAGCACCGCCGGCACCCAGGTGTGGAACGGGAACAGCGGCGCTTTGACCGCGAAACCGAACGCCAGGAGACCGAAGATCAGCGTCTGCATCGCACGCGGCACGGGTACCGTCGTGAGATCGAGAAAGTCGAACGAATACGCTCCGGCAGCGCTGTGGTGATTTACGCCGAGCATCACGATCCCGAGCAGCAACGGCGCTGAGCCGGTGAGCATGTACATGACGTACGTGACGCTCGCGGATTGTCGCTCGGGGCCGATTCCCCAGAGCCGGAGCAGGAAGTAACTCGGGACGAGGATCAACTCCCAGAACAGGAAGAACAGCACAAGATCGAGCGACACGAAGATCCCGATCGTCAGACTCTCGAGCGCCAGGAGGGCGGCCAGGTATGAAGCTGGCCGGAACGTCACGCTGGTCCACGAGAACAGCACGATCGTGAGCGTCACAAGTGCCGTCAGCGGCACGAAGAGCACGCTGATCCCGTCCACACCGACGTGGTACCCCACGCCCGCCGTTTCGATCCAGGCGATCCGTTCTGCGAACTGGATATCCGACACACCGGGCGTGAAAATCCCGGCCATCGAAACCGCGAGAATGAGCTCCGCGCCCGCTGCCGCCACGGCTGTCTGCCGCGCCCGTCTCTCGTCCTCGATGAGCGTCAGGACGATCGCCGTCAGAGCGGGCAACAGGATCAGAACCGTAAGAATCGGAAAGCCGACTTGATCCGCGGCCTGGATCTCGTGGAGGTTCATCTCGCCTCCGCCGGAAGCGCCGCCTCTGGCGCGCGCCTGACTGTCTCGACGGCGGCGGAACGAGTGAGCCGATGTTCCAGGGCGCTGAGCGACCCGTTCATGGTGCGAAGGAACGGACCAGTGTCGAGGCCGATCCAGAACACGAGGCCTCCCAGGGCAATGGAGATGACCCACTCGCGCAGTTTCAGGTCAGGCATGAATTCCGGCGCGTGAGACACGCTCGTGCGTGCGCCGCTGCCGGCTCCGGTATCGGCCACACACGGGCTCAGGAAGGCGCGCTGGAAATACCAGAGCGAGTACGCCGCGGTGAGAAAGGTGCCCAGACCGGCGGCGAGAGCCATGAACCAATGGGCCTTGAATGCGCCGAGCATCACCAGGTGCTCACCGTTGAAGCCGTTGGTTCCAGGCAGCCCTATCCCGGCGAGGGCGATCACCAGGAACGTGGCCGTGAGCGCCGGCACACGGTGCACGAGATCGCCCATCGCGGAAAGATCCGATGATCCGACACGGGAGTGCAGGAACCCGGCGACGAAGAAAAGTCCGGCGCCGACAATCCCGAGGTTGATCATCTGGAGCAGCCCGCCCTGAAACCCCGTAAGGTTCAGCGAGAAGAGGCCGATCATGACAGCGCCCATGTGACTGAGGCTGCTGAAAGCGAGCAGGCGGCGCAGATTCGTCTGGATCAGCGCGATCATCGCGCCGTAGACCAGACCGGCCGCTCCGAGCCCCAGCATCACCCACACCCACGCTCTCGACGCCTCGGGCAGAAGCGGGATGACGAATCGCAGGAACCCATAGGTGCCGAGCTTGATGCCTATGAGGAAAACGCTCATTCCTACGATCGGCCCTTGTTCCAGGACTTTGGGCATCCACGTGTGGAACGGAAACACAGGCGCCTTGATGGCGAACCCGAGAAAGAGCAGAAAAAAGATCAGGTGCTGACCGTCAGCGGGAACCGGAAGTCTCAACAAGTCGAGTAAGTCGAATGACAACGCGTCGCCTGTCCCGCGAGCGCGGACGGCCATGGTCACGATCCCTCCGAGCATCGCCGCCGATCCCAACAACATGAACGCGACGTACTCGTTCGCGGCGCGTCTGCGCTCGGCACCCGTGCCCCAGCGCGTGATGAGGACGTAACTTGGCACCAGCTCCAGCACGAAGAACAGCCAGAACATCACGAGATCCAGCGAGACAAAGGCGCCGATGAGCATCGCCTCGAGTGCGAGCGTGGCCATCACGTAATGGCGGGTGTCGGTCGCCGCGGAATACTCCGCATACAGGATGACCAGCAGGGTCAGCAGTGCCGTGACCGGCAGGAACAGCACGCTGATCCCGTCCACTCCAAGGTGGTACCCGATACCGAGCGCCGGAATGGTCCAACCGCGCTCCACGAACTGCATGTCGGGGATCTGAGGGACGAACACCAGGGCCATGTAGGCAGCGAGAAACAGTTCCGCAGCCGCCGCACCCAGTGCCAGCCGGTAGGCTCGAGTGGAGTCGCGAACGAACCAGAGAACGCCGACGACGACAAGCGGAAACAGGATCAGGACACTCAGGATGGGGAACCCTGCCTGCACGTCCGCGAAGCGCTCTGGCAGCATCACAGCATGTCCATCAGGAGGACCACGGCGAACGAGACGAATACCAGTCCGCCGCTGACCAACGGCCTGTCGAGCATCTCCTCGGTCGCGTTGAGAAACCGCCCGACGCGACCACTCGCCTGCGGCACGCCGACGTGAACGCCCGTGTGAAACACGGACTGCTCAAGCCTGGCGGCGAGCACGGCGATTCCGTGGGTCAGTGAGCCCGTGAGACCTTCAACGCGATTGATGACCGACTGTTCCACCCAGGCCGTCACGCTCGCAAGCAATTCCGCCAGCCAACCCAGTACGCCGCCGGCGCGCCCGATGCCCTCGCGCTCAATCCAGCCGCCGGCATCCGCGCTCGCGCGCGTCAGCCAACCGACTACGCCGCTCGCGCGCCCAATCCCCTCCCGCTCGACCCACCCGGTGCCGCTGGCGGCCCAGCCGCCGGCGCCGCCGACGTCCCCCGCGGCAGCGGCTTTCTCCTTTCGCTCCTCTTCTCGCCACGCCACGTCCAGCGGCAACAGCGCATCTGCCAGCCCGGCCGCTCCAAATGCCTGCATGGCCAGGCGCTGCTCTGCCCAGGCCGGCACAGGGGCGCGCTCGGTCGGCGGGCCGCCGGATGTTCCCAGAGCCCTGTCGATCACGTCGCTGTCGATCCGATCCAGCAGCCGGCCGAGACGCCGGGCCGGCTGTACCACGGCGACGTCGTAGACCTCGTCCAGCCAGAACCGGTTCGTCGCGAAGCCGTACAGTCGCCGATGTCTGAACAGAAACAGTCCCGGCCGTTCCGGCTTGAACCGCTCGAAGTACACAGGGGTGAACCACCCGGTCAGCAGGATGAGGACGACGGACGCCATGACGCCGATCACGAGGAAGGGACTGCCGGCGGGCACGGCAGGTCGGGCGGCAACGGCTGGCGCCAGGAACCGCTCCATCCACGTTCCCTGTATGCCGCCTGGCAGCACCCCGACGACGAGCCCGATCGCCACGACTGCGGCGAGGACGGCGAGCCCTGTCACGAGATCGCGCGACGACCGGCGGTGTCCTGGCCCGTGGGCGCCGTGCTCGTGTTCACCAAAGGTCAGCGTGACGAGCCGCCCCGTGGACACCGCAGCCGAGAACAGCGCCAGCAGTCCGAACGCCACGAGGAGCGGAAGCCCGGTTGTCAACGCGTGCCCCACGGCGTGCCCCTGCCACCAGATGGCGAGAAACGGAACGAGCGCGAGTCCGACGGCGCCTGCAAGGAGGAGCCGGTAAAGTCGCGGACTTGATTCGCTCGGCGCTGTTGCTCGCACGTCTGCGCCCCCGTGGAGTTGATGCAGGATCGAAGGCGCGGAGAGAAAGAGCAGCGTCTTGAACACGGCGTGGGCGGCCAGATGGAAGATGGCGACGGCATACGCCCCCAAACCGCAGGCGAGAAACATGAGTCCGAGCTGCGCAGTGGTCGAGTAGGCCAGCAGGCTCTTGATATCGGTCTGCACCAGGCCCACGACCGCGCCGTAAAGGGCCGTGGCTGCGCCGACGAGGGCCACGGCGAGCAGGGCATCGGGAGCTCGATCGTAGATCGCGTGGCTGCGCGCGATCAGATAGACCCCCGCAGTCACCATTGTCGCGGCGTGTATCAGCGCGCTGGACGGCGTGGGCCCTTCCATGGCACGCGCGAGCCAGGTGACGAGCGGCAACTGGGCAGATTTGCCGACTGCGCCGAGCAGCAGGCAGAGCCCGATCGCGGTCGCCGTCGCCGTGTCGAGCGCGGGGGCGCCGGCGAACACGGTCGTATAGTTCGCGGTACCGAAGTTGGCAATTATGAGGAAGATCCCCATCAGGAACCCGGCATCTCCCACGCGATTCATGACGAAGGCCTTCGTCCCGGCCTGCACAGCGGCTTTTCGATCGTAGTAGAACCCGATGAGCAGGTACGAGCAGACGCCAACGCCTTCCCACCCGAGGAAGAGCAGGACGTAGCTGTTGCCCATGACGAGCACGAGCATCGCAAACACGAACAGGGGCAGCACGGCGAAGTAGCGTGTGAAGCCCCGTTCGTTGTGCATGTAGTTGATGGAGAAGATCGCGATCAGAAAACTGATGCCCGTGGTGACGAGCATCATGATCGCTGAGAGTGAGTCGATCAAAAACGCCACGTCCACGGTGAGCGCGTCGCTCACGAGCCAGCGATAGAGCACGACCTCGCGGGGAGCCGGATCGAGGAGCACCTGGCCGAATATCCAGAGGCAGCCGGCGAGTGAGACGAGCAACGCGCCGCTCGCGACCCGCTGGACCATGCGCCACGAGTACCGGTCCCCCAGGAGACCGTTGATGCCGTTGGCGAGGGCGGCGAGAAGGGGCAGGCCCGGAACGAGCGCAACGACGAATTCGAACATGTTACGCGCCTCCCCGGTCGAGCGGGCGTGGCCGCTGCGGATCGATCAGGGCCGGCGCGAGAAAATCGGTCTTGCCCTTGTACCAGTCGAAGGACGATTTCACCACAGCGAGCGGTGTGACCGACCCCTCCCACATCACGAATCCGACGCCTGGCACGAACAACTGGAACTCGCCGGTCTCGGGATCCATGGCAATCAGGTGCACCCACGCGTTGTCGAGCAGCTCGCGGATCGCCGCCTGCCGGCCGTAGATCTCACCCAGAATCGCGACGGGTGACTCGACAATCAATTGGAGGCGCATGGGCTCGTGGACCTCGACCATCTGCTTCGGCAGTCCCGTGCGAAGATCGCTCATCGCGCCTTCCATGACACCGATCATGCCGCACACGTTGTGCGGAACTTTCGTGTCCGAGCCCCACCGGACGTTGTCCACGGTCGAGAAGTAGTACTCGAGATTGATGCCGGCCCCCACGGGTCCCACCGCGAGGAGAATGCGCTCCAGAATCAGGCCGCCGGGATCCTGCGAGGGGTCGTACGAGATGACGAAGGCCCGGCGATCCAGGAAGACACCCTGCGTGATCGAGCGGCGCCCGACCACTGCGCATGCATTCGTCGCGTGCCCCCACTCGGGGCGGACCTGGCTCAGGTCCATCGAGCGGCCTTCGATGTGCAGAAGTGAACGGTACAGCGATGCGTCCTTCGGCGCGGACGCGAACCGCCGGCACCGCTCCTGCGCGGATCGGGCGCGCGCCTCGTCGAGATCCTCCGTCAGGGTGGTCCATTCCTTCCGGTGTGTTGCGGGAATGTCCTCCTCGTCGTAGAACGTATACTCCTCCGAGCAGGTGTTGTGCATGGCGCCGACGAACCACGTATCGTCGGGGATGTCGATGCCACGCTCGCGCAGCAGGGCTCGAACTTCCGGCCGGTTCGCCAGCGCCGCGAACGCGCGCCCGTTGGGTCCGCCATGCTTCCCGCCGCAGGCGCCGCAATCGTGGGCGGACTCGTGCGGATTGTTCATGCTCAATGACCCATGCCCGGTGAAGACCACGAAACGCGCGAAACCGTAGGTGAGCCCCAGGTTGCGCAGCATCGCCTCGACCTTGTCCGCCTGTTCCCCGACAGTGAAGCCAAGCCCGGTATGGTGCTCCGCCGCTGAATCAGGAGGAGGTTCATCGGTCCGGTTTACGGCGAGCGTCGTTCGAACGGGGGGGATGACCCGCTGCCGTATCGTCTTCACGGCTCGCGCATAGCGGTGCGGGGCCAGCACCTTGCCGAACAGCGGCAGCGCCTGGGGAAGCCCGACCAGGTCGAGAAGGAAGTAGGCGGAGACGGCGTTCCGCTTCGTCTCCCAGTATGTGTTGTGGGCGACGTCATACCAGCCCGCGCGTCGTCGATGCGTCTCGAGACGTTCCGTCTCGCGAGGCCGCGCGACCTCAGCCACGTGATGCACCGGCGTTATGACCGGGGGACAGAGCGGTGTCGTCTCGTGGTCATCGAGGCCGCGGTAGTTCATCGCGACGCCGAAAAACCCCGCGGCCCCCAGCGTCTCATAGCCGGGATCGATTTCCTCGACGTGACGATGGATGGCTTCCTCCCGTTCGTCGATGCAGAAGACAATCTGCGCGCGAGGGCGCGTGTCTCTCGTTCTCCACCGCCCTCTGCCGCGGTTGTTCGCAAGGGCGTTGAGGACCTCCTCCCGATAATGCCGTTCGTACGCGCCGAGCCAGACCGGTCCGTGCGCCGTGCCGGGAAACGCGTCGAGGGCGCCGAGCAGCCGGTCGCGCTCCTCAGGAGCGAGCGCGCGTATCTCGCCGGCCTCGAGGCCGAGGAACTGGGCCAGATGGAAGAGTCGCCATGCGCCTCCCAGCGCGGATTCATGTGCGACCGCGCCGCTCTGCCGATGCGCCCAGATCATGTCCGCCAGGATCGTCCAGCGATTCACCCCCTCGTCGCCCGACGGCGATTGCGCGGCAAGCGTGCGGGCCTGTCGGGTGAGAAACTCCGGCAGATCCCCGCTGTGGAGCGCGCGCCGTACGAAGAACTCGGCGAGGTGCGTACGGAAGTACTGGTGCAGGGTCTCGACATCAGGGTCGAGCTGCCAGGTGGACCGGCACACCTTCTGGATCAGCAGCGTCTCGTAGAACAGCCGTACAGCCAGAAACTGGATGAGATCCACGGGCTGGACCTGTTGCGGCGGGTATGCCGGACGGCTCACCCGCCAGGCGATCATGCCTGCCCAGCCTGGCAGTTGCGTGAGTAACCGGCCGAGGTACGTACCCCAGTGCTGCTCCTTCACACCCAGATCGTGGAGGTGGCCGATGACCGCGTCCTGGGCCAGCGCAGGGAGATGGTGAAGCCTGTCGCGCCAGGCCGGGAGACCGTTGAGGTCGAACCCGTAGTCCGAATCGGCCAGATTCTTCCACGCGTCATAAAAGCCGAGACCGCGGCCGGGCATGCGCCACGCGGCAAGCCCCTCATCGAGAAATGCCGCGCAGCGCTTGATCATGTACCGGTTGACCGTGTCACTGAGATCGTCCCCGGTCAGCTCGAGCAGGAAGTCGCTGTGCGACTTGTCGCGTCCGAACCGCTCCATCTCCTTGTCCAGCATCCGTTCAGCGAACGCCAGCATTCGCCGTCTCGGGTCTCTGTCGCGGAGCTGCGCCGACAAATCGGCGCAGCGCGCCTGGCCGCGTCGGAGCTCCTGCAATTGTTCGGCGTTCATGTCTCCGTTTCGCGTGCGGTCTTCCAGAGACGTGGTCTGCAGCCTGGCAAGGGCTTCCAGCGCATCGAGGCCGCGGCGGTTCAAGGCCGTTGGGCCGAGGTAGTGGAGCACGATCGCGGAGAGGTGTCCGGCTTCCGACATGACAGGATCCCCACCGGGCCGCCTCTCGCGTACGCGGGCCACGGCTGTGTCCAGAAGTGCCCGGATCGCGTCTCTGAGACCGGTCGAAAGAGGAATCGGTGGCCCTGCCCATCTCTGGATGAGCGCGAAGTGCTCGTTCAGAAGCTCGGGCAGCGCGTCCGGATCCTGTTCGTGGAGATCACCGGGGTTCGTCACGGAAAACGGGTCATCGCGGCCGCAGCTCGCGAGGCAGGCGTGCCAGAGCGGCAACAGCGCGTAGGCTTCGAGGTCTTCCCCGAAGTGGCGTGCGATGGCGTCGAACGTGCCCGCGACGCCGAAGTGCCGGCGGGCGATGCCGTTCAGCAGGCGGCGTTCCTCGCGCAGCCAGGTCCGCCGGACGTCGTCGCGTGTCGCGTCGCCGGAAGGCAGGTCGCTACAGTGCCGATCGATGCCGGCGAGATAGCCTTCGCGCCGGTCCGCCGGAATACCCATGCGGTCGAGCAGCCGTTCGACCGGTTCTCCACTGACGGCCATGACGTCCGCCGCAGCACGCCGCGCGATCTCAGCTCTCAGAACCGCCGGCATATTCAGGTCGGTGTGGGCGTAGATCCAATCGGACAGCGTCCACGTTGTTCCCACGCGATCCAGGCTGCGCCCGAGCGCCAGCTTCGCCTTACCGACCAGCACCGAGCGCGTCGTGTCGGGTACGTCGTGAGGGAACCGGCGATCGGCGGCACGCTCCCGCAGCTCGAAGCGCAGGCGGCCGCGGTCAACCGCCTCGATGCCGTGCAGCAGATGGTGACGGCGGACCTCGTCGCTGTCGATCGTCCTGCCGGCGATCGTGGCCAGAACGTCGCGCTCCGTGGCCGGGGAGTGCGCTGCCATGGCAACTCGGATGTCGTCGTCGGTGATCCGCCCGGACGCGTAGAAGCTGCGGAACTGTCCGTTGTCGAGGTAGCCGCGCCCGCCCAGAACCCGCTCACCTTCAGCGAGGGCCTTTTCGAACGGCAGGTGCTGCAGGCCGTGCAGCGTGTTGTGATGAATGAATGTCGAAATTGGCCCCTGCGGCGGCAGGAGGTGGCTGAAGTGGGCGACCTCGTGCTCCAGGTGATGACGCATCTCGCCGGTAACCGTGAACACCATGGCGTGTTTCCTACCGGAAAATCGCGGCCATCTGCGTGAGCGTCGCGTCCATGATGTTCAGGACGGCGCTCGGGAAGACTCCCAGGGCCACCATCAGGAGGGTCAGCGGCGCGATCGCCACCAGTTCACGAACGCTGATGTCCTCGAGGGCGGCCCACCTGGGATTGAGCGGGCCCATGAACATTTTCCCGATCGTGCGGAGGGAATACGCCGCCGTAATGAGAATGCCGGCGCCGGCGATCAGGGTCCACAGCCCCCAGCGCTGGAAGGCGCCGATCAGCACGTGCAGCTCGCTGACGAACTGCGCCAGCCCAGGCAGGCCCATCGACGCGAGGAGTGCGAGCGACATGAGCGACGAATAGACGGGGATGCGCGCCGCCAGTCCTCCGAACTCCGTCAGCTCTCGCGTGTGGGCGCGCTCGTAGATCACGCCCACCAGGAAGAACAGCGCACCGGTGATGACCCCGTGCGTCAGCATCATGAGGAGGGCGCCGGTGAAGCCCATGATGTTCAGTGCCGCGATACCGATCAGGACGAAGCCCATGTGATCGATCGAAGAGTACGCCACCATGGCCTTCAAATCCGTTTGACGCCACGCCAGCAGGGCGCCGTAGATGATGTTGATCGCGCCGATGACGAGCAGGGCCGGCGCGAACCATTCGAGCCCCTGCGGCAGCAAACCGCTCACTCGGAGGAGTCCGTAGGCTCCGAGCTTGAGCAGCACCCCGGAGAGCATGATGCTCACCGGGGTCGGCGCTTCCACGTGCGCCAGCGGCAGCCAGCCGTGCAGCGGAAAGGCGGGGATCTTCACCGCGAATCCGATAAAGAACGCGAGGAACGGCAGCCTCTGGAAGGCCTGATCCCATCCATCTCGCGTCCGGGCCTCCATCAGCCCGATCATGTCAAAGGTGTGCGGGTCCGCCTTGAGGTAGACGGCGATGATCCCCAGGAGCATGAAGATCGATCCCCCCAGGGTATACAGGAAGAAGCTCATCGTGGCCTGGTTCCGCTTGTCGCCGCCCCAGAGACCGATCAGGAAGAACATCGGGACGAGGCCCATCTCCCAGAACACGTAGAACAGGAACCAGTCCTGCGCGACGAACACGCCCAGGATCGCGAACTCGAGCAGCAGCAGCCAGGCGAAGTAGCCCTTGACCCGCTCCGTGATACTGAAGGACGCGATCACAGCGACGAGCGACAACAGCGTCGCCAGCAACAGCAGCGGGAAGGACAGTCCGTCGACGCCGAGCACGTACGTCATGCCCAGCTCTGGAATCCATTCCCGTCGTTCGGTGAACTGGAGCGCCGCGGTGTCGCGATCGAAGCGGAAGAACAGACTCGAGGCGAGGACCAGCGACACCGTCGCGCACGCGGCTGCGACGCTTCGGATCAGCTGCACGTGTCGCTTGGGCACGAGCAGGACGATCAGCACGCCCGCGAGCGGCACCCAGGTAATCAGACTCAGGATCGGCATCTGCATGCCTCCGTCTCCGGTTTTGGCGGTGGTTGGCCGCCTTCGCTACGCGGCCGTGACCAGGGCCGAGAGCGGCTCAGCCGTGGCATGACGCAGGTGGGTCAAGCCGGTCTTCTCGACATGACCGCCTTCGCGCTCGTACTCCTGCTCGAAATCCTCGAGCCGCTCCACCACCGTGTGGTCTACGAAATGGCACTCGCTGAAGTCGAGGACGACCGTCTGGCCCGGCGGGATCCTGTCCAACGTGGCCCTGAGGCCCATGAAGTTTCCGAACCCGAGCGCTCGCTTCAGCCGGACCACCGTCTTGCCATCGGTCTGGGACGTTTGAACGGAGGCCTTGAACAGGTTCCCCAGGGACGTGCCGCGCACAACCGCAACGATCAGTCCAAGAAGGATGCCGAATACGACACCTACCAGCAGGTCTTCGGCGACGACGATGGTCGTCGTGGCCAGCATGAAGAGGAACTCCTCCGTGCCGATGCGCTTCGCGTGGACGAACTGCTTCGGGTGTGCAAGTCTCCATCCGACGACGACGAGGATGCCCGCCAGCGCCGCCAGCGGAATCATTTCGAGGACGAACGGAATGAGGCCGACGCAGATGAGGATGAATACGCCGTGGAAGAAGTTGGACCAGCGCGTCTTCGCGCCATTGAAGATGTTTGCGGAACTTCTGACGACTTCCGCGATCATCGGCAGGCCGCCCAGGAAGCTCGAGATCATGTTTCCGACCCCCTTGCCCAGGAACTCGCGATTCATGTTCGAGCGGCGCTTGTACGGATCCATCTTGTCCATCGCGGCAGCGGTGAGCAGGGATTCCAGGCTGGCCACGAACACGAACGCGACGATCCACCGGATGGACGTACCGGTGAAAACCTTCGAGAAATCGGGGGTCGTCAGACCGCCCAGGAGGCCACCTTCGGGCAGTTGGAGCAAGAGCCGCGGGTCGGTCGCGGCGAGGTTGAACGTGATTCCCAGGATTACGCCGACTATCGCCGCAACGAGCGGGGCCGGGACGAACCTGGCCACCTGCTTGAGCGCCGGCCACAGGAACATGATCAGAACGGCGACCACCCCGATGATCGTAGGGTAGAACTCGGCCCGCGATATGGCGTCAGGAAGAGCCAGGATCGAGTTGGACCCGTGCAGGACCGGCCACTCGCTGGGGATGATGTGTGCGACCTCTGTGACGCCGAGCGCGACCGGGATCTGGCGTGCCATGATGATGACGCCGATGCCGGCCAGCATCCCGTGGACCACGGAGAGCGGAAAGAAGTTGGTCATCTTCCCCGCCCTGAGGAGTCCCAGCAGGATCTGAAGCGCTCCACACACGACACCTACCGCGAGCGCGTACCTGTAACCGGCCAGCGGATCCCCTTCGCCAAGCGCTTCGATGGCGCCCAGCACGATCACGATAAGGCCGGCCGCAGGGCCGTTGATCGTGACGTACGATCCGCTCAGTAAGGAAACGAGCACGCCACCGACGATGGCGGTGATGACACCGGCAATGGGCGGAGCCCCCGAGGCGAGCGCGATTCCCAGTGAAAGTGGAAGCGCGATCAGGAAGACGATGAATCCCGCGAGGACGTCGGACTTCCAGTTCTCGGCCAGTCCTGGAAGCCAGTCCTTCGGTATTGGAGGTCTCGGCTGGCGGACTTCGGCTGTTTCTGCGTGCATCGCTCCAACCCTTCTGTGTGGGTACTACCCCGCCGCCATTCGCTGGCGATCCTGCAACAACGCCTTGACCATGTCCCGGATGGAGAGCACGCCGACAACGCGCCCCTTGTCAGCCACCACGAGGTGACGAAATCCCCTCTCCATCATCGTCCGGGCGGCATCGACCACGTGCCATTCCGACGTTATCGCCACAGCGTCGGACGTCATGTAGGCCGATACGGGCGTCTTGCCCGGGTCAACGCCCTCTACCATGGCGCGCAGGAGGTCCCGCTCGGTGATGATCCCGAAACCCTCGCCGCGCGGCTGCGGACTCACCAGCGCCGAGCCCACGCGGCGGGCACGCATCCGTTTCGCCGCTTCTGAGAGTGTCTCATCGTGGCGTACTGCAACAATGTCCCGCTCGGTCACAAACGACCGGACGATCATCGGCGACCGCCAGAAGCTGCACGGTTACAGATCTCGGGAGCCATAAACCTAGAATCCCTTGCCCAGGGTGACACCGAACACCATCGCCCTGTGTCCGCCGACGAAGTCGACAGACACGCCAGGCGAAATCGTGAGCGACCGGATGCGGGGGAGATCGACCGCGGCACCGACTCGGAAGAGCGGGTCGCGATGGCCGTGAGAGAACTGCACGCCTGGACCGGCGAGCAGCTTGAGAGGTTCAACGGGCCGCAGCGACAGCGTCGCGGCCACGATCACGTGCTTGGGTTCGTCGCCGATGGCGGCGTCGATCAACGCCCCTACGCCGAGCCGTTTGTGTGCGACCGGGAGGCGGCGCTCGTAGTCGGCGCCGACCGTGAAGCTCGAATGCCCCTCGGCTCGCGTCGCCCCGAGGAAGAGACCGGCGTGATGCTTGTGATGGCCGCCCTGATCCTGTGCGCCATGATCCTGCGCGGAAAGGATCGTCGGGACCGTCGTGGAGAGGATGAAAGCCAAAGCCCGGACGAAGATGCGAGCGCTCCTCTTCTGCTCCACTGCGTTTCTCTCCAGCGTTGATCGCTCGCCTCGGCCACCTCGCGCGAGCACGCGACACGATGCGCGATCGCGAACCGGCTGCCGCAGTGCAGGGCCTGTGCCGCCCGCTGGCGTGCGCTAGATCGCGGCGATCCCGCTTTTTAGTGGAGGAAACACAGACGGCGAATGGGCCTCGCGGCGTACTCGTCCAGGGTCTGGACGCGCTTTCTAGACTCTGGACACGATTCCGTGCTGTTTGATCTTCTGGTACAGCGAACTGCGCGGGATGCCCAGGCGACGCGCGGCCGCCTCCACGTGGCCGCCCTCCTCGCGCAGCACCTGCTCGATGTGCCGGCGCTCGAGCTCGCGCAGCGTCACGCGTGTTGACGTAGCGGCCTCGGGCGCGCGTGGAGTCAGGCGCAAGTCGCCTCGATGGAGCACCGGGCGGTCGCTGAGCAGGACGGCGCGCTCGAGGACGTTGCGAAGCTCGCGGATGTTTCCAGGCCATGCATAGCTCTGCAGCAGCCTGACCGCGTCGGGAGCGAGCTCGACGCGCCGGCCGAGGTCGGCTGCGCACCGCGTCAGCAGATGCCCGGCAATCAGCGGGATGTCTTCGGCGCGGACGCGCAACGGCGGGATGGCGAGCGGGATCGTGCTGATGCGGTAGTACAGGTCGCTGCGGAACTGGCCCGCTGACATCAGCGCTTCGAGATCGCGATGCGACGCGACCAACAGCCGCACGTTCACGCGGCGGTCGCGAACATCGCCGAGCCGCCGAAAGCGCTGGTCCTCGAGCACCTTCAGGAGCCTCGGCTGGACGTCTGGCGCCATGTCGCCTATCTCATCGAGAAAAACAGTCCCCCCATGCGCGGCCTCCAACAATCCTGTCTTGGTGGCCACCGCTCCCGTGAACGCGCCCTTTTCGTGCCCGAACAGCTCCGATTCGAGCAGCTCGCGTGACAGGGCAGCACAGTTGAGATCCACGAACGGTTCCTCCGCCCGCGGGCTTCGGGAGTGCAGCCAGGCGGCGAGCACGCCTTTCCCGACGCCCGTTTCGCCCTGAATCAGCACCGGGCTGTCGGTGGTCGCAGCCTTCGCCGCCTGCGCCTCGAGCTCCCGAATGGCCACGCTGTTTCCGAGAAACGGATTGACGACGTCACGGCTGGCGCGCAGTTGGCCCGTGAGCTGCCGGCGGCGATTTCGTTGATCGTCGATCAGACGGCGAATGATCGCGAGCAGGGCGTCCAGTTCCACCGGCTTCGTGAGGAACTGCTCCGCCCCTTCCTTGATGGCCCGGACGGCGAGGTCGATGGAGCCATGCGCCGTGAGGATGATCATGGCCGCCGTGGGATCGATCTGCTTCAACGGCCGCAGCAGCGTGAGAGCGGAGCCGTCCGGCAGGGCATAGTCGAGAATGACGACGGAGGGCCTGGTGGCACGGAACACCTCCTGCGCCTCCTGACAGCTCGTGGCTTGCGCGACCTCGAAGCCCTTCTCTTCGAGAAAATCGCGGATGCCGAACCGCACGGCAGCCTCATCCTCAACAATGAGAATCGTTTTCAGCACCGTTCTGCTCCCCGGGCGGCGCTTTACCTGGCCGCCGGGGTAAACCGGAACGTCACACGCATCGAGCCCACCACTGATCGATCGCCAGCCGCTCCATGCGAGCCTCGGTCCATCGTGGTGGGCCTGCGCGGAGCGCCGCCGTCTGCTGCCCTGCTTTTTGACATCGACCGCCGGGGGTCTAAGATGTCCTTGACAATAGCACACAGAGGCCCTCAATGCGTCTAACGATCGCCTTGAAAGTCATCCTGGGGCTGGCAACCCTCGTTTCGATTGGTGGCGCCTCGATGCTCGTCGTGTATCGCGGCCTGGGCGCGCTGCAGCGCGATGTCGATGAACTGGTGGACGTCGAGGCACCCCTCGTCGCAGCCGCCCACGAGATGGAGATCAACACCCTCGGGCTGGGGCTCAGCGTGTTGAAGTATCTAGACACCCTCACCGCCGCGGATCGTGCCCGTGCGCAGAAGGATCGCGTTGACTTCGAACGGTTTCACGCGCGCTCTTTGCAGTTGACACGCACGCCTGCGGCAGATCAGCTGGCCGCCGGGCTGAAACACCTGCACCAGCGGTTCGCCACGACCGGCCAGGCCATGATGGCAGAGAAGGACCGCGAGGCCGATTTGTTCGCGACAATCATGTCGCACGTCGAGCAGATGGACCGCATCCTCGATTCGGAGTTGCAGGGCAGAGACCCCTCCGGGAGACGGCGTACCTCAACGCCGCTCGTGGCCTCGATGAAACTGGAACGCGACATCGCTGAGATCGGCATGTGGCTTTCGCACTATCAGCAGGCACGCAGTCCCGGATTCCTGGCGCGAATCCGCTCCAGCGAGTTGACGTTCCGACAGGCGATGGCGGAGCTCCTCAGCAGTCCGGAGCTGAGTTCACGTCAACGCGGTGGCGCGCGACAGGTGGAGCAGCTTTTCGAGGAGATGATGATCGCGACGCGAGGCATGCTCGCCATCGGGGACCGCCTGCAGTCCGAACGGGGCCGGTTCGCGTTGCTCCGAACGCAGATCGATGACCTGCTCGACGACCACATTCAGCCGCTGGCGATTGCCGAACTCGCCGTGCCGGTCCGCAGGGCCGACGCCGAAACCGCCTCGGCCCTCAGAACGGCGCGCCTTCTGATGGCGCTGTCTCTGGGCGCGGCCGTGTGCATCGCGTTCATGCTCACGCGCAGCGTGACAGCGCCAGTGCAGCGACTCATGGCAGGTACGGACACGATTGCACGCGGCGACCTGAGCTACCGTATCGCCCTGACCGGCACCGATGAACTCGCCGAGCTCGCCCGACGCTTCAACCGCATGGTCGCCGAACTGCAGGCGACCACGGTGTCGAAAGACCTGCTGCAAGTCAGCGAGTCGAAGCTGCGCGAGACTGTCGGTGAACTGCGGCGCGAGATCGCTGAACGCGAACACGCGCAACGGGAACGCGCCAGGCTCGAGGCTGCCCTGCGCCGCAGCGAAGTCATGTCGACTATGGGCTCGCTTGTGGCGGGCGTCGCGCACGAAGTGCGGAACCCGCTGTTCGGCATCTCCTCGACAGTCGACGCCCTGGAAGCGCGCCTGGATCGCCACGGCGTGACGCAGTACCAGCAGCATCTCGGCGTTCTCCGCGGCGAGCTGACTCGGCTGACCAAGTTGATGCAGGACCTGCTCGAATACGGCAAACCCCCGGCCCTGGACCTCAGTTGGGTCGCAGTGGATGCGATGATCACCCAGGCCGTGGACGGATGCCGGACCCGCGCCACGCAGGTCGGGGTGCGGCTCGTCACGCGAGTCGACCGGCTGATGCCTCGCCTGAGGGTCGACCGGCGGCGCCTGACCCAGGTATTCCAGAACCTGATCGACAACGCCCTGCACTATTCACCGCCGGGCACCCAGGTGTGCATCGAAGCCCGGCGGGTGGACGACGGCGCAGAGCACGAATGGATCGAGTGCGCCGTCATGGATTCCGGGCCTGGCTTCGACGCACTCGACCTCCCGCGTGTGTTCGAGCCGTTCGTGACCCGGCGACGCGGCGGCACGGGCCTGGGGCTGTCAATCGTGCATCGGATCGTCGAAGCCCACGGGGGCGGCGTCGGCGCATCGAATCGCGCCGAGGGGGGAGCGGTTGTCATGCTGTCGCTGCCCCTCGGGGCCGACTCAGCCGACACGGCGGGG
>Ga0208612_1000358_pt1 | contig 20890 bp, 19 predicted proteins | sample AntDryMetagUQ889_FD_188089 | JGI IMG/M metagenome (GOLD analysis project Ga0208612, IMG submission 188089) | Polar desert microbial communities from Antarctic Dry Valleys - UQ889 (SPAdes) | ecosystem: Environmental > Terrestrial > Soil > Desert | place: Antarctic Dry Valleys | collected 2008-12-31 | reverse complement strand
ACCGCGTCCAGCGCCTCGTCGTCGCAGAAGGTCGAGTGAACGTCTGCCCGCCTGCGTCTGAGCGCCTATATTCTTCACTTGGCCGGCGGCACCTACGAAGCCAAAGAGATCGCCCGGGAGTACCTGGACGAGTTCTTGCGACTGCTCGAGGGCGTGGCAGTTGAGGACATCGAGCGCTTCGTGGACCACCTGCGCGTGGCCCGGGACGCCGAGGGCACCGTATACGTCGCTGGGAACGGCGGGAGCGCATCGACCGCGTCGCACTGGGCCAACGACCTGGGGAAGGCCACCAAGGCATCGAGCAGAGCCTTCATGCGGGTGATGTGCATGTCCGACAACGTCTCGTGGCTCACCGCGCTCGCCAACGACGAAGGCTACGACCGGGTGTTCTCGGGCCAGCTGGAGAACTTCGCCGGTCCGGGAGACGTGCTCGTCGTGCTCTCCGCGAGCGGCAACTCGCCGAACCTGATCGAGGCGGTGCAGCTGGCCAAGCGGCGCGGAGTGTTGACCACGGCGCTGCTGGGCTTCGACGGCGGCATGCTCAAGGAGCTGGTGGACGAGTACCTCTGGCTGCCCACCCAGGCCGGCCAGTACGGGTTGACGGAGAGCGGGCACGCGGTGCTCTGCGACATCCTCACCACCTGCCTGATGAAGGACGTCGCGGTACCTGATGCGCTGCCCGGCCTGGACCCGGCCAGCGCATGATGGCGAAGCTCGAGCGTCCCAGGCAGGCGGTGGTGCTCGCAGGAGGGCGCGGGACGCGCATGCGCCCGCTGACCGACGACCGGCCCAAGCCGATGATCGAGTTTCACGGAAGGCCGTTCCTGGAGTACCTGATCTATATGCTGCGGGAGCAGGGCTTCGAGCGGGTGGAGCTGCTGCTCGGCTACCTCCCACAGGTGGTCCAGGATCATTTCGGCGACGGCCGCCGGTTCGGCGTGGAGATCGGCTACTCGGTCTCGGGTCCCGACGACCTGACCGCCAGCCGCCTTCGGCTGGTCGAGGATCGCCTGGAGGAGCGCTTCCTCCTGACCTACTGCGACAACTACTGGCCGATGCAGATGGAGCGGATGTGGGAGCGGTTCTGCTCCCTCGACGTGCCGGCGATGGTCACCGTGTACGCCAACCGTGACGGCTACCGGCCGGGCAAGGACAGCGTGCGCGTCGAAGACGGCTACGTGACCGCCTTCGACAAGACACGCACCACACCAGGGCTACAGGGCGTCGAGATCAGCTACGCGATTCTCAGCCGACGGGTGCTGGACCTGCTGCCCGAGCAGGACGAGCTGGTGGAGCTGGCGCTGTACCCGCAGCTGGCCGAGCGACGGCAGTTGGGAGCGTTTTTGACCGACCATCGCTACTACAGCGTCGGGGGGTTGGACCGCCTGCGGGCGACCCAGCGCTTTCTGGCCCGCCGGCCGGCGGTGATCCTCGACCGCGACGGCACGCTGAACCAGCGTCCGCCGCGCGCTCAGTACGTCACCAGCCCACAGGAGTTCGAGTGGTTGCCGGGTGCCCTTGACGCACTGGCCCTGCTCAAGGAGCGCGGCTACACGGTCGTCGTGGTCTCAAACCAGGCGGGCATCAACCGCGGGGCACTGACCGAAGCCGACCTCGCGGCCATCCACGAGCGGATGCGCAGCGAGGCCGCCGACGCGATCGGTCCCATCTACCACTGCCCCCACGACTGGGACGAGGGGTGTGACTGCCGCAAGCCGTCGCCCGGGATGCTGTTCCAGGCCCAGCGTGAGCTGGACCTCGACCTCACCCGCACCCCGTTCATAGGAGACGACGAGCGCGACGGCCAGGCGGCCGAGGCGGCCGGCTGCCCGTTCTTCTTCGCCAGCGAGCGGCGCCCGCTCCTGGACGTGGTCCGGGAGCTGGTCAAAGAGCAGCCGGTGGCCGTGTGAAGGTCCTGTTGACAGGTCACCAGGGCTACATTGGATCGGTGATGGCGCCTGCCCTGGTGGAGGCCGGTCACCAGGTCACGGGCCTGGACACCGGCTACTTCGCCGGCTGCACGCTGGTTGCCGACGAAGGGAATATCCCCGCTGTCAGCAAAGACATCCGCGACCTCGAGGCGTCCGACGTCGAGGGCTTCGAGGGGGTGATCCACCTCGCCGCGCTGTCCAACGACCCGATCGGAAACCTCAACGGTCGCTGGACCGAGGAGATCAACTTCGAGGCGTCGGTGCGCCTGGCGGAGCTGGCGAAGACCGCCGGCGTGGAGCGCTTCTTGTTCAGCTCGAGCTGCATCATGTACGGGATGTCCGAGGCCGCGGTGGTCGACGAGGCCTCGCCGCTCGACCCCAAGACCGAGTACGCGCGCTCCAAGGTGCGGGCGGAGCGCGCGCTCTCCGAGCTAGCCGACGACTCGTTCTCACCCACCTTCCTGCGCAACGGCACCGTCTACGGCGTCTCGCCGCGCATGCGCTTCGACACGGTGTTCAACGACCTGCTGGGGCGCGCGACGGCCAGCCGCAAAGTCGTGGTCTACGGCGACGGCGCGCCCTGGCGGCCGGTGGTCCACGTCAAGGACCTCGTGCGAGCCTTCATCGCCGCGCTGGAGGCGCCACGTGAGCTGGTCCACAACGAGGCCTTCAACAATGGCGCCGACCACCTCAACTACCAGGTCAGGGACCTGGCGCGCGTCGCCGTCGAGGCCGTGCCCGGATGCGAGCTCGAGATCCTCGGAGAGCCGGGAAGCGACAAGCGCACCTACAAGGCCGACTTCTCGAAGTGGACCAGGACCTTCCCCGACTGCGAGTTCGAATGGACGCCCGAGCGAGGCGCCGTCGAGCTGCGTGAGGCGTTGGAGGCGATCGACTTGAAGCAGAAGGACTTCGAGGACAAGCGCTTCACCCGGCTCAGTTGGCTGTCCCACCTGCTCGACTCCGGTGCGCTGGACGGTCAGCTGCGCTGGTCGGAAAGGCAAGCCGCCGCATGATCGACGGGGTCAAGATCATTCCCCTTCGTCAGATAGTCGACGAGCGGGGCAAGATCATGCACATGCTCAAGGCCACCGACGACCACTTCATCGAGTTCGGCGAGATCTACTTCTCGTGCTCGTGGCCCGGGGTCGTCAAGGCGTGGCACATCCACCGCTCGATGACGATCAACAACGCGGTGGTCTCCGGACGGGCCAAGCTGGTCATGTACGACACGCGAGAAGGCTCACCCACCAAGGGCGAGCTGCAGGAGGTCTTCTTCGGCGAAGACAACTACTGCCTCGTTCAGATGCCCCCCGGCATCGCCAACGGGTACAAGGCCTACGGGGACAAGATGGTGATCCTCGCCAACTGCGCCACCGAGCCCCACGACCCGGAGGAGATCGAGCGGGTCGACCCGTTCACGGCTGAGATCCCGTACGACTGGGGGCTTCGGCATGGTTAGCCGCGAGAGCGTCAAGTCCGCTCTACCCGATCCGGTGGTGCGCTCCGTTCAGCAGGCGCTGGCTCGCCGCGAACAGCGACGCAGCATCCGCCCCAAGCCGATCGACCTCTCGCGCCTGGAGTTGATCCGACAGGCGCCGCTCGAGCGGCTCTCAGATCCCTTGTACATCGAACAGGACCTACTGCCTCGGCTCGGGCTCAACGACGAGACGGGCCACTTTCCGCCTTCGCTCAAGCCCTTCATCGGCCAGGGGCTCCTGTGTTGGCAGTACCCCAACCAGTTCAGCAAGTATCTCGTCCACCTCGCCCGCCAGGGCATCGAGAGCTACATGGAGATCGGCGTCCGTCACGGGGGGACCTTCGTCATCACGATCGAGTACTTGAGCCGGTTCAACCCCATCCGCGAAGCGGTCGGAGTGGATCTCGGGTGCTCGTCCACCCTGCAGGACTACGCAGCAGGCCGGCCGGGAGTGAAGGTGCTCCAGGCCGACAGCCACGACGCCGGCTTCAAGCAGTTCGTCCGCGGCCATGATCCCTTCGACCTCGTCCTGATCGACGGCGATCACACGCTCGAGGGCTGCCGGGAGGACTTCGACCTCGTGCGCGACCGCGGGCGCGTGCTCGTCTTCCACGACATCGTCAGCGAGCCGACCCCCGGCGTGACTGCGGTCTGGCAGGAGGTGAGGGAGCGTCACGACGAGCGCTTCGACTTCTACGAGTTCACCGATCAGTACCCGGACTTCAGCCGAGACAGCGGCGCTGAGTTCCTCGGGATCGGAGTCGCACAGCTCCGGGACAGCGCCGGCGCGAGCGAAAGGCCGACCGGCGGACAGCGTGTCTAGCCCAGCCACCACCCCCGGCCTCGTCCGCCCGACGCCGGAGCGCCATGGTCAGCGCGCCCCGCGCATGGTCGTGACCCGCACACCGCTGCGCATCAGCTTTGCCGGTGGAGGAACCGACCTTGCCGCCTTCTACGAGCGCGACTACGGCGCGGTCCTCAGCACGGCCATCGACAACTACATCTACGTGACCGTGAAGCCGCACAGCCCGCTGTTCAACGAGCCGATCCGGTTGAACTACTCGAGGAGCGAGGAGGTCCACCGCATCGACGAGCTCGAGAACGACATCGCGCGCGAGTGCCTCAGCTTCATGGACATGGAGCCGCCCATCTACGTCTCCACCGTGGGCGACCACCCGGCCTCGAGCGGGCTCGGCAGCTCCAGCGCATTTGCCGTTGGGCTTCTGAACGCCCTGCACGCCTACCGCGGGGAGCGGGTCACCGCCGGCCAGCTGGCCGAGGAGGCGTCGCACATCGAGATCGACGTGCTGGGTCAGCCGATCGGCAAGCAGGACCAGTACGCGGCGGCCTTCGGAGGCGTGAACTTCTTTCGCTTCAACCCCGGTGGGGGGGTGACCGTGGAGCCGCTGCGACCCAGCCACGGTGCGCTGTCCACGCTCTTTGACCACATCCTGCTGTTCTGGACGGGCCACCAGCGGGAGGCGGGGGCGGTCTTGCGCGAACAGGAGCAGAACACCACCAGCCACGCCGACTCCCTCCTCCGCATGCGCGGCCACGCCCACGAGCTGCAGGAGCTCATGTCCGACGGGCCGGTCGATCCCGCGGTGGTGGGCCGCATCCTCGACGACGGCTGGCAGCTCAAGCGGTCGCTGGCCAGCACGATCAGCACCGACTCGATCGACCACTGGTATCAAAGCGCGCTCGAGGCGGGCGCGAGCGGCGGCAAGCTGTGCGGCGCCGGCGGGGGAGGCTGCATCTTGCTCGTGGCCCCCCCCGAGCGCCACGACGCCGTCCGCGAGGTCCTGCACGACCTGGTCGAGGTGCCCGTGACCTACGAGGTCTACGGATCGCGCGTGCTGCTGCCGGCCGGCGACTGAGGCCGATGCTCTTCCACGAGACGAGCCTGCCCGGGGCCTACTTCATCGAGCTCGAGCTGATCGAGGACGACCGCGGCTTCAACGCGCGCACCTGGTGCGAGCGGGAATTCGCCGAGAATGGCCTGACCTCGCGCATCGTGCAGTCCAACACGATGTACAACCGGCGGAAGGGGACTCTCCGGGGCATGCACTGGCAGGTTGCGCCCGCGGTGGAGAGCAAGCTGTTTCGAGCGCTCTCCGGAGCGATCCACGACGTGATCGTCGACCTCCGCGAGGGCTCGGAGACCTATGGCCAATGGCAGTCGTTCCGCCTGTCCGCCGGCGACGGTCGTCTGCTGTACGTGCCCGAGTGCTTCGCCCAGGGCTACCAGACGCTGGAGGACGAGACCGAGATCGCCTACCAGGTGTCGATGCCCTACTCGCCCGAGCGCGGTCGCGGGATGCGGTGGGACGACCCCGCGTTCGACTTCGACTGGCCGCTGCCGGTCGAGGTCGTCTCCGAGAAAGACAAGGCGTGGCCGGCCTTCGTCCCGGCCCAGGGCCTGGCCGGGCCGCCATGATCATCGTCGACCGTGAGCTGGGCCGACGCGAAGCGCAGGGCAATCCCATCCGTGTGGGGATCGTGGGGGCTGGAGCCATGGGCCGCGCCATCACGCTCCAGATCCTTCGCTCGGTGCCCGGGATGGAGGTCGTTGCCATCTCCAACCGCACTCCGGAGAGAGCGAGGGAGGCCTACGAGGCGGCGGGTGCGCGCGACGTGGGCTTCGCCGAGAGGGTGGCCGAGGTCGAGCAGTCGGTGGGCGCCGGGCGTCCCGTCGTGACCGACGACCCCGCCAACGTGTGCGCAGCGGGTGGAATCGACGTGATCCTGGAGGTCACCGGTGCCGTGGAGTTCGCGGGCGGGGTGGTGCTCGACGCGATCAAGCACGGCAAGCACGTCGTCACGATGAACGCGGAGCTCCAGGGGACAGTCGGACCGCTGCTTCAGCGCCGGGCCGATGATGCGGGGGTGGTCCTGACCGACTCGGACGGCGACCAGCCGGGCGTGATGATGAATCTCTACAGGTTCGTCGAGGGGATAGGGGTGCGGCCCGTGCTGGTCGGGAACCTGAAGGGGCTCCATGACCCCTACCGCAACCCCACCACCCAAGAGGGCTTCGCCAAGGCCCGGGGGCTGTCCGCGAACATGGCCACCTCATTCGCCGACGGCACGAAGGTCTCGTATGAGATGGCCATAGTGGCCAACGCCACGGGGCTTCGGGTGGCCCAGCGCGGCATGTACGGGCCCGATGCCGCCAGCGTCCATGAGGCCAAGGACCTGTTCTCCCTGGACGAGATGCTCGAGCACCCGATGGCCGACTACCTGGTGGGCGCCGAGCCCGCCCCCGGGGTATTCGTCCTCGGCCACGAGGAGCACCCGACCCAGAAGGCGCTCCTCGACCTCTACAAGCTCGGGGACGGGCCCCTCTACACCTTCTACCGCCCGTACCACCTGTGCCACTTCGAGGTTCCGTCCACGATCGCTCGGGCGGCCCTCTTCGGGGACGCCACCGTGGCGCCCGACGGCGCCGGGCCCAGAGTGGAGGTGGTGGCGACCGCCAAGCGGGAGCTGCAGCCCGGAGAGGCCCTCGACGGGATCGGGTGGTACATGACCTACGGGTTGTGCGAGAACACGAGGACGGCCCGAGCGGAGGACCTGCTGCCCATGGGTGTGGCCGAGGGGTGCACCCTCACGCGGACCGTCGCCAAGGACCAAGTGCTCACCTACGCGGACGTCGAGGTCCCGCCAGGGCGCTTGACCGACGCCTTGCTGGCCCAGCAACGCAAAGAGTTCAACAATGGGGACGGTCCATGAAGCCGGCGGCCCACGCACCGGCAGGGCTCGACATCGCCGGAGCGGCGCACGGCCTCGTGGTGGATGCACTGGCCGCCGAGCTGATGGAGGAGTGCGAGCGCGCCGGTGCGGGCCCCATCCTGTTGAAGGGCGCCTCCTTGGCTGACTGGCTCTACGCGGATGAAGTGCGGCGGTACGGTGACTGCGACATCCTCATCGATCCGGACTTCCAGGGCGCCGTTTCGAGGCTTCTGACCGAGCGCGGCTTTGAGGCATTCGATCCCCCTCGGGCTCGGCCCGGGCTACGTCACACCGTGGCGACTGCCTGGGTCCGGGCGGGCGCGGCGGTGGACGTGCATCTGTCCTTTTGGGGGATCGGGGTCGCTCCGAAGGCAGCATGGTCCATCCTCTCCGCGTGCACGGAGCGCGCGCAGGTGGCCCGGAGATCGGTGGCGGTTCTCACCCCGCCCGGGCGTCTGGTGTTGATCGCCCTGCACGCCGCCCACGACGGGCGAAACGCCGCGCGGCCCATGGAGGATCTCGAACGCGCTCTTCGAGTCGCGTCACAGACGGAGTGGATCGAGGCCGCGCGTATCGCGCGGGCGCTAGGGGCGGAGGGTGCTTTCGTGGCCGGCCTCCGCCTGACTTCGAGCGGGGTCGCGAAGGCGGCGGAGCTCGAGCTACCGAGTAGGCCGACGCTCGCGTCGGCCCTGGCCACCGCCGGGCTCCCGATGTCCGACGGCTACGAGCGGCTGGCCCGCGCGCAGTCCCCCGGGGAGCTCACCGGCGTGATCTTCGGCGAGCTGATTCCGAGTAGGGAGTTCATGCGTTGGCGCTACCGCATGGCCCGGCGCGGGCTCCGAGGACTCCTGGCCTCGTACCTGCTACGCGGGGCCGAAGTCCTGAGCACGGCGCTCCGCGCCGGAACATCGTGGGTTCGCCTGAAGGCGCCCGGCTTCCCATTCCGGCGAGAGGGCTGGCAGAAGCAGCCGTGATCCGCGTCCTGCTCGCGGGCCACACGGGAGTGGTCAGCGGTGCCGAGCTGGTCACCCTCGAGCTCGCCAGGGACATCCCGGAGGGCTTCGAGCCCATAATCGCGTGCCCACCGGGGCCTTTCGCCGACGCCGCCAACGCGATCGGGGTAGAGGTCAGGAGCCTTCCGGGAACATCGGGCAGCCTGAGGCTTCACCCCCTCCATACCCCCCGCGCCGTTCTCGATCTCGTCCGCATGGGGGTGGCGCTGAGGATGCTGGCGCGCGACCTCGGCGCCGGCCTCCTGCACGCTGTCTCCCTGCGGGCCGGGATCGGCGCCGCGTTGGCCAGGAGGCTCGGTGGGCCTCCTGTCGTGCTCGCCCAGCACGATGAGCTCCCCGCCTCCCGGATCTCCCGGATCCTGCGCGCGACCGTGGACCCGTCTGTGTCGGCCATCATCGCGAACTCGGCCTACACCCGCGACAGCCTTGCAGCCGGGAGCTTCAGGTCCCCCATGACCGTCGTCAACCCCGCCGTGGACCTCGAACGCTTCGACCCAGATCATGTCGACCGAGACGATGCTCGCACCGCGCTGGGCGCGCTCCCAAGTGATTTCGTCCTCGGCGTGGTCGGCCAGATAACGCCGTGGAAAGGACAGGCGCTGGCGATCAGGGCCCTCGCCGAGGTCAGGAAGCGGCACCCCGAGGCCCGACTGGTGATCGCGGGGGAGACGCGCTTTACCTCGAGCGCCACCCGCTATGACAACCGCAGCTACCGCGATGGCCTCGAAACCCTCGTGGGGGACCTCGGGCTCGGTGGCGCGGTCGACTTCGTCGGGCAGAGCGACGAGGTTCCGGCTCTGATGCGAGCACTCGATGTGCTGCTGGTGCCCTCGTGGCACGAGCCCTTCGGCCGCGTTGTGATCGAGGGCATGGCGATGGGGCTCCCGGTAGTCGCCACCTCGGTGGGTGGACCCGCTGAGACGATCGCCGACGGCCAAGACGGCCTGCTGCTCCCACCCCGCGACGAAGCGATCTGGGCACACGCGCTCTGCGAGCTCCTGGAGTCGCCCCAGCGCCGCGCACAGATAGGAGCTGCGGCCAAGCACACCGCGCGCCAGTACGACTCTCGCGGGCAGGCGGAAGCCACAGCCGCGGTGTACCGGAACGTGCTCGCGGGGCGCGGGTTGAAGTGAAAGCCGTGGGCAAGCGGCTGCTCGTGGTCAGCCACCCGAACGTCGTGACCTCCAACCAGGAGGTCTATCTCGAGCTCCTGCACGCAGGGTGGGATGTCACCTGCGTAGTCCCGGCCAGTTGGAGGGACGACTACCACCCGGAAGGCTTCGAGCCCGAAGTGCTCGCGGGGCTTGAGGGCAGGGTTCGCTTCCTGCCCGTTGCCCTACCCGGGGAGCCACAGCGCCACTTCTACTTGACCTTGCCGGCGCGGCTCATCCGCGAGCTGCGGCCGGATGTGGCGTTCTTGGAACAGGAGCCCTTCTCGGTCCCGGCGTTCCAGTGGGGGTCGGCCCTAGGACGGGCGAGGGTCCCATACGGCCTGCAGGCAGACGAGAACCTCGACCGCCCCTTCCCGTGGCCGGCGAGGGTCATTCGCAAGATCCTCCTCCCGCGTGCGAGGTGCATAGCGGCACGATCGCCTCGAGCGGGCAAGCTGGCGCGGGAGTGGGGCGCCACCGGGTACATCGGCGTGGTGCCACACACCGTGCCCCGCTGGGAGCCGACGGCGCGCAGGGGGGATCCTCGCTTCACCGTCGGCTTTGCCGGCCGCCTGGTGCCGGAGAAGGGCCTGCACGACCTGATCGGTGCGGTAGCGAGGCTCGATGGGCCCGTCCGCCTCCTCGTGCTGGGAGATGGGCCGCTGCGGACAGAGGTGGAGTCCGCTTCACTGCCGAACGGCAGCGTCGAAGTGCGTACCGGCCTACGCAGCGAGAACATGCGCGATGCCTACGCCGAGATGGATGTCCTCGCGCTTCCCTCGCGCACTACGCCGACGTGGGCGGAGCAGTTTGGCCGGGTGCTGGTTGAGGCCCTGCTGTGCGGGAGGCCCGTGGTGGGGGCGGACTCAGGCGAGATCCCCTGGGTGATTCGGTCCACGGGTGGCGGGCTGGTCTTTCCCGAAGGGGACCTCGCCGCCCTCGCCGAGAGCCTTCGGCGTCTTCAACACTCGCCCGAGGAGCGTGAGAGCCTCGCCCGAGAAGGCAGAGAGGCCGCGGTCCGTCAGTTCAGCGTCCAAGCGGCGGGCCGCGCGCTCGACGACCTCCTTCAGGAGGCCTTCCTTGGACGCGACGGTGGCTTCGAGTGATTGCGTGTCCGGCTTGTCGCTCGCCCGACACGACCACGGTCCGCCAGCAGTCGATAGCGGGAGCCGCGGAGCACTTCGTGCCCCGCGCTCGCGACACCGCCAGGCACGAGGCCCTGGTCGATCATCTCGGAGGCCTCTGGGGCGATCACGGGGCCCGCATCCTCGACTGTCGCGGGTGCGGCTTCGGCTTCGTCCACCCCTACGTAGGGGGCGACGAACGCTTCTACGCACTCGCAAACGCGGCCGATCCCCACTATCCGGCCGACCGCTGGGAGTTCACCGAGACACTCGATGCTCTGGAGTCGATGGACCCAGAGCCGGAGGCGCTGGCCGAGGTCGGCGCGGGCAAGGGCGCCTTTCTCGACAAGGTCCGTTCGCGCGGGCTCCGTTGCAGGCTCACCGCCGCCGATTTCGATGCCGGCGCCGTCGCGGCGATGCAGGCCAAGGGGATCGACGCCTACAGCGACTCCCTCGCCGAGGTGGCCGACCGTGGGCCCTTCGACGTGGTGTGTCTGTTCCACACGCTCGAGCACATGGCGGACTTAGACTACGCCTTCACCGCCATCCGGCGCAGCGTCACCAGCCGGGGATCGATCTTCGTCTCGGTTCCCAACCACGACTGGACGAAGCTTCAGGAGAGCCTCACGCAGTTCCTGGACATGCCCCCGAACCACGTCGGCAGGTGGACGGCACGGGCCTTCGAGGCGGTCGCGGACCGTCACGGTCTGCGAATAGTCGACCAGCGGCTGGCCCCGGTCTCGGTGCCCAGTCAGGCGTGGCTGCTCTCCCTCTACAAGGTCAACGCCAGGGCGTTTGACCCGGGCACGCTCGCGCATCGAATCCTTGCCGTTCGAGGACGGCCGGTTCGAGGCCCCGCAAAGGCGGCGCTGGCGCTCCTCTACTACCCGCGCCTCGCTTCGGCCGGCCGCCGGTACCTTTCGCCGGTGCGGTGGGTTCACATGACTCCCGCAAGCGCTTAGCCCAGAGCGCGTGGCCGCCGGTTGCCGGCAGATCGCTAAGCTCCCTCGGCTCGGCCCCGGGGCGTCTCCAGTTTGCGCGGCCCTACCTCTGCTATCGACTTTCACTTCGGGACTCGACTGACATGAACGGATCCACCTCTGGTGACCTGTCGGCCGTTCTTGCGGCTCTGAGGCGCCGCGTGGGGCTCATCGCTCTGGTCCTCGTCCTCACGGTCGCCGCGGCCTACGTCTTCGTCGCCCGGCAGCCTGAGCAGTACGAAGCCCGGTCTACGCTGCTCTTTCGCGTCAGCGACGTCGCCTCTCAAGTCTTGGGCGCAGCTCCGCCGGGGGTACCCGACCCCGAGCGCCAGGGTCAGACCAATGTCCAGCTCGTCTCGCTCGACGTGGTGAAGCGCCGCACGGCGGCGAAGCTCGGCTCCGAGACTCTGCCAGCAACGATCCTGGCCGCGCCCGAGGGCCAGTCGGATCTGGTCAGCGTAACCGCCGAGGCCGAGAGCCCCGACCTCGCCGCGCGCGTGGCCAACACCTTCGCCGCGGAGTTCGTGGCCTTCCGGCGTGAGAACGCGCGGGACCAGTTGGAGCAGGCCGAGAACCGGGCACGCGATCAGCTGCGAAGGTTGGCGGGCACCAGCGGATCCAGACTCCGTCAGCTCCGAGACAACATCCAGTCTCTTCAGCTGGCACAGTCGGTTCAGACCGGCGACGTCGAGCTGGTGCAGAGGGCTGTTCCCCCCGCGGAGGCGTCCTCGCCGAAGGTGGGCAGCGTGCTGCTCATCGCGGGGGCTGTCGGTCTCCTCTTGGGCTTGGTGGTGGCCCTGGTGGTCGATCAGCTCGACCGCCGGGTTCGCAAAGCCGGAGAGCTGTCCCGACTCATCGGCGTCCCGATGCTGGCCGCCGTGCCGCGCAGTGCAGCGCTGCGTGGACGCCGACGGCGTGGGGAGGGGGCTTCTGACGGCGGGCACGGTGAGCTCGAGCGTCTGAGCGGCGACGAGGCCGAGGCCTTCCGGCGGCTGCATGCCAACCTTCGCCACTCCGACTTTGGCCGGGATGTGCGCTCGGTGGCGGTCACCTCGCCGTCGGCCCATACGGGCAAGACCACCGTGGCCCTCCAGCTCGCCGCTACGGCGAGTGACGCCGGTCTCAGGGTCCTCCTCGTGGAGGGCGACACCCGTCGCCCGGACCTGGCCGCGGTCTTGAAGCTCGACGGCGAGGCCGACGGCCTGACGGCGTTCCTGCGCGACCCCACGTCGCTGGACGGGCGTATCCAGTCGGTGGCCCTCGACGACGGGGACACGGCCTTCGACGTCGTGCTGGCCGGCGGCAGCCTGCGCAACCCGAGCCAGCTGTTCGACTCCAATCAGATGGCCGACCTGCTCTCGGTCACCCGCCACGGGTACGACTTCGTGGTCATAGACCTCCCGCCCTTTGACGCGCCCGAGGTCGTGCCGGTGATCAAGTACGTCGACGGGGTGCTCATCGTGAGCCGCGTGGGGGACGACAGTCGATCCTTCCAGCGCATCAAGGCCGAGCTGCAGCGGCTCGGCGTCGAGCCCCTCGGAGTGGTGGCCAACTTCTCCAAGCACGAAGAGGGCGTGGCAGCCTACGAAGCGGCGCACGCCGCAGGCTAAGGATGTTCGGACGCGCGCCGGCGTTGGTCTCGGCGCACACTCTCTCCCGGGACTACATCCGTTGGGCACGCATCCTCGCCGTGGCCGCGGTGCTGGCGGCGGTCGGGGCGAGGCTGGTCGTCACCCGGCCGGACCTGCTGCGGGGGCTGCTCGCGGCTGCTCTGGCGCTCCTGCTGGTGGCGCTGTGCTTCAGGACGCCGCGGGTCGGGGTGCTCGCCACACTCACCTTCCTTCCGTTCCTTGCGTTCACCCGGCGCCTGCTCATCGAGGACGCGGGTTGGCCGTCAAATGATCCGCTCCTCCTGGTGGGCCCGATCGTGGTCTTCGCACTTGTCATTCGGCTCTTCGTCATGGAAGGTCGCCCGCTCGCGCCTGACCGGCTCTCGAAGCTGATCCTCGCCCTGGTCGTGATCGCCACGATCCAGGTGTTCAACCCCGCCGGCCTTGGTCTGACTACAGGGGTCACAGGACTGATGTTCGTGCTCGGGCCCCTGCTGTGGTTCTTCGTCGGCAGAGAGCTCGCCGACGACGCGCTCGTGCGCCGACTGCTCGTGGTGCTGGTCGTGTCGGCTGCCGCCATCGCTGTCTACGGCCTGCTGCAATCCGAGTCCGGCCTGCCCTTCTGGGACACGCAGTGGCTCGAAGTGACCTCCGGCGAGGGCTACACGTCGCTGGAGGTAGACGACGCGCTGCGCCCGTGGGGCACCTTCTCGAGCAGCCTGGAGTACGCGCTGTGGCTGGGGGCGGCCCTGACCGTTGCGGTGGCGCTGGCCCTGCACCGGTCCGCGTATCTCCTGTTGGCGCTTCCGGTGATAGCCGCTGCGGTGTTCGTGTCCGGCACCCGGGCCGCGCTGCTGGGCGCGCTGTTCGGGATCGCGGTCATCATCGGCCTGCGCACCAGGCGCGGCGGGGCGAGCCTCGTCACCGTCGTACTGGGCGTTGCGATCATCGTGGGTGGGCTGGCGGTCCTGGGGCCGCGGCTGCAAGAAGCCGCGGGCCAGGGGGGCAATGACCTCGTCCAGCGCCAGGTGGACGGCGCGACCGATCCGTTCAGCGAGCAGTCGACGCTGGGGCTGCACTGGGAACTCCTGGTGGACGGCGTAACCGACGGCTTCACCCAGCCTCTGGGGAGTGGCACGGGGACTACTGGCCGAGCGTTTGGAAAGGCCGAGCAACCGTCATCGAGCGATCAAGGTGGATCGGAGGTGAAGCCCACTACCGAGGTCGACCTCAGCGACATGTTTCGGTCATTCGGCCTCGTGGGCGGCTTGATCTACCTGCTGATCATCCTGGGGGTGTGCGTTGCCGTTGTGCGGGCATATGGCCGCGGGCACGTGCTCGCGCTGGCGATCGCAGGCGTCCTGATATGCACTTTCGGCCAATGGATGACCGGGGGGCACTACGCGCTCGGCCCGCTTACCTGGCTCCTGGTCGGATGGCTGACGGCGCGTGCCTCGAGTGAGCGTGAGCGCGAGCCCGAGCCCGAGGAGGCCGCCGTGGCGCTGGGCCCGAGCCAGGGTCCGGCGCAAGCACGCGCCTGACTCTCGCTCGAGGCTCAGGCACGAGGTAATACAGTAAGGGCCGATCCGAGCGAGGTGGCGCCCAAGACCAGAGCCGACGGGCCGGGGGGCGGCTGCGCACGGCCGACCGGCGGCCTGATGAAAGTGCGTGTTTGCCTAATTACAAGAGAGTTCCCGCCGGTTACCTCCTACACGGGCGGGATCGGCCGGCAGTTCAGGTGGTTGGCGGCTGGACTGAGAGCCCTGGGCCATGAGGTGGTCGTCCTTATCGTGGGCCTTCCGCGGCAGGTTCAGCGTGAGATGGACGGGGTCTCGGTGAGGGGCGTCGGGCACTTGCTTACGGCGGGCCCGGAGAGCCTGGCTGGTCTCGGCAGTTCCTTGGCGGTGAGGCGCGCAGTTCCTCGAGAAGGTCCGTTTGACGTCATCTACGCGCCCGAGTGGCAGGGGGACGCGGCCCTGCTCGCGCGCTCCGGACGCTCAACGCCGCTCGTGACGAACCTCCAGACGCCCGGTGCGATCGTCCGGGCCATCACGCCGGACGCGCGGCGGCTAGGCCGGCTGCGACCGCATCGCGTCATCCAGGCGCGGCGTGAGCGCACCCAGGCTGAGGGCTCTCAGGCCATCGTCGCGGCGTCCCGCGCAGTGCTGGACCGGACGCGAGAGATATGGGACATCGGCGATCTCCCGACGACCGTGCTCCCGAACTGCGTCGATGTGGAGATGGTGCGCTGGGCGGCTCGCGGCGAGCCTCCCTCGGACTTTCCCAGAGACGATCCCGTGGTGGCGTTCTGTGGGCGATTGGAGGGGCGCAAAGGAGTGCAGGTTCTTATCGCCGCCATGCGGGTGGTATGGCAGTCGCACCCAGAAGCTCGCTTGGTTCTCCTCGGGCCCGATGGCGCGTGGCGGGGTGGCTCTATGGCGAGCCACGTGAGAGAAGAGGCCGGACCCTTCCGGGAACGCATCCATCACCTCGGGAGCCAGCCGCCTGAGCTGCTGTATCCCTCGTTTGCCCACGCGGACGTGGTCGCTCTGCCGTCTCTCTGGGAGAACTTCCCCCTTTCGGCGCTCGAGGCCATGGCGATCGGATGTCCGCTCGTGGCCACGGGTGGCAGCGGCTACGACGACTTCGTCCGGTCGGGATCGAACGGATTACTGGTTCGGCCGGGCGACGAGGTCGAGCTTGCCGAGGCAATCCTTGGCCTGCTCCAAGATCCGGCCAGGCGCAAGGAGCTGGGGACCGAGGCTGCTCGATCGATCGAGCAGTACGACATTGGACCCGTCTGCAAGCGTCACGCTGACTACTTGGAAGTCGTGACCACCGCAGGCGTGCGACGCGACGGCCTCGCGGAGGCCGGCTCGGGACCCACGTAAGCACTCAGAGCAGGCATATGATCCGCCGGTGATTCCGATCTTCGAGGACGCGCAGTGGCAGATGACGCTCGGAGAGCGTGCCGCTCTGGAGGGCGTCCTGAGCCAGCTCGGGCCCAGCCTCGCCCTCGAGGTGGGGACCTTCCAGGGCGGCAGCCTCAGGCGCATCGCGGCGCACAGCCGGGAAGTGCACTCCTTCGACATGGAACTCCCTCCGGGCCACGCGTCCTACACGAACGTGCATTTTCATACAGGTGACAGTCATGTGCTCCTCCCGCAGTGGCTGGACGCGTTGAAGCACGAAGGGCGCAGAATCGACTTCGCGCTGGTGGACGGTGATCACACCACCGCGGGCGTGCGGGCGGACATTAAGGACATCCTCGACTCTGGGCTGCTGGACGGCGTGATGCTGTTTCACGACACCATGAACTCGAAATGTCGCAAGGGAGTGAGGCAGGCCGGTTTCGGAAAACGCCCCGATCTGCAGTACCTCGATCTCGACTTCGTCCCCGGTCACCTGGGTACCTACGGCTCAGGGTTCTCCGCCCAACTGTGGGGCGGCATCGGAATCGCGGTGATCAGCGAAGCCCCGACGGCACCGGGCTTCTCGGAATTCGCGTCCAAGGGTCCCGAGCAGGATGCCGTCTACAAGCCCTATGCGCTCATGCGGCCGGCGGCCGAGCTCCTCGGCCTGCCGGTCCGGGTGTCGCGATTGTTTCGATCCGCACTCGGCCGTGTCCGCAGTCAGCGGGCCAGGTAGGGGGCGAGAGGGCCGACGACCTAGCCACCGGCGCCAAAGGCGACACGGGGGCCGTTCAGGCCTTGGCCGGAGGTGGACCCCAGCGGCCACGACAGAAGTCGATCAGGCCCATGAGGCGCGGCTTCAGTTCTGCGCGTGACCCGTTCCGGGGGCGGATCGCATCCCGGGCGAGCCACTTGAGCACGCGGACGAGCTCGCGGGCCAGCATGCGCCGGGGGGCGTTACGGGCGATCAAGCCGAGGCGGTTGCGTGTGAGCAGATACGGATCGCCCGGTGGGACGAGTTGCTCCTGAGATCTGTCGCCGACGTCCTGCCAGGCCACGGCCGCGGGAATGCACTCGAGCTTCCAGCCTCGAGCTCGGAGCCGAAGGGTGTAGTCCACATCGTCGAGGTGGTGGAAGAAATGCTCGGGAAGCATCGGCCCGGCGTCGCGCACCGCGGCTGCCCGCAGCAAGATGCCCCCGGTTTCGAGGAAATCGACTTCCTGCGGGGGCTGGCCCTCCCAGTCCGACAGCTGCGCGGGCTGTTCGCGAAACTCGAGGGCCCAGTTGCGGGGGTCGACGTAGCCGCCGGCGTAGAAGATGCGCTCGGGCGCGCGGCGGTGGGCCACCAACGGACCGACCGCCCCAAGCTGAGCATCCTCCGCAAGCCTGGCCGCGAGCCGCTCCAGGCCCTCGCGAGCGAACTCCATGTCGTCTTGCACCAGCAGCACCCCATCGACGTCCTTGGCCACCAAAGCGGCAATCAGCCGGTTCATGCCCGCGGACGCTCCCCGGTTGTCCGGCGTCTCCACCACCTCCAGCTGGGGATAGGCGTCGCGCAGCTTCTCTGCTGAGCCGTCGCCCGATGCGTGGTCCATCAGCAGGATCTCGTCGGCCGGCCGACTCTGCGCGAGGAGTGCATCGATGGTCGTTTGGACGTCAGGCCAGCAGCGGTAGTGCAGCACTCCCGCTGCAATCCGTAGACCGTCTCCCGCAGATTGTGCCTCGGCCTCCGCCACCCGGCGGCCAATCTAGCTGCTCCCCCAGCTTGGGAGACCGAGCTGAAGCGGGTGCTCCAACCAGATCCAGCGAGCGGCGGTGTCAATGGACCCTTCCCAACTACCGTCCAAGCCTTGCCACGACGATCGTTCGGAGAGCTTCTCCGCCACCCGATGGCGCAGAACACCCTGGCGCTCTACGGCGTGCAGTTCGGGACGTTCGTGGTGCCTCTCGTCACTCTCCCGTACGTCTCCCGTGTACTAGGGGACTCGGCCTTCGGCTTGGTGGTGTTCGCGCAGGGGTTCGCGTTCCTGCTGATCATCGTCCTGGACTTCGGCTTCACGGCCTCGGCAACCCGGGCGGTCTCGATCAACCGCAACGATCCGCAGGCGCTGGCGCGGGCGGTCGCCTCCACTCAGGGTGCCAAGCTGATGCTGATCGGCGCCGCTTTGGCGGCTTCGCTGGTCGCGGTAGTGGCGTTACCGCAACTGCGTGAACACCCCGACTACGCCGCCTACGCGACGATCGCCGCCCTGGCCTCGGGGCTCACGCCGTGGTGGTACTTCCTGGGTAGCGAGAAGGTCCGTCTGAGCTCGCTGATTCAGCTCGCCGGGCGCGTCGCCGCCGCCGCGCTTACGTTCGTCTTGGTCAAGGACGCAGATGACGGCTGGCTCATCTTGGCCCTGTGGGCCGGGGCGCTGGTGCTCACGTCCAGCACGCTCAACCTGATGATGTACCGGCGGGTGCGCCTGCTCGCCCCGCGCCTGAAGGAAGCGGGTGCTTCTCTCAAGGAGAGCGCGGTGCTGTTCGTGGGAGTCGGAGCCCTGTCGCTGTACACGAGCGCCAACGTCGTCCTACTGGGGCTGTTCGCCTCCAACGCCCAGGTGGCCCATTTCGGCGCCGCCGAGCGGGTGGTGCGAGCGGGCTCACAGGTGATCGGGCCGGTGATGGTCGCGGTCTACCCGCGCCTGTCGTTTCTGGGCTCTGAAGGCAGGCAGGACCGGGCCGAGCGCCTGGCCTGGGTGGCCCTCGCCGTCCTGGGGGCGGTAGGGCTACTCGGCGGGGCGCTGGTCTTCGCCCTCGCACCACTGATCATCTCGGTCGTCTTCGGGCCCGACTTCGAGGAGTCGGTGCCCTTGCTGCGCATACTCGCACTGATCCTGCCGCTCACGACGGTGGCGAACGTGGCGGCGGGCTTCATGGCGTCCATGCGCATGGACGCCACGCTGAGCAAGATCATCCTGTTTGGCGGGGTGCTCAACGTGGCGCTGGCCTGCGCGTTTGTGCCTGCCTTTGGGCCGATCGGCATGGCCTGCTCCGTGGTTGCCGCCGAGGCCGCGGTCCTGGCCGGCTGTGCCGTTGCCATCCGGCGCCAGAGGGCGGTCCCGCGGTTGGTACCGGAGGGAGAAGCCGGCGCGGGTGGGTCTCGCTAGGCGGACGCTCGCCCGCGCACCCCGGCGATCAGGTCTTCGGAGGCGTCGAGCGCCTGGCGCATGCAGTCGTCCATGTCGATGTAGAGGTAGTTGGCCAGGCGGCCCGCGAAAAAGGTGCGTTCCTTACCGATCTCATCGCGCAGGAACGACTGGTAGCGCTCGTTCAACTCCCGGTTCTCGGGCAGCTCGATGGGGTAGTAGCGCGTGGGCGCGTTGGTGAACTCAAAGCCGAGCACCGTGCCCTCGCACTTCTGGCCCGAGGCGTGCTTGGTCTCGTGAATCCGGATGAACGGGTACTCGAGGCCGGGGTAGTTGACCACCATGGCGCCCTGCGCGTACTCGACGTGCGGGATGTGGACCGAGCGCACGTCGATGCCCCGCCAGTCCAGCGTGCCGAAGCGGTGCCCGGCGAAAACGTCGAGCGGACAGGTTAGGACCACGAGGTCGGCGCCGTGCTCCCGGGCGCGCTCATCGATGTTCTCGAGCGTGACGTCTACCCCTGTGCGCAGCTCGACGCGCTCGTGGGCCAGCAGCCCATCAAGGAGATCGGTGTAGCCGTTCGGCCCCGCGGGCCAGCCCTGGTAGGGGTCGGGGAAAAGGTAAGGGTCGTTGTCCCAGCGCACGGAGACCCGGCGGGGCGCCCACTGGGCCGACAGGGTGCTGGCCGGCCTGCCCCATTGCTTCTCCGTGTAGGGCTGGATGAAGCGCTCATAGAGGATCGGGCCCATCAGCTCCAGGCACCACTCCTCGAAGTTCGCCGCGGCGGCGCGGGACTCCGCGTCGACCCCTCTGCGCTCCTCCAGCTGCGCCTTGATCTCATCGCCGCGCGACTGCTTGTCGATGTCTGAGAGCAGAATCGGCCAGTTGAGGATCTGGCCGTCGGCGATGATGTCCACGCGGTGGCGGTACTCGCGGAAGGGCGTCATCTGGTTGGCGAGGTCCCACACCTCCTTGTCCTCGGTATGGAAGATGTGCGAGCCGTGGGGCTCGTAGAGCACCCCGTTCATGTGCTCCGAGCGGACCAAGCCCCCCGGCACGTCTTCCCGCTCCAGCAGCGTTGTGTCGATGCCCTCCTGGCCAAGCCGCCAACCCAAGGTGCACCCGGTGAGCCCTGCTCCCACGACGAGTACGCGCGGCACTGTGCGTCTCCTATCCGAGTCGAGTCTGAAGCACGAACGAAGGTAGCAAGGGCATCTTTCTGCGGAGTGTCCGCAGAAGAGCCGGAGCAGGCGGCCGAGGGTCTAGGCGGTCGTGGGCAGTGGCCCGCCAGCTTGGAGCATCGTTAGCCCATGGCGCAAGGTCCGCGTTGAGTGGAAGTGGATCTGCGCGAACCGGGGATGTGTCTCGGCGATCCAGTTCAGGAGGGCACGCTCGTCGGGCTGATGCTCATACTCGTCACCAAGCCACCGGCCGGGGTTCGCCACTGCGTGCTCGGCGTGGAGGCCGGAAGGTGCTGCCGCGGCCAGGTTCCGGTGTCGTGGACGGCGACGATCGCGCGCTGGGCGAGCAGCGGCTCGAAGGCCTCGAACGTGCGCCGGTTGAGGCCAAGCTCGTGGGATGCGTCGATGAAGAGGAACTCGACCGGTCTGTTGTCGATGTCGCTTGCTGTGATCGAGTCCTGTGACCTCAGCGCGAACCGCAGTCGCTCATCGTGGCCGAACAGCTCACTAGCCAGCGTCTCGGACTGCGGGTCGATGTCGAACGCGTAAAGCCGAGCGTCGTGGTCGAGCGCCCGCAGAAAGTTGAAGGCACTGCGCCCTCGGTAGAACCCGATCTCCACAACCGTTTGGGGCCGCAAGGCCCGGATC
>Ga0208612_1000357_pt1 | contig 20894 bp, 20 predicted proteins | sample AntDryMetagUQ889_FD_188089 | JGI IMG/M metagenome (GOLD analysis project Ga0208612, IMG submission 188089) | Polar desert microbial communities from Antarctic Dry Valleys - UQ889 (SPAdes) | ecosystem: Environmental > Terrestrial > Soil > Desert | place: Antarctic Dry Valleys | collected 2008-12-31 | reverse complement strand
GGTCGGCGCGGCCACCGAGACGGAGATGAAGGAGAAGAAGCACCGCGTCGAGGACGCGCTGCAGGCCACCCGCGCCGCCCTCGAGGAGGGCATCGTGCCCGGTGGCGGGGTCGCGCTCCTGCGGGCGGCCTCGGCCGTCCAGCCCGAGGCGCTGGGGCCCGATGAGCAGACGGGGGCGACGATCATCCTCCGCGCACTCGAGGAGCCCGTCCGCCAGCTGGCCGACAACGCCGGGCTGGAGGGCTCGGTCGTGGTCAACGAGGTGCGTAAGGCCAAGAAGGGCTACGGGCTGAACGCCGACACGGGCGAGGTCGTCGACCTCGTCGCCGCCGGCGTGATCGACCCGGCCATGGTCACCCGATCGGCGCTGCAGAACGCGGCCTCGATCGCCAAGAACATCCTCACCACGGAGGCAATCGTGGCCGAGATCCCTGAGAAGGAAGGCGCTGCCGCGGGCGGTATGCCCGGAGGCATGGACGGCATGATGTAGCGGACGCGATAGCCGGCGCCTCGCGGCGTCCTCGGGTCGCTCACCTGCGAAGCAGGCTTCGCGACCCTGCGTCCTTGCGACGCTTGGCTCTCGCGCCCGCTGGGCGTTTGGAAAGGGCCCCGCTTCGGCGGGGCCCTTTTTCGTTCCCGAGCCGGGGTTGTGCACTCATTGGCCGTGCTAAAGTTCAACGGACTGTGGAGAAAAACCTCAACACTCCAGCTGGATTCGATATGTCGTACGAGGAGCTCTACCCGCTTGCCGTGGCGACCGCCCAACGCGTACTGCGCGACCAGGCAGCGGCGGAGGACGTGGCCCAGGACGTGTTCGTCGCCCTGTGGCGCAAGCCCCAGGCCTACGACGCCAAGCGAGGCTCGCTGCGCTCCTACGTCACGCTGATGGCTCGCAGCCGGGCGCTCGACCGCTGGCGCACGCGCCAGGCCCGCGAGGCCGCCGTGGACCGCTCGGCCGTCGAGCAGCGCATGCGCCACAGCGACGAGGAGAGCGCGGCCGAGCCCGTGCTGCGCCGCGATCGCTCGCGGCACATCCTTGACGCCCTCGACTCCCTGCCCGGTGAGCAGCGGGAGGCGGTGCTGCTGGCCTTCGGCCGCGGTCTCACCGCACAGGAGATCGCTCGGGCAGTCGGGGTCCCCCTGGGCACGGCCAAGAGCCGCGTGCGCCTCGGCTTGCAGAGGGCCCGGGCGGAGCTGCAAGCGGCCTGACCTGGCGCACCCGCGACGATCCCTCTCCCACGCGCGCGCCGTAGTGTCCCTTTAGAGATGGAGGGACGCGCGGACAACGCGTGGCTTACGCCACGCGAGGTGACGCGCCGGACCGGTCTGTCGCCCGCGACCTTGAGGATCTGGGAGCAGCGGTACGGCTTTCCGCGCCCGGAGCGCCTGCCCAGTGGACATCGGCGCTACGCCGGTGAGGAGGTCCAGCGCCTGCTCGAGGTCCAGCGCGAGCGCGATGAGGGCCGTTCGCTTCCCGCCGCGATCGAACGCGCCCTGAGCACCGCGCCTTCGACCGAGGAGTCGGTGTTCGCCGGCCTTCGCCGCCGCCGGCCCGACCTGGTGCCCTACCTCCTGGCCAAGCGGACCCTCCTGGCCCTCTCACACGCGATCGAGGACGAGTCCTGCGCCCGGGCCGACCACGGGCTGCTGTTCGGGGCCTTCCAGGAGGAACGCTTCTACCGCCAGGCCGAGCACCGCTGGCGCGGGCTGGCGCGCACGGCCGACGCCGCCGTCGCGCTCGCCGACTTCCCCGAGGTCCACGAGGAAGACGGGGCGCCCACGGAGGTGCCGATCGACCGCTCGGCCCCCGCGGGCCGCGAGTGGAGCCTGATCTGCGACGGCCCGGCATATTCGGCCTGCCTCTCGGCCTGGGAGCGTCCCGGACAGAACAGCGTGGGCGACCCCGAGCGGCTGTTCGAGACGATCTGGACGGTCGAGCCCGAGTTGGTGAGGGAGGCATCGGCAATTGCCATCGGCCTCACCGCGCAGAGCGCTCCGCGCCTGGGTGCGGCGCTGGCCGAGGACCTGGCGGACCGCCCCCTGTCCTCGCTCGAGGACCGCGTGGGCCAGGTCACGGCCCTCACAAGCCGGATGGTGGCCTACATGGCCGGCGACGGTGGGTCCAGTCAGCTCCGAGCACCGCACTCCTAGCTCGGATCCGGGACCGCGCTTCTAGCCAGATCCGAGCACCGCACCTATGGGCTGGGGGCGCACGCCGAGGCGCTCGGCGTCGGCGGTACCTCGTGCCGTGGTCATGGGCTCCTCCATCAGCTCGGCCTCCTCCCAGGTGGCGAACGCGGCGGGCCCGGAGACGCGCTCCACGGCCCTCAGCGCGGCGCGGACCACAGGCAGCGGAACGTGTACGAGCGGGCGCGGGCCCACGGCGGCGTGCACGAAGTCGTTGTAGGAAAGGGTCTGAGGGCCCGCCAGCTCGTACCGGCCCGCCCCCTTCGACGTCAGGGCGGCGGCCACGCAGTCTGCGGCGTCCTCGGCCCAGATCGGCTGGAAGAGCGCCCTGCCCGAGCCGGCCACGGGCACCGCGGGCAGCAGCCCCAAGCGCCCCAGGAGGGTCAGCCAGGGGTCCCCCGGGGCGTAGATGATCGACGGCTCGAAGACCACCGTCTCCAGGCCCGAGCGTTCGACCGCCTCGCGGGCGAGGGCCTTGGCGCGAAAGAAGCGCGTGCGCGAAGCACGGCTGGCCCCGAGAGCCGAGAAGAACACGAACCGCCGCGCGCCCCCTCGTTCGGCCGCGCGGACCAGTCGCAGGGTGGCCACTGCGGAGAGCTCCTCGATCGAGCCGCGTGGCTGGTCGCGAATCGAGGCAGCCAGGTGGACGACCGTGTCCACTCCCCTCAGGGCGTTGCGAAAGGAGCCCGGGTCGCCGAGATCGCCGAGGGCGAGCTGAACGCGCACGCGTTCGCCGCCCAGGCGCTTGGGATCGCGGACCAGGCAGCGGACGGTCTCCCCGGAGGCCACCAGCCGCCGCAGAAGCGCCGAACCCACGGTGCCCGTCGCCCCGGTGAGCAGGATCACGCGGGGCAACATAGGGCCTGACCCCGATTGGCCGTTCTCCGGGGCGTGCTTCCAAGCGGCCGTGCCCTCAGCGCCGCGGAGGAGCATGGATAGAATGCCGCGGCCCATGGCCTACGTGATCGCTGAGCCCTGCATCGGCCAAAAGGACAACTCGTGCGTCGAGGTCTGTCCCGTGGACTGCATCCACCCGACGCCCGACGAGCCCGACTACGACAAGGTCGAGCAGCTCTACATCGATCCTGAGGAGTGCATCGACTGCGACGCGTGCGTGGAGGCGTGCCCGGTCGACGCCTGCTTCGCCGAGGACCAGCTCCCCGACGAGTGGACGAAGTTCACCGAGGTCAACGCGGAGTACTTCAAGCAGGCTTCCTGACGAGCGGCGGCCTCGCGTCCAGCCGTCCGGGGAAGCGACAGGGGCGGCGCTGGCTATGGTGCCCTCAGTGAGCCGCAGCCGTCTCCTGAGTCACGAGATAGGGCCCGGGGCGCTCAACTTCCTGCGCGTGGTCTCGCTCGTGGACGCCCTTCTCCTGGTCGTCCTGCTATGGGCTTCTCTCAACGATCGCGACGCCGCTGTGGGCGTGCTCGGTCCACTCCACGGAATCCTCTTCCTCGTACTCGTCGGGACCCTCGCGCGCTTCGCCGGCCTCGGCCGGGCGCGGTGGGCCTTCACCGCGGCGGTCTTCGTCCTCGGGCCTCTGGCGTCGGTCCCGGGGCTGGAGCTGATGCACCGCTCGGGGCGTGCCGCGCCGAGCGGGTAGGGCACGAAGCCCGAGCGTCAGGGCGCCATCGGCAGGGCGGAGCCCGTGATCTCCGGAACCGGCGGGCCGATGGGCTCCTGCAGCACCGCCAGCTGCTGAGGGGTTGCGGCTATCACGCCGCGGGCGGTGTGGAAGATGGCTTGGGCGGCCGGGGCGTCGGGGTCCTCGAGCACCAGGGGACGGCCCTCGTCGGAGGCCACGCGCAATTCCTCCTGCAACGGGATCTTGCCCAGCAGGGGCACGTCGAGGTCATCCGCCAGCTGCTGGCCCCCTCCCTCGCCGAAGATCGTGAAGCGCTCGCCACCGGGGGTGGTGAAGCCCGACATGTTCTCGACCACGCCGGCGATCTGCAGCTCGTAACGGTCGGCCGTGTCGGCGGCGCGACGGGCCACATGCTGGGCGGCGGGCTGCGGAGTAGTAACGATCACGAACCTCGACTGCGGCAGCAGCTGGGCCAGCGTCATCGAGACGTCACCGGTGCCCGGAGGCAGGTCGATCAGCAGGTAGTCGAGCTCACCCCAGTCCACATCCTCGAGGAACTGGCGGATCGCCTTGTGGAGCATCGGGCCGCGCCAGGTGATGGCCTGGTCGGGCTTGTCGAGGAAGAACTCGATCGAGATGGCCTTCACGCCGCCGGCGGCGTCCAGAGGAAGGATCTTGCGCTCTGCCGAGACCATGGGCCGCCCGTGCACTCCGAGCATCCGCGGGATCGAATAGCCCCAGACGTCGGCGTCCAGGACTGCCGCCGCCTTGCCCTCCATCTGCAGCGCGGTGGCCAGGTTCGCGGTGAGGGTCGACTTGCCCACGCCGCCCTTGCCCGAGCCCACGCAGATCACGTTCTTGACTGCGGCCAGCGCGCCCTGCGGCAGGCCGTCCTTGCGCCCGAGGCGCTGCTGAAGGGTCTGCTTCTCCTCGGAGGAGAGGACGTCGAAGCCGACGCTGACCTGCTCGATGCCCTCGAGCGCCATGACGCTCTGGCGCACGGCGGTCTCGAAGTGCGAGCGGATGGGGCAACCCGCGGTGGTCAGGGAGACGACCACGTCCACGGCGCCGGGAGCGGGCTGCTTGATCGAGCGCACCATCCCGAGCGAGACGATGTCCTTGTGCAGCTCGGGATCGACGACGGCACGCAGCGTGTCGTTGATCTGCTCCTCGGTGGGCACGGCCCGGAGTCTAGAACCCGGATCAAAAGAAACCGGCCGGGCCCCGAGGGGCCCGGCCGGCTGAGGGAGGAGAGATACTGCATTACTGCCAGCGAGGTATGAGGCTGGCAGTCTCGCCCTCCCGCTCTCTCCGCAGCGGGGGGGATAAGTCCGGAGCGTCCGGAAACTAGGCGAGGCTCGCGACCTGGTCCTGAACCTTCTGGACCTGGTTCTGCACCTCGCGACGTGTGGTCTTGGCCTGACGCTCGGCCTCGCGGCGGTTGCGGCGCAGCGTGCGCTCTGCCTGCGTCCGCGTGCGCTTGATCTGACGTTGCACGCGGTTGCGGGCCGTGGTCCCGCGGCGCTCGAAGCGGCGCAGGTTCGTGGAGACGCGGCGGGTGAGCTTGTTGATCTCACGCTGCCTGCTCGCGGGGCTCTTGACGTAGGGCTCCACGGTCTCGACGACGTTGTCCCGGACGATGAGGGATGCCCCCACCGGAATCAGGACGACGCGCTCGGCCTGGGTGGCCGCGGCCTTGGTGCGCTGGAACGCGTAGGCCAGCCCGGTCTCTGCCGTCTTCTCCGCGGCGGCCGCCGTCGTGCCGGCCGACCGAGCGGTCGCCTTGGCGTTGCCCTGCGTCTGACGAGTACCCGCGCGGCTGTTGCTCCGCGCCGTGGTCTGGGTCCGACGGGCGTTCGCGCGGGTGGTCCGAGCGTTCGAGCGGGTGGTCGCGCCAGCGCGCTTGGTCTCGTTGCGCTTGCGGGTCGCGGCGCCCTTCTGAGCCGTAGCACGACGCTGCTGTGGGGTCTGCTGAGCCATGTTTTGGTCCTTTTCCTCCCCTGGTGGGGTTCTGGTTTCGGTAAGCTTATTACTTCTAAGCTCAATAGGAGTATACCACCGAACACACGTACGTAAACCTCCTTGGCTGAGCGGTTGCGCCGGGGACCGGCAGCAGCTTCTACGCGGAGGCGGGCATGGCGCCGGCTACGCGCTCGGCCCAGGCCTCGGGACGGACGAGCTCGCTGAGGTTCGGCAGCGACTCGGGGCCGTCCCACACGCGGTTGAGGCCCTCGATGCCGTGCGCGCGCACCACGCGGTCGCAGAAGCTCCGGCCCTGCTCGTACTGGCGCAACTTCATGTCGAGGCCCAGAAGCCTGCCGAGGACCCGCTCGGGCGCCGAGCGCGTCCCGCGGCGGCGCTCCATCGCAGCGCGGAGGTCTTCGTGGTCGGACAGCAAGCTCGGAGCCACGGCGTCCATGACGTGCTCGGAGTAGCCCTCGACCACCGCCATCACCGCCTGAAGGCGGTTCATCAGCCGCCGCTGGATGCGGGTCTGGACCAGCGCCGCGAGGCCGCCCTCGGCGAAGCGCTCCACAAGCGCCCGCGGGTGGGGCAGGCGTGGCAACGCCCCCGCGCTCCCACGCTCGATGCGCACGTCAACCGTCTCCATGTACTCCCCGACCAGGCCGCCCAGATGCCCACGCAGCCAGGGCACGCCGCCGAACTGCAGGACGTGGGTGACCTCGTGGGCCGCCACCCACCCCTCGAAGCTCTCGCGGTCGACATCCATGTCGCGTGCCGCGCGCTCGAGGTTGGGAGCCACGAACAGCAGCCGGGGCGGGACGTCGGGCGCCAGCAACGAGAGCTCGTACTGGCCGAGCACCCGCTGGGACACGTAGCCCATCACCAGCCCGGCCTCGGCGGCCAGCGTGGCGGCGGCGCCCATGCGCAGCGCTCCGGCGAGCGGGCCCGCCGCCTCCAGCCGCTGGTCCAGGCGCTCCGCCACGGGGTCAAGCAGCCGTGACAGCGAGTCCAGGTTGATCTCTGCCCAGCTCGCGCGGTCGATCAGCTCCGGGCCGGGACCCTTGCCCGCCACGGCCAGTCCGGTGTAGCGACTCACCTCACGCTCAGCGTCGCGCACCTGTCTCGCGAGCTGGCCGGCATGGGTCGGCGGGCCCTCCGAGCCGGCGGCGAAGCGCGCGATCTGGCGAGCGAGCGCCCAGTCGACCATGCGCTGTCGAGGCTACAGCTCGGGCAGACGCTGTCTTAGCTCCACCACGGGCGCGAAGAGGTCGCCGTGCTCGGCCGTCCGCTCGAGCACGGCGCCCGCCTCGAAGGTGACGTCACCCGGGTCGCGGGCTTGCTCGACCTCCTCCCAGCGCAGGGGGGTGGACACGGTGGGCCGCTCGCGCGCGCGTAGGGAGTAGACGCACACCGTCGTCTTGTGCTCGTCGTTTTGGCTCCAGTCCACCAGGACCCTGCCCACGCGGAGCTCCTTCTTCTGTGTCGAGACGACCAGCTGGGGGTGCCGGGTCTCGAGCAGGCGGGCCAGCGCCTGGGCGAGGGGCTTGGTCTGGTCGTAGGTCGCCTCGCCGTCGAGTGGCGCGTAGACCTGCATCCCCTTCGAGCCCGAGGTCTTGGGGAAGCATTCGAGCCCGAGCTGGCCGAGCAGGCCCCGCAGCAGGCAGGCCACCTCGCAGCACTCCAAGATTCCCGCGGGCTCGCCGGGGTCGAGGTCGAAGGCCAGCGTCGTGGGGTGCTCGATCGCCTCGGCGCGCGACAGCGAAGGGTGCAGCTCGAGGTCGGCCAGGTTCGCCGCCCAGACCAGCGTAGGCAGGTCGTCGCATAGGCAGAAGTCGATCGTCTTGCGGCTGACCGGTATCGCGGCCGTGCGCACCCAGTCGGGCCGGTGCGATGGGCACTGCTTCTCGTAGAAGTGACCGCCGTCCACGCCATTTGGATAGCGCTTGAGTGTCAGGGGCCGCCCCAGCAGGTGCGGCAGCACGTAGGGGGCCACGCGCGTGTAGTAGTCGATCACCTGGCCCTTGGTGAAGCCGGGAACCGGGTAGAGGACCTTGTCCAGGTTGGTCAGGCGCAGCTGGCGCCCCTCCACCTCGACGTGCGTGGCCGGCAAGCCCTAGTTGGGGCTCCGCCCCAGCGGCCCCGATCTACTCCGCCCCAGCGGCCCCGATCTACTTCTTCGTGGACGCAGCGGGCTTCTTCTTGGCGGCGGGCTTCTTCTTCGGCTTGGAGGAGCCCGAGCCGTTGCTGGCCTTGGCGCGACTCGACTCCTTCTTCTCGCCGCCTGAGCTCTGGCGCTTCGAAGACGCGATGCTCGCCTCGAGCGCGGCCATTAGATCGGGTACCGCCTGGGGCTCCTCGCTCGGCGCCTCGATCACGATCTCCTCACCCTCTGCCTTGCGCTCGATCATCTCCAGGACACGGTCGCGGTACTCGTCGCGGTACTTGTCGGGCTCGAACGCAGCGGACAGCGAGTCGATCAGCTGGCGCGCCATGTCGACTTCGCGCTTCGTGGTCTTCTCGTTGCCTTCGGGCAGATCCTCCAGCGAGTCGGGAGGGACGACCTCGTCGGAGAAGAGCATCGTCTCCATCGCCAGCACGCCGTCGCGCGGGCGGATGGCCACCAGGTTCTCCTTCGAGCGGATGACCACGCGCGCGATGGCGACGCGGCCGGTCTCCTCCATCGCCTTGAGCAGCAGCGCGTAAGCCTTCGCTGCCCCGGCTGCGGGCGCCAGGTAGTAGGTGTGGTCGAAGTACATGGGGTCGATCTGGTCGAGCTCCACGAAGTCCTCGATGTCGATAGTGCGGGTCTTCTCGGGCTGCACGGAGTCGAGCTCGTCCGGGGTGATCACCACGTAGCGCTCTGGCCCGATCTCGTAGCCCTTGACGAGGTTCTCGTAGGGGACCTCCTCGCCCGTGCTCTCGTTGACGCGGCGCTGACGCACCCGCGAGTTGTCCGACCCGTCCAGCTGGTTGAACCGCACCGTCTTGCGCGAGACGGCGCTGTAGAGCTTCACCGGGATGTTGACCAGCCCGAAGCTGATCGCACCGCTCCAAATCGCTCGAGCCATCGCCCCCGAAAGTTACCTGTCAGGCGTGATTGCACCTTCCTCGCGGGCGGGAACTTGCGGCTCGCGCACCACCTCGGCCGCGTCGATGTCGTCGCGCAGCCCCTTGAAGGAGGGCGCGCGCAGGGTGCCCGTCTGGGTCCACTCGCGGAACTCCACGTGGGCGACGAGCTCGGGCTCGACGAAGACGGTGCCCTTTGGCGGCTGGCGCCCCTCGAAGGGGCTGGTGTCGCTGCGCAGCGGCTCGAGCTCGCGCTTGAGCAGCCCCAGCGTGGCCTCGGTGAAGCCTGTTCCGACCTTGCCGGCGTAGACCAGCCGCCCCTCCTCGTCGTGCACGCCCACGCATAGAGCCCCGAGGCGGCCGCTGCGCCCGCCCTCGCCAGGCGTCCAGCCGCCGATCACGAGCTCCTGGCTGGCCACGTTCTTGACCTTGATCCAGCCCGAGGCGCGGCGCCCGGGCTCGTAGGGACAGTCGAGGCGCTTGGCCATGATCCCCTCCAGGCCCTGTGCCCTGCTGGCCTCCAGCAGAGCGGCGCCGTCCCCCGCCCGGTAGGCCGGCGTGCGCCACGTGGGCCCATCGAGCTCCAACGACTCCAGTAGCCGGCGCCGCTCCTCGTAGGCGAGGGAGAGGGTCGAGTGGCCGTCGAGCCAGAGCAGGTCGAAGATCACGTAGGTCGCCGGGACCTGGCGCATCTTGCGCTTCACCGCAGAGTCCGAGGCGAGGTGCATCCGCGACTGCAGGCCTTGGAAGCTCGGGCGGCCCTCGGGGTCGAAGGCGACCACCTCCCCGTCGAGGATCATGCGCTGTGCGCCCACCGCGCGGGCCAGCTCTCGGAGCTCGGGGTAGCGGGGGGTGAAGTCCGCGCCCGAGCGCCCGAAGGCCTCGACGTGGCCGGCGTCGAGGTGGACCACGGCGCGCACGCCGTCCCACTTGATCTCGTAGCCGAACGCGCCGTCGTCGCGGGGAAGGCCGCCGGTACGCGCCTTCATCGGCTCGATGCGCGCGGGCATCGGCTCGGCCGCCGGGTCGGCGGGCGGGTCCATGCGGTGGATGAGCCAGTCCTTGCCCTTGGTGTGGATGAGCGCGTAGCGGCCCTGCACCCGCTCGCCGTCGAGCACGACGATCACCTCGTTCTCGCGGAACTTCTCGCAGGCGTATGTGCCCCGGTCCCAGATGTCCATCGTGCCCGCGCCGTAGGAGCCCTTGGGGATCTCGCCATGGAAGTCGAGGTACTCGAGCGGGTGGTCCTCGGTGCGCACGGCCAGGCGGTTCTCGTCGGGGTGGCCCGGAACGCCGCGAGGCAGCGCCCAAGAGCTGAGCACGCCGTCGCGCTCGAGGCGAAGGTCCCAGTGCAGGCGGCGCGCGTCGTGCTGTTGGACCACGAAGCGCCCGCCCACCTCAGCGGCTTCGCCCCCAACGGGCTCGGACGTCTGGCCGAAGTCGCGCTTGCGCTTGTACTTGTCGAGCTTCTCGGCCATCTAGTGGGCCGCTCTGAAGCGGCCCGCTCGGATGCGCGCCATAGTCGACGATGCTACGAGCACCCCGGGCATGATCTCGCCCGCGCTGTCGCCGACTGACCCTGGCCGCCGCCCTGGTGCCCCCGCAGGGCGCAGCTCTGCTACGTCAGAGGCGTGTTGTCGAGGTCCTTGCGCAGCTCTTCGATCGAGCGGTAGACCTGCACGGCGCCCGTCTCGCGCAGCTCGTCCTCGCCGAAGCCGCCGGTGAGCACGGCCACGGTCTCGATGCTTGCCCGCTTGGCCGCCTCGATGTCCCAGGTGGAGTCGCCCACGAGCACGGCATCGCGTGTGCCGGCCTTCTCCAGGGCCGCCTCCACCAGGTCCGGTTCGGGCTTGGTGGCCTCGACATCGGCCCCGGTGGTCCAATCGTCGGCCAGGTCGCGGGCGTCGAGCAGCTCGAGGTAGTGCTCGATCTCGTCGGGCTTGGCCGAGCTGGCCAGGATCACCGCCAGGTCCCGGCCCTTGAGGTCCTCGATCAGCTCGCGCGCCCCGGTCAGCGGCTCGACCTCCTCGATGAGGGCCAGGTAGAGCGCCTTCTCGGCGGTGCGGATGTCCTCGCCCTTCTCCTCCTCGACCTCCTCGCCGGCGAGCTCGGGGACGATCTGGTCGCCGCCCATGCCGATCGAGCGGTGGATGCGCCAGATCGGCATCAGCACATCGTGCTGGCGAAAGGCCCGGTACCAGGCGATCGTGTGGTGGAAGTTGGTGTCGACGAGGGTGCCGTCGACGTCGAGGATCGCTGCCTGGGCCATGAGGCTCGACCTGCCCCGCCGGGGCCGCGCTCAAACGGCTCGAACAGACGTCCAGGGTCGGGAGGAGTGATTCTCGCCGCCGGTCGAAGCTGGCGAGGAGAGGCGTATGTCCCTACGTCGCCCCCGCCTCCTCCTCCTGTCCGCCCTGTCAGCCCTCACAGTCGCAGTGGCCGCTCCCGCCGGAGCGGCAGCCGCGGGCTGCGCGAACGCCTCGGCCAGCCCGAGCAGCGTCTCGAGCAGGACCGCGGTGAGGACCACGGTCTGCCTCGTCAACAAGGAGCGCGCGGCTCACGGCGTCCGCCGCGTGCGCCTCAACCGCCGCCTGTCGAGGGCCGCGGTGCGCCACGGCCGCGACATGGTGAGGCGCGACTACTTCTCGCACGTCTCGCCCTCGGGCTCGACCTTCCTGCAGCGCATCAGGCGCACCGGCTACCTCCGCGGAGCGCGGGCCTGGTCGGCCGGGGAGAACCTCGCCTGGGGTTCGGACGAGGGGGCCACCCCGCGCTCCATCGTCCGTGCCTGGATGAGGAGCCCGGGGCACCGCTTCAACATGCTCGACGGCAGCTTCCGCGAGATCGGCGTCGCCGTCGTCCGAGGCGCGCCCGATGGGTCGGGCGGCCCGGCAGCCACCTACGTCAACGCCTTCGGCTACCGGCGATAGACCGTAGGAAGCGGGCGGTGCGGTCCGATCGCGCCCGCCAACTCCGCCACTCAGGGGTTTCGGGTCCCTGCCCCAGGGGCACGCCCGAGTCATGGGAACGCGATCGATGCTGCAGGACAAGGACGGGCCCGATGCCGTTCGTCCAAACCAGCCTGGAAGAGGAGGGTCCGCTGTGAGCCTCATCCGTGAGACGCCGCTGCTGGAAGTGCCCGACACACCCGCCCCCGACGCTCCGCTGCCCGACGGCCCCGCTGGGCCCGTCGTGCCCCCGGACGGTCCGGCGGCCCCGCCGGTCGAGACACCGCCCGACGGGCCCGCGGTCCCCGAGCCCGCGCCCCCCACCGAGCCGCAGCCCGGGGCGCCCGACGTCCCGACGCCCGACCCGGTCGGGCCCGAGATCTAGCGCCCCGGCCCGCGGCTGCCGGCGGGCTGCACAACCCGCTCGAGCACCGGCGACCTCTCGTCCTCGATGAGCGCGATCACCGCCCGCTCGACGGTTGGCTGGATCTCGGGCCAGCCGCCCTCGGCCTCGACCAGGAGGTCGGTGGCGCCGGCAATGACGAGCCCGCCGTCGTGGCGGTCGAATACGCGGGGATCGATATAGGACGCGCGGCAGACGGCCGGCGTGTTGCCCAGCAGGCGCGCCACGTCCTTGACCACCCGGGTCTGCACGCGCTTGCGTGCGGTTCTGGCGCCGCTGGCCTGCCCTGTGAGTGCCAGGAACCAGGCAGTCAGCACCGTCGCGCCCCAGGTGCGGAAGTCCTTGGCGCTGAAGTCACCGCCCGTGACCTCCTTCACGTAGTCGTTGATGTCGGCCGACTTCACGTCGCGCCAGCGGCGGCCCTCCTTGTAGGCCAGCAGCTCGTCGATGCCGCTGCGGCGGCGCTTTAGCCTGTCGACAACCTCGGCCACCCCGGGGTCGACCACCGACTGCATGCGTTTCTGGCCGCCCTTGGCCTCGTAGTCGAACTGCACCCTGGTGCCGTCGATCAGGACGTGGCGCTTCTTCATCGTCGCGAGGCCGTAGGTGTCGTTCTCCTCGGCGTAGCTCTCTGAGCCGATGCGAAAGAAGCCGCGGTCGAGCAGCCGCGCGGCGCAGGCCAGCACCCGTTCGCGGCTCATGTCGTCGGCAGCGAGGTCGCGCGTGACGCGCTCGCGCAGGATGGGCAGGGTGCGCGCGAAGTCGAGCATCTCGTCGAACTTCTCGGCATCCCGACGCTGGCGCCAGCGCTCGTGGTAGCGGTACTGCTTTCGCCCGGCGGCATCGGTGCCCGTGGCCTGGATGTGGCCCAAGGGGTAGGGGCAGATCCAAACCTCCTTCCACGCCGGAGGGATGGCGAGCTCGTGGATGCGCTCCACCACCGAGGGCTCGGTGATCGCCCGGCCGTCCTCGTCGAGGAACTGGAAGCCCTTTCCCCGGCGACGGCGCGTGATGCCGGGGCCCGAGCAGTCGGAGCGGCGAAGGCGGGCCACGGCGAGCCAACTTACCCATGCCGGAGCGCGCGCACTCGCGCGTAGTCTCCCTGTGATGCCCACGGCGTCCGACGGCCTGAACCGCGCGCAGCGGGCGGCCGTCACCCATCCGGGCGGGCCGCTCGTGGTCGTCGCGGGGGCGGGGACGGGCAAGACGCGCACGCTCACGTGTCGCTTCGCCTGGCTGGTGGAGCAGGGCGCAGCGGCCGACTCGGTGCTGGCGCTCACCTTTTCGAGCGCCGCCGCCGCCGAGATGCGCGAGCGCCTCGAGGCGTTGATCGAGGTGCCATACGAGGAGCTGCACGTCGGGACCTTCCACTCGTTCTGCTCGCGGCTGCTCGCGGACGAGGCCCTCGAGGCCGGGCTCGACCCCTTCTTCACCTCGGTGACCCCCGCCGACCGCCTCGCGCTGCTGCTCGACCGCCAGGGTGAGCTCACGCTCCGTCACCACGAGATCCGGGGCAACCCGGCGCCGCTGCTGGCCAGCTTCGTCTCGCGGATCGACCGCCTCAAGGACGAGATGGTGAGCACCGAGCGGTTTCGCGACTACGCCACGGAGCTGGTGGAGCGCTGCGCCGGCGAGGACGACGCCGCGCGGGCCCACGGGGCCCGCGAGCTCGAGTTCGCGGGGGTCTACGCCGACCACGACCGGCTGCTGACCGAGCAGGGTGCGCTCGACTTCGGTGACCTGATCGCGCGCGCGTACTCGCTGCTTCACGCGCACCCCCACGTCCGGCGCCGCGTGGCCGAACGCTTCCGGCACGTGCTGGTGGACGAGTATCAGGACACGAACTTCGCCCAGGGGATGCTGCTCTGCCTGCTGGCCGCCGAGCACCGCGAGATCACCGTGGTGGGCGACGACGATCAGGCGATCTACCGCTTCCGCGGGGCCTCGCGCAAGAACCTCGAGGCCTTCCGTGAGGAGTTCCCCGAGGCGAAGACCGTCCACCTGGAGCGCAACTACCGGTCGGGGCAGCTCATCCTCGACGCCGCTCAGGCGGTGGTGGAGCCCACGGAGCGCCTCGACAAGCGGCTGAATGGGAAGTCCGGCGGTGAGGTGCGTTTTTGGCGCTGCCACTCCGAGCGCGCCCAGGCACAGGCGGTGGCCGCTGAGGCCGAGCGGCTGGTGACCGGGGACGGCGTCTCGCCCGACCGGGTCGCGGTGCTGGTGCGCTCGGTGCGCCACGAGGGCGCCACCGTGGGCGCTGCCCTGGAGGAGCGCGCGCTGCCGTTTCGCCTCAGCGGGTCGGCGGCCTACTTCCAGCGCGCCGAGGTGCGCGACGTGCTGGCCTGGCTGCGCCTGCTGGCCGACCCGACCGACTCCGGCGCGGTCGTTCGCGCCCTCTCGCGGCCTCCGATCGAGCTGCGCTCGGTGGACGTGGCGCGGCTCACCCAGCTGGCGCGGCGGCGAAAGCTCGACATGCCCTCGGCCGTGGCGGCGGGCCTCGAGGGTCCGCAGCTCTCTCCTGAGGGTCGCGAGCGAGCGCAGGCCTTCCTGCGGCTGTACCGCTCGGCCTCGAACGCCTTTGAGGACCGCCGGCCCGACGCGTTCGTGATGCGCCTGATCGAGCGCATCGGCCTGCGCCGCCAGCAGGTGTTCACCGCCCGGGCCGAGACCGCAGAGCGGCTGCGCAACATCGCCAAGCTGCCCGAGCTGGCCACGGCCTACATGCGCCGCGAGCCGGCCGCCACGCCGCGGGAGTTCACGCGCTATCTGGCCGCGGTGGCCGAATCGGGCCTGCGCGAAGAGGAGGCCCCCGACCCCGCCGCGGACCCTGCGGTGCGCGTCCTGACCATGCACGCCGCCAAGGGCCTCGAGTTCGACCACGTCTTCGTGCTGGGCGTGAGCGCCGGACGGATGCCGGGGCCCTGGCGCAAGCGCGCCGACGGCGTGCCCGACGTGCTGGTGCCCGAGGCGGTGCGCTCGGGCGAGGACCGCAAGACCCACGAGGACGAGATGCGCCGCCTGCTGCACGTGGCCATGACCCGCGCCCGCACCAGCCTCGTGCTCTCCTTCGCCGGGCGCGGCGACGGCACCATCCGGCCCTCGCCGTTCGTGGAGGAGGCTCGCGCGGCGCTCGAGGCCGACGAGGAGGTGATGGAGGAGGAGCTGTTCGGGCCGGCCGAGGGCCTGCACTCGACCTTCCGGCTGATGCGCGACGAGCTGCTCGACACCGTGGCGGAGGTCGGGGGGCGCCTCGCCGAGCTGCGCCTGGACACCTACATGGACGTTGCCGGCGGGGTGGCGCGTTACCTCGAGCTGCTCAAGGTCGCGGCCCTGATCTCCCGCGCGCGAGAGGGCCAGGAGGTGGCCGAGGCGCTGCCCGAGATAAACGAGGTCCTCGCCCAGGGCGCCACCCGTGAGACGCGCGAGCTGCTCACGACCTCCGCGCTGGACGACTGGCTGCGCGATGCCGCCCGCGATCTGGGCCGGCGTCCCGTCGCCGCCGGCGACGGCTCCGAGCCCTCGCTCGACCCGTTCATTCCCCGCCGGGGCGCGGGGTTGATGCTCTCGGCCTCCGACATCGACACCTACCGTCTCTGCCCGCTGAAGTACAAGTTCGCCCGGGTCTTCAGGATCCCTCAGGAGCCGACGATCAACCAGCGCTTCGGCATCGCCATCCACCAGGTGCTCGAGCGCTGGCACCAGGCGGGCGGCGACCTCATGGAGCTCTTCGAGGGGGCCTGGCGACGCAACGGCTTCGGTGACTCCGACGACGAGGCGCAGTTCCGCGAGCGCGCCGTCGTGGCGCTGCGCCGCTACGCCGAGACCGAGGACCGAAGCGACGCCGAGCCTGTCTGGTTCGAGCGCTCGTTTTCCTTCCGCCTGGGGCCGCACCTGCTGCGCGGGCGGGTGGACCGCGTGGACCGCCACCCCGACGGCACCTACGAGCTGATCGACTACAAGACGGGCAAGGCCAAGACCGAGGCCGACCTGCGCGAGGATGTCCAGCTCTCGCTCTACCAGATGGGCGCCCGCGCGTCGTGGCGCCTCGAGACCTCGGCCCAGTCGTACATGTACGTGCTCACCGGGGAGAAGGTGCCCGTGGACCACTCCGAGGAGGAGCTCGAGCGGGTGCGCTCCACGGTCAGCGAGATAGCCGAGGGGATTCAGGCCCAGGACTTCGAGCCGCGCCCCTCACGCGAGATCTGCTCGTTCTGCGACTACCGGATCATCTGCCCCGCGGCGGAGCGCTAGCGCCGGAGCGCAGGCCGGGCGTTGGCCGGCCGGGCACCGCCGGTCGATCCCTCTAGGCCTCGGGGCCGCGCTGGCGCAGGAAGCGCTGGAAGTCGCGGGCGATGGTGTCGGCCGAGGGGATCTTCTCCTCGTTGTCCTCCTCGAGGTCGGCTTCGTCCGCAGCGGACTCGAGGCGCTCGACGAAGGCCTTGACCTCCGGGTCGCTGGCCACCGCGGCGCTCACCTGGCGCTCGTAGTCCTCGGCAGCGGTCTCGAGCTCGGTTGCCTCGACCGCCACGCCGGCCGCTCCTTCGAAGGCGCGCACCAGCGCCAGAGCGACCTTGGGGTTGGGCGCGGCGGCCACGTAGTGGGGAACCGAGGCCCAGAGGCTGACCGAGGGCAGGCCGGCGTCCGAGCAGGCACGGTGGAGCACCCCGACGATTCCCGTCGGCCCCTCGTAGGTCGTGGGCTCAAAGCCCAGCTGGGCCACCAGGCCCTCGTCGGAGGCCAGGCCGGTGACGGAGACCGGCCGGCTGTGGGGAACGTCGGCGAGCAGGGCCCCCAGGGTGATGATCATGCGCGCGCCCGTCGCGTGGGCGACCTCGATGACCGTGTCACAGAAGCGCCGCCAGCGCAGCGAGGGCTCTACTCCGCGCAGCATCACCAGGTCGCCCTCGGCGCCCGGCACCTTCGCCGCCGAGAAGGAGTTGGAGGGCCACTCGACCTTGCGGATCGAGCTCTCGTCGAGCTCGACGGTCGGCCGCACGGCTGTGAAGTCGAAGTACTCCTCGGGGTCCACCTCGGCCAGCTCGAAGGAGTCGAAGTGGTCGTGCATGTAGGAGACGGCTGCGGTGGCGGCGTCCCCGGCGTCGTTCCAGCCCCTGAAGGCGCACACCAGGACCGGGGCGCGCAGGGGCGGGCGCTCTGACCATCGGAGATCGGGCATTCCCTCCCACCGTACCCACCCGCGCAGGGGCGCAGTCCCGATCGTCCGGGAGGAGCGTTGGCCGGCCGAGCACCGGACCGACCGATCTCGGGTGAGCACCGCGCGCTGGGATCGTCCGAGGCCCGACCCACCATTGCGGTGTGCCCGCCACCCAGGACCGTCCGACACTGGCCGAGCTTCGCCCCGGGCGCGAGCTGCGCGGGGTGTTCGCCTGCACGCGCAAGGACCGGCTGACCGCCCGCACCGGCTCGCCCTACCTGGCGCTCGAGCTTCGCGACCGCACCGGCTCGGTACCGGCCCGCGCCTTCCGCGAGGCCGACTTCCTCGCCGCGCAGTTCGAGCAGGGCGACCTGGTCGAGGTCAGCGGCCGCGCCGAGCGGTTCCGCGACGAGCTGGTCGTCGATCTGCGCTCGGTCAAGCGGGCCGATCCCGCCGGCGTCGATCCGGCGGACTTCCTGCCCGTGGCCTACCGCGACCTCGACGAGCTCGACGGCTTCCTCGAGCACCTCGACCGCGAGGTCTACGACCGCAGGCTGCGCGGGCTGCTCGACTCCTTCCTGGGCGATCCCGGCTTTCGCGCCGAGCTGCGCCGGGCGCCGTGCACCCGCAACGGCCACCATGCTTACCTGGGCGGCCTGCTCGAGCACACCGTGGCCGTGGCCACGCTGGCACAGGAGACGTGCATCCTCCACCCGCGGCTGGACTCCGACCTGCTGATCTGCGCAGCTCTGCTGCACGACATCGGCAAGACCCGTGAGTTCACGCTGGGCGCCGAGATCTCCCTGAGCGACGAGGGCGCCCTGCTAGGCCACCTGGCGCTGGGTCAGCAGATGCTGCTGGAGCGGGGCGCCGGGGTGCCATCCGAGCGCCTGCTGGCGCTGGTGCACTGCCTGCTCGGCCACCACGGGCCCGACAACCTGCCCGGCCGGCGCTTCCGCTCGCCCGAGGCGCTCGCGCTCGCTCGGCTGAACGCGCTCGACGCCCAGGTCAAGGGCGCGCTGGAGCACGGCCTACTGGGGTGATCGTCGGCCCCGCCGCCACTTAAACGCAGGTGTGAGGGGTGGCTCATGAAGCGAGGGCCGGTTCCAGGTCGGGGTCCTGGCCCTCGACCGCGGGGTTCAATCCGAGGCCCTCGGTGAGGCGGGTCAGGATCTCCAACATGGCCTGGCTGGCAGACGAGCGACACGCCGCGGTGCGGACCGCGATCTTCACGTGCCTCATCGGTGCTCTCTCTACTGGTCGTGCGACAAGGCCCTCGCGAAGCCAGCCGAGCGAGAGCGCGGGCATGAAGCTGACGCCATGACCTATCGACACCAGGGCCTGCAGGGCCTCGAAGCCGGTGCCTTGACACGAGAGGTCGAGCGCGGGCTCGACATCGGCTTCGGCGCAGATCCTCCGGAGGGTCCGCTCCCACGGCGTTGAGGCGAGAACCCGTTCGCCAGTCAGCTGGGCGAGGGCGACCGTCTCCTCCACCGCAAGCGGATGGTCGGCCGGAAGCACCAGCAGGTAGGGATCGTCGAAGAGCGGAACGCATTCGAACTCCGTCTCCCGGCACGTGTTGATCCCGCGATAGTCCATGGTGGAGGGCCAGTCGTCGAGCTCGAAGATCACCGCGAGCTCGAGCCGGTTCTCGCTCAACAGCGCGAGGTTCTCGTAGGGCTCGCCGTCGCTGAAGCAGACCTCGGCCTCGGGGTGGCGATCCCGGAAGATGCGGTACGCCTCCGCCGCGAAGGCCCCGGTGGCGCTCGTGAAGGATCCGAAGCGCAACCGCGCGTCGCTCACGCCGCCTATGACCTCGAGCTCCGCCTCTGCCTCCGCGAGGCGCCTCGTGACCGCCTCCGCGTGGAGGTGCAGCGATCGCCCGGCCGCGGTCAGCGTCACTCCTCGCGCGCCCCGCGAGAACAGAACCACCTTGGTGGCCCGCTCCAGGGCGCACATCTGCTGGGACACGGCGGACGGTGTGAAGGACATCGATTCCGCCGCGGCGGCGAAGCTGCCCGTCCGCGCAACTTCGAGGAGCATCTCTAGCCGGCGGACATCGAGCATGCCGGTGCCGATCACCGGTTGCTCCGGAGGGCTCTTCGTCCGCTGCCTGTTGTTCGGTGACCCATCTAGCTTCGGACCGCAGCGCGCCGTGTACGGGCACCTGCGCGTTCCCTCGCCTCATCGCGGTCGAGCCAGCCATGCAAGTGGACCGACCCGACAGGCTTGGCGAGTTTAGCCACCCTCAAAGGGGAACGTCCGGCGGCAGCGGCCCGAGCTGCCACGGCCCGTCGTCGTGCGGCTGCGCAAGCCAGCGCTCTGCGTCGCGGCGACCGAGCTCGATCAGCGCCCGGGCAAACTCGGGTGCGAAGAGCAGGTAGCTGAGCAGGTCGCCGTGGAGGGGGTCCGAGCCGCCCGCCACGATACGGCCGAGAAGGGCCAGATCGGGGGAGCGGAGCGCATGCTTCACACGCTTGTAGTGCGCTCGGAACACGAGCATCGCGAGCTCGCCCACTTGGTGGCGCCTGCGAGGCGCGACGAAGATGTAGGGGACGGAGCGCTTGCCCGCGGCGGATCCCGCCTCCCGGTCTCCGCCTGCTTCGTGGACGATCCGGTTGACGGTGGCGAGCGTGCGGACGTCGTGGACGAGCGGATCGACGAGCAAGGCCTGCACAATCTGGCCGGCGCCCTCGAGCGCGTCGGGCGGCCGCTCGCCCGCGAGCTGGTCGGGACCGGCGGCGATCGAGTGCGCCGCGATTACGACCACGCGCTCGGCGCCGAGCTCGAGCGCGGGCTTGATGGGGGTGTTCAGCCGCGCGCCTCCGTCGTAGTACCACCCTCCGGCGCGGGCGGGGGCGGCGACGTGGACGGCAGGGAAGACTCCCGGGATGGCCGCCGAGGCGCACACCTGCTCGGCGGTCTGCTCCGTGCCCACGTAGTCGATCCCGCGCGCGGGGTCCGCTGCGGGCGAGGCACCGCCGCGGTGGAAGACGACACTGCGGCTGGTGAGAGCGGAGGTCGCGACGACGGCGGCCTGCTCCAGCGCGCCCGCCGCTAGGTTTCGCTCGAGCTGGCCGAAGCACACGGCTCGCCTGACGGTGTCGCGCAGCGGCGCCGGGTCGAGCAGCGACTCGATCCGGATGCCCGGCACGCCGAGGAACTGGCCGAGGTAACGGACGATCTTCGCCAGCGCCCGCAGTGAGACGACCGGCTCGAGTACCTGCTCGAAGGTCATCTCGCTCCAGAGCCTGCAGCCGCCGTCGACGACCCGCTGGGCGGGCTCGTGCGCTCGCGCTGCCAGGTAGGAGCTGGTGAGCGCGCCGACGCTCGTGCCCACGAACACCCGCGGCCGCTCGCCGCGGCGCTCGAGGTAGGGCAGCAGCACAGACAGCGCCCCGACCTCGTATGCGCCGCGAGCGCCGCCGCCCGCCAGCACGAGCCCGACCGTCTCTCCCGCGACCACGCTCACCAGGAGCGGCGAGACTACATAGGCGCTTGGCGGCCGCCAGTTAGAGATCCTTACACCGAGGTAAGCCATCGGCGTTGTTCGCGCTCGGGCTCGCTCCTAGGGTGCCTCCTCC
>Ga0208612_1000355_pt1 | contig 20924 bp, 19 predicted proteins | sample AntDryMetagUQ889_FD_188089 | JGI IMG/M metagenome (GOLD analysis project Ga0208612, IMG submission 188089) | Polar desert microbial communities from Antarctic Dry Valleys - UQ889 (SPAdes) | ecosystem: Environmental > Terrestrial > Soil > Desert | place: Antarctic Dry Valleys | collected 2008-12-31 | reverse complement strand
CTTGACCAGGCGAACCGGCGGCTCGACCACCGCCGAGGCGAGCTCGGAGAGCCGGCCGGTGACGGCGCCGAGCTCGTCCGGCGCCAGGGTCTCCCCGAGCCTGGTGAAGTCGACCATGTCGGCAAAGGCGACACACGCGTCCTGCGAGCCGGCCGTCCGGCCCTGCGCGTCACCTGCGCCGAGCGCGTCGTGGCGGATCTGCTCGCGCAGGTGCAGGTTGAGGACGTAGGCGAGCGACTCGGCGGTCAGCGGCGTGAACGCCTCGGCGGCCTGGCGAAGCCGGGTCGCCACCTCGTGCTCGTTGTCGCCGGGCTTCAGGAAGGTCTCCGCCACCAGGCTGCGGTTGGCCGCGGCGAGCTGGCTCATCGTCATCCCGAGCAGTCGCGCCGTCTCCAGGATCCCCTCGTCCGGGAGGCCGCCTTCGCGCAGCGCCGCGACCCGGCGCGCCGCTTCGAGGTCGCGATCGGTGTAGACGGGCTCGTCGTCGGGCTGCAGAGCGAGTCCCAGCGAGCGCCGCTGGCGATCGAGGAACTCGCGCGGCAGCCCGGCCTTCTCGGCGACCTCGGCGGCGGTGTAGCGGCCGTCGCCGCCGGCGAGGGTGCGCTCGACCGGCAGCAAGGCGAGGCGATCCTCGGCGATCGCCCGGCGCAGCTCCTCGAGCCCGACACCGTCGGCGCAGAGCTCGGCGAGCAGCCTGCGGCGCCCCTCGCGCGGTTCGCCCTCGAGCCCCTCGAGCAGGCCCTCGGCCTCGAAATCGATCTCCCCCATCCCGCGCATTGTCCCCTCTAAGATCAGACCATGGACCCAGACGCGGTCGAGCTTCCGATCTTCGAGCTCCCCATGGTCCTGCTGCCGGGCGAGCTGCTGCCCCTCCATATCTTCGAGGACCGCTACAAGCGGATGGTCGGTCACTGCCTCGAGGGCGGCGAGCCCTTCGGGATCGTCTTTCGCGACGGCGACGGCAGCGCCCGGCGCGTCGGCTGCGAGGCGCGGGTGACCGAGGTCACCGAACGCTTCGACGACGGCCGCCTCAACATCATCGTCACCGGCGAGCGCCCGTTTCGGGTGCTCGACCGCTACGAGGCGGCGGAGTTCCCCGCCGCGGAGGTCGAGCCGGTCCCGCCGGGCGGACAACAGGACGAGGGCGAGCTCGAGGACGCCGACGCCCCGAGCCGCGCCCGTGAGGCCTTCGCGACGCTGGTCCGCAAGGTCAGCGACGGCGAGGCCGATCCCGGAGAGCTCGAGGCCCTCGACTCCTACGGGATTGCCGCCAGGGTCGAGCTGCCCCCCGAGACCAAGCAGAAGCTGCTCGAGTTGCGCTCCGAGCCAGAGCGGATGCGGGTCCTCGCAGCCGCGTTGACGGCCCTGCTCGCGGCGCTCGAGCGCTCACAGGAGGTCGCCGAGCGGGCGAAGATGAACGGCAAGGTGGTCGTCGGCTGAGGCCACTCAGGCGGTCGCCACGGCGCCGCCGCGCCGCGGATCGCCGGCGCCGCGAAGCTCACCGGTGGCGGGGTCGCGGGTAACCGCGTGGACGCCGCCGAAGAAGACGTTGCGCGCATTCCAGCGGACGATCTCGTAGCCGCCGTCCGCCAGCCGGCCGAGCGCACCCTCGTCGATCCCGGGCTCGGCCTGGACGATCCCGGCCTCGAAGTGCACGCGCGGCGCCTCCACCGCGTCGATCACATCGAGGTCGTCGCAGACGAGCCTGAGGATCGTCTGCAGGACAGCCGAGCGGATCCGGTTGGAGCCGCCGCTACCGAGGCCCGCCTCGAGCTCACCCTCACGAACGACCACGGTCGGCGACATCATCGACGGCATCCGCCGCCCCGGCTCGTGGCGTTGAAAGCCGTGCGGGTTGAGGTCCTCCTCACCGAGCATGTTGTTGAGGTGGACTCCGGTCCCCGGGACGATCAGGCCCGAGCCGGTGCCGTTTGAGCAAGTGACGCTGGCGCAGCGGCCGTCGCCGTCGACGGCGGTGATGTGGGTGGTCGATCCGAGCCGATCAGCAGGTCCCTCGAGGCGGGCGCGCTCGAGCAACTTCTGGGCGTGGCCGGGCACGTCCAGCGCCTCGAGGAACTCCTCGGTGCGTGCCGCCTGTGCCGCCGCCATCGCCCCGACGACCCGCTCGGGGCCGGCGTCGCGGTCGCCGCCGCGAGCCAGCAGGTCGAGCGCATAGGCGATCAGGATGCCGCCGGGCGAGGGCGGTGGGTTGGTGAGCACGTCGCGCCCGTGAAAGTGCGCCCGCACCGGCTCGCGGGCGACGGGCTCGTAGGCGTCGAGGTCGGCGGCTCCGAGGGTGCCACCGCGTTCGAGGATCCACGCCGAGATCGCCTCGGCGACCTCGCCCCGGTAGAAGGGCTCGGCGCCCTCGGCGCCGAGTCGCTCGAGCGCGTCGCCGAGCTCGGGGAAGCGAAACAGGTCGCCGCCGGCGAGCAGCGCTCCGCCCGGGGCGTAGATCTCCCGTGACTCCTCGAAATGGGTGAGGATCGGCGCCAGGATCGAGATGAAGTAGGCCTGCTCGCCGTTCAGCGTGACGCCCTCGCGGGCAAGTCGCGCCGCCGGCTCGGCGAGCTCGGCCAGCGGCACGGTGCCGAAATGCTGCAGCGCCCGCTCGAGGCCCGCGGGCAGGCCGGGCACGCCGCAGGAGGCGGCGCCGACGTGGAAGGTCTGGACGGACTCCGGCGTGAACTGGACTCCGATCGGCAGCAGCTCTGAGCTGCTCGCAGCGCCCTCGGCCCCGGGCACGGCGACGAAGAAGTCGAGCAGCTCGCTCTGCCTGCCCTCGTGGATGAGCATGTAGCCGCCGGCGCCCAGGCCGGTCAGCGGGCTCTCGGTGACGAATGAGGTGAGCACCGCCGCCACCGCCGCGTCGACCGCGTTGCCGCCCGCCCGCAGGACCCGCGCGCCGGCCTCGGCGGTGAGCGGGTGGCCCGCCGCCACCACGCCCGAGGAGCTCATGCGTGCAGCCTAGGCGAGCTGGTGGGCGCGATCAGCGACCGGGGACATATTCCGGAACGTCGAGGTCGAAGTCGTGCGGGCGCGGCTTCGGGGTGCTGGGGCGTCGCTCGGCCGGGCGCCGGGAAGGGGTCTCGAAGGCGCCGATCGCTCGCCGCTCGCCGCTCGCCGAGCGGTCGGCGCTGCGCCCATGCCCGTCGAAGCGGGTCGCGATCACCGTCACCCAGACCTCGTCGCCGACGGAATCGTCGATGTTGGCGCCGAAGATGATGTTGGCGTCGGGGTGCGCGGCCTCCTGGACGATCTTCGCTGCCTCCGAGACCTCGAGCAGGGTGAGATCGGGGCCGCCGGTGATCGAGAGCAGGATCGACTGCGCGCCCTCGACCGAGGTCTCGAGCAGCGGCGAGGAGACGGCGCTCTCGGCGGCGCGCACGGCGCGGTTGTCGCTGGAGCCCATGCCGATCCCCAGAAGCGCCCGGCCCGCGTCGCGCATGGTCGTGCGGACGTCGGCGAAGTCGAGGTTGATCATCCCCGGCAGGGTGATCAGCTCGGAGATCCCCTGGACCCCCTGGCGGAGGACGTCGTCGGCCACCTGGAAGGCTTCGACCATCGTCGTGGTCTTCGCCAGCACGGTCAGCAGGCGCTCGTTGGGGACGACGATCAGCGTGTCGACCTCGGCGCCCAGGGCATGGATCCCGTCGTCGGCCTGCTTGGCGCGGCGGCTGCCCTCGAAGGCGAACGGCTTGGTGACGATGCCGACGGCGAGCGCGCCGACGTCGCGCGCCAGGCGCGCGATCACCGGCGCGGCGCCGGTGCCGGTGCCGCCGCCGGCCCCACAGGTGATGAAGACCATGTCCGAGCCCTTGAGCAGGCGCTTGATCTTGTCCTGCTCCTCGAAAGCCGCGCGGTAGCCGAGCTCCGGGTTGGAGCCGGCGCCGAGCCCGCGGGCCATGCCGCTGCCGAGGTGGACGGTGACGTCGGCGGTCGACTGCTGCAGCGACTGAAGGTCGGTGTTGATCGCCATGAACTCGACTCCGGGGATCCCGGCCTCGACCATGCGGTTGATCGCGTTGACGCCGGCGCCGCCGATGCCGACCACGCGAATCACCGGCGCGTGGGGGCGCGGCTCGCCCTCGGAGCGCAGCTGGCCCGAGTAGCGGGGCTCGTCGCGACCGTAGGCGGGGCCCTCGACGTCGAGGGAGTCGTCGGAGAAGATCCTCGAGAGCCGTTCCTTGGTCGCCGGCGCGGGGCCGGCCTCCGGCTCGTCGAGGCGGTAGGCGCGCACCTGCTCGCTCTCGCGGGGAGCTTCGGCGATCGGCTCGTCGCCGGCGTGGTCGAAGGGCTGATCGGCGTCCAGGCCTGCCTCGGCATCTGGGTCGCGGCGGCTCGGGCTGGCGGGCTCGGCATCGACCACCCTGGTCTCGTCCTCGGTCTGCCGATCCGGGCGCTCGGGCGCCTCGGGGGGATCTTCGGGGTCGACCGTCGAGCGGAAGAGGTCGGCGAGGGGACCCTCGCGCATGCTGGCCCGCTTACGGCGCGCCATGGGTCAGGACTTCCTGGGCGAGCGCCCGGTAGTAGTCGGCCGCATTGCTCTTGGGATCGTACTTGAGCACGCTGGCGCCGCGAACCGGTGCCTCGGCGAACTTGATCGCCTTGCGGATCCGGGTCTCGAAGACCAGATCGCCGAAGTTCTCCTCGAGGATCTCGATCGCCTCCTTCGCGTGCACCGTTCGCGCATCGAGCATGGTCGGCAGGATGCCCTCGATCTGGATTCGCGGGTTGAGGTTGTCGCGGATCATGTCGAGGGTGTTCTGCAGCAGCATCAGCCCCCGCATCGAGAGGTACTCGCACTGGACCGGCACGATCACCTTGTCGGAGGCGGTCAGGGCGTTGACCGTGAGCAGGCCGAGGCTGGGCGGCGTGTCGATGCAGATGAAGTCGTAGTCGTCGGCGACCCCGGCGATCGCCTTCTCCAGCGAGCGCTCGCGGCCGATCTGGGTCGACATCGCGATCTCCGCTCCGGCGAGGTCGATCGAGGCCACCGCGATGTCGATCTCGCGCTCGTGGATCACGTCGGTCAGCGGGATGTGATGGACGAGCACGTCGAACATCGAGACCCCGACCTTGTCGGGGTCGATCCCCTGGCTCATCGTCAGGTTGCCCTGCGGGTCGAGGTCGATGCAGAGCACCTTGTGCCCTGACTCGGCGAAGGCGACGGCGAGGTTCAAGGTGGTGGTCGTCTTTGCCACCCCGCCCTTCTGGTTGGCGAAGCTGATCACCTTGGCGCGGCGCTCGGGCATCTCCGGGACGGGCGCCGGCGAGGCCATCGGCGATCCTCGTCGCGACGGGGCGATCGCCTGCTTCGCGGTGATCCTCACCTCCTCGTCATCGAGCTCGGGGGGCGCCGGGTCGGCGGCTGGCGTCCGGTTCTCGGGCTCGGGCGGCACCTCGAGCTCGATCGAGGCGACAGGCTCGGCCGGGCCGCTGGCCGCTTGCTCGGCGACCGGCTCCTCGGTCGGGCCGGGGTCCTCGGCAACCGGCTCCTCGGTCGGGCCGGGGCCCTCGGTCCCGCCGTGGTCCTCGACGGAGACTCCTGCGAGCAGGCGCTCGCTGATCGAGCCGGGCTCCTCCTGCTCCTCGATCGGTTCCGAGAACCAGTCGTGGGCGGCGTGGCCGCGGTCAGATTCCTCCTCGGACACGGGCTCTTCGGGGGTGTCACGGTGATCGTGCTGGCGGGCTCCGCGATTGAAAATTCCCATCGTTCGCGCTTATTCGCACACGTCGACCCCTTTCCTTCCCCTGCATCCGAAACCGCTTTGGATGCCGGCGGGCCGCGGGCGTGCCCTGGCTACGATCACCCGCGTGAAGCGAAGCGGCAAGGGGGCGCGACTGCTCGACAAGAGGCTGGTGATCGTCACCGGCAAGGGAGGCGTCGGCAAGTCGACCGTCTCGCTGGCGATCGCGCTGGCGGCCGCGCGCCAGGGAAAGCGGACGATCCTCTGCGAGGTCTCCAACCAGGAGCAGCTCTCGCGCGCCTTCCATCGCGCCGAGGTCGGCTTCCACGAGGTCGAGCTGACGGAGAACCTGTGGGGGATCTCGCTCGACCCCGACGAGGCGATGCGCGAGTACGTGCTGCTGCAGCTCAAGGTCAAGGCGATGCGCGACCTGCTGTTTCGCTCCCGGATCTTCACCTACCTCGCCGCAGCCACCCCGGGGCTCAAGGAGCTGGTCACGATCGGCAAGATCTGGGAGCTTGCGCTCGACGACCGCAAGGTCAAGTCCGGCCGCCGCTACGACCTGGTGATAGTCGATGCGCCCGCCACCGGCCACGGGGTTGGCTTCCTGCAGACGCCCCGCACCTTCGCCAACCTCGCCCGGGTGGGGCCGATCCGAGACCACGCCGAGGCACTCGACGCGCTGATCCGCGATCCGAAGCGGACCGGGGTCGCCGTGGTCGCGCTGCCCGAGGAGATGCCCGTCAACGAGACTTCGATGCTCGAAGAGCGGCTCGAGAGCGAGATCCACATCGGGGTCGACCGGATCTTCTGCAACGGCCTCTACCCCGAACGCTTCAGTGACTCCGAGAGCGCCAGCGTCGCTGCGCTCGTCGACCTCGAGAACGGCGACGAGGACCGCTCCGTGCTGGTCCGGGCGGCCGCCAGGGCGGCCGTCAGCCAAGTTCGCCGGGCGCGGGACCAGCGTCAGCAGCTCGCTCGCCTCGAGGAGCTCTGCAAGGCGCCGGTGACAACGCTGCCGTTCCTGTTCTCGCCTGAGGTCGGGGCCGAGCAGATCAGGTCGCTGTCGGAGGAGCTGGCGCTCTGATGGCCTCGGTCGCCGAGCTACTCGAGGGCAAGCGGATCTGCATCTGCGCCGGCTCCGGCGGGGTCGGCAAGACAACGACCTCGGCGGCGATCGCCGCCGGAATGGCCACCCGCGGGAAGAAGGTCGCCGTGCTCACGATTGATCCGGCGAAGCGGCTCGCGGACTCGCTCGGGCTATCCGAGCTCGGAAACACCGAGCGCCAGGTCGACCCGAGCCTGTTCGAGGAGGCCTGGGGCGATCCGGGCGAGGGCGAGCTCTGGGCGATGATGCTGGATTCAAAGGCGACCTTCGACGAGGTCGTGCGAGAGCACGCCCCCGACGACGCCACCCGCGATCGGATCCTCTCCAACCGCATCTATCAGCAGCTCTCGGCCGCGCTCGCCGGCTCGCAGGAGTACATGGCGATGGAGAAGCTCTACGAGATCCACGCCGAGGGGCGTTACGACCTGCTGGTCCTCGACACGCCGCCGACCCGCAACGCTCTCGACTTCCTCGACGCGCCGAAGCGCCTCACCCAGTTCATCGAGGGCCGGGCGCTGCAGGTGTTCATGAAGCCGACCGGCTTCGGAATGCGGGTATTCGGCCGCGGCACCTCGCTGATGTTCTCGGTGCTGCGGAAGATCACCGGGGTCGACCTGCTCGAGGACCTGGCGGAGTTCTTCCAGGCCTTCAGCGGCATGGTCGGCGGCTTTCGCGAGCGCGCCCGCCGCGTCAACGAGTTGCTCTCGGATTCGCAGACTTCGTTCTTGGTGGTCTGCGGCCCGCAGGACGAGCCGATCTCCGAGGCCGTCTACTTCCACGGCAAGCTGGCCGAGGCGGAGATGCCGTTTGGCGGTGTGATCGTCAACAAGGTCCACTACGAAGCCAAACTCGCCAGCGATACGGACGTCGACGCCGGCGAGCTGCGCGAGGAGCTGGCGGAGGCCCTCGACGACGGTGAGCTGGCGACCCGCGTCGCTGACAACTTCGACGACTTCCGGCGGCTCTCGGCGCGCGATCGCGACAACGTCGAGCGGCTCGCCACCGAACTCAGCACGGAGGCCGTGATCCAGGTCCCCTACCTCGACCGCGACGTCCACGATCTCGCCGGGCTGATCGAGATCAACCGCTATCTGTTCGCCTCCGGCAGCGAAGAGCGGACCGCGCTCGCCGCCTCCTCCTAGCGGCCAGGCAGAAGCCACCGAGCTCCGCTCGGTGGCTTCGCCTGCTCTTCCTTGGGTGATCGGAGGAAGCTTTAGTTGTCGACGCGGGCGCGGCGAGTGCGGTCGTAGGCGATCTCTCGGACCTTCCACTCGGTCGTCTCCGGCGGCGGGAAGAGGCCGGCGACGCGATCGTGGTGGGCCCGGCGCTCCGCCTTGGTCTGCTCGATCAGCCGCAGCACGGGGCTTGGCTGGTCGTCGGCGGAGCTGTCGCGAGGCTCGCGGTCGAGACCGCTGGAGTCGCCGACCGCGGCCAGCCCCGGGGCGCCGCCACGTTCGAGCTCCGCTCGCTCGGCGGGCTCGCGTTCGGGCTCGGGCGTGGGCTCGCCGCCGAAGATCTCTCGTGCTCTTGCGCTCACCATCTGCTCCTCACGATCGGGGGCGGGCTCTGGCGAGATTCGATCGTCGAGCGACGATCCCTCCTCGGTCACCCATTCGAACTCGGGATCGATGCCGTGCTCGCGATCGAGCTCGGCGGTGACGCCGGCGATCTCCTCGCTCAGCGGGGTCTCGTCCTCGCGGTCGTGTGACTCGCTGAACTGATCGGCCTCGATCGGCTCGAGGTCCCATTCGGTGGTCCCCCCACGCTGGGCGGCCACACCGTCGCCGGCGGCGAGTCCGTCGGCAAGCAGGATCTCGTCCGCGGTCACCCGCAGGTCGGAGCCGAGGTGCCCGACGGCGGCGTCCTTGAAGATTGCCCGGGCGAGCTCCTCGAGCTCGGCGGCGGTCTCGGCTGGGCTGACGCGGGCGCCCGAGGCGGGCTCCCCGCTCCAGAGCTCACGCTCGAGGCCGGCCGCTCGGTCGACGACCGCCTTGACCTCGCTGCGCCGCTCGGGCTCGGCGCAGAGCGCGGCGATCCGCATCGGCATCCCCAACGAGGCGGGCCCGGCGCCCTCGAGCACGAAGCGCAGTGCCAGCAGGTGGTCGTTGAGCGCCTCGATCACGACGTTTCGTTCGAGCCCCGCCTCGAAGCGGTCGATCGCGCGGCCGAGGGTCGCGGGAAAGCCCGGCCGTCCCCCGGCGCGGCGGCTGAACGGAGTGCCCGCCTGGTTGAGGGCGCGGGAGAAGGCGGCGAGGTCGGCGAGCTCGGTCTCGGTGAGCCTGTACCCACCAGGGCGCTGACGGCCGGCTCCGGTGGCGATCCGCCGCCAGCGGTCGCCCGCTTGGCGGGTCCACGCGTAGGGGCCGATGCCGACTCCCCCGGACTTGAACAGCCTCAAGGTCGTGATCAGGCGCCGCAGCGCACCGACGGCGTCGACGCCCGGGTCATGGGCGGCGGTCTCGCCGGCGAGGTCCGGCGCGTCGACGCGCACGACTCCCAGGAAGGCAGGCTCCCACGGCGAGACGCCGAGCCCGTCGCTCGCGCGGGCCTCGGTCGGGACCTCGACCGTGTCCGACCGCACGATCGTGGCCCCGGCCAGGTCGAGTCGCGCGACCGGCATCTGCAGGCCGCGCAGGGGGACGACCACGTCGATCTGGCCATCGTCGGTCTCGCCGCCCGCCTCGAGCTCGGCGATCGCCAGCTCGAGGCGCTCGTCGTCGAGGCTGAAATCGGTGCTGTCCATCCACACGCGGCAGAGGAAGACGATCGCAGCGAGCTCGGCGCCGCCACGCGGATCGGCCGGCGCGCTCACACCCATCGAGTCGAGATAGGGGCCGCCGAGGCCGGACGCCTGGAGCGCCGCGCAGGCGGCGCCGAAGGAATCGAGGCGACGCAGGTCGTCGGCATGGTCGCGGACGAAGCGCTCGGTGAGGGGCTCGTAGCGACAGAGAGGCGAGCCGTCGCCGGGCTCGCGCACCTCGTACGGGAGCTCCTCGCCCGCGGCGACCAGCCCGTGCAGGCACTTCGCGGCGTCACGCGCCATCGCCCCGAAACCCTCCCTGACCACGAGATCACGCATGGCTGGGGGGTTCGCCCCTGCCCGGGGGCGATCCTGCCCTGCAAGGGGGCTTGCAGCCTGCTCAGGCCGCTACGGCAGAGCGGGCGCGGCGGGCGCGCTGCTCGGCGGCGAGCCAGCGGCGACCGTAGTTGCGCATGTCCTCGATCAGCGGCACCAGCGCCGTGCCCTTCTCGGTCAGCGCGTACTCGACCCGCGGCGGGACCTCGGGATAGGTGTGGCGGACGACGATCCCGTGCTCCTCGAGAGCCCGCAGGCGCAGCGACAGCGTCCTCGGGCTGATCCCCGCGAGCGAGCGCTCGAGCTCACAGAATCGGCGGCTCTCTTCGGCGAGGTCGCGGATCACGAGGAGGGTCCACTTGCCGGAGATGATCTCGGCGGTTCGGCAGACTGGACAGCTGGAATCCGTCATCGCTCTCATTCACAGATCGGGGAAGCGCGAGTCGTCGACTCTCCTCGATCCGCTGGGCGAGTATAGCCAGTGCTTTACGAACTGAAGTGGGTCTGGGAGCCGCCCGCGAGGCTGGGAGCAGCGGTTTCCGCCGGCTCGTCGTCTCTGAGCATCTGCTCGATCCCGCTGGCGCGTCGTCCTCGCGCCTGCAGCATCAGCTTGAAGTCGTGCGGGCTGCTCGCCGCGTCGTAGGCGACCTCCTCGGTGATCTTGTCGGCCATCACCGCCTTCAGCAGGGCCTGGTCGAAGGTCTGCATCCCGTAGTACTCGCCCTCGGCGATCACCTCGCTGAGCTTCGCGGTCTCGAGCGGATTGAGGATCAGGTCCTGGACGCGGCCGGTCGAGATCAGAACCTCGCAGATCGCCACCCGTCCGAGGCCGTCGGGAGTGGGGACGAGGCGCTGGCCGACGACGCCGCGCAGGGTCGCGGCGAGCATCACCCGTGCCTGCTGCTGCAGGTGCGGCGGGAAGAAGTCGATGATCCGGTTGACCGTCTCGGTGGCGTCCAGCGTGTGCAGGGTCGAGAGCACCAGGTGGCCGGTCTCCGCGGCCCCCAGCGCTGTGCGCACGGTCTCCTCGTCGCGCATCTCGCCGATCATGATCACGTCGGGGTCCTGACGCAGGACCCGGCGCATCGCGCGGCCGAAGCTGACCGTGTCGTGGCCGACCTCGCGCTGGTTGATGATCGACTTGCGGTCGCGGTGCAGGTACTCGATCGGATCCTCGAGGGTGATGATGTGGCGCGCGCGGTGGCTGTTCATGTGGTCGACCATCGCCGCCAGCGTGGTCGACTTGCCGGAGCCGGTGGTTCCGGTCAACAGGACAATGCCGCGCTGCTCCTCGGCGAGCGCGCTGATCGCCGGCGGCAACTCCAGATCCTCGATCGAGCGCACCTGGTAGGGGATCGCTCGACAGGCGATCGAAACGCTGCCACGCTGGCGAAAGGCGTTGACGCGGTAGCGCGAGAGCCCCGGGATCGAGTAGGCGAAGTCGACCTCGCCGTCGCGCTCGAACTCCAGCAGCAGGCCGTCGTCCGGAAGGATTGCGCGCAGAGCCTGCTCGGTGTCCTCGGGCTGCAGCGGCTCGAAGCCCGCGATCGGGCGTAGCTGCCCGTGGATGCGGACCACCGGCGGCGAGGGGACCTTGACGTGAAGATCGGAGCCCTCGTTCTCGGTGAGGTAGCGCAGGGCGGTGTCGATGTCGAACATCAGGTTCTCTATCGGCGCCGCCGCGCCGGGCTTGAACCCTGTGGATCAGTTGCCGGGCGGCACCGGGTGCCGCCCGGCGACGCTCCTGAGTGGCTGGGGGCGCTGCTGCCAAGGAAGCAGGGAGCGACGTGTGCGGCGCACACGAGCGACCGATGACGCGGGCAGCGGCGCCCGCCGGCCGCTCAGGCGACTTCGCGCAGCTTCTGGGCCTCGGCGAGGCTCTGCAGCTTCTTCAGCGACTGATTTTCGATCTGGCGGATGCGCTCGCGGGTGACGTTGAAGGTGCGCCCGACCTCGTCGAGGGTGCGGGGATGCTCGCCGCCGAGCCCGTAGCGGAGCTCGAGCACGCGCCGCTCGCGGTAGGAGAGGTTCTCGAGCGCCTCGCGCAGTGCCTCCTTGGTCAGCAGGTCGGCGGCGCGCTCGAACGGCGACTCCGCCTTCTCGTCGGCGATGAACTGGCCGAACTCTGATTCCTCCTCGTCGCCGACCGGCTTCTCGAGCGAGACCGGCGCCTGCGCCGAGCGCTTGATCTGGTCGACCTCCTCGGGGTCGATCCCGGTGACCTCGGCGATCTCGTCAGGGGTCGGCTCGCGGCCGAGCTCGGTGACCAGCTTGCGCTCGGCACGCCCGATCTTGTTGAGCTTCTCGACCACGTGCACGGGGATCCGGATCGTCCGCGCCTTGTCGGCGAGCGCCCGGGCGATCGCCTGGCGGATCCACCAGGTCGCGTAGGTCGAGAACTTGAACCCCTTGCGGTAGTCGAACTTCTCGGCCGCGCGGACCAGCCCGAGGGTGCCTTCCTGGATTAGGTCGAGGAACGGCAGCCCCTGGTTGCGGTAGTTCTTCGCGATCGAGACGACCAGCCTGAGGTTGGACTCGACCATCTTCTGTTTCGCGTCGAGGTCCCCGCGCTCGATTCGCTTCGCCAGGTCGACCTCTTCCTGTGCGGTCAGCAGACGCACCTTGCCGATGTCCTTGAGGAACAGCTGCAGCGAGTCGGTCGTCATGTCGGGCTTCAGGTCGAGCGCCGTCTTCGCCCGCCGCTTGCCGCGCTTGGGCTCGGCGCGCTCGGCGTCGGGCGACGCAGCCTGCGCCGGGTCGACGTCATCGACCATCTCGACGCCCTGACCCTCGAGGTAGCCGTAGAGCTCCTCGATGTCGCCCTCCTCGACCTCGACCTCGGAGAGCGCTTGCGCGACCTCGCCGTAGGCGATCACGCCCTCGGTCTGTCCCTTGGTGACGAGGTTCTTGACCTCCTCGAGCTCCTGAAGCTCCGCGATCAGCATCGGTTGGCTACGTCTTCCTTCCTGGTCTGGTGGTCCGGCTCAAGTTTTCGCGTACGAAGTTAGCGGGGTCTCGATTCGTATCGGGGGCACCGTGCCCTACCCCGAGCGCGTTCCGATGTTCGTCGACGTGAAGGGCGCACCCGATCGCCCCCGCACGAGTGTTGTGATGGTAGTCGCTATACATTTTGTAGTCAATCCGCGAAAGGCCTGGGAACCTGTGAACACCGCTGGAGATGGCGGGTTGCGGCGATCGCAACGCGTGCGTCCGGGATTCGCGCTGGAATACCGATGATGGACGGGGATCGCCACGACGAGGACGCCTCGGCCCATCCGGCCGGGGTCTTCGGAAACCTGCCGACGGCGCGGCCCGGCATCCGCAGCCCGCGACGCAAGCCGGTCGACCTCGGTGGCGAGGACCCCGGGGAGGCCGGGCCCGCCGCTGACCGGTTCGACCCGATCGCCGACGCCGCCGCGGTTGCCGCTGCGACCGCCCCGCGCCCCGCTAGCGAAGCCGCGAATGATGATCAGCTCGACGCCGCAGACGAAACCGGCGAGCAGCGCCAGCGCGCCGGGCTCGAGGACATCGCCTGGGCCGGGGTGGCGGCCGCTGCCGATGCCGCAACGATCGGGGTGCGGCTGGCGAGCCGGGCGCTCGAGCGATTGCGCGACGGCGTCGACCCTCGGTGACGCGCAGCTACCTTCGCGCGTTCTGGGAGCGGGCCTACCGCGAGAACATCACCGGGATGGCGGCGATGGTCGCCTTCAACCTGGCGCTCGCGGTCTTCCCGTTCGTGCTGCTGCTGCTGTTCGTCTTCGGGCAGGTACTCGACAACAGCAGCATCCAGACCACGGTCCTCAACGACCTCCAGGGGCTGTTCCCGGCCGCCGAGCAGGACGAGCTCAACCGGGCCCTCAACCGGATCCGCGCCAACTCGACCACGATCGGGATCGTCGCGGCGATCGGCGCGATCTGGATCGGGGCGTCGTTCTGGGGGGCGATGGACACCGCCTTCTGCCGCATCTACCACGTCGAGTGCCGGGGATGGGTCGAGCAGAAGCGCTTCGCCATGGTGATGCTGCTGGTCGTCGTCGCCTTCCTCGCCGCCAGCGTGATCGTCCCGGTCGCCGAGGGCGTGGTCGCCTCCGGGGCCGCGGAACTGCCCTTCGGACTCGACCAGGTCGGGGTGCTGCGCGCGGTCTTCGTGCTGGCGGTGGCGCTGACCGCGACCTTCGCCGTCTGCTGCCTGATCTACTACTTCGTCCCCAAGGGACACGTGCCCTGGCGCGGGGTCTGGCCCGGCGCGCTGTTCGTCACCTTGACCACTGCGGTCGCCAACGCCGCCTTTCCCTTCTACCTCGGCCAGTCGAGCATCGACCAGGTCGGCGGCGCGCTCGGCTTCATCCTCGTGGCCCTGGCCTGGTTCTACGTCGTCGCCCTGGCGCTGATGGCGGGGGCGGTGATCAACGCGCTGCGCTACGAGCTGCACGAGACCGGCAGCGTCGAGGAACAACGAGCGCGAGCATTCGCCGAGGAGATGGAGGCCTGAGCGCCACCCTAGGCGCGCTGCTCGGCCTCCTCCAGCGCCGCCTTCATCGCCGAGGCAACCGGCGTCGGCGTGACCTCGAAGAGCTCCATCCCGGAGTCGTCGGTGACCACGGTCTCGGTCGCCAGCCCCTCGATCAGTGGCCGCGCCACGCCGACGTCGACCGGGGTCACCAGGCCGATCCAAAGCGAGGACAGCTGCGGGGTCAGCAGCGGCACCGGGATCCGCGCCGGCGCCCGGCGCCCGAGCGCCGCGGCCATCGTGTCCATCATCCCGCCGTAGGTGGTGACCTCGGGCCCGCCGATCTCGATCTCGCGGCCGGCGGACGCCTCGATCGCGGGAGCCGCCTGCAGGTAGCCGACGACGTCGGCGACCGCGATCGGCTGGGTCCGGGTAGAGACCCAGCTGGGGGTGACCATCAGCGGCAGGCGCTTGACCAGGTAGTAGACGACGCGAAAGGACTCGCTGCCCGCCCCGAGCACGGCGGCGGCACGGAAGTAGGTGAGGGCGATCCCGGACTCGGCGAGCGCCTCGGCGGTCTCGTGGCGGCTGCGCAGGTGCTCGGAGCCGGGGTCGCCGAGCCCGCCGAGGTAGATCATGCGGCCGACCTGCGCCTGCTTGGCCGCGGTCCCGAAGTTCGCGGCCGCCCGCTTGTCGCGCTCGGCGAAGTCGCCGTCGGAGCCGCGCCCCATCGAGTGGACCAGGTAGTAGGCGACCTCGATCCCGGCAAGCGCCGGATCCAGGGTCTCCGGTTCGAGTACGTCGCCCTTGACCAGCTCGCAGCCGAGCCGCTCGAGGTCGCGGGCGCGATCGGGGTCGCGCACGAGGCAGCGGACCTGGCGGCCCTCGTCTCGCAGCGCCCGGGCCAGGCGCCCGCCGATGTAGCCCGTCGCTCCGGCGACCAGGACGTTGGCGGCGCCCTCAGCCGTAGCGGCCCCCGGTGACCTCGCGCAGCTTCGCCTGGTCGTGGCGGGCGTGGACCGTGCGCACGGTCCCCGAGCGCGACCGCATCACCAGCGATTCGGTGGTCGCCTTGCCGCCGCGGGTGTAGCGGACGCCCTGGAGCAGCTCGCCGTCGGTGACCCCGGTGGCGGCGAAGAAGACGTCGTCGCCGGCCACAAGTCGGTCGACGTCGAGGGTCTCGTCGAGGTCGTAGCCCGCGGCGAGCGCGGCCTCGCGCTCGGCGTCGTCGCGTGGCCACAACTTTGCCAGCAGCTGGCCACCCAGGCACTTGATCGCGGCCGCCGAGATCACGCCCTCCGGGGTGCCGCCGATGCCCCAGAGCAGATCGACGCCGGCCTCGGCGGAGACCGCGAACAGGGCGGCGGAAACGTCGCCGTCGGAGATCAGGCGCACCCGGGCGCCGGTCTCGCGGATCTCGGCCACAGCCTGCTCGTGGCGCGGGCGGTCGAGCATGATGATGCTGACGTCGCCGACGCCCTTGCCCTTGCGCTCGGCGACCCTGGCGACGACCTCGGCGAGCGGGTCGTTGAGGCTGAGGCAGTCGGCAATCTCGGGGCCGCCGGCGATCTTCTCCATGTACACGCAGGGCCCCGGGTCGAACATCGTCCCGCGCTCGGCCAGGGCGATCACCGAGAGCGCCGAGGGCATCCCGCGGGCGGCCAGCGTCGTCCCCTCGAGCGGGTCGACCGCGATGTCGACCTCGGGCGGGCTGCCGTCGCCGATCCGCTCGCCGTTGTAGAGCATCGGCGCCTCGTCCTTCTCGCCCTCCCCGATCACCACGGTGCCGTCCATCGGCACCGTGTCGAGCAGCAGGCGCATGGCGTCGACGGCGGCCCCGTCGGCCGACTCCTTCTCGCCGCGACCGACCCAGCGGGCGGCCGCCAGGGCCGCCGCCTCGGTCACCCGCACGAGCTCGAGCGCGAGGTTGCGGTCGGGCTTGGAGCCCGAGCGCTGGTCGTGCGAGATCACGCTCATCCCCCCAGGCTATCCGCCCCGCGATAGCGACGAAGTCGCGGTTTACCCGGGCACGACCTGCCTTCGCTGAACGAGTCAGACCCGCCAGGAGCTTGCTCCCGGCGGATTTGCTCTAGACGGTTCCGGGGGCCTTGCGGGCCTTGCCGCCGCCGCTCTCGACCGACCGCGTGAACCCGGTCGCTGCGATCGCTGCCGACGCCGCCAGGGCGACCCAGTAGCCGACGTCGATGGTGATGCCGATCTCGGCCGGGCCGGTGCCGGGCCGATCGAGCAGGCCGTTGTAGGCGATCAGCACCAGGGCGGCGAAGCCCGCGACCATGGTCAGCTCGCCGGGCGCCCAGGAGAGCTTGTGGCCGCGGATCAGGATCCAGGCGAGGATCGGTGGCGCCAGCGCTGCCAGCAGCAGCAGCCAGCGCAGGATCGGGAAGACCTCCCAGCCCGTGCACTGGAACTCGCCCTCGCCGCAGATGAACGACTCCGGGTTGTAACCGGAGCTGTCCTCGACCCGCTGCGGATTCGACTCAACCGAGTACCAGGGCAAGAACAGGAGGCTGAGGATCAGCGCCGCCGATGCGAGGCCCCCGACGATCGTCCTCGTCGGGTTGAGCCGGGAGAAGTCCATGCCAGCCGCGAGCCTATCCCAACCCCAGGGGTGAGGGGCTGGACGCGAGCGGGTGGACTAGACGGCGCGAGCGAGGCTGAGCGCGTAGAGCTCCTCCGGGTCGGTCCACCACTCGATCAGCTCGAGCCCGGCATCGGCGTAGCTGGCCTCGAGGCGCTCGCGCGTGAACTTGGTCGAGATCTCGGTTCGCATCTCCTCGGTGCGGGCGAAGTGCACCTGCATGTCGAGGCCGCGGATGTCGATGAACTGCTCGCCCAGCGAACGCAGGCGGATGTCGACCCACTCGTTGTCGGGATCCCAGAAGGCGATGTGCTCGAAGCGATCGGGCTCGAAGTTGGCGTCGAGCTCGCGGTTGAGGACGTGGAGGACGTTCTTGTTGAACTCCGCGGTGACCCCGGCGGAGTCGTCGTATGCCGCCTCCAGCCGGGCGGGGTCCTTGACCAGGTCGATTCCCAGCAGGAAGCGGTCGCGGGGATACATCAGGCTCGCGATCCGCGCCAGGAACGAGCGCCGGGGCCCGGGGCGGAAGTTGCCGATCGTCCCACCGAGAAAGGCGAACAGCCCGCCCTCCTCGCGCGGAACCCGCTCGAGATGGGTCTCGTAGTCGCAGACGATGCCGTGCACGCGCAGGCCCTCGTAGCGGTCGACCAGCTCGTCGGCCACCCGGCGGGTGATCTCCTCGGAGATGTCGACCGGGACGTAGGTCTCGAGCGTGCCCGCCGCGCTGATCGCGTCGAGCAGGACCCGCGTCTTGGCCGCCGCACCGGAGCCGAGCTCGATCAGGGTGGTCGGCCGTGCCGTGGCCGCGATCTCGCCGCTCACCGACTCGAGGATCGAACGCTCGGCCCGGGTCGGGTAGTACTCGGGCAGCTCGGTGATCCGCTCGAACAGCTGCGAGCCGCGCTCGTCGTAGAAGTACTTCGGCGGCAGCTCCTTGAACGGCGAGGAGAGGCCCTCGCGCACGTCCTCGGCCAGCCCGGCGAGCGCTCCGCCCTCCGGCAGATGGACCTCGATCTCGATCTGCGAGGCGGTCGCCGACATCTCAGGCATCCCATACGCAACGAAAGCCGGAGAAGATCTGTGAGCGCTCCGGCAGATCCCAGTTTCGAAAGCTCGTCCGGATCACAGCGCGCCGGGTCGCCCAGGAGCCGCCGCGCAGCACCTTCAGCGACTCGCCGAAGAAGACCTCCGAGTACTCGGGATAGGGAAAGGCGCTGAAGCCCGGGTAGCCCTCGAGCTCCGACGAGGTCCACTCCCAGACGTCGCCGAGCATCTGCACGGCGCCCGACTCCGCCGCACCGTCGCCGTAGGCGCCCGCGACCGCGCAGCCGAAGCCGAGGTGATCGAGGTTGGCGCGCTCGTGCGAGGCCCCGGTGGCGGAGGCCTCCCATTCGAACTCGGTCGGCAGTCGCCCGCCCGCCCAACTCGCGAAGGCATCGGCGCCGTTCCAGTCGACGTGGATCACGGGCCGCTCGGGGTCGAGCTCGCGGCGGCGACCGAAGCTGGTGGTCACCCAGCCGCCCTCGCCGTCACCCTCCCAGTACCGCGGTGGGTCGGCCCCGGTGTCGGCGACGAACTCGGCGTAGGCCGAGTTGGTGACCGGGGTGCGACCGATCTCGAAGCCGCCGAGCTCGACCGCGTGACGGGGGCGCTCGTTGTCGTAGGCGAAGCCGGCGACGTCGGCACCGATCTCGTAGGTTCCGGCGGCGACCGCGACCCGCTCGGGTCCCTCGCTCCGCGGTTCGGCGGCAACCGATTCGTCGACCGTGACCGGCTCGTAGCCGTCGACCATCTGCAGCAGCTGCAGCATCGTCTCGTTGTGCTGGTGCTCGTGGGCGAGGATCAGGTCGTAGACATAGCCGTCGCGCAGGTTCGGGTCGTCGGTCGCCTCGAGCTCGACCTCGCCGAGCACCTCGAGCGTGCGCTCGCGAACCCCGGCCATGTAGGCGCGGAGCTCGTCGCCGCGCAGGATCGGCAGCTCGTTGCGGACCATGCGCGGGTTCTCGATCGCGTCGTAGAGGCGGCCGAGGTCGCCTTCCATCGGCTCGCGCCCGCCGACCGTCTGCACCAACCAGAGCTCCTCGAAGTTGGCGATGTGGCCGAGGTCCCAGGCGAGCGGGCTGAGGATCGGCGAGTAGACGGTGTTGAGCTGCTCCTCCGAGAGCGGCTCGACCAAGATCAGGGTTCGCTCTCGCGCCTCCGCCAAACGGTCGGCGATGTCCTGCGCGAGATTGGACGCGGTGGTCGCTTCGATCGGGAAAGGCTACCCGGGCGGAGATGTCGGCCATGTGAACGACCGGATAGGGTGCCGCCCGCATGCGGGTCGAGGGCATCAACGCGCTTGTCGTCGGCGGGGCCTCCGGCCTCGGCGAGGCGACCGCGCGCGAGCTGCACGGTGCCGGCGCCGCCGTAGTGATCGCCGACCTCAACGCCGAGAAGGGCGAGGCGCTGGCCGGCGAGCTCGGCGAGCGAGCCCGCTTCGTCGAGGCCAACGTGCTCGAGGCCGGCGAGGTCGAGGCCGCCGTCGCCGCCGCCCGCGAGCACGGCGAGCTGCGGGTCTCGGTCTGCTGCGCCGGGATCGGCTGGGCGCAGCGGACCGTCTCCAAGCAGGGCCCGCACGACCTCGAGATCTTCTCCAACGTGATCAAGGTCAACCTGATCGGCACCTTCAACGTGCTGCGGCTGGCCGCTGCGGCGATGGTCGACAACGATCCCGACGAGGCCGGCGAGCGCGGCCTCTGCGTCAACACCGCCTCGATCGCCGCCTACGACGGGCAAATCGGCCAGGTCGCCTACGCCGCCTCCAAGGGCGGGATCGTCGGGATGACGCTGCCGGCCGCGCGCGATCTCGCCGGACGCGGCGTCCGCGTCGTCACCGTCGCCCCCGGCCTCTTCGACACCCCGCTGCTGGCGGCGCTTCCCGAGGAGGCCCGAGAGGCGCTCGGCGCCGGCGTCCCCTTCCCCCCGCGCCTGGGCCTGCCCAGTGAGTACGCGCAGCTGGTCTCGGCGATCGTCGCCAACCCGATGCTCAACGGCGAGACGATCCGGCTCGACGGTGCCCTGCGGATGCCGCCCCGCTAGTCCCCGCGCTCAGGTCCGCTCCGACTCCGGATCGAGGTAGACGTCCTTGAGCCAGGGCGGCACCACCTCGAAGAGCGCGTCGTCGCTGCCGGCGGCGCCGATCTCCTCGACCGGGATCAGCGCCAGCCGCGCGCCCGGCGTGTAGCGGGGCTCGTCGCGCTCGCCGCCCACGTGGCCGGCGTGGCTGCCGGAGGAGACGTGATAGCCGGACGAGTACGGGCCCCACCCCGGCTTGGTCCAGAGGCCGGCGTCGGTGGGCCAGTTCTCGACCCCGCCGTCGTAGTTGTAGGAGTGGTGCGAGCTCGCCCGGGCGGCGACCTGGTCGCCGATGCGGACCTGAAACGACTCCCAGTCGTCGCGGTGGTACCCGCGCTCGCCAAAGGGCTCGGTCTGGCTGTCGGGGTAGTAGAGCCAGTACTGGATGTAGAGGTGGCCGGCGCGGGCTCCCGAGCAGTCGGGTGCGGGGCCCTGGGCGACAATGACGGGCTCGGGCCGGCAATCGACCAGGTGGGTGAAGGCGGTCGCCGCCAGGCCGCCCTCGGTCTTGGAAACGGCGCCGGCTGCGGCCGCCGCCAGCGAACAGGGGTCGCGGCGGCACTCGCGGTAGTCGACCGGCAGCTCCAGCATGCCCAGCTCGTAGAGCAGGTCGGGCGCCTTCTCGCGCACCGTCGCGGCGAGCTCGCCGCCGTAGGCGACGGCCAGCTGGTCGAGCTCACCGGCGCAGTCGGTGAGCCGGGCGGCGCAGACGAGCTTCGCCCCCAGCGCCCGGGCCAGATCGGCGCCGGGCAGGCCGACGCCGACCGCAGCAGCGAAGCCGGTGACGGCCAGGGCGATGAGGAGGACGAGGCCGATCCATTCGACCGTGCTCTGGCCGCGCTGCGATCGGTCCGCACTGCCTGGATCCACACCTCGACGCTAAG
>Ga0208612_1000353_pt1 | contig 20992 bp, 20 predicted proteins | sample AntDryMetagUQ889_FD_188089 | JGI IMG/M metagenome (GOLD analysis project Ga0208612, IMG submission 188089) | Polar desert microbial communities from Antarctic Dry Valleys - UQ889 (SPAdes) | ecosystem: Environmental > Terrestrial > Soil > Desert | place: Antarctic Dry Valleys | collected 2008-12-31 | reverse complement strand
CCGGCTCGCCCCCAAGGCCGCGGCAGTCGTCGCGATCGGGAGCTGCGCCACCTACGGCGGGATCCCGGCGATGAAGAACAACCCCACAGGCGCCATGGGCGTGGCCGACCATCTCGGCTGGGACTGGAAGTCCGCCGCCGGGCTTCCCATCGTAAACATCCCCGGCTGCCCCGCACAGCCGGACAACATGACCGAGACCCTCCTCTATCTGGCGCTCCACCTCGCAGGCAGAGCGCCGGTGCCGGACCTCGACGAGCAGCTGCGCCCGCGGTGGCTGTTCGGCCGCACGGTCCGTGAGGGATGCAACAGAGCCGGCTTCGCCGAGCAGGGCCAGTTCGCCACCGAGTACGGCGACGACCCGCGCTGCCTGGTGAAGCTGGGCTGCAAGGGCCCGGTGGTGAAGTGCAACGTGCCGGTGCGCGGTTGGGTCGACGGCTACGGAGGCTGCCCGAACGTGGGCGGCATCTGCATGGCCTGCACGATGCCCGGCTTCCCCGACAAGTACATGCCGTTCATGGACGCCGACCCGTCGGGAGCCGCCTGGTCGAACCTAGAGAAGTTCGCCCTCGGGCCCATAGTTCGGTACTTCAGACACCGCAACATCGACAAGAAGTACGACGTCGAGCCCGAATGGCGCAAGCCAGGGAATCGATTGACCACGGGTTACCAGCCCAAGAATTACGCCAATCATTAGGCGCTAGAGAGCTAGAGGAGAGACACTCAAATGGCAGCAACGGAGACACCCGCCACAGACCAAAAGGTCATGGTCAAGGAGATGTCCTGGGACCCGATCACCCGGATCGTCGGCTCCCTGGGCATTCACACCGAGATCGACTTCACCAACAAGAAGGTGAACAAGTGCTACTCGACGTCGATGATCTTCCGGGGATTCGACATCTTCATGAAGGGGATCGACCCTCGTGACACGCACTTCATCACGAGTCGCATCTGCGGCATCTGTGGTGACAACCACGCGACGGTCTCGTGCCTCAACCAGAACATGGCGTACGGCACGAAGATGCCGCCGCTGGGCGAGCTCGCATTCAACCTCGCGGAGTCGGCGGACTTCATGTTCGACCATGCGATCTTCAACGACTGCATGTGCAACGTCGACTTCTGCGAGCAGATGGTCAAGGAGACGAACCCCTCGCTTCTCCAGACGGCCGAGCAGGAGCTCGCGCCCGGTGCCGACGTCCACGGCTACCGCACGATCGCGGACATCATGCGCTCGCTCAACCCGTTCACGGGCGACTTCTACCTGGAGACCCTCCAGGTGGCTCGCTACACCCGCGAGATGTACTGCCTCTTCGGTGGCAGGCACACGCACCCGTCGACGATCATGCCCGGCGGCTGTTCTGCGCACATCACGCACCAAACGCTGACCGATTACTACGTGCGGCTCATGCGCTACTTCGACTACGTCAAGCGCAGCGTGCCGTTGCACGACGACCTCTACGACTTCTTCCTGAGGGAGTTGCCGGGGTACGACATGGTCGGCTATCGCGAGACCGACCTCGTGTGCTGGGGCGCGTTCGACGATCCCGACTACGCCGACTCGTCGTACGAGCGGATGAACGAGTGGGGCAACAAGCGCTACGTCACGCCTGGCGTCGCGGTCAACGGCGAGCTCCTGACCACGGACCTGGTCGATATCAACCTCAAGATCCGGATTCTGCTCGGGTCGTCGTACTTCGACGACTGGGCGGATTCGGAGGGGACGTTCGTCGACAAGGACCCGCTGGGCAACCCGGTCGATCCGCGCCATCCGTGGAACAAGGTGACGATCCCGAAGCCGCAGGCACGCGACTTCAACGACAAGTACTCGTGGGTCGTCTCGCCGCGGATCTACGACGATCGCACCGACCGCCATGTCGCTTGCGACACCGGTGGCGGGCCGTTCGCCCGCCAGTGGTGCACGGCGAAGGCCGGCCTCGTCGACTTCGGCTACGTGAAGGCGACCGGGCACTCGATCCAGATGGTTCTGCCGAAGACGGCAAGCTCAGGCGAGATGCAGCTCGAGTGGATGGTCCCGGAGAAGTCCAACGCGATCGAGCGCGATCGCGCTCGGACCTATCACCAGGCCTACTCGGCGCTAATCGCGCTTCACTGCCTCGAGCGTGCGTTTGTCGAGGTCAGGGCGGGTCGGACCAAGAGCTGGTCCGACTTCAAGGTCCCCCAGGACGCGGTGTCCGTCGGGTTCCACGAGGCCGCCCGCGGTGTCATCTCGCACCACATGGTGATCGAGGGGGGCAAGGTTGCGAACTACCAGCCCTACCCGCCCACGCCGTGGAATGCGAGCGTTCGCGATACCTACGGAACTCCCGGCCCCTACGAGGACGCGGTGCAAAACACCCCGATCTTCGAGGAGAACGGCCCGGAGAACTTCAAGGGCGTCGACATCATGCGAGCGGTGCGGAGCTTCGATCCGTGCCTGCCGTGCGGAGTGCACATGTACACCGGCGGCGGCAAGGTGAGAAAGGTCCAGCACACGCCGACCGGGCTGAGTTGCTGAACGCAGAGCAGCTCATCGAGCGGGTCCAGGTCCTCCAGGCAGAACTGGAGGACCTGGCAGATCCGCGTGGCCGCGTAGCGGCCGAAGAGCTCGTCGGCGCCGTCGTCGAGCTCTACGGTGAGGGCATGCGCCGCATTGTCGCGTCGCTCGATGATGCGGGCGACGGCGCAGCCGAGGTCCGCGAGGCGCTGGCAGCCGACGGTGTCGTCGCCAGCCTGCTCTTGGTCCACGACCTCTACCCCGTGCCGCTCTCCGACCGCGTGACCGAGGGCCTCGACAAGATCCGGCCCTACCTCGACTCGCACGGAGGCGGGGTCGAGCTCCTGGAGGTGACCGACGGCGTTGCGCGCATCCGCCTGGAGGGAAGCTGCAAGACCTGCCCCGCGTCCTCGGCGACGCTCGAGCTCGCCGTCAAGCAGGCGCTCGACGAGGCGGCGCCCGATCTGGCGGGCCTTGTCGTAGAAGGCATCGTCGAGTCGGCTCCGGAGTCCACGAGCGGGTTCGACCTTCCCGTGCTTCAGGTCCAGGCGGACGGCTCACAGACCCAAGAGTCGAAGGCTGCGCAGGCCCAGGCTGCTTTCAACATGTCGGGCGGCGGCGCCTGGCACTCCCTCGATCAAGCGGAAGCGGTCGTAGAGGGACGAGTTCAGGCGATCGATGCCAACGGCTCGACGCTCGCCGTCGCCCGCGTCGACGGCACCCTTCTCGCCTTCGTCGACTGCTGCGCAACGTGTAACTCGCCCGTCGCCGCCGGCACGCTTCTCGGCGGCGTCCTCTCCTGTCCCGAGTGCGGCACCTCATATGAGCTTCCCAAGGCCGGGCTCGCCACCGAAGGCGGCGCCCAGCTCGATCCCGTCCCGCTCCTCTCGGAGCGCGGCGAGGTCAGGGTCGCCCTGCCACAGACGGCATGACGGAGAACGGAAACGGAAAAGGGGACGATCCCCTAGGGCGACTGACCGCGAATCGCCGCCGGGCGGACATGGTTAGTGGTCTTCGCGGGCTTCGGCCTCAGACCCGGGCTCCCGCGCGGAACGGCGGGATCGCCGCGCCAAGCGGATCGCCGAACGCAGGCGAGTACGAGCGCTGGCCGGACGAGCAGTGCGACGTCTGCGGCAAGCCGATCCCGCACGAGCACCGCCACCTCCTCCAGCTCACCGAGCGCCGCATTCTGTGCGCCTGCGAGGTCTGCCTGGCCGAGCAGTCCTCAAAGGCGGATTTCCGCCCGGTCGGTCGTCGCATCACCTGGCTCGACGATCTGGAGATGGCCGACGAGATGTGGGCCCGCCTCGGTATCCCGATCGCACTCGCCTTCTTCACTCAGAACGGTGATACCGGCGAGACGGTCGCGTTCTATCCCAGCCCGGCCGGGTCTACCGAGTGCGAGCTAGACCTCGACGCGTGGGCCGACCTGGTCGCTGCGAATCCCAAGCTCGAGCTGCTCGAGCCCGACTCCGAGGCGTTCATCGTCAATCGCATGTCGGACCCGCCCCAGTACGTGATCGTCCCGATCGATCGCTGCTACGAGATGGTCGGCGGCGTGAAGATGGCCTGGGACGGGATCTCGGGTGGAGACGGGGTCGACAAGGCGATCGGCGCGTTCTTCGAACGCCTGAGGGAGGGGTCGCCGGCGTGAGCGAGACGAACGGGGCTCCGCTTGCAGCGCAGGAGGCTTCAGACCCCCAGCCAGTTGACGCCGATCCCGAGTTCGAGATCGTCTCTGCGGAGCCGGTGCCGCGCTCAGTCGAGCCCGCGCTCAGCTTCAAGGGGAAGATCACCGACGCGTCGATGCGCCCCGTCTACATGATCGCGTTGACGGCGATTGTGGTCGTGGAGCCGGGTAAGCGCTCTTACCAGCCCGGCGAGCGCGAGCGCCTGATGGAACTGTTCGGCGGCCCCGAGCGCTGGGCCTCGACGACCGGTGCGTTCCGCTGGGCGGCGACGCAGACGATGGTCCACGGCTTCACGGGCGAGGGCGCGTTCGAGATGGTGGTGCCGGTCTCCTATGACCTCGAGATCGCCTCGGCTAAGTACTTCGGCGCTCTCGACGAGGGCGGCTCGGTACCGCTCCGCTTCCACTTCAATGGCTCAGTGCTCTACGAGCGCGGCGACGGCCGGGTGCAAATGGCGCCCGTGGCCTGGGATCGCTCCGAGCGCTTCGAGATGCCGATGGAGGCCTGGACCCGCCTTACCGCAGAGCACCATCCGTTCCGCAACTGGGTGCCGCTCCACTCGGAGACGGTCACGCGGATCGAGACTCTGAAGGCGAACATGGGAGCGCCCACCTTCGACGACGCCGTCAGCCGCATCCTCAACCGCGCCGAGCAGGGAAACGCGGAGGACCTCTGATGGAAAAGCAACTCGAAACGCTCTTGGAGTCGCTTCTCTACGAGGGTTACGCGCTCTACCCATATACGCCGACTGCGGCCAAGAACTCGACGCCCACGCCGTTTGGCATCGTCTATCCGCCCGCCTACGCCGAGGGCAACTCGGCCACCTTCGACCACCTTCGAGTGGACTGCGTGCTTCATGTCGCCGAAGGCGCGGAGGTCAACGGCACCGTGCGCTTTCTCCAGACCGCGGGCGAGCGCCACGAGGGCGAGGCGCGCGTGCTCGAGATCCCGCCGACTTCGCTCTCAGATTTGGCCGGCGGCGGTGTGGGCGAAGATTTCTCCTTCAAGGGCGAGCAGCCGATCGAGGGCCGGTTTCGCCTGCGGGCCGACGACCTCGGCGACGGGCTCGCGCGCGTGCGCCTATGCGTCCACAACTCGACCGCCGTCGAGGACGGCGCCGAGATGAAGCGCGGCGACGCGCTCAAGGCCAGCCTGATCTCGACCCACGTGGTGATCGAAACCTCGGCGGGCAAGTTCGCCTCGCCGCTTGAGCGCAACGGGCCGGCAGGCGATGCGGTCGCCGAGTGCAAGAGCGTGAACTCGTTCCCAGTCCTCGCCGACTCCCAGGATCGCGCGATCCTGGGCGCCGCGATCGTCCTGCCCGACCATCCGCAGCTCTCCCCGCACAGCCTGGGCAACCTTTTCGACAACACCGAGATCGAGGAGGCGCTGATCCTCCACGTGAAGGCGCTCTCCGACCAAGAGCGCGAGGAAATCGAAAAGCAGGATCCGGCCGTGCGCGAGATGATCGCCAAGGCGGATGAAACGACCGACGAAGAGCTGATGCGTCTCCACGGCCTGATGCGCTCGAGCGACGTGCTAGGTGGGATGAAGGATCCCGGGCCTCCCCCCGAACCGGGCCATCCGAACCCCGGCGAGCCCGAGATGGACGTCGCTCGGGGAACCATCAAGAAGGGCGGCAAGGTGATCCTCCATCCCGGCGAGTCCAGCCGCGACCCGATGGACACGATGCTGGCGGGCCGCACCGCAACGGTCGAGCGGATCTACCGCGACATGGACGATGACATCCACGTTGGCGTGACCGTTGACGGCGACGCCTCGCAGGACCTCTTCCGCGAGACCGGGCGCTACATCTTCTTCAAGGGCGACGAGGTGGAGCCGGCTTGAGTAAGCCCGTCCCGCAGATCCTGGTGGCCGGCATCGGCAACACGTGGATGCGCGACGACGCCTTCGGCGGCGAGGTCGTAAAAAAGCTCCTGGAGGGTGAGACGCCCGAGGGCGTCGTGGTGCTCGACTTCGGCACCGGCGGCCTCGACCTCGCCTATGAGCTCATGCGCGGCTACAACGCAATGGTGCTCGTGGACGTGAGCCGCCAGGGAGGGGACCCCGGGACGCTCTACGTGATGGACCCGGACCCCGCAGAGATCAAGCCGATCGGCGACGGCGAGGTGGTCAACCCGCACGGCATGGACCCGCAGACCGTCCTTCGCTTCGTCAAGACCGTCGGCGGCTGGCCCGGGCGAGTTGTGATCATCGCCTGCGAGCCGGCGATCGTCGAAGAGCACGGGCTCGGCATGTCGCCCGAGGTAGAGGCAGCAGTCGAACGCGGGGTAAAGCTCGTCTTGGAGACGGTCTCAGAGCTTCGGGCCGATGCTGAGGCACAGCCGCCCGAGTCCTCGCCAGAGCCGATGAAGGTCGATCGCTGATGGGCCACTGATGCACGAGCTCGCGATTGGATCTGCGATCGTCGACACCGCCGTGAAGCACGCGCGCGGCCAGCGGGTGACCGCGATCGACGTGCGCCTGGGCCGCCTTCGCCAGGTCGTCCCGGACTCGCTCGCCTTCTACTTCGACATCGTCTCCCGGGACGGCCCGTGCGAGGGCGCGGACCTCCGGATCGAGCATGTGGACTCCTCGCTTCGCTGTCCGGCGTGCTGGTGCGAGTGGGATCCGGCACCGCCGCCGATGGCGACCCACGAGGAAGTTGGGGCCGACGGCCCGCCGCCGCTGCCGTCGTTTCGGTGCCCCACCTGCAACGAGCCCGGAAAGGTGCTCACCGGCGGTGAGCTCGAGGTCGAGTCGATCGAGATCTCAGATGAAGCTCCCAGCGAGACGGCAACGCCCGAAACCCAGTTGACTTAGTTCACACACCCGAAGAGGAGGCCACTAATGCATCGCACGAAGATCAAGGTCGCAGAGGACGCGCTCGACGCCAACCAAACGATCGCGCGAGCCAATCGCGACGACTTCGACCGCGAGGGCGTTCGCGTGGTGAACCTGATGAGCGCCCCCGGCGCCGGCAAGACGACGCTCTTGGAGGCGTCGCTCTCGGACCTCGGCGACGTGCGAGTGGGCGTGCTCGAGGGCGATGTCCAGGGATCGATGGACGCGGACCGGATCGCCGGGCTGCACATCCCGGTGGTCCAGCTCAACACTCACAACGGCTTCGGCGGCGAGTGCCATCTGGACGCGAACATGGTGCGCTCCGCGATCCCCGACCTCGACCTTTCTGCGATCGACCTGCTGGTGATCGAGAACATCGGCAATCTCGTCTGTCCCGCGGAGTTCAGGGTCGGCGAGGACGTGCGCGCGATGATCACCTCGGTCACCGAGGGCGAGGACAAGCCGCTCAAGTACCCGCTGATGTTCCGCGCCTGTGAGCTCGTCGTGGTGAACAAGGTGGACCTCCTGCCGCACCTCGACTTCGACGTCGACCGACTCCTTGCCAACATCGAGACGGTCAACCCGGGCGCTCAGACGATGCTGGTCTCGGCGAAGACCGGCGAGGGCGTCGCTGAGTTCCGCGACTGGCTCTCGGGCGTGCCTTCACGCGCCGGGGCGGTCGCCTGAGCGCGCCCGTTCCCGCGCTCGCCGAGCGCCTCGACGATCTGACCAGGGTCCGCACCCAGGCAAACGACGCCTTCTTCGAAGCGGAGTCTGAGCCCATTGCACGCTGCTGCCACCGAATGGCAGAGCGCTTTGCGCGCGGTGGCCGGCTGGTCGCGTTCGGAGCTACGCCGGTGGCCCGCTCGGACGCGCGGCACGTGGCGGTCGAGTTCGTCCATCCCGTGATCGTCGGCAAGCGAGCGCTCCCCGCGATCGGCCTCGCCGCCGAGGGTGGCGACCTGTTGCCCCAAGCGCGGGCGGTCTGCGAGGCGGACGACGTCGCCGTGGCGTTCGGGTGCGACGAGGGTGGCGAGGGCGCTGCGATCGCCCGCGACGCCATCGCTCTAGCGCGCGAGCGGGGTTGCCTCACCATCGCCTTCGGGGAGGACTCCGGTGCGGAATGGGAGTTCACGCCGCCTGGAGACCTGGATGCGTTCGTCCGCCAAGAGCTGATCGAAACGCTCTACCACATGCTCTGGGAACTGGTCCACGTGTTCTTCGACCACCGCGGGCTCTTGGAGGGGCGCGAGGCCAGGCAGGTCCACGACCCGGGGGCCTCCAGCTTTCTCTACCCGTTCTTGTCCGAGTCGCAGACCGACCTCGAGTCCGTCGTCGCCGACGTCCGCTCGTCGGTGCTGCTGAAGGCCGAGGAGATCGGCGCCCTTCGCGAGCAGACGCTGACCGACAACCGTGCCGAGCTGACCGCGGCCGCGGCGGCCCTCGGGCGCTCGTTCGAGGCGGGCGGGCGACTGCTCTGCTTCGGGAACGGCGGCTCGGCGACGGATGCGATGGACGTCGCGGCGGACTTCCGCGTTCGGTTGCCGGACGGCACGGGCGAGCCCCGGCGCGCCCTCGACCTCACCGAGGACACCTCGATCATCACCGCGATAGCGAACGACGTGGGGATCGAGGCGATCTTCCAGCGCCAGATCATCGCCCACGGTCGCGCCCGGGACGCCGCCATCGCGCTTTCCACCTCGGGCAACTCGCTCAACATCATCGATGCCCTGGCCGAGGCCCGCCGGCGCGAGGTGCTGACCATCGCCATGGTCGGTTACGACGGCGGGCGCATCGCCTCGCAGGCGCTCGCCGACCACGTGATCGTGACCCGCTCCCAGCACATCCCTCGCATCCAGGAGGCGCAGGCAAGCGCCTACCACGTGCTGCGAGAGCTGGTGGAGCTGGCAGACTGGTCACCTGTCGAGCCGCCGCCCGAGTGACCCGCAGGGTCCGGATCAGGGTCACCGGCACGGTTCAGGGGGTTGGATTTCGCCCCTTCGTCTACCGCGAGGCGCTCGACCTGGGGCTCGCCGGCTTTGTTATCAACGACGAGCGGGGAGTGCTCGCCGAGGTGGAGGGCGACCCGACCGACGTGGGCGAGTTGGTCCGGCGGATCGAGTCGGAGGCGCCGCCCCTGTCAGAGGTCGAGTCGGTGGTAGCCGAGGCCGTCGAGCCCAAGGGCGAGACGGGCTTCCGGATCGCCGAATCGCGTTCGGGCGGGGCTGCCGACGCACTCGTCTCGGCCGACATGGCCACTTGCGAGGCGTGCCTGGCCGAGCTTCGAGACCCCGCCGATCGCCGTCACCGCTATCCGTTCATCAACTGCACCGACTGCGGTCCGCGTTTTACGATCGTCCGCGGGGTTCCGTACGACCGTCCGCTCACCACGATGGCAGACTTCGAGATGTGCGCCGAGTGCCAGGCCGAGTACTCCGATCCGCTCGACCGCCGCTTTCACGCGCAGCCCAACGCCTGCTCGGTCTGCGGGCCTCAAGCGCGCCTGATTCGCCCCGGCGGGGCAGAGGTTGACGGCGACGGCGACGCGATCGCCCGCGCTGTGTCGATGCTCGCCGACGGCGCGGTCGTGGCGGTGAAGGGAATCGGGGGCTACCACCTGGCATGCGACGCAGGCGACGAGCGGGCGGTAGGCGCGCTTCGCGCCCGCAAGCGGCGCGAGGAGAAGCCGTTCGCGCTGATGGCGCCCGACCTTGAGGCGGCGCGTGGGCTTGTGGAGCTGAGTGCGGCCGAGGAGGAGCTCTTGGAGGGCCGCGAGCGGCCAATCGTCATCGCCCGCCGCCGCGAGGGCGCCCCGGTAGCGCCAAGCGTTGCCCCGCTTTCGCGAGACCTCGGCGTGATGCTCCCGTACGCGCCGCTCCAGCACGTTCTCCTCGCCGACGCCGGGCGGCCGCTGGTGATGACCTCGGCCAACCTCTCGGACGAGCCCATTGCCTACGCCGACGATGAGGCGCGACACCGGCTGGGGCCGATCGCGGACGCGTTCCTCGCGCACGACCGCCCGATCCACATGCGTACCGACGACTCGGTCGTCCGCGCGGTCCACGGCCGCCCGCCCATCGTGCTTCGCCGCTCGCGCGGATACGTCCCGCGAAGCATCCCGCTTCCGTTGGACACGCCGCCGGTCCTCGGGTGCGGGGCCGAGCTGAAGAGCGTCTTTAGCGTCGCGAAGGGGCGGCGCGCGTGGCCGGGCCACCACATCGGCGACCTCAAGAACTGGGAGACGCTCGAATCGTTCCGCGAGGGCATCGAGCACTTCGAGCGCCTCTTCGAGGTCGATCCCCAGGTGATCGCGCACGATCTCCATCCCGACTATCTCTCAACGCGCTACGCGCTCGAGCGCGCCGAGGCGGACGTGAGGATCGAGCTCGTCGGTGTGCAACACCACCACGCCCATCTGGCAGCCTGCCTCGCCGAGCACGGAGAGATGGGAGAGGCGCTGGGCTTGATCTTCGACGGGACCGGCTACGGCGAGGACGGGTCTGCATGGGGAGGCGAGCTCCTCGCGGGCAACGTCGCCTCCTCGGAGCGGGCGGGCATGCTGATGCCGGTGCGGTTGCCCGGCGGCGACCGGGCCGTCAAGGAGCCCTGGAGAATGGCCGCCTCCTGGCTCTCCCACGCCCTGGGCGACGAACTGCCGCCGATTCCCCGCACGCTCGCCGACGACGTGGACGCATCGGACTGGGAGGCGGTGTGCGGCATCGTCCAGACCGGCGCCGGCTCGCCCGTCACCACCAGCGCGGGGCGCCTGTTCGACGCAGTCGCGGCGCTGTGCGGCCTGCGCCCGCGCGTGAGCTACGAGGGGCAGGCGGCTGCGGAGCTCGAGGGAGCTGCCGATCCGCGCGAGCGGGGCGCGTACGAGGTCGCGGTTGAGGGGGGCGGCAAGGCGCCGCTGGTGCTCGATCCGCGCGAGGCGATCCAAGCCCTCCTTCACGACATCGAGCGCGGCGAGGCAGTGGCCTACGTTGCGGCGCGCTTTCACAACGGCTTGGCCGCCGCGGCCGCCGCGGCCGCCGGGCGCGCGTGCGAAGAGCGCGACCTCGATCTCGTCGTCTGCTCGGGAGGTGTCTTCCAGAACCGCCTCTTGGCCGAACGAACGCTTGAGGCACTCGAGGCCGTGGGGCTCAGGACGCTGATGCCCGTCGCCCTGCCGCCGAACGACGGCGGCATCGCGTATGGGCAGGTGGCCGCGGCAGCGGCTCGAATCGCCCGGAGCTGAACTACGTCAGTCCGACGTACCAGAGCCCGAAGAGGATTCCGAACGATCCCAGGAGCGGGATTAGGACTGCGCGATAGATCGGCTCGACCACTGGGCGAGTGAGGATCCAGGCGAAGGCCGCGGTGCAGGCAGCCATCGAGATGATCGACATCGGCGCGAAGACGGCCATCGCCGCGACAGCCTCGAGGCGGGTCGGAAGCGCTGCGATTAGGAGAAGGACGATCGCCCCGGTTCCGGCCAGGCCGTGGAGCACACCGATCGAGAAAGCCTGCCTCGGGCTTCGGACGGGAACGTGCCCGTGCGAGGCGTCGCGGTGGAGGTGCCGGTGCTCCGGCGACTCCGGGTGGTGCTCATGAGCGACTGAGCGATAGTCGCCGCGCTTCCATTTCCAGAGCACCCGGGTGGCAAGGATGAGGATCACTACCCCAACCGTCTTCTCGGCGCCGTTTTCGAGCCAGGACGGGAGCGAGGTCTTGAACACGATCAACGGTAGGCCGATCACCAAGAGCGTGAACGCGTGCCCGGCTCCCCACCAGGCGCCCAGGCGGGCGGCGGCGCGCGTGTCGGCGTCGTCGGCGGCGACCAGCGAGGTGACGGCCACCAGGTGATCGGGGTCGGAGGCGTGGCGAAGGCCCAGCAGGAACGCGAGGCCGAGCGCAACCAGGAGCGGCGCGCCCTCAAAGAGGCCGTTGAGCGACTCGTCGATGCTCTCGATCGGGTGGTAGAGGAAATCGAAGCTCATAGCTTGCCCTTCGTGCATTCAGGGCAGAGCCCCACGATCGGGAAGTGTGAGAAGGCCGACTCGAAGCCGAACTCCGCACGCACGGCGCTGCGTACGCGCTCGAGCTGTTCGGAGGTGGCCGCTTGCCGCTTGCCGCAGGCATCGCAGACGACGTAGCCGTCGGCGAGCGACCCTGCGAGTGCGTAGAGGCCCGGTCCGTGGCCGAGGTGAACGTGGCGAACCAGGCCGATCGCCTCGAGGCGCTCCAAGTTCCGGTAGACCGACGCCGGATCGGAGGCCGTTTGACCTCCCGCCGAGGCAGCGAGCTCGTCGGCGGTGCTCGGGCCGTCTGCGGCGAACAGAGCTTCGAGGAGGAGGCGGCGGGCCGAGGACACACGGAGCCCGCGCTCGCGGACGGCGGCGACCGCTTCGTCGACGTTTCGCGCGATGATCGTGGGCGCTGGGTGACTCGCGGTCACGAAGTGCGAAGCCGTCTCAATTGCAACCCCATCGCAGTTGACACTATATCTCGGCAGGTCGCACGTCAACCCCTCTTCGTGCGAGCCTCCCGCGTAGGGCGTCAGCCGCGGATGCCCTCGACCATGCCGTCCGGGGGAGGGATAACCCAGACGCGCGCGGCGTGCTCGACGACGTCGGCGGGTGGGAGGTCGCGGACGGCGGTGGCGTCGTCTCGCTCCATCTGCGCGGCGAGGAGCTTCCACGCGTGTGCGACCTTGGCGACGCGCTGAAGCGGTCCCCACGTGCCGACATCCGTTAAGCGCTGGCCTTGCGCCTTCGCATCCTCGGCGGTTAGGTCTCCGAAGGGGACGCCGGTACCACCGACGTCGACCTTCGACGTGAGAGCTTCCTCGACGCGCGCGGGATCGGGAGCGTCGGCCACGCCTCAGCCCCCGTCGTCCTGGATCAGGACGACCCGCGAATTCGCCGGGTCGAACGAGATGCGACCCGCGGCGATCAGGCGCACGGCTTCGGGTAGCAGCACGTGCTCAGTCTTGTGAATTGCGTCCTCGAGCGCGGCCCGGTCGCGGTCGGGCGGGACCGGCACCGGGCGCTGAAGGATCGGCGGGCCGGTGTCGACGCCCTCGTCGACGAAGTGGACTGTCACTCCCGTGATCTTGACGCCCGCCTCGAGCGCCTGCCCAATCGCGTCGAGGCCCGGGAAGGACGGAAGCAGCGCGGGGTGGACGTTCACGATTCGGTCGCGCCAGCGAGCGATGAAGGCGGGCGAGAGGAGCTGCATGTAGCCGGCAAGGACGACCAGGTCCGCATCCCGCTCGTCGAGCCAGTCGGCCATTGCCTCGTCGCGTGCCTCCCTGTCATCGAACCCGTCTTGGGGGAAGACCTCGGCGGCGATGCCTGCGTCCGTCGCGCGATCGAGCGCCATCGCTCCGGGCTTGTCCGAGGCGACGGCCGCGACCTCAACTCCGTCGCGACCATGGACGGCGTCGAGAATCGCCTGTAGGTTCGTGCCGGTGCCCGAGGCCAGGACGGCAATTCGAAAGGAATCGTCAGCGCTCAAGTTGGGGCAAACCTATCCGCGACGAGGAACCCAGGGGTTGAAGGTTGCTACGGGCCGTGCGCGCCCGGGACCAATCCGAAGCCTTTCGAGGGACACGCAGACGTCGTCGTGACCCATAGGAAGACCGGCATCCAATAGCCAACCACGACCTGCCGCTAACGGCCAGGTTCCTACGCTGCCAGCTCGAGCTTTGGGAACTTGCCGCCGGTCGAGCGGATCGTGCCGGCGGCGAGCATCGCATCGACCTCGCCAAGGATCTCGTCGGAGCGCCAGTCGTGCCATTCCCCATAGCCGGGAAGCTCGTCGTAGGCGTACTTCGCTACGACCTTGGAGCGGCTACCGCGAAGGATCTCGACCGCCCGCGTCCTGCCCACCGACGGCGACGCCTCCTCGACCACGCGGAGGATCGCATCGCGCACGTCCTCTCCGCCGTCGGCCGGCCGCGCGCGCTTTGGCTTGGCGGCGAGCGTTTGCGAAGCGAGGCCCTCCAGCGGCCCGTCGCAGACGTCGCAGCAGCGCCCTTCTGAGCGCGCGGCCGAGCGGTCGCCGAAGTGCCTGAGGATCGCAACTCGCCGGCACCCCTCGCCGTCGACAAAACCCCAGACGGCGCGGTACTGCGACCACTTTTGCGACTTGGCTTCCTCATCGGGCGTTTGGTTGATGAAGAAGACGTGGAGGCCCTTGTCCTGGCCGCTCGCGAGCAAGACGCAGCGCGATGGCAAGCCGTCGCGGCCAGCCCTGCCCGCCTCTTGATAATAGGCCTCGAGCGAGGACGGCACCGCCTCGTGGATCACCGTGCGCACGTTTGCCTTGTCGACCCCCATGCCGAAGGCGTTCGTCGCTACGACGACCTGCGCCTCGCCCGCCATGAACGCCCGCTGGGCTTCCGCGCGCGGCTCGCGGTCGAGCCCCGCGTGGTAGGCGGGAACATGATGGCCCAGCTCGCGACTGAGGCGCTCCGCCGTTGCTTCCGTGCGCTTGCGGGTGCCCGAGTAGACGATCGCCGGAAGCGAATCGGGATTGGCCAGGAGTGTCGAGACTGCGCGTTCCCGGGCCCTGTCACCTTGGATCGGCACCACGTCGTAGGAAAGGTTGGGGCGCTCGAACCCCGTCGCGATCTTGACGGGGTCAGACAGGCCGAGGCGCCGGACGATGTCAGCGGAGACTCGTGGGGTCGCGGTAGCCGTCGCGGCAAGGATCGAGCGGACCTCCAGGCGCCTCGCGATCTCGCCCAGCTTGTGGTACTCGGGGCGAAAGTCGTGGCCCCATTGGCTCACGCAGTGCGCCTCGTCCACGACGAAGAGGCCAACCCTGCCCTTCACCTTCTCGCCGAACCCGGGCGCCCAGAAACGCTCGGGCGCGACATAGAGCATCCGCGCCTCACCGGCGAGCGCGCGGCGAAGCGACTCGGCGTTGTCGGCGCCGTCGCGTTGCGCGTTGATCAACTCCGCGCTCGAGCCCAGTCCCTCGACTTGGTCTTGCATGAGAGAGACGAGCGGCGAGACGACCAGCGTGAGTTTCTCCGAGTCCTCGAGCGCGGGGAGCTGGTAGCAGAGGGACTTGCCGGCGCCCGTCGGCATCACCACGAGGACGTCTCGCCCCGCCATCGCCGCCTCGACCGCCTCTTCCTGGCCGCGGCGGAAGCCGGGATGTCCGAAGTGGCGCCCCAGCGCCTCGTCAGCGCTCACCGGTGAACGGGAACGGCGGCGATCTCTTCGAGCGCGAACTTGCCGTCAGCCGCCGTGGGATCGCCGAGGGGGTACTCGCCGGTGAAGCATGCATCGCAGTGGGACGAGCGCGGCGTCCCGACGGCTTCGTAAACGCCTTCGAGGGACAGGTAGGCAAGGGAGTCCGCCTGGAGCTCTGAGGCGATCTCCGCCTCCGTCCGCTCGTGGGCGATCATCTCTTCGCGCGTCGACATGTCGACCCCGTAGTGGCAGGGGTTCCGGATCGGAGGCGCTGAGATACGAAGGTGGACTTCGGTGGCGCCTGCGTCGCGCAGCATCCCGACGATCTGGCGGGTCGTGTTGCCACGGACGATCGAGTCGTCGACGACGACGACCCGCTTGCCGGCCAGCACCTCGGGGAGCGGGTTGAATTTCATGCGCAGACCGTGCTTTCTGAGCTCCTGACCCGGCTGGATGAAGGTGCGCTGGACGTAGCGGTTCTTGATCAGCCCGTCGTCCTTTGGCAGCCCGGCGGCTCGTGCGAAGCCGGTGGCGGCAGGGTTGCCGGAGTCGGGCACCGAGATCACGAGGTCGGCCTCGACCGGCGCTTCGCGCCAAAGGATCTCGCCCATCCTGGAGCGGACCTCCTGGAGGACCTTGCCCTCGAGACGGGTGTCGGGGCGTGAGAAGTAGATGTGCTCGAACACGCAGTGGGCGCGCCGCTTCGGCTCGATCACCTGACGAGTCTCGAGCCCGCGTTCGCCGATCGAGATCAATTCGCCTGGCTCGACCTCGCGGATCAGCTCGGCGCCGATGATGTCGAAGGCGCAGCTCTCCGAGGAGACGCACCACGAGTCGCCGAGCTTGCCAAGCGAGAGGGGGCGAACGCCGTGCGGATCGCGGAATGCCACCACTGCGCGCTTGGTCATGATCACGGTCGAGAATGCGCCGCGAAGGCGCGGCATGACGGCCTCGACGGCGTTCTCGACCGGGCGCTCTTCGGCCACGGAAAGGAGCGCGCACATGATCTCCGAATCGGACGTGCCGCGAAAGCGCAGCCCCTGCGCGGTCAGCTCGTTGTAGAGCTGGACGGCGTTGGTCAAGTTGCCGTTGTGCGCGAGCGCGACCTCGCGGCCGTCGTCGCGCCAGACCGGCTGCGAGTTCTCCCACGAGCCGCCGCCGGTAGTCGAGTAGCGCACGTGCCCGATCGCCATGTCGCCGTCGAGCGCGCGGAGCTTCTCCTCGTCGAAGACCTGTGAGACGAGCCCCTTGTCGCGAAGCGTGGTGATGTGGCCGCCCTCGCACGTCGCGATCCCGGCCGACTCCTGGCCGCGGTGTTGAAGCGCATAAAGGGCGAAGTACGCGAGCTTTGCGACTTCGGACCCCGGCGCGTAGACGCCGAACACCCCACACTCGTCACGTGGGCCGTCGCGGCCGGGAAAGCCGTCGGTTTCGAGGTCCTGCTGGAACCTCTTGGGAGAAGGCATAAAGGAGCTTCGCTTAGGTCGGTCGGACTACGCGGAGCAGGCGGGCTCGCCTGAAGATCTAGGCTAGCACCGGCTCCGGCCCCAAACCGTGCCAAAACCGGCGCGAAACGGGCCAAAACACGGTCAGCCTGGAAGCTCTTGGCGCACCCGCAGGTCGCCGATCAGCGAGCCGATCGGGCCCAGCGTGACCACGATCAGGAACGGGAACCACCAGCCCCAGCGATCGGCGCCAACGCCCCTGATGCACAGGAACAGGAGGGCCAAAAAGCCGAAGCCGTGAAGGGGGCCGAGGATCGAGACCAGGCTGTCCCGCTCGTTAAACGACGCCCACAAAAGGACGCCGAGCAGGATGGCGTCGAGCACTGCCACGATCGCGATCGCGTCGACGAGCCGCTTCATCTGCCGAAGCGCCTCGGCGTCGGTTGGCACCTCGACCCAGAATCGCTCCCGTCGCTCGCTCACGAGCAGAAGTCTGGCAGGGCGGTCGCGCGCGTCAGCTCAGCGGGGCGACGGCGATCCGGACCGTGAACGGGGTGCAGTAAACGACAACTGTGTCGTACTTGCGAAGGTCCGCGTCGTCCGGGACCGAGTACTGCTGGTCGCCCACGTTGCCCTTGAGGTCGCCGAGCTCGACCCGGTTGTCGAAGCTGGTCTCGTCCTCGGTCAGCCAGACAACGACCTTGGCCCCCGGGTCGACGTCGAAGTCGGTGAAGGTGACAATGCGCTCGCCGTTCGGCTCGCGGATGTAGGTCGCCGTCCCACTGCCTGTGTGACCGTCCTCACCGGTGAACTGTCCATCGGCGAGCGCAACCGGCTTGGCGGGCTCGGGCTCTGGCTTCTTGCGGCTCGGCTTCGCTGGCGCCGCGGATCCCTCCTGACCTCCGCCCGCAAGTCCCGCTTCCCGCTCGGACTCGCTGGCTTCGGCCGTAGCTACCACGACGTTCTCGTTCACCTCTGTGTCGCGGAATCCGGTCACGTACCCGATCGCGACGGCGCCGATCGCAATTGCGGCGAAGGTGCCGAGCACGGGAAGGCGGAGCTCTGGTCGCCTCGCGGCGAAGACGAATGCAGCTACGCCGACGAGTGCGAACCAGATACCCACCAGGACGATCGCCGCGAACTTCGTCTCAGCCACCCACCGCTGGAGCACCAGCAAGCCAACACCAGGGCGCCGGCGACTAGGAGGGCGGGGATGAGTCGATCGCGGCTCATGCTCCTACGTCTCCGGGTGACGGTTGGCGTTACGCGGGCGCAGGGGCGCCGAAGCGCTCTGAAAGAGAGCGCCACGCGGCAGCGGCGTCGGCGACCGTCACGCTCGGCTCGGCCCAATCTGACGAGATCTCGATTCGCTCGCCGCCCGCCGATCCGATCATCCACGCATCGACCCCGGCGGCCTTCGCGGCAACCTGGACCTCTCGCACCCGCTCTTCAGAGCCGGCGACCAGGTAGCCGCCGGCTCCCTCGCCGAAGAGCGCCTCTTCGGGGTTCGAGCCCCGCGCGCGGATGAGCACGTCGAGGTCGCAGCGCGCGCCGACTCCGCCCGCGATCGCCATCTCAGCGAGAGCGCACGCGAGCCCGCCGTCGGAGATGTCGTGGATGGCGAGGTCGCCGGTGCGCGCCTGGGCGCGGACGAGATCCAGTGCCTTCACGTGCGCCTCGACGTCGAGCTCTGGCAGGCCGGGCTCAAGCTCGCCCCGGAGCTTCGCCAGCTCCGAGCCCGCGAGCGAAGGCGCGAGCGGGCCGACGAGGGAGATCGCGTCGCCATCTGAGAGCGCGAGGCCACCTGACTTGCGCGGATCCGGCAGCTCGCCGACGAGCCCCACGACCGGCGTGGGGTAGATCGGCCCACGGTCGGTCTCGTTATAGAGCGAGACGTTGCCGCCGACGACCGGCACGCCGAGCGCCTCACAGGCGTCAGCAAGGCCTTGCACCGCCCGGTCTAGCTGCCAGGCGACCGCGGGCTTCTCCGGGTTTCCGAAGTTAAGGCAGTTGGTGAGGCCGAGCGGCTCGGCGCCGACGCAGGCCAGGTTCTGAGCGCACTCGAGCACCGCCTCGATCGTGCCGCGATACGGGTCGCAGGCGACGCGGCGGCCGTTGCCGTCGATCGAGGCCGCGATCGCTTTGTGAGTCTCAGCAAGCTGGAGGACGGCTGCGTCGGCCGTCTCGGGCCGGCGCACCGTACGAGAGCCGACGATCGAGTCGTACTGCTCGAACGCCCACCTCTTCGATGCGATCGACGGCGAGCGCAGAAGGGCCAGCAGGACGTCAGTCGCGTCATCGTCTTCGAGCGTTCGCTCGTTGCCGTAGATCCATCCCTCGGGCTCGGCGGGCTCGAGGTCATAGAGCGGGCAGCCGTCCACGAGAGCCTCGACGGGCATCTCGCCAGTCACCTCCGAGCCGTGAAGGACGCGGAAGAGGCCCGAGTCCGTGACCTCGCCCACCACGGCGGGGGCCGCCTGCCACTTGCGGCAGATCGCGAGCACCTCCTCGACCTTTGCCGGCTCCACCACGGCGAGCATCCGCTCTTGTGACTCGGAGACCATGATCTCGAACGGCTCCATGTCCGACTCGCGAAGCGGAACCTCGCCGACATCGATGTCGATGCCAACGCCGCCGCCCGCAGCCATCTCTGCGGCCGACGAAGTGAGGCCTGCGGCGCCCAGGTCCTGAAGGGAGACCAGGAGATCCGCGTCGAGGAGCTCGAGGCAACACTCGACCAGCTTCGACTCCTCGAAGGGGTCGCCGATCTGAACCGACGGGCGCTTTGAGAGGTCCGCCTCGTCGAGCTCTGCTGAAGCCAGGACCGAGGCGCCGCCGATCCCGTCGCGCCCTGTGGAAGCGCCCATCAGGACGACCTTGTTGCCGACGCCGGCCGCCGCCGAGCGGATCATCGCCTCGGTGCGGGCCAAACCGATGCACATCGCGTTCACCAGGCAGTTCTGCTCATACGGCGGCTCGAAGTAGACCTCGCCGCCCACGGTCGGCACCCCGATCGAGTTGCCGTAGTGGCCGATGCCGGCGACGACTTGATCGAAGAGGTATCTGGAGCGCTCGGACTCGAGCTCGCCGAAGCGAAGCGAGTCGAGGATCGCGATCGGCCGCGCGCCGAGGGCGAAGACATCGCGCAGGATGCCGCCGACACCCGTCGCGGCGCCTTGGAACGGCTCGACCGCCGAAGGGTGGTTGTGCGACTCGACCTTGAAGGCGACCGCATAGCCGCCGCCAACGTCCACGGCGCCAGCGTTCTCTCCCGGGCCCATGACCACGCGCGGCCCCTCGGTTGGGAGGCGGCGAAGGAGCTTTCGCGAGTGCTTGTAGGCGCAGTGCTCGGACCAAAGAAGCGAGAACATCGCCAGCTCGACGTCGTTCGGCTCACGCCCGAGCTTCGAGATGATCAGCTCGAACTCGGAGTCCGTCAGGCCAAGCTCTCGGTGCTTGGAAGGTGTGGTGGGGTCGGCGCTCAAGACGCCCGACTCTACCCGCGACTCTGGCGCCTATCCCGGCTCGTCCCGCTCTGCGGGCTCGAGGCGCTTCGAGAACCACCGCGCGGCCAGGGCGAGGGCGATCGCGAGGGCGGCGGCGCCGATGAAGAGCGGCGAGGCGGGGTCATCGAGGCCGGCTCCGAGCGCCGCGTAGGCGACCGCGCCGGGGATGATCCCGAAGGTAGTGGCGATCACGTAGTCGCGGACGCCGATCGAGGTTGCCCCCGCCGCGTAGTTGAGCGCGTTGAAGGGGACCACGGGCACCAACCGGAGCGTAAGCAGGGTGAGGAGGCCCTTGCCGCCCAGTCTCTTCTCGAGCGCCGCCAGCCGCTCGCCCCGTACGCGCTCGACCGAGTCACGGGCTCCGCGACGAGCCAGACCGAACGCCGCGGTCGCGCCGATCGAGGCTCCGATCACGCTCACGGCGGCGCCGCCGACGGCTCCGTAGAGGGCGCCGGCGGCAAGAGTCAGCGGCAGTCCCGGCACCAGCGCGACCGTCAGCACCGCGTAGACGGCGGCGTAGACCACGGGCCCGAGCGCGCCGCCTCCGCCGAAGGCGTCCTCGAGATCCTCCTGCGACGGCTGAAGGACGATCGCGACCGTCGCCGCAACCGCCAGGAGGACGCCGAGCGCGATCAGCGCCGCGACTGGCGGGAGGCGCTCCCTCACCGGCCGCCGACCCGCGATGATGCCTGGCGATGAGGATCCTGGGCGAGCGTGGGCGCTGAAGAAGGATGCTGGACACCCCGATGAGAAGGGCGCTCGAGCCCGCGCTCGGCGCGGGTGCCCGGCGGCTCGAGCAGGCGGGAATCGGGCCGGGTGTCGTGACGGG
>Ga0208612_1000352_pt1 | contig 21053 bp, 20 predicted proteins | sample AntDryMetagUQ889_FD_188089 | JGI IMG/M metagenome (GOLD analysis project Ga0208612, IMG submission 188089) | Polar desert microbial communities from Antarctic Dry Valleys - UQ889 (SPAdes) | ecosystem: Environmental > Terrestrial > Soil > Desert | place: Antarctic Dry Valleys | collected 2008-12-31 | reverse complement strand
GGCCTCTCGCACGAGGTGATGAACGAGCCGGAGCAGGACGAGATCCTCGACGAGATCGTCGGGTGGATCTCCGGCCGAATCGGCTGAACAGGACAGGCCGGGCGCGTCGTGCCCGGCCAGGGTGAGCTCGCAGGTCGTGGTCCTGATCAGGTACGGGCGCGTGGTAGACAGCACTTCTTGTACTTCAGCCCTGAGCCACACCAGCAGGCCTGGTTGCGGCCAGACGGCCAGAGGATCTCCCGTGGATGCTCTCCCAGATGCTGCGCATAACCTTGGCGAACCTCCGGATCGGTGGGGCCGCCGCCGCCGCGAGTGGCGTAGTGGGCCAACTCGTCGGCTGAACCCGGCAGCAAGGCCAAGCGGGTATGACCGGACTCCGACCACAGCACCAGGGCCTTCTGCAGTGCGATCCGGTGCTCGTCCCAGTTCTGGCCATAAGCCTCGGCGAGTACCGGCCAGCGCAGTAGCAGACGGTCGAACTCCGTCCGCGGCCAGAACAGCAGCGCGGTCCCCTCGTAGTCCTGCTCGTCGTCACCCCCCGCATCGTGCAGCGCATCCAGCAGGCGGTCGGCGAGGTCGTCCTGCTCATCGTGCGGCAGGTCGAGGTCGCGGCGCAGCCGGTGCCGGCGCTGGGCCAGGGTGAACGCCACCGTCGCAGCCACCCCGTAGGCCGGCGCCCCGCTCAGCGACTCCAGTGCCTGCCGATGTTGCAGTGCCGTGCCCAGCGCCGCGGTCATCCACTGCTCGGCGATCTCGGCCCGCCCGCCCTCCTCCAACGCCTGGCTGATGTAGGACCCGGCGTTGACATCCTGGGACAGCAACGGGCGCAGGCCCGTCAACTCGGCCATCGCCTCGTCCTCCCGGCCGAGCCGCATCAACAGTCCGGCACGAAAGGCTCGCGGGTAGCCGTAGGCCGGATCACCGTAGACGCGGTATGCCTCAACGGCCCGCTCGGCCAACACCTCAGCCGCCTGCAGCTCCCCGCCGCAGTCGGTGATCTCGGCGGCCAGGATCAGCGCGTACCCCGTATCGGCCTTGTCCGCCAGCAGACCCCGCTCGACCGCGTCGACCAACTCGGCTGCGACTCCCAGCGGCTGATCGGCATAGAACGAGGGACGGCCGATCTCATCGAGGTCGTCGGCGGTCAGTAGTCCAGCCGGAAGCATGGGTCACCGTACCGCCACCATCCCGAACCGTCGTCGATGGCAGGTCGGCCTGCGGACGCCTGACCGATCCGGGTTCCTCAGGTCTCCACCAGCACCGTGAACGGGCCGTCGTTCACCGACTCGACAGCCATCTGCGCCCCGAACACCCCGGTTTCCACATGCGCGCCGCGCTCCCGCAACGCCGCCACGACCGCGTCGACGAGCGGCGCCGCGTCCTCCGGTCGGGCCGCCGCCGACCACGACGGCCGCCGCCCCTTGCTCGTGTCACCACAGAGCGTGAACTGGCTGACCACTAGCAGCGGCGCCCCGGCCTCGGCGCATGACCGCTCGCGAGCGAGGATCCGGAGCTCGTGCAGCTTGCGGGCCATCGCCCGGACAGCATCCGTCGTGTCGTCGCGGTGCACGCCGAGCAGCACGAGCAGACCCTCGCCGTCGATCTCCCCGACGATCGCGCCGTCCACCCGCACCGCCGCGCGGCTCACGCGCTCGACCACCGCCTTCACGGAGCGGACCCGAGGGGGAACGCCAGCAGTGCCCACCACTCCAGCGCCGCAGCAAGGGCCGCCATCGACTCCCCGGTGGACCTCATGTCGTCCAGCAACCGGCCGGCCGGGTCAATTTGATGGCGCGCTCGACGACGTTGCGCTGCTTGTAGCTCTCGGCGTCGAACGCGGGTGGCCGCTCGCCCCTTCTGCCGCGGCGTAGCCGGTTGGCGCGCTGGTCTGCTGGTTCCGGGATGGTCGCTCTGATCGCCGCAGGTGAGACCGGATGGCGTGGCTGGAGTAGGATCTCCTCGACGCTGGCACCGACCTCGTCACCGTCCAACACCTCGTCGGCGACGCCTCCGCACTCACCACCGGTCGCTACGACCGCCGCGGCGAACGTACCAAAGCGCCATGCCGCCGGACTCCTGCGCTCCCCTGGGGGCACCGGTTGACTCGATGACGTCGGCTCGTCCCGAACGGTCGTTCAGGCGGGAACTCCGCCATCTGCTCGGCGCCCTGTAGTGCCTGTCGCGCCAGGTGTTGGCCGACCCGCTGGGCTCGGTGGCCGCGATGCCGCTCAGCCACACCATCACGGCCACCGTCATGGCGGCGATCTCGTCGTCGGACGGCGAGCCGCCGATGACGCGTAGAGGAGCCGGGCCGGCGGGCCTCTGGTCGTGCTGTCCAGGGACGGTCACTGGTCCACTCTCCCTGTTGCGGACGTCAGTAGGCGTCTGTGGTTGATACATGATACAGAGGGTGTCATGCTGGCGGGTTTCCGTGCTTGCGTTGCGGAAGGTCGACATCCTTGCCTCGCAGCATGTGTAGGGAATCCGCCAGCAGGGTCCGGGTCTCGACCGGGTCGATGACGATGTCCACCAGCCCCCGTTCGGCCGCGAAATAAGGGTGCATCAGCTCCGTCCGGTACTGCTTGATGAGCAGCTCCCTAGTCGCCTGCGGGTCGTCCGCGGCGGCAATCTGTTTGCGGAACACCACGTTCGCCGCCCCCTCGGCACCCATGACAGCGATCTCGTTGGTGGGCCAAGCCAGGGTCAGATCGGCGCCGATCGACTGCGAGTCCATCACGATGTAGGCACCACCGTAGGCCTTGCGCAGAACCACTGTTATGCGGGGTACGGTCGCGTTGCAGTAGGCGTACAGCAGTTTGGCGCCGTGCCGGATGATGCCGTTGTGTTCCTGGGCGGTCCCGGGCAAGAAACCCGGGACGTCCACCAGCGTAATGATCGGGATGTCGAAAGCGTCACACATCTGCACGAACCGTGCGGCCTTCTCGGAGCTGCTGATGTCGAGTACGCCGGCAAGCCGTTTCGGCTGGTTGGCAACGATTCCGACGATCTCGCCATCGATGCGGCCGAGCGCGCAGACGATGTTGTCGGCCCAGTCGGCGTGCACCTCGAGATCCTCGTGGTCGTCCAGCAGCTCCTCGATGACAGCCCTCATGTCATAAGGCATGTTGCTTTCGGTGGGCACGATGTCGAGCAGTCTCGGGCATCGCCGGGTCCAGGGGTCCCCGGACCTGACGACCGGAGGACGCTCCCGGTTGTTGGACGGCAGCAGCGAGACCAGGTAGCGCACGTCCTGCAGGCAGGACGGCTCGTCTTCGTGCACGAAGTGCGCCACGCCGGACATCGAGCTGTGCACGTCCGCCCCGCCCAGGGCCTCGTGGGTGACGTCCTCGCCCATCACTGCATGAACCACGTCGGGTCCAGTGATGAACATCTGGGATGTGCCCCGGACCATGAACACGAAGTCGGTGAGCGCGGGCGAGTAGGCTGCTCCACCCGCGCACGGGCCGAGCATCACGCTGATCTGGGGGATGACGCCGGAGGCGCGGGCGTTCCGCCGGAAGATCCCACCGTAGCCGGCGAGCGCCGACACACCCTCTTGGATGCGGGCCCCAGCACTGTCGTTGAGGCTGATGAGGGGCGCCCCGACCGAGATGGCCATATCCATGATCGTGTGGATCTTAGCGGCGTGCGCTTCCCCGAGCGACCCGCCGAAGATCCGGAAGTCCTGTGCGTACACGAAGACCTTCCGCCCGTTGATCAGACCCCAGCCGGTGACGACGCCGTCCGTGTGCGGGCGGCGCTGCTCCAGGTCGAACCCGGAGGCGCGGTGCCGGCGCAGGGCTCCCACCTCCTGGAACGACCCGGCGTCCAGGAGCAGGTCGATGCGCTCGGAGGCCGTGAGCTTGCCCTTGCCGTGCTGGGCACGAGTGGCCTCCGGTGACGGTCCTTCGATCACGATGTCGCGGACGACGCGGACCCGGGTGATCTGCTCTCCCGATTCTTTCCGTGCGTGGGTGGACCGCGGATGCGTACCCATGTCTCTGCTCCCTTCTGCCCTGGCCACCCTCCGCGGGCAGGCCTGTCGACCCTCCGAACGATCCCTGGGCCCGTCCAGGAACTCGGCTGGAATCCGACCTCCCCGGTCCGCGTAGTGGGAAACCGGCGAAGTGAGGGCGGAGTCCCCGCCCTCACTTTCATCCGGCTCCGTGGCGGACTGTCAGCCGAAGTCCTCCGCGTGGTCCGCCGCCCATTCGACGAGCGTCCGCGCCGGCCTGCCGAGAACCTGCTGGACGTCGGGCAGCACGGCCTCGGGGCTGTCCACGATCTGTGCCCACCAGTCGAGCAGCCAGTCGACGACGTATGAGGGGGTGCCCTCCTGCTCGGCGTACTCGCGCCACTGCTCGGGGGTCAGTTCCTCGAACCGGATCGCCAGGCCGGTGCCCTTGCTGATCGCCGCCACCTGTTCGGTCTTGGTGAGCGCCTCGGGCCCGGACAGGGTGTAGATCGTTCCGTCATGGCCGTCGGACATCAGCGCGGTGGCCGCCACCTCGGCGACGTCGATCTCGTGCACCGGCGACTGCCGTGCTGCGTCGTAAGGCGCCTTCACCACGCCGTCGGCGCGGATCGCGTCGGCCCAGTCCAGGAAGTTTCCCGCGAACATGCCGGGGCGGACGTGGGTCCATTGCAGACCGGCCCCTTCCACCGCGACTTCCGCGGCCCGGTGAAAGTCACCACTCGAGTTGCCCTCCAACGCGGCGCTGGCCGACGACAACACCACTATCCGCCGGATGCCTGCCCCCGCCGCGAGCTTGACCACCTGCTCGGTCTCGCTCGTGACCACCAGGTACATGCAGTCGACGCCTTCGAACGCGGAGGCGAGGGTCTCCGGCTGGTCGAGATCACCGCCCACGACCTCGGCCCCCGCCTGCAATCCGGCGCTGTCCGGTCGCCTGGTCAATGCGCGCACTTCCACGTTCGCCACCAGCAGATGGTCGACCACGTGGCGGCCGACCGTTCCGGTGGCTCCAGTTACCAAAGTCTTCACTCAAGTCCCTCCGATTGATCTGGTTACTCGAGCGACTGTACCACCTAATATTATAGATTGCACATAGCACATTTCATTTTGCTGGACAACGCATTCATGCGCTCGCCTCGAAAATGGCTACCGATCCGCGGACAATGATCCGGTAATCGTTGAACCGGCTGGCGAGTTCGGCTTCCAGAGCGCTCAGTGAATCGCCCTGGTTGTCGAACGCGCCCATCGCGTTGAGCCGGCTTAGCAGCTCGTGGGCCTTCGTGCTGTGAGCAACGCCCTCGGCGAGCACGGTGCTGCCGAAGATCCGGCCGCTCGGCACGACATGGGCTCGGGCGTAGTCGAACACTTTGGCCTTGTGCCCCAACCCGCCGGGCAGGCAGTGCAACAGGAGGTTCAGCCCCGCCGAGTCGAATCGTGCTCCACCGAGCTCGAGGGGAGAGAGCACATCGCGTTCGAAGGTGACGGGCCGGAACCGCCGCAACCGTTCGGACGCCTCGGCCAGTACTGCCGGGTTGAGGTCCACCAGCGCGATCTGTGGCCGGGGCGAGCTGTGCCGGCAGCGATCGAGGAAGAAGCCGGTGCCCGGACCGAGATCGAGATGCCGCTCACCGATGTTGCGGTCGTACCCGGCCAGCAGCTCCGCCCGGTCGCAGCGCCACACCTCCAGGCAGATCTTGTCGAGTACCTGCTCGTCGTACTCCGACAGCCATCCCAGGGTGTACACCGCCGCCCCGGCGAGCACCTTGTCCCGGGTCGGGCCGGCTGCCGGCCCGTCAGACACCGCCACGCTCCTCGGCGTAGGTCTTCGCCAGCCGCAGGTTGCTCATGCTGTTCGCGCTGAGCACTCGGCGCAGGTACTTGCGCGCGTCGAGCACTGAGGTTCCCGTACCGAGAATCGGCAACGCCGACGGCTTGATCGTCGCGGTGTGCCGCGCACCCAGGACGAAGCCCTCGCGCGTCGGGGTGAACTTCCAATGACCGGTGTGGCCGTCCAACAGCTTCGGCAGGTGGATCTGCTTGTACACGATCTTGTGGCCGGGCAGGCAGATGCGCACGGACCGGGTCGTGTGTGCCGAGCCGTCCGGCGTCCTGGTGTCCATGTCGAAGAACTGGATGTTCGGGACGTTCTCCTCCAGCACCAGTCGCGAGACGTGCGGGATGCGCTCCGGCCATTTGTCGGCCTCGTACAGGTAGGCATAGGCATCGTCGACCGAACCCGCCACGAACAGCGGGTCCTCGAAGTCGACCACCAGGTCCTGCCGTTCCTCGTCGTGCTCGGCGGCATCGACGATGCTGTCCAACAGTTCCTGCAGCTCTCGCCCGGCAAGAGGCGCATCTTCGCTTTCGGCGGCCACCGCTTGCTCGACAAGCACCTCGGTGGCCGAGTCGGAGACCGCCACGAACGTCCATTCGCTGCTCGTGGTGGGCGCCGCTCCGGGCTCGTCCGGGTCGGAGTCGTAGCCGATCCGCAGCTGCTCACGGTCGAACCACCAGCGCGCCTGCCAGGTCCGCACGGTGTGGTCGTCGATCACCCACCAGTGCCGGAAGAGCTCGGCACCATCCTGCGTACCGAGCGGTTCCGCATGCACCGCCGGACCGTGGAACTGCGACCAGTTCTGGAGCCGAGCGACCAGGTTGAACACCAGGTCTGCTGGCGCGGCGACTTTCGCAGTGTGCCGGACTGTGTTCTTGATCAGGTTCGACAAGGCTGAGATACCTCCGCGTTCGTGTTGGCAGTGGCGACCGTGCCCCGATGCGGTCCAGTCGTACTTGAAGCGCGCTGCAAGGACTCCGGCCCGCGGTCAGTCCTCGACGATCGCGACCGCCCTGGCCCAGCTCGCTCCGGCGCCGGTGATCTTCACCGGGAAGCAGGACACCTGGAAGCCGTAGGGTCCGGGCACCGCGCCGAGGTTGGCCAGGCGTTCGATCTGGCAGTACTCCCGGTCGCGGCCTGCGACGTGGGCAGGCCACAGGACGGATCGGTCACCGGTCTCCTGGTACCGCTGGATGATGTTCCCGAACGGCGCGTCCAGGCTGAAGGCGTCCGTTCCGATCACCCTAACCCCCAGGTCGAGCAGCAGGTGCACGGCGGGACCGTCGAGCCCGGCGAAGTCCGTGAAGTACTGCCGGGTGCCCACCCGCTGGTCGGCGCCGGTATGCAGCAGGACGATGTCGTTCGGGGACGGGGTGTGGGCGATCCGGGCGAACTCCTTCTCCAGCCGCGCGGACCCGATCACCCCGGCCTCGGCGTCGGTCAGGTCGAGCACGACGCCGGGGCCGTGGAACCAGCTCAACGGCATCTCGTCGATGTGCCGGGGCGTTCCGGTCCCGGTGGTGGACTCCCACCCGTAGTGCGAGGGGGCGTCGATGTGGGTGCCAGTGTGCGTGGTGAGGCTCATCCGGTCCAGGGAGAGGAACTCACCGCCGGGCAGTTCGTTCGGATCGAATTCGATGCCGAAGTTTTCGCGCATCTCCGAGCTCATGTGCAGGGCGCCCTCCCGCGGCGTGAGAACCTCGTGCACCACGGGGTCCGTCTCGTAGGCCCCGGCATCCACGGGCGAGGACAGATCAATGATCCGCACAGCTGCCTCCGGGTTGTCTCGCGTGGCGCGTCATTGCCCAGATGTTCTCAGTGGTTGCCGGAGATGCGTTCGAGCTTCGCTGTAGTGGCTGCTCGAGCGGAGTTCCAACCGGCCATGACAGCGTCCCGACCAGGTTGGTCCATCACCCTGCGTGCCGAACAGAAGGCGGGAGAGCCGTGTCCGTGCCCACCGACCATCAGAATTCCGAAAAGACCTACGCGGAGGTGCAGCAGTTCTATGCCCACCATATCCATCTGATGGACGAGGGCAGGGCGGAAGAGGCGGCGCTGACGTTCACCGAGGACGCCTCCATGGTGTCCCCTCCCAAGATCGTCGAGCCGATCCGCGGGCGGGCGAACCTCGCCGCCGGGTTACGGAAGGCGGCGGACACACTGATCGCGGACGGGGTGCGCTACCGGCGCTGCCACACGATGATCGCGGTGGAGCCGCAGCCGGACGGCCGGCTGTACGTCCGGGCGTACGTGCAGGTCGTCCGTACCCAGCGCGGTGGACAGTCGGTGCTGCACGCGATGTGCGTGTGCGAGGACGTACTGGTGCGCGAGGACGGTGCTCTCAAGGTGCTCGAGCGGGTGGTCACCCGTGACGACCAGTTCTGATGTCCACTCCGACTCCAGTGGCGATGTCTAGCGTCCGCGGCGTGACCACTACGAAGAACAGCACCGCGTCGCGCGGCGTCATCGTCACCGGCGGTGGTACCGGCATCGGTCAGGCCACCGCCCGGGCGTTCGCCGAGAACGACGACCAAGTTCTCGTGGTGGGGCGCACCGAGGACACGTTGGCAGAGACCGCCAAGGGGTATCCGAACATCCACACCCTGCCCGTCGACATCACGAACCCGGACGCCGCCGAGCTGATCGTGGGCACCGCGTTGCGCTCCTTCGGCCGGATCGACGTGCTGCTGAACAACGCTTCGGTCGCCATCCCGGCACCGCTGGAGAAGATCGACCGGGCGACGGCCGCCCAACAGCTCGCGGTGAACCTGCAGGCGCCGATCTTCCTCACCCAGCACGCGGTCGAGGCGCTCACGGAGACCCGCGGCACGGTAGTGAACCTCAGCAGCGCCGGCTCGCTGGGGCGCCGCGCCTGGCCGTACTTCTCGCTCTACGGCGCGTGCAAGGTCGCTGTCGACTTCCTCACGAGAACATGGGCCGTCGAGCTCGCTCCCCACGGCATTCGGGTTGTGGCCATCGCCGCCGGCGTCGTCGCGACGGGAATGGGCGTGCGGATGGGGTCCACGCCGGAGGAGTACGCGGAGTTCCTGGAGGGGATGAGGACGGTCATCCCGCTGGGCCGGGTCGGGCGGCCCGAGGAGATCGCCTGGTGGGTACGCCGGCTCACCGAGCCGGAGGCCGGTTACATGACAGGCACCGTCCTCGCGGTCGACGGGGGCGCGAGCGTCACCTGAGACGGACCGACGAGTACGCGACCCGGCACGCAGCCGAGCGAGAGTCGACCTGCCCGCTAAAGACACCATGCAGAGTTCTCGTGAGCGGTCGAATGTCAATCCCAACCGGGACGAGGAGCAGCAGATGCCGACCCAGAAGTACGACGCCACCGACAGTGGAACGGTCACGTTCGTCAACACCTTCATCGTGCACGGCTCGCCGGAGGAGTTCGAGCAGGTCTTCGCCGACATCTCCGAGTTCATGGCCGGCCAGCCGGGCTTCATCCAATACACCCTGTCCCGGCACATCGACGAGGACATGCAGGACCGCTACGTCAACATCGCGTTGTGGACCGACGTCGAATCCTGGCGGGCGGCCGTCGCGCACCCGGGCTTCCAGCCCCACGCCAAGGAAATCCGTTCACGATGCACCAACGAGTCGAACATGTACGCGCCGCGGCAGGCTTACTCAGTGGGTTGAGCCTGGTCCCGCGCCGGTCCGCCGGCCGCCGGATCAGCGCTACGGACGGTCCCGGCGGCCGAGGCCCAACGCCAACCTGTTACGAGGTCAGTGGAAGATGAACTGTCGTGTCGTGATAACCGGCATCGGCGTTGTCGCGCCGGGCGGCACCGGTACCAAAAAATTTTGGGATCTGATCTCCGCGGGCCGCACCGCGACCAGACGGATCACGTCCTTCGATCCGGCCCCGTTCCGCTCGCAGACCGCGGCCGAGTGTGACTTCGGCCCGGCAGCCGAGGGGCTTTCCCCACAACAGATCCGGCGAATGGACCGGGCCGCGCAGCTCGCGGTGGTGAGCGCACGGGAATGCGTCGAGGACAGCGGTCTGGACCTGCAGGTGCTCGATCCGGCGCGGGTCGGGGTGACCGTCGGCAGCGCGGTCGGATGCACGATGGGCCTGGAGGAGGAGTACGTGGTCGTCAGCGACGGCGGCCGGATCTGGCAGGTCGATGAGCGCTACGCCGTGCCACACCTTTTCAGCTACTTCGTGCCGAGCTCCCTCGCGGCCGAGGTCGCCTGGACGGTCGGGGCGGAGGGCCCGGTGGCAACGGTGTCCACCGGATGCACCTCGGGTCTGGACTCGGTCGGACAGGCTGTGGAGCTGATTGCCGCAGGCGCGGCCGAGGTGATGGTGGCCGGGGCGACCGACGCGCCGATCTCGCCGATCACGGTGGCCTGCTTCGACGCGATCAAGGCGACCACGCCGAGGAACGACGAGCCGGCCACGGCGTCGCGGCCGTTCGACCGGACCAGGAACGGGTTCGTGCTCGGTGAGGGTTCGGCGATGTTCGTGCTGGAGGACCTCGAGCACGCACGCAAGCGCGGTGCGCATGTCTACGCAGAGATCGCCGGCTTCGCCTCGCGCTGCAACGCCTTCCACATGACCGGCCTGCGACCGGACGGCAAGGAGATGGCCGAAGCCATCCGAGTCGCCATGGCACAGGCCAAGGCGGTCCCGGCGGACATCGACTACATCAACGCCCACGGCTCGGGCACCACGCAGAACGACCGGCACGAAACGGCCGCCTTCAAGCTCAGCCTCAAGGAGCGCGCGTACTCGGCACCGATCAGCTCCATCAAGTCGATGATCGGCCATTCACTGGGCGCCATCGGCTCGCTGGAGATCGCCGCGTGCGCGCTCGCCATGAAGCACGGGGTGATCCCGCCCACCGCCAACCTGCACGAGCCGGATCCGGAATGCGATCTCGACTATGTACCGCTCGTGGCGCGGGAACAGCGGGTGGGCACAGCGCTGAGCGTGGGCAGCGGGTTCGGCGGGTTCCAGAGTGCGATGGTGCTGCGGGATCCGGAAGGGACGCCGGCATGACGGCCACCGTGGTCACCGGGATGGGCGTGATGGCACCGACCGGTCTCGGCACCCGACGATTCTGGGAACGCACGATGGCCGGGCAGGCCGCGATCGGCCGCATCACCGCCTTCGACCCGGAGCAGTATTCGAGCAAGCTGGCCGGTGAGATCACCGGGTTCGCCCCGGGCGAGCACCTGACGGGACGGCTGCTGCCACAGACCGACCGGATGACCCGGCTGGCGCTGGTGGCGGCCGACTGGGCACTGCAGGATGCGGCAGTCGACGCCGCCGCGCTGCCGGAGTTCGGCCTGGGTGTCGTGACGGCGAGCTCGGCCGGCGGCTTCGAGTTCGGCCACCGCGAGCTGGACAAGCTGTGGCGCAGAGGGCCGGAACACGTCAGCGCCTACCAGTCCTTCGCCTGGTTCTATGCGGTCAACACCGGCCAGATCTCGATCCGGCACGGGATGCGCGGTCCGAGCGGGGCGCTGGTGACCGAGCAGGCAGGCGGTCTCGATGCGGTCGCGCAGGCCCGGCGGCAAGTACGTGGCGGTGTGGCGGCGATGGTCTGCGGGTCGGTCGACGGCTCGCCCTGTCCGTGGGGCTGGGTCGCGCAGCTCGCCGGCGGCCGGATCAGCAGGTCCGAGGACCCCGGCCGCGCGTATCTGCCCTTCGACGTCGATGCCGCCGGATACGTGCCCGGTGACGGCGGCGCGCTGTTCGTGCTGGAGTCCGAGGACGGTGCTCAGGAGCGAGGTGTGAGCTCGTGGCACGGCGAGATAGCCGGATACGCGGCCACGTTCGATCCGCCGCCGGGTTCCGGCAGGCCGCCGACCCTGCTCCGGGCGATCGAACTCGCACTGGCCGATGCCGGGATCGACGCGGACGGCATCGACGTGGTGTTCGCGGACGGTGCCGGGGTGCCGGAGCTCGACCGCGCAGAGGCGGATGCGTTGCGGGCGGTGTTCGGGGCGTACGGGGTGCCGGTGACCGTGCCCAAGACGATGACCGGCCGCCTCGGCGGCGGCGGGTCCGCCCTCGACCTGGCCGCCGCGTTGCTGACCCTGCGCCACGGGGAGATCCCGCCCACCGTCAACGTCTCCCGCCCGCGGCCGGAGTACGAGCTCGACCTGGTGACGCAACCCCGGCAAGGGCCTGTCTCGGTCGCGCTCGTCCTGGCTCGCGGCTACGGCGGCTTCAATGCCGCCATGGTCGTGACGAGGCGAGGAGAGAACGAGCTGAACAGCGGAAGGAAAGCAGAATGAGTGAGTTGACGCTTGTCGGCCTGACCGCGATCCTGCGGGAGTCCGCGGGTGAGGACGAGAGCTCCACCCTGCAGGGCGACATCATGGATGCGGAGTTCAGTGAGCTCGGATACGACTCGATCGCGTTGATGGAGACCGCGGGGCGTATCCAGATCGATTATGGAGTGGTGCTGGCCGACGACGTCGTGGTCCAGGCCCGCACCCCACGCGAGCTGCTGCGACTGGTGAACCGGTCGATCAGTGGTGTGTGAAGCTCTTCTCTCCGTCCTGTCGGGACGAGCCGGCAGGACGGAGGGAGCACCGTTACGAGCCGCCTGTGCGGATCCGGTGCTTCGCGGTGAGCGCCTCGAGCCGGGGGACGATCGAATTCGGACTCGGCATCGAGAGGAAGTCCATCCGGACCTCGGCCGCACCCGCCCGGAAAGACGGATCCTCGAGTAGCCGGACCAGGTTCTTCCGCAGTACGTCAGCGGTCACGCCCTTCGGATCGAGATAGATGGCAGCGTTCCGCTCGGCGAGTTCCTTCGCCTTGTCGACCGCGTCCCACCACAAGTCGTCGGACATGACCAGCTGCGGGACCCCGTGCGCCAGCGCGGTGGCGAACGCTCCCCCGCCACCATGATGGATCACCGCCGAGCACGTCGGCACCACCACGTTGAGCGGGTAGAAGTCGTAGACCCGGACGTTGTCGGGTATCGCGCTCACCGAGCTGAGCTGTTCGGCGTCCAGTGTCGCGACCACCTCGATGTCGAGATCGGCGACCGCCTCGAACAGGGCCGGGTAGGGCATCCAGTCCCCCCCGATGACCTCGCGCCCGCCCAGGCCCGCAGTCAGGCACACCCGGGGACGCGCGGGCCGCTCCGGCAGCCACTCCGGAACCGGAGCAGCCCCGGTGTAGGGCACGTAGCGGACGGGCACGTACTCGAGAGCCACGGGCAGCCGCAGCCAGGGCACGGTGGCGTCGACGCTCCATTGACCGACCACGAGTTCCTCGTCGAAGCGGCCGCCCGACCGCGCCGCGATCTCGCCCAGCCAGTCCGCCATCGGGTCCCTCCGCGAATGCCGTGGCTGCTCGGCCATCAGCCGCACGAAGTGCCCCCGCATCCGGCCGATGAAGTCCTGACCGAACAGGAAGCGGGCATGTGCGGCGCCACAGGAGCGAGCGGCCACCGGGCCGGAGAAGGTCATGCTGTCCCAGAGCACCAGGTCCGGCTTCCATTCGCGGGCGAACTCCACGATGTCGTCCATCACTGAGTCGGTGTTGAGGTGTTCGAAGATATTGGACCGGTGCCACTCGAAAGTGCGGGTGACGAACTCCCAGGTGAGCACCTCCGAGCGGTTCTCGGTGAGGTCCATGCCGGCCCGGGAGTCCTCGTCCCGCCAGCTGGTGTCCTCCTGCATCTGGCGGGCCATCTCGAGTGCCGCGCCGACGGGGACCGCGGGAAGGCTGGTCCGGGTGATGGTGTCGACGAGGTCCGGCTGGCTGGCGACACGCACCTCGTGCCCGGCCGCGTGCAACGCCCAGGCCAATGAGACCATCGGGTACAGATGTGAGCTGGCGGCAAAGGTGTTGAACAGCACGCGCATGTCAGCTATCCTTTCATCGTGGTGAAGGCGGATGGCGTCACCGTGCCACGCGGGGTTCGGACCCCGCTTGAGCGCGCAATCCGCCGCCCGTCCCGATCTGCGCCAGCACCTCACCCAACGCGTCGATCACCTTGTCCTGTACGTCCCGGGGCAGTGACGGATACATCGGCAGCGAGAAGATCTCGTTCGCCAGTCTCTCGGTGACCGGCAGCGAGCCGCGCGGACAGCCGAGATGGGCGAAGCCCGACATGGTGTGCACCGGCCAGCGGTAGCTGACGTTCAGCGAGATGTCGTAGCGCTCGAGGGCTTCGAGGATCTCGTCCCGTCGCGGATGCTGCACCACGTAGAGGTAGTGGACGTGCTCGTTGCCGTCCGCGACGGCGGGCAGCCCGAGCTCCTTGCTGCCGAGGCCGTCGACATACCGCGCGGCGACAGCCCGCCTGCCGGCGATGTAGGCGTCCAGCCTGCCCAGCTTGCGCCGCAGGATCTCGGCCTGCACCTCGTCGAGCCTGCTGTTGTGCCCGGGAGTCTCGACGACGTAGTAGCGCTCCTGCATCCCGTAGTACCTCAGGCGCCGCAGCCGCTGTTCGACGGCGTCATTGGAGGTGACCACCGCTCCGCCGTCACCGTAGGCGCCGAGCACCTTGGTCGGATAGAAGGAGAACGCCGCGGCGTTGCCGATGCTGCCGGCCACCCGGCCGCCCTGACGAGCGCCGTGGGCCTGGGCGCAGTCCTCGAGAATCGTCAGGCCGTGTCGTTCAGCGAGTTTCTTCAGCGGCGCCATCTCGACGCACTGGCCGTAAAGGTGCACCGGTAGCAGACACCGCGTTCGCGGTGTGATCGCCGCGTCGACCTGGTCGGTGTCCATCAGGTAGTCCTCGGCGCGCACGTCGACGAACACCGGTGTGGCGCCCAGCGCGTCGATGGCCACGACGGTGGGGGCGGCGGTGTTCGACACCGTGATCACCTCGTCGCCGGGGCAGACGCCGAGCGCCTGCAGGGCGAGCTTGATGGCGTTGGTGCCGTTGTCGACGCCGATGCAGTGCGAAACACCGTGGTAGGCGGCGAACTCCCGCTCGAAGTCACGGCCACTCGCACCGAACACCAGCTGACCGGAGCGGAAGACCTTCTCTACGGCGTCGTGAATATCGTCCCGTTCGTCATCGTACTCACTCAGATAGTCCCACACAAGAGTAGTCATCGATCTACCCTGTCTCGCGAGGAGTGGATGGGTGGCCAGAAACATCTATCAGACGCGGCTCAATTCTGGGTAGGAAGCCACTGGGACCGGATACGCCGAGCCGATGGCGCATGACGACACACCGTTCTACGATTATAATCGAACAGACGACCCTTTCATCATCGGGGAGAAGAATGTTGCCGCAGGCTGGGGCAGGACATCGCACCGTCGCCGTGCTCGGTGGCACCGGCTGGGTGGGGAGGCATCTCTGCGCCGAGTTCGCCGAGAGCGGGTACCGCGTCGTCGTGCTGGCACGGAATCCCATGCCCCAGGTGCGTCACGACAGGTTCGTCCCGCTCGACCTGGCAGCCGCCGCACCGGACACCACCGCCGGGATCCTGCGTGCGGAGTCGGTGGACGTCGTCGTCAACGCGACGGACGCGGCGAACGCCACCGACGGCTGGGACCGCACCGAGGAGGAGATGGTCCGCTCCAACGTCGGCCTGGTCTCCCGGCTCGTGACAGCGGTGATCTCGCTGCCGTGGCGGCCGCGCCTGGTGCACCTCGGAACGATCCATGAGTACGGCCCAATGGATGCGGGCACCGCGATCGACGAATCAATGGTGCCGCGCCCGGAGTCCGTCTACGCCCGCACCAAGCTGGCCGGCTCGACGGTCGTGTTCGACGCGGCGCGCGCCGGACTGGTCGACGGCGTGGTGTTGCGCGCGGCGAACGTCTGCGGACCCCATCCGTCGCCGGTGAGCCTGCCCGGCAAACTGCTGACCCTGCTCGACGAGGCCAGCCGGAGCGGCACGATGAGGTTGAGCATCGCCCCGACGAAGCGAGACTTCGTCGACGTACGGGACCTGGCCGTGGCTGCGCTGCAGGCCGCCGAGCGCCCGGCGGTCAGCGGGGCCATCAACATCGGCAGCGGGGTCGCGGTGGAGCTGCGTGAGCTGGTGACGCTGTTCGTCACCGGCGCCGGGTTCCCGCAGTCGATCATCGAGGAGCAGGCCGCGTCCGTACCGAGCCTGGGCGAGGACTGGGTCGAGGCCGATATCGGACGCGCCCGGGAACTGCTGGACTGGGCGCCGCGGATCCCGCTTGGTGAGTCGTTGAGATCGGCCTGGGAAACCTTCCGCCGTTCCGGCGGACAGGGCTGACCGTGAGCACGAGCGCCTGCTCAGACCACGTGGACGTCCGGCGTGTACAGGATCCACCGGCCGCCGGCGCCATGGAACGCCTCTTCCTTCGCCATGATCTCGGCTGCGTGGTTCCACGCGAAGAGCAGGGCGTAGTCGGGGAAGGGTGCCGCGAAGTCCTCCGCTGGTCGGACCGGGAGGTGCGCGCCGGGGGTCAGCCTGCCCTGCTTCGCGGGCGTCGTGTCACAGACGAACGACACCAGGTCGGAGTCTATGCCGCAGAAGTTCGTCACGGTGGCGCTCTTCGCGGTCGCACCGTAGGCGACGACCGTGCTGCCTTCGGCGTGCAGCCGGCGCAGCAACGTCATCAGGTCCTCGCGCACGCGTTCCACGGCCAACGCGAAACGCTCGAAGGTCGCGAGGTCGGCGAGTCCCTTGACGGCTTCTTCGGCGACGAGCTCGGCAACGGCGGCCGTCGGCGTGCGCATACCTGCCCGGGCGAGTGTGTAGCGGACCTCCCCGCCGTGCACCGACAGGCGCTGCACGTCGACCAGCCTGAACCCGAAGCGTTGCGCCATGGCCTGGACTGAACGTGCGGTGAAGAAGTAGAAGTGCTCGTCGTAGATCTGGTCGAAGGCGGTGCGGTCGATGATCTCGCCCAGGTAGGGGTCCTCGAACACGAACACACCGCCTGGCGTGAGCAACGCGTCCACCCCTTGGAAGATCGAGTCGGTGTACGGGATGTGGCACAGGGTGTTGGCGGCATAGACCATATCCGCCGGCCCGTGCTCCTGACGCATCTGTGCCGCCGAGGACTCCTCGAAGAAGTCGTGGCGCACCTGGACACCCTGGGCCCTGGCCTGCTCAGCCACCCGGCCGGACGGTTCCACGCCGAGGTGCCGGACCCCGGCCTTCTGGATCGCCCTGAGCATGACCCCATCGTTGCTGCCGATCTCGACGATGAACGGGTCGGACCCGGCCAGTTCGGTGTCCAGGAAGTGCCGGGCGGTCGACTCGAAGTGGTCGCGCATCACGGCCGATCCAGATGACACGTAGGGATAGTCCTCGCGGAACATACGTTCCCGTGGGACTTCCTCGACCAGCTGCACCATCGTGCAGCTCGCGCACATTCCTACGGCGAGCCGGAAGAAGAACTCGTCATCGACGCGGCCCGGCTCCAGGAAAGCGTCGGACAGGGGCTGACGTCCGAAGTCGACGAACTCATCGAGAGTGCCGCCACACACCCGACATTTGACCATATCCCCCACCGTAGGGAGTCGCCCATGAGAAACGCTCGAATCTTGGTCGGATACGCGAACTGCTTGCCGGGAGCACCGAGCGGATATAGACATGCCGCCATGGTGAATCGCGAGAATCCGGGCAGGACCATCGTGCTCATCGTTCAGTAATGATCAACCTGGAGGTGGGAATGGTCCGAGCAGGAGAAGACCGTGACGCCGATGTCGCGCGGCGAACTGGCTTCGCCGACCCCGGTGCCGGTACCCGTCCACGGGTGCGCTGGTGGTGGCCCGGCGGGGCGGTGAGCAGGGACGGGATCGAGCGCGATCTCCGCGCGATCCGCGACGCCGGTTTCGCCAGAGCCGAGATCGCCCTGCTCCCGATGGGGCTGCCGGAGGAGGTCGACCCCGCCGAGGTCAGGACGTGGGGCACCTCCCTATTCACCGAACGCCTCACCGCCGCCCTGGCCGCCGCACGGGAGAGCGGGATGCGGCTCGACCTCACCGTGAGTCCCGGGTGGCCGTTCGCCAGTCCCGCCGTCGACGGCCCCCGGACCGGCCTCGCCGAGCAGAAGCTGGTGCAAGGACATCACAAGCTTGCCGCGGGAGAGGCGATCGACGGGGCGGTGCCGACTCCGGAAGGCGATGCCACGGAAGCCGACCGCCTCGTCGCGGTGACGGCGGCGCGCCTGTCGGATGCCGAACCGTCACTGACCGCACCGATCTTCCTCGACCCGGACTCGGCCGTCGACCTGACCGCCCGGGTCGTTTCCGGGAAACTGAGCTGGACGGCACCGCCGACGGGCACGTGGCTGGTATTCGCGTTCTGGTCACGCCCGACGGGCCAGCACTCGCTCGCCGACGCCGGATCGCAGTACGCGCCCGTGATCGACCACTTCTCCGCGGAGGCCGTTGCCGTGGCGATCGACCACATCGACCGCCATGTGCTGCCGGTGAGCCTCGATCCGCTGCTCCGGGCGGCGGGCGGGGACCTCTTCGAGGACTCACTGGAGCTCGCTGCCGACGCGGAGCTGTGGACCGCCTCGTTGCTGACGGAGTTCGCCCGGCGGCGCGGCTACGATCTGACGCCCTTTCTGCCAGTACTGCGCGTCGATCGCCTCTATCGCTTCGACTGGCCCACCCTCCTCGCGGGGATCACTCCGGCAAGCCCGTCGGTTCACGACTTCCCCGGGGGAATGGGTCGGCGGATCCGCCACGACTACTACCGAACGCTGAACGAGCTCTACGTCGACAACCACGTAATGCCGTTGACGCGGTGGGCCAACGGCCGGGGCCTGGGTTACCGGGCACAGCCCTACGGCAACACCATTGATCACGTCGAGGTCGCCGGATCGGTGCAGATCCCAGAGAGCGAGGACCTGGTCAACTGGCTCGCCGCCGGCGGGATGACCGACGGCGCGGTTGCCTACGACCTCGCTGTCGACTTCCACCGCGGTATCGCGGTGGGCGCGCACATGCGTGGGGGCAACGTGGTGTCCCTGGAGTGCTGCGCCGTCCTGGGCGCCGACTACCAGACCGACGTCGCCGCGCTGAAGCGGCACCTCGACGTCGCGTTCAGTGGCGGCGTGAATCAGTTGGTGCTGCACGGGTTCCCCTATCAGCACGTCACCGGCGCCTCCTGGCCGGGCTGGGCTCCGTTCTCCAACGACAGCTCCCCCGAGGTCTCCGATGCCTGGGGTCCACGGCAGCCGATGTGGCGGCACATGCGCTCATTCACGGACTACGTCACGCGCGCGGGCGCGGTACTGCGGTGCGGGCGGGCGCGGATCGACGTGGCAATCTACCGGCAGGCGTACTGGTGTCTCGCGTGGCCCAAGTTCACCGCGAACAACCTGGCCGACGCCGGTTACACCTACGAGTTCCTCAGCCCCAGCCTGCTGGACCTCGACGCCGCCGACGTGCGCGACGGGCGGCTCGCTCCCGACCACGCCGCCTACCGAGCGCTGGTCGTCGACAACGAGGCGGCCATGGAGCCCCGGGCCCTGGAGCGAATCTGCACGATCGCCGCCGACGGGCTGCCGGTCGTGGTCGTCGGCTCCCCGCCGGACCGCGCCCAGGGCTTCAAGGACGCGGCGAGCACCGACCGGGAGGTCGGTCGGCTGACCGCCGATCTGCTGGCGCTGCCCACCGTGCGTCAGGTCGCCGATCAGAGACACGTCCTCGGCGCGCTCGAGGCCCTCGGCGTCCATGCGGACGCCCGGCTTGTCGATGCCACCGACGTGCTGACCGTCCACCGTGAGGGCCCCGACGGCGACTACTACTACCTGTTCAACATGGGTACGACGAGATGCCGCTTCTCCGCCGATCTGCGCGGCTCGGGCAACGCGCGAATCCTGGACCTCTGGAACGGAACCTCGCAGCCGGTGGATACCGATACCGGTGAGGACCGCCGTTCGCTCGTGCTCGACCTCGGCCCGGACGAGGCCACCGTCGTGTTCCTCGGAACCGGGCCGGGCCTCGACGCCACACCGGTTACCGTCCCGGCCCGGATACCACCGGGCGAGGAGAAGTGGTCACGCGAACCGGCACTCTGGGACCTCGATGTGGAGGACTGGCAGCCCTCGGGCACGACCACGCAGCGGCTGACCCTGACGGCGCTCGCCGACTGGCGCACGATCCCCGCCCTCGCCGAGACCGCGGGGGTCGGCACCTACCGCACGACGGTGTCCCTGGAACCGGGCTGGGACGACGGCATCGGCGCGGTGCTGCTGGACCTGGGCCGGGTGGCGGGCTCCATGCGTGTGGAGATCAACGGCAGGCCGGTGGCCGGCGACTGCGTCGCAGCCAGAGCGCTGGAGGTCCGGCCACACCTTCGTGATGGGACCAACACGATCCAGGTCGAGGTAGCCACCACATTGGGCAACCGGTTGATCGGCCTCGGCAAGGCGGACGTAGCCGGCTGCACGCGTTTCGCCGCCCGATCCACCCGACCCGCAGGCCTCATCGGGCCGGTGCGCCTGTCGGCGGTCACGGCCGCGGGGTGGGAGGCTCAGTCCCCGTAGAAGCTCGCGGCGTCGATCTCCGTCAGCTCGACCCAGTCGAGATCCGCCAGAGAGGCGAGTTTCGTGTCGGACGAGCGCAGTTCGATGGCCAGCGCGGGGCGTTCGTCGATGAGCTGCACCAGGGTGTAGATGGTGGCCAGGATATGGACGCAGGGGCGCCGCCGGGTCCGACAGTCACAGGCGGCGACCTGCTCGTCGAGTCCTACGGCGAAGCTGATGTTGTGGCGCGCAAGGTCCGCCTCGAGCGTGTCGGGGAGGTCCCCGACGGCCAGGCCGGGGGCGTCTGCCGTCGCCTTGGCGATGAGCCGTTCCGTTTCCGCCTGTGTCCGGGCGGGCCAGCGCGGCAGGTCGATCCGGACCCGTTGGACCGCATCCGATGCCGACACGTCGGCATAGAGGCGGCCGGTTCCGGTCGACAACGTAACGGCGTGGTTGCGCGCGAGGCTGCGTGCCTTCGGCAGCATGGGGTTCGGCCCGACAGCCGTGGTCGACTCGACCGTCCGCACCCAAGCCCTGCCCCACGGCGTGCAGCCGAACTCCGGCGGTATCACGCGAGGGTATCCAGGTCGAGATCCAGCACGGCGTGCAGGTCTTCGTCGGACAGCTTGGCCAGAGCGGCTTCGGTGTCGCAGGAGAAGATGTCGGCGAACCCGCGTTTGGTGTCGTGCATCTGCGCAATGCGGTCCTCGACCGTGCCGCCGGTGACGAGTGTGTGCACGTTGAGGGTGCGTTGCTGGCCGATCCGGTGTGCCCGGTCCGTGGCCTGCTCCTCCACCGCGGGGTTCCACCAGCGGTCGTAGTGCATGACG
>Ga0208612_1000351_pt1 | contig 21150 bp, 23 predicted proteins | sample AntDryMetagUQ889_FD_188089 | JGI IMG/M metagenome (GOLD analysis project Ga0208612, IMG submission 188089) | Polar desert microbial communities from Antarctic Dry Valleys - UQ889 (SPAdes) | ecosystem: Environmental > Terrestrial > Soil > Desert | place: Antarctic Dry Valleys | collected 2008-12-31 | reverse complement strand
TAGATTGACTCGCGAGTCAACATGCTTCAGACCCCGGCCACCGAGCGCGACCAGCGCCACCTCGAGAGGACCATCGAGCTGGCCGCCAAGGCACGCGGGTGCACCGGGCCCAACCCGCTCGTGGGCGCCGTGGTGGTCAAGTCGGGGCGCGTTATCGGCGAGGGCTTTCACGCCGCCGCGGGCGAGCCCCACGCGGAGCGCACCGCCCTGGCTGCGTGCGCCGAGGACACCGCCGGGGCGACCCTCTACGTCTCGCTGGAGCCGTGCGCCCACACCGGCCGCACGCCTCCCTGCACCGACGCCATCCTCGAGGCCGGCATTGCCCGCGTGGTGGTGGCCTCCGACGACCCCTCCAGCAAGGCCAGCGGTCGGGGGCTCGGCGTGCTGCGCGACGAAGGGGTCGAGGTGGACCCCGTTCAAGGCGAGGTCGCCCGCGCCGCCCGGCTGCTCAACCAGCCCTTCCGAAAGCACGCGCGCACCGGCCGTCCCCACGTCGTGCTGAAGCTGGCGATGACGCTCGACGGCAAGGTGGCCACCCGCACCGGCGACTCGCGCTGGATCTCGGGCGACGCCAGCCGCGCCCGGGTGCACCGCTGGCGTTCGCACTGCGACGCCGTGGCCGTGGGCCTCGGCACCGTGCGCGCCGACGACCCGCTGCTCACCGCGCGGGCCCCCGGCGCATCTGACGGCGACCAGCCGCTGCGCGTGATCTTCGACTCCGAGGCCCGTCTGCCGCACGAGGCCCAGCTCGTCCAGGGCGCTGGGGGCGATGTTGCGCCCGTGCTCGTCGTCCGCTCGCGGGCCGCCTCGCGGACCGCTGTCGACAAGCTCCGGGCGGCCGGCGTGGACGTGCTGACCGTGAGTGGCCAGAACGAGGCGTCACGGGTGACCGCAGCGTTGTCGGAGCTCGGCTCGCGTGAGATCCAATCGCTGCTCTTGGAGGGCGGCCCGCACCTGGCCGGCGCCTTCCTCGAGGCCGGTGAGGTCGACGAGGCGCGGGTGTTCGTGGCCCCGGTGCTGGCGGGGGGACGCGACGCGCGCACCGCGGTCGAGGGCGAGGGTGCCGAGCAGATCGCGGCGGCGACCCGTGCCCTTTCCACCGAGGTCGAAGTGATCGACGAGGACGTGCTGATAACGGCCCGCCTGAAGGAGTGGTGATCCTATGAGTAGAACCGCCATGCTCGCGGCGTCACTCCCATGTGCGCAGCGAGCCGGAGGCGAGCTAGCAGTGGTGAGGAAGGCGACATGCTCGCGGCGTCTGACCCATCTCCGTGGCGAGCCGAAGGCGAGCTAGCACTTGTTCACGGGTGTCATCCGGTCGACGGGCATGCTGGCTTCGCTCGGCGACGGGAGGCTGGTGATCGAGACCCAGCCGCCGCTCGACCTGGTCGAAGGCGACTCCGTTGCGGTAAACGGCGTCTGCCTGACCGCGACCGAGGTCAGCGACCGGGGCGGCTTCGATGCCGATGTCATGCCCGAGACCCTGCGCCAGACCACGCTCGGCGGGCTGAGGGAGGGTGTTTGGGTGAATATCGAGCTCCCCCTTCGAGCCTCGGACCGACTGGACGGCCACATCGTCCAGGGGCACGTGGACGGCGTGGCCGAGGTCCAGTCGGCGACCGAGGAGGGCAATGCGAGAGTTGTGCGCCTGAGCCCCCCGCCCGAGCTCCTGCGCTACGTGGTCCCCAAGGGCTCGATCGCCGTCGACGGCGTCTCGCTGACGGTGGCTGCGGTGGACGAGGAGGGCTTCTCGGTCTCGCTCATCCCAGAGACCCTCCAGCGAACCAACCTGGGCGCTTTGGCACCCGGGGCATCGGTGAACGTGGAGGTCGACGTGGTGGCAAAGTACGTGGAGAAGCTCGTGAACGACCCGGGCGAGCGGTGCTCGCCCGAGGCCGATCGGTCCGGTGCTCGCCCGACCGACGCTCGGGCTGCGCTCCTCCCGCAGCGCTCGGGCTGCGCTCCTACGCTGTGACCGGCGCGCCGTTCTCGAGCATCGAGGAGGCCCTCGAGGACATACGCGAAGGACGCATGGCGGTGGTCTGCGATGCAGAGGAGCGCGAGAACGAGGGTGACCTCGTGCTCGCCGCGCAGTTCGCCACGCCCGAGGCCATCAACTTCATGGCCACCCATGCACGCGGCCTGGTCTGCCTCGCCCTGACCCCCGAGCGCTGCGACGAGCTCGGGCTCGACCTCATGCCCGCCAAGAACGAGCCCGATCTCGAGACGGCGTTCACCGTCTCCGTCGACGCCCGCGAGGGCGTGACCACCGGCATCTCCGCCGACGACCGCGCGCGCACCGTCCAGGTGGCGATCGATCCCCGCAGCCGGCCCGACGACCTCAACCACCGGGGCCACATCTTCCCCCTCAAGGCCAAGGAGGGCGGCGTGCTCGAGCGCTCGGGGCACACCGAGGCGGCTGTGGACCTCGCGCGGCTCGCGGGTCTGAACCCCGCCGGGGTGATCTGCGAGATCCTCAACGAGGATGGCACGATGGCCCGGGTGCCCGACCTCGAGCGCTACTGCGCCCAGCACGGCCTGAAGATGATCACGGTGGCCGACCTGATCGCCTACCGCCGCCAAAAGGACAAGCTGGTCGAGCGCGTGGTGGAGGCGCGGCTGCCCACCAAGTTCGGTGAGTTCAACGTGGTGGGCTTTCGCTCGCTCGTCGACGACAAGCACCACGTCGCCATGGTCAAGGGCGAGGTCGCGCAGGCCGAGGACGTCCTGGTGCGGGTGCATTCCGAGTGCCTCACCGGCGACGTCTTCCACTCGCTTCGCTGCGACTGCGGCCAGCAGCTCGAGGACGCGCTGGCGCGCATCGAGGCCGAGGGGCAGGGGGTGCTGCTGTACCTCGCCCAGGAGGGGCGCGGCATCGGGCTGCTCAACAAGCTGCGCGCCTACCGCCTGCAGGAGGAGGGGCTGGACACCGTCGACGCCAACATCGAGCTGGGCCTGCCCGCCGACCTGCGCGACTACGGCATCGGCGCCCAGATCCTCGTGGACCTGGGGCTGGGCTCGATCCGCCTGCTGACCAACAACCCGAAGAAGATCGTGGGCCTCGAGGGCTACGGCCTGCAGGTGACCGATCAGGTGCCGATCGAGCAGGCGCCCTCGGACCACAACCGCGACTACCTGCGCGCCAAGCAGGCCCGCATGGGGCACCTCCTGCACCACCAGGGGCTGGCTCTCGACGAGGAGATGATCCACCAGGAGCGCCTGCGCGACCAGCTTCCCGAAGCCGACCGCGACGCCCCGGAGCGGGATGGCTGACCGCTATGCCCTGGTGGTCGGACGCTTCTACGAGGCGCTGGCCGACCGCCTGCTCGAGGGCGCGGCGCGGGTGCTGGAGGACGCGGGCGCCGAACACGATGTGCACGAGGTGCCGGGGGCTTTCGAGCTGCCGCTGGCCGCCCGCTACTGCGCTCGCTCGGGCCGCTATGCCGGCGTCGTCTGCCTGGGGGCGGTGATCCGCGGCGAGACCGATCATTACGACCACGTGTGCGCCGAGGCCGCCCGTGGGATCGCGGACGTAGGGGCCGACACCGGCGTGCCCTGCGCGTTCGGGGTGCTCACCGTCGAGAACATGGAGCAGGCGCTCGCCCGCGCCGGCGGCGACAAGCGCCACCAGGGCGAGGACGCCGCGCGGGCCGCGGTGCGCATGGCCGAGCTGCGGCGCACGCTGAGCGCGCCCTGAGCATTCGGCCTGTGAGAGCGGCGGCGATCACGTTGTCGGTTCTGTCGGCGATCGGCGGCTTCGCGCTCGCGCTGGTGCTCTTCATCCTCGGCTTCGTCCTCACGCTGGGCGACAACGACAAGTACGGCAAGCTGTCCCTTCCGGGCGAGACCCAGGTGGTGCTGCCAAAGGACGACGTCATCGTGTATTACGAGGAGCGGGCGAGCCTCCCGAGCGAGTCCAGCCTTCCGCCGCCCTCGGGGCTTCGGCTGCGGGTGCGATCCGCGGCCACGAAGGAGCAGGTCCCGGCCGAGAGCGTGGGAAGCCGCTCCACGTTCACGGTGAACGACATCAGCGGCATCAGCGTGGCGCGCCTCCGGGTGCCCGAGGAGGGCCTCTACACCGTCGACGCGAGGGTGGCGCAGGCCCGCGCCCCCGATCCCGCCTTGACCTTCGGGCCCGACCTGGACTTCGCGGCGCTGGCCATCCGCTGCCTGGTCGCGATCATCGCCGGGCTGGTGCTCTCGCTGCTCTTCGCGCTGTTGGGGCGGGCGCTGCGCCGCCCGCTCGCGCCGGCGCCGGTGCCCGCTCCCTATTCGAGCGCCCCGGTCGCGGCCTGGCAGGCGCCTCCGGGCTCCCCGCCCGCCGACCCCCAGACGGCGCTCGCTCAGCTCGACGAGGACCGCCGCATGGGGCGGATCGCCGAGGCCGAATACCAGGCTCGGCGACAGCAGATTCTCGACCGGCTCTAAGGAGGCGCTCCCCGGGCCACTGCTAGCCTCACCCGCCGTGTCAAAGGTCTGCTACTCCTGCAACAAGGGTCCCTCGTTCGGGAACAGCCGCAGCCACTCCATGGTGGCCACGAGGCGCCGTTTTGACCCGAACCTGCAGAAGGTCCGCATCGACGTGGGGGGCACCCCTCGCCGCGAGTACGTCTGCACGCGCTGCCTCAAGGCCGGCAAGGTCTCGAAGGCCGCGTAACCCTCGGCCTCCGCTTCGGTACAGATCCCGTGCCCGATGAGAGCCTCGTCCGCTTTCGCAGGGTCATCGCCGCAGCCTGCTCCGAGCTGGAGGCGCGACGGTCAGAGGTGAACGACCTCAATGTGTTCCCGGTCGCCGACGGTGACACGGGCGACAACATGACGATGACGCTGCGTGCAGTGCTCAATGAGCTCGACAGCATGGACGGACAGCTCATCGACGAGTACGGCCGCGACGCGCTGGTTGCGGCGGTGGCGCGGGCCGCCCTGCTGGGCGCGCGGGGCAACAGCGGCGTGATCCTCTCGCAGATCGTTCGCGGCGCCGCCGAAGAGTTGGCCTCACGGCCTGGCGAGCTCGTCGACCCCGTGCTGGTGTCCGCGGCGTTCGCGCGCGCCGCTGACGCCGCGTATGACTCGGTGCGCGAGCCGGCCGAGGGGACCATGCTCTCGGCGGTGCGAGCGATGGCTCACCGAATAGCCCACGATCTGGCCCACATGGACACGCCCCGGCTGGGCCCCGAGGCCAGTCCGGCTGAGCAGGACGAGCTGATCGCGGAGGTGCTCGAGCGCGCTCTGGACGCCGGCAACGAGGCCGTGGAGCGCGGGCCCGAGCAGCTGGCCATCCTGCGCGAGTCGGGGGTCGTGGACGCCGGCGCCTACGGCCTGACCGTGATCATGGCCGGGGTGGTCGCGGCCCTGAGGGGCGCCGAGAGCGTGGCGCTCGACCACCAGGTGGTGGCGCCGGGGACGCTGCACCAACCCCACCACGAGTCGAGCCGGTTCCGCTACTGCACCAACTTCGCCGTCACCGGGCACGGTCTCGACTCGCACCCGTTCGTCCACTCCCTGGAGAAGCTCGGAGACTCGGTCCTGGTTGTGGGCGACGAGCACACGCAGCGCGTGCACGTCCACACCGACGAGCCCGAGCGCGCCGTCGCGCTGTTCGAGCCGGTGGGCGAGGTGTCCCGTCTCGACGTGGCCGACATGCGCGAGCAGGTGGCCGATCGCAGCGCGCGGGTGTCCGGTGACGGGGTCCCCGGGGCTGCGGAGACCCAGTGCGGGGTGCTGGCCGTGGCGAGCGGCGTGGGCATGGTTCGCCTGTACGAGGGCCTCGGCGCCCAGGTTCTCGAGGGTGGCCCCACGATGAACCCGTCCACCTACGAGCTGCTGGCAGGCATTCACGCGGTGCCGGCGCACGAGGTCATCGTGCTGCCCAACAGCCCCAACGTGCGCATGGCGGCCGACCGCGCCGCCGAGTTGTCCGAGAAGCCCGTGCGCGTCGTGCCCACGACCGCTGCCCAACAGGGCCTCGCCGCGCTGCTCTCCTTCGATGCCGGCCACGGCTGCGAAGCCAATGTCGCAGCATTGGCCAAGGCCACCGAGGGGCTCTCGCTGGGCGGGGTGGCCCCCGCCGCGAAAGACGACGCCCAGGGGAGATTCGAGGCCGGCGAGGCAGTCGGCTACGCCGGTGGGGAGTTGGTGGCCCACGGAGACCCTGCCGAGACCTTTGCCGAGACCGTTCGCCGGGTGGCCGCGGAGGCCGAGCTGCTGACCGTGCTCGCGGGTGAAGCGGCGCCGCTGGGCCGCCAGCAGCTGGAGGCGCTGCTGCCTGAGGGCGTGGAGCTGGACTTTCAGCAGGCAGACCAGCCGGCGTGGTGGTGGCTGCTCAGCGCTGAGTAGCTCCTGCGGGCATCCCTGCCCGCGCTTTGATGCCAATGGCGCCGTCCCGGCGCCGATGGCGTCCTCGCCTGGGTCGATCATTGCCGTATCGCCACCGCGTTCGCCACGACGGAGGACCTGAGCTTCGAGCGGGCGCTCGGGGCGCCGCTGCGCTCGCTGCCGCGCCCGAACCGCCTGTCCGAGCCGGTGACCCTGCCCGGCAAGGCAGGCAAGGCGCTCGAGGCGCTCGGGCTGCACACCGTCGGCGACCTGCTCGCCCATCTGCCTCGCGAGCACGCCGAGCGAGAGGGCCGCAAGGTGGCCGAGCTGCGACCCGGCGAGCGGGCAGCCGTCGCGGTGACGGTGCGCAGCGTGACCACCCGGCCGATGCGAAACCGTCGCGGACGCCGGGTGGAGGCCAGGGTGGCCGACGAGACGGGGCCGATGCTCGCGGTGTGGTTCAACCAGCCCTGGGTCGCGCGTCGCCTGGGCGCGGGCAGCGGGGTGCTGCTCTACGGCAAGCGCCAGGACCGCAACGTCTTCTGGGTCGAGGAGTTCGAGCCGCTCAACGGAGCGGCGCCGGCGCCGGGCACGGGCAAGGTCCCGCTGTACTCGGCCACCGACGGAGTGAGCGCCGCCCAGCTGCGCCAGCTGGTGTGGGAGCACTACGAGGCCTTCCGCGACTTGGTCGAGCCACTGCCGGCGGCGGTTCGCGTGGCCGAGCGCCTGGCCGACCGCTCGGCGGCCGTGGCGGCCGTCCACTTCCCCGACGACCAAGACGACGCCACCGCGGGGCGCGAGCGCCTGGCGCTTGAGGAGCTGCTGCTGTTGCAGCTGGCGGTGGCGGGGCGCCGGCGCATGCGCCACGAGTCACGTCGCGCGGCGCCGCTGGAGATCACCGGCGAGCGCGTGGACGCCTGGACGGCGAGTCTGCCCTTCGAGCTCACCGGCGACCAGCGCTTGGCGCGCGAGCAGATCGACCGCGATCTACAGGCCGAGCGCCCCATGCAGCGGCTGCTGATGGGCGAAGTGGGCTCGGGGAAGACCGCGGTCGCCCTGGGCGCGATGCTGCGCGCGGTTGAGAGCGGTCGCCAGGCCGCCCTGATGGCGCCCACCGAGACGTTGGCCGAGCAGCACCTGCTGACCCTCGACCGCCTGCTCGGCGGGGCGGTGCCCGTCGAGCTGCTCACGGGCTCGACCACCACTGCGCGCCGGCGCGACCTCCTCGCGCGCCTGGCCTCCGGGGAGCTCGGCCTCGTGGTGGGCACCCACGCGCTGATCGAGCAGCCGGTGCGCTTCGCAGCCCTGGGCTTGGTGGTCGTCGACGAGCAGCATCGCTTCGGCGTGCGCCAGCGCGCGGCGCTGGACGCCAAGGCGCCGGAGGGGCTTGTTCCGCACGCGCTGCATATGACGGCCACGCCGATCCCCCGCACGCTGTCGCTCACGGCCTACGGAGACCTCGAGGCCACGGTGCTGCGCGAGCTGCCCGCCGGACGCCGGCCGGTCGAGACCCACGTGGTGGACGGCGAGCGTGCGCGGGGTCGCGCCTACGGGCGAATTCGCGAAGAGATCGCCGCCGGGCGCCAGTGCTTCGTCGTCTGCCCCCTGGTGGAGGAGTCCGAGGCGCTCCAAGCACGCGCGGCCACCGCGGAGTACGAGCGCCTGCGGGCGATGGAGTTCGCCGACCTGCGCGTGGAGCTGATCCACGGGCAGATGCCGAGCGCCGCGAAGGCCGCGGCGATGGAGGCCTTCGCCGGCGGGGAGGCCGACGTGCTGGTGGCCACCAGCGTCATCGAGGTGGGGATCGACGTGCCCAACGCCTCGGTGATGCTGATCGAGGCCGCGGAGCGCTACGGCCTCTCGCAGCTGCACCAGCTGCGGGGGAGGGTGGGGCGCGGCGAGCACCCCTCGCTGTGCATCCTGTTCGGCGACCCCAAGTTGCCGCGCCTGAAGGCGATGGCCCGCGAGCGCGACGGCTTCAAGCTGGCCGAGATCGACCTCGAGCTGCGCGGCGCCGGCGACGTGCTCGGCACCCGCCAGCACGGCCTGCCCGAGCTGAAGGTGGCGAGCCTCCCCGAGGACGCGCCGCTGCTCGAGCGCGCGACGAAGTGGGCACGCCGGCTCGAAGCCGAGCACGACCCGCTGCTGCGTGCCGCGGTGGCCGAGCGCTTCGGCTCCGAGCTGGACCCGATTCCGGCCTGACACTCAGAGCCGCAGACGTAGACTTCGAGCCGTGCTGGACCACGTCGGACTCGAGGTCAGCGATCTGGACGCCTCGCGCGCCTTTTACGTAGGGGCACTCGAGCCGCTCGGCATAGCTCCGATCATGGAGTTCCGGGGCGCCTGCGGCTTGGGCACCGAGGGCAAGCCCTGGTTTTGGATCACGTCGCGCGGGCGGACCACGTCGACCGACGTGCACGTCGCGATCAGCGCACCCGACCGCGCCGCCGTGGATCGATTCCACGAGGCCGCTCTCGCCGCGGGCGGGCGGGAGAACGGCGGGGCTGGGGTCCGCGAGATCTACCACCCGTCCTACTACGGGGCCTTCGTGCTCGACCCCGACGGCAACAACATCGAGGCGGTCACCCACCGGCCGGAGTGAGGGTGGTCGCCGGCGCCTACGGCGGGCGCCGCCTCCAGGCCCCGGCCGGCACGCGCACCCGGCCCACCGCCGACCGCGTGCGCGAGGCGCTGTTCTCCATCCTCGGGCCGGTCGAGGGGCTGCGGGTGCTGGACCTCTTCGCGGGCTCTGGCGCCCTCGGCATCGAGGCGCTCTCTCGCGGCGCCGCCTCGGCGACCTTCGTGGACAGCGCCCCCAGTGCGGTGTCCGCCATGCGGCGCAACCTCGCCGCGGTGGGCGTCGAGGCCGAGGTGCATCGCACGGACGCATTGCGCTGGCTGGCACGCGGCCGCGGCGCGTACGACCTCGTCTTCGTCGACCCGCCCTATGATCAGGCCGCCCGAATGGCCGGTCCGCTCGCCGAGCGCCTGCCCGCCGTCCTCTCCGACTACGCCCGCATCGTTACCGAGTCCGACAAGCGCACCCCGCTCTCGCTGGCCCTCCCCCTGGTCACCGAGCGCGTCTACGGTGACACGCGCATCGCCATCCACCGTGGCCCGGGAAGGACGAGTCAGGGATGACGAGTCTTTCGCAGGGTCTCGAGCGAAACGGGGGCACCGCGCTTTGTCCGGGCTCCTACGACCCGGTCACCTTCGGCCACCTGGACATCATCGGCCGGGCGGCGTCGGTGTTCGACCAGGTGATCGTTGGGGTGGTGGATCAGCCCGTGCGCAAGCAGAAGACGGTGTTCACCGCCGACGAGAGAGTCGCCTTCATCGAGCCTGAGGTGGCCGAACTGGGGAATGTGCAGGTGAAAACCTTTGGTACGCTCCTTGTCGACTTCGCGCGTGAACACGGAGCCAGGGCTATCGTCAAGGGCCTCCGGGCGATCTCGGACTTCGAGTACGAGTTCGAGATGAACCAGCTGAACCGCAAATTGGCCCCAGACATCGAGAGCATCTACCTCATGGCCACGCCCCAGTTCTCATTCCTCAGCTCATCGGGCATCAAGGAGCTCGCGATGTTCGGCGGCGACACCTCGGGTCTGGCGCCGGACGCCGTGGCAGAGGCCTTGCAGGAGAGGCTTCAGAAGTAACGAATCATCGGGAGCTGAGACGTGACGTCGAAGATCAACATCAGAACGCGGGGCGGGATGCCCGGCGGAGGTAATTCCTAAATGGACGTCCTCGTTCTCATTGACAAGCTCGACGACACGATCCACAACTCCAAGCCCGTGCCGCTCACCGATCAGGTGCGCGTCGACAAGGAGGAGGTCTACGACGTCCTCGACCAGATGCGGGCCACGATCCCCGAGGAGATCAAGCAGGCCCGCTGGATCGTCAAGGAGCGCCAGGAGATGCTGGCTGAGGCCAAGCGCGAGGCCGAGCGCATCGTCAAGGAGGCTCGCGACGAGCAGAACCACCTCATCGGCGAGGAAGAGGTCGTCAAGCAGGCCGAGCGCCAGGCCGAGGACATCGTGGAGGACGCCCGCGCCCGTGAGCGCGAGATCCGCCTGGGCGCCGAGGACTACGCCGACGACATCCTGAACACCCTCGAGGTGAACCTCCAGAAGTTCATCGCCGCCGTGCAGCGTGGACGGGACCGTCTGCAGGGCCGCGAGGGCGAGGAGGCCGAGATCTCCAGCAGCAGCAGCAGCAGCCCGCTCGACGGCCGGTAGGCTGCGGCGGCTCGTGGCGTCGTATCTGCACACCTGCTACCGGATTGGTGAGATCGACCGGTCGGTCTCCTTCTACGGGCGTCTCGGCTTCGAGGAGCGCCGGCGCATGGACATCGGCGACGAGGCTGTCAACGTGTTCATGGGCCTCCCCGACGAGGACCCGGTGCTCGAGTTGACGTACAACCACGGGGTCGACTCCTACGACCTGGGCACGGGCTACAACCACATCGCGCTCGCGGTCGAGGACCTCGACGGGACGCTCGAAGGCCTCTCCGGCGACGGCATCGAGCCCGAGAAGCCGCCCTACCGACCCGGCGGTAGGACCGAAGGTCCACGGATCGCCTTCGTGCGCGACCCGGACGGCTACCGGGTGGAGCTCATCGAACGTAGCCAGTAGGTGCGCTCGCCGATCCAGCTGGGCGGTCGCGGTCGCGATCGCGGCTCGCGCTGCGAGCGCTCGTCGAGCATCCCCTAAAGGGAGACGATGCCGGAGGGGCGGCGCTACGCTCGAAACCGTGGGTGCGAGAGCGGACGCCTTCGATCTCGGACAGCTCGCCCTCTCGTCGGGCGAAGGCCGGCGGCTGGAGCTCGAGGTGCCGTTCCAGAGCTTCGATTTCGGTGGCCAGCGCTACGGGCCGCGAAACGAGCAGGTGCCCGCCGTGCTCGACGTGGCGCGCACCACGCACGGGTGGTCGCTACGGCTGCGTGGCGAGGTTGCGCTGGAAGGCCCGTGCATGCGCTGCCTGGAGGCTGCCCACCCGGCCGTGGTCGTCGACTCCCGGGAGATCGACCAGCCCGGCGGGGGTGAAGACCTGAGCTCGCCCTATCTGAGCGAGGACGAGCTCGACCTCAGCGGCTGGCTGCGCGACGCTGCCGCCCTGGCCCTGCCGGCGCAGATCGTGTGCCGCGAGGACTGCCTGGGCCTGTGCGCCGTCTGCGGCGAGAACCTCAACACCGCGGGGCCCGAGCACGCCCACGAGCCCGAGCCCGACCCGCGCTGGGCGGCGCTGCGCGAGCTGAAGCTCGATTAGGCCCGCCTCGAAGGCGGGATGGTCATAAACGGTGCGGACGGGATGCTCGCACGGGCTAGACTCGCGCCTCTATGGCAGTCCCCAAGCAGCGACAGTCCCACGCGCGCACCGCCAAGCGCCGTTCCCAGCACAAGGCTGAGATGCCGGCGCTTCGCCACTGCCCGCGCTGTCACTCGCCGCGCCTGCCCCACCGCGTCTGCCCCACGTGCGGCACCTACGCGGGCCGCGAGATCGTCGTGCAGACCGACGACTCCTCCGCCGAGGAGTAGTCGAAAGGCTGCGGTGCTCGCCCGACCGACGCTCGGGCTGCGCTCCTCCGCAAGAAAGGCTGCGGTGCTCGCCCGACCGACGCTCGGGCTGCGCTCCTCCGCAAGAAAGGCTGCGGTGCTCGCCCGAGACCAATCGGTCCGGTGCTCGCCCGACCGACGCTCGGGCTGCGCTCCTCCCGCGACGCTCGGGCTGCGCTCCTCCGCAAAGGCGGCGCGTTGATCGCGCTCGACGCCAACGGAGCCGACGGCGGTCCCTCGATCGTGGCCGAGGGCGCAGCACGCTCGGGCGAGAGCGTGCTCCTTTTCGGGCCCCGAGCCCAGCTCGGTGAGCCGGCCGGGCAGGTCGCGTTGGTCGACGCCCCCGAGCGCATCGCCGGCGGCGAGGAGCCGGTCAAGGCCGTCCGCTCTCGCCCCGAGGCCTCGATAGTCCAAGCCGCTCGCGCGGTGGGCGAGGGCCGCGCCGAGGCCCTGGTCTCCGCCGGCACCACCGGCCCGACGATGGCTGCCGCCACGCTGAGCGTCAAGCGGATCAAGGGCGTCCACCGGCCCGCGCTGGCGGTCCTGCTTCCCGTCCCCGGCGGTCCGGTGCTCCTGCTCGACTGCGGGGCGAACGTTGAGGTTCGCCCCGAGCACCTCGTCCAGTTCGCCCACATGGGCGCGGGGTTCATGGAAGCCGTCCTTGGGGTGGAGCGCCCCAGCGTGGGCCTCCTGTCGGTAGGCCAGGAGCAGGGCAAGGGACCCCCGGACGTGCTCGAGGCCGGCGAGCGACTGGGCGAGGGCTCGCTGAACTACGTGGGCAACGTCGAGGGCTTCGACCTGACGGCGGGCACGGCCCAGGTCGTGGTGGCCGACGGCTTCACCGGCAATGTCGCCCTGAAGGTGCTCGAGGGCACATCCAAGGCCCTCCTGCGCGCTATCCGCGACGCCGTCAGCGGGAGCCCGCTGGCCACCGTTGGCGGCCTGATGATCCGCGGGCGCGTGGGGCGGCTGCGCGCTGAGATCGACCCCGAGGCGGTGGGCGGGGCGATCCTGCTCGGGCTGCGCCGCCCGGTGATCGTGGCCCACGGCTCGTTCGGCCCCGAGGGCATCGCCAACGCGGTCCGGCTTGGTCGCCGCGCGGTCGACGAACGGATGGTCGAGAGGACTGCTGAGTCGTTGGCCGCGGCCGGTGCTCTGCGGTCCGCACCCGCTGTTAGCGTCGCCAAGCCGTGAATCGCGAGGAGGTACTAGAGCGCATACGCGCCCACCTGGCCGAGGAGCTGGAGGTCGACCCTTCGGCGATCGCAGAGGGCACTCGCTTCAAGGAGGACCTGGAAGCCGACTCGCTGGACCTGGTCGAGCTGGTCGTCGAGCTCGAGGACAGCTACGGCATCCGCATACCCGACGAGGAGGCGGCGCGGATCCTGACCGTGGGGCAGGCGGCCGACCACGTCTCGGCCCATGCCGGAGCGATCTAGGCCGCCGTGCGCGCGGCCCGGGCTCCCGCGAGCAGGCCGAAATGACGGCATGGCGGGCCCTTCCGAGAACAGCCCTGAGGGCCGCGAATCTCTGCTCGACCTCCTCGAGGCCCTCCCCGAGGAGCTGCGCCGCCAAGCCTTCACCCACGCCTCGTGGGTCAGCCACCGGGCCGAGTCCTACGAGCGCTTCGCCTTCCTTGGTGACGTGGTGTTGAGCCTCGCCGTCTCCACACACCTCCTTCCCCGCTTCGAGCGCTACGGCGCGGGGCGGCTGACCAAGGTGCGAGCCCAGGCAGTGAGCGGGCCCGCTTGCGCGGCGGTGGCCCTGGAGCTGGGGGTGCCGAACCGCCTGCGGGTCGCGGCGCCCGGGGGCCTCGGCCGGAGCGCCGAGGTGCTGGTGGGCTCCGAGCGCGTGCTGGCGTCGGTCTGCGAGGCGATCATCGGCGCGGCCTACCTGGCCTTTGGGATCGACCGGGTGGCCCCCGCCGTGGTGGCCGCGTTCGCCCCGGCTGTCCAGGAGGCGCTGGACCACCCCGAGGACTACAAGTCGCTCCTCCAGGAGCGTCTCGCGCGCCGGGCCGAGCGGGTCAGCTACCGCACCGTCGAACAGAGCGGCCCCCCGCACGACCGGGTGTTCGTCGTTGTGGCCGAGGTGGACGATCGTGAGGTGGGCCGCGGCGAGGGCAAGACCAAGAAGGCCGCCGAGCAGGAGGCCGCGGCGCACGCTCTCGAGGAGCTCGGCTAGCTGTGCACCTACGTTCCGTGACCCTCAAGGGCTTCAAGTCCTTCCCGCATCGCACGCGGCTCGAGTTCGCGCCAGGTGTGTCGGTGGTGGTCGGCCCCAACGGCTCGGGCAAGTCGAACGTGACCGAGGCCGTGCTGTGGGCGCTGGGCGAGCAGAGCCCGCTCGCCGTGCGCGGCCAGACGATGAAGGACGTGATCTTCGCCGGCGGCCACGGGCTCTCTTCCTCCTCGAGCGCCGAGGTCGAGGTGGTGATCGACAACTCCGAGGGCGCGCTGCCGGTGGCCTTCTCCGAGATCTCGATCGTGCGGAGGCTCGACCGTGGCGGCGACGGCGAGTACCGCCTCAACGGGGCCAAGTGCCGTCTGGTCGACGTGATCGAGCTGCTCTCGGACTCCGGCCTGGGCAAGGAGATGCACTCGGTCGTCTCCCAGGGCAAGGTCGAGACGATCATCCACTCGCGTCCGCGTGACCGGCGCCTGATGATCGAGGAGGCGGCCGGGCTCGGCAAGCACCGAAAGCGCCGCCGCCGCGCGCAGCTGAAGCTCGAGCGCACCGAGGAGAACCTGGCGCGCGGCCTAGACGTCGAGCGCGAGGCTCGCTCGCGGCTGCGGCCGCTCAAGCGCCAGGCCGAGGCGGCGGAGCTGCACGAGCGCCTGGAGCGCCAGTCGCTCGAGGCGCGGATGGAGCTCGCGCGCGGCCGTTCGCGCGAGGTGAGCTTGGAGTTGGGCGAGGCCGAGGGCCGGGCCGGCGCTGCCCAGGAGGAGCGCTCGGAGGCCGAGCGGCTGCTGGCCGCCGTGGCCGCCAGACGGGAGGAGGCCGAGCAGGCCTTCGCAGCGCACACCCGCCTGCGCGAAGACTTGCAGAGCCGGCTGTACGCCTCGAGGTCGGCCGCCGAGCGGATCGGGCTGCGCCTCGAGCGCGCGACCGACCAGGACCGAGCCGCCGGCGAGGGCGCCGAGCGCCGCCGCCACGCGCTCGCTGCCGCCGAGCAGGCGCTGGGAGATGACGATGGCGGCACGGCGCTGGCCGAGCGCATCGGCGCTCTGGAGGCCGAGTTGCAGGGCCTCGAGCAGGGTCGCGCCGAGCGGCTGGGGGCGGCGCTGGCCGAGCTCGAGGAAGGGCTGGCCGGCGAGCGCGCCGAGCACGAGCGCCTACGGAGCGTCGCCGCTGAGCGCCGGGAGGCGCTCGAGGCGGCCGAGGACGAAGCCGAGGCCGCGCGGGCGCGCCGCCGCGACGCCGAGGCCGCCGTGGAGTCCGCCCGCGCGGCCGGGGCCCGCGCCGGCAGCGACCTGGCGGCCGTGAACCAGTTCCTGCGCGCCGCGGGGGGGCGCTCAGACGGGCCGACCCTCGCGGAGGGCCTGCGGGTCGAGCCGGGCCTGGAGGCCGCGTTGGCCGCTGCACTGGGGCCGCGATTGTCGGCCACGGTGGTCGAGGACCTCCCGGCCGGCGAGCGGTTGCTCGACCGAGCGGGAGAGCGTGGGGGCCTGGCTCTGCTGGCGAGTGGCGGCTCGGCGCCCGGCCCGGTCCCCGCCCTTGCGGCGCCCGTGCCCGGTGCCCAACCCCTGCTCGATTGCGTTGACCCGACCTCCGAGCTTCGCGAGCTGTCCGAGCGCCTGCTGGCAGGGGTCTGGCTGGTCGACTCGCTGGACGACCTCCCGCGCTCCTTCTCCGGCCTGGCCGTCACCCGGGGGGGCCGCTCACTGGAGGGGCGCAGCGGCGAGCTGGCCCAGGCCCCTGCGGGCGGGGCCGAGCGCGTGCTCGAGGAGCGAAATCGCCGCGAGCAGCTGGTGGCGGCCTCCGAGCGCGCCGCCGCGGTCGAGGCCGAGGCGCGGGCGGCGGCCGAGAGTGCGGTCGCGGGGGTGGCAGCAGCCGACGCCGGGCGCGAGGAGGCCGATGTCGCGCTGCGCCGCGCCCTGCGTGACGAGCAGGGCGCGGCCGAGGCGGTGGAGCGAACCGAGTGGCTGATCTCCCGCCGTCGTCAAGCGCCCGACGAGGGGCCCGAGGCGGTGCGTGCCGCCGAGCTGACGGCCGAGGTCCGGGCCGAGCGGCGCGTGGCCGAGCAGGCCGAGCGCGAGCGCCGTGAGCGGGCGTCCTCCGCCGTGCGCCTGCGCGAGGGGATCGCCCGTCACGAGGCTCTGGCGCGGGCCGCCACGCGCGCGGGCCGCGCCCTGACGGCCGCTCGGGAGGCGGTGGCTGAGCGCCGCGACGCCCTGAGCGCCGAGCTCGACGCCGGTGCCACCGCCGGCGATCAGACAGCGGCCCAGCTGCGAGCGTGCGCGCACGAGGAGGCGCAGCTGCAGTCGCGCCTCAAGCGCGCGGGCGAGGCGCTCGTGGCAGCCGAGGTGGCCGCCCAGCAGGTGCGCGACACGGCCGCCGACGCCGAGCGCGAGCTGATCGACCTGGCCGGGCGTCTGGGCCTCGAGCCGGCCCCCGCCGAGGATCCGCTGGCCGCCGAGCGCGGCGAGGAGCTGCACGCCAGGGTCGAGCGCCTCGCCCGGCGCCGCGAGCAGCTCGGGCCGGTCAACCCTCTCGCCGGCCGCGAGTACGAGGAGGCCGTGGCCCACGTGGAGGAGCTCGAGCGCCAGCGGCGCGACCTGGAGACCGCCCTGGCCGAGCTCGAGAGCCTCGTCAAGGAGACCGACCGCCGCATCCGCGTGAGCTTCGAGGAGACCTTCGAGGCCACCGCGAGCAACTTCGAGGAGATGGTCCAGCACCTGTTTCCCGGCGGCCGAGGACGCCTGCGGTTGGTCCACGCCGAGGGGCCGCGGCCCGTGCTTGGCGGCGAGGAGGCGCCGGCTGTCGAGGGCCAGACAGACGAAGAGCAGCTGGACCCGGAGCCCGGCGACCACGAGCCGGCGGTCGCCGAGCCGGGCGTGGAGGTCGAGGTGACCCCCGCCGGCAAGGCCACGAAGCGCCTCTCGCTGCTCTCGGGTGGCGAGAAGTCGCTTGTGGCGCTGGCGTTCATGTTCGCCGTCTTCCTTGCACGGCCATGCCCCTTCTACATCCTCGACGAGGTGGAGGCGGCGCTGGACGACGTCAACATCGACCGCTTCTTGGCGCTCGTGCGCCGCTACAGCGACCGCGCGCAGTTCATCGTGGTGACCCATCAGAAGCGCACGATGGACGCGGCCGACTGCCTCTACGGGGTGAGCATGGGCGGTGACGGCGTGTCGCGCGTGGTTTCCCGCCGCCTCGGGCGTGACGAGGGCGCCGAGACCGTGGCCGAGGCGCTGCCCGGCGATGGTCAGACAGCCGCGGCCTAGCACCGCAGGCCTATCCTCACGGCCCCGTGGCGCGCAGCTGGAACGAGCTCTTCATCACCGGCGATCCCGCGACGGAGGCTCCGGACCCGGCGCCCGACGCTGAGCCGGAGCGGGGAGGTGGCTTCTTTCGCCGCCTGCGCGAGAACATGAGCAAGACCCGGCAAGCGCTCGGGGCCGAGCTGCAGGCGACGATGTTCGAGTCGCTCGACGACGAGGCCTTCGAGCACCTGGAGGAGACGCTCATCTACGCCGACGTGGGCGCGCCGACCACCGCCGCGATCGTCGAGCGCCTGGAAGGCGAGGCCGGGTCGGGCGAGCTGCAGAGCGGGGAGGACCTCACGCGCCGCCTGCGCGAGCTGCTGGCCGACACCGCGCGCTTCGACGGGGACACCGTCGACCTCGTGCCGGCGCCCACCGTGATCCTGATGGTGGGCGTCAACGGGAGTGGCAAGACCACCACCATCGGCAAGATGGCCTGGCACCTGCGCCACGAGCTGGGCCGCGAGGTCCTCCTGGCCGCCGGCGACACGTTCCGCGCCGCGGCCGCCGAGCAGCTGACCGAGTGGGCGCGGCGCGCGGAATGCGACCTGGTGCGCGGGGAGGAGGGGTCGGATCCGGGGGCGGTGGCCTTTGACGCCATCGAGGCGGCGAAGGCCCGGGGTGCCGACGTGGTGATCATCGACACCGCCGGGCGCCTGCACACCCAGCAGCACCTGATGGACGAGCTGCGCAAGGTCCGCAAGGTGATCGAGAGCCGCATGCCGGGAGCGCCGCACGAGACTTTGCTCACGATCGACGCCACCACCGGGCAGAACGGCCTGCGGCAGGCGATGCTCTTCCGCGAGGCCGTGCAGGTCGACGGCATCGTGTTGACCAAGCTCGACGGCACCGCGAAGGGCGGCATCGCCCTGGCCATCGCCCAGGAGCTCGGCGTGCCGGTGAAGCTCATCGGCACGGGCGAGGCGCTCGAGGACCTGCGCCCGTTCGACCCCGACGACTTCGCCCGCGCGATCCTCGAGTGAGGCCCGACGCCCAGCGCGGCGTAGGATCGGCCCGTGGAAGAGTGGGTGCTCTGGATGGCCGCGGCGGGTCTCCTGGCTGTGGGGGAGCTCCTCACGATGGGCTTCTTCCTGGCGCCGATCGCCATCGCGGCCGTGCTGGCAGGGGTCGCCGCCCTCGTCGGCGCCGGCCTGGCTGTCCAGCTGGTGGTGTTCATCCTGGCCTCTGCGGCTTCGGTTGGCTTGCTGCGTCCGGTGGCGCGGCGCCACCTCCACACCCCCGCGCGCATTCGCACCGGCACCGCGGCTCTGGTGGGCCGCCCCGCGACCGTGATCGAGCGCGTGGACGCCGACGGCGGCTCGATCAAGCTCGCGGGGGAGGTCTGGAGCGCCCGCGCCTTCGACGAAGACCACGCCTTCGAGCCCGGGCAGCGGGTCGAGGTCCTGAAGATCGAGGGCGCCACCGCCCTTGTCCATGAATAGCGCACGGAGCGCAGCCCGACCGTTGATCGGGCGAGCACCGCGCGCTCAACGATTACAAAGGAGATAGACATGGCCAGCCTGATCGTCCTGGCGGTGGTGGCGGTGGTCCTGCTGATCACCCTCGCCCGCAGCATCCGCATCGTGCCCCAAGCCCGCGCGGGGATCGTGGAGCGCCTCGGGCGCTACCAGCGCACGCTCGACGCCGGGCTGGCGCTCGTCATCCCCTACGTCGACCGCGTCCGCCCGTTGATCGACCTGCGCGAGACCGTGGTCTCCTTCCCGCCCCAGCCTGTGATCACCGAGGACAACCTCGTGATCAACATCGACACCGTCATCTACTTCCAGGTGACCGATCCCAAGGCGGCCTCCTACGAGATCGCGGACTACATCGCCGCCATCGAGCAGCTCGTGGTCACCACCCTGCGCAACGTGATCGGCGGCATGAGCCTGGAGGAGACGCTCACCTCGCGCGACAAGGTCTCAGGCGCGCTGCGGATTGTGCTCGACGAGGCCACCGGCCGCTGGGGCATTCGCGTCAACCGGGTGGAGCTCAAGGCGGTGGACCCGCCGATCTCGATCCAGGAGGCGATGGAGAAGCAGATGCGCGCCGAGCGCGACCGCCGCGCAGCCATCCTCACCGCCGAGGGCGTCAAGCAGTCGCAGATCCTCACCGCGGAGGGCGAGAAGCAGTCGGCGATCCTGCGTGCAGAGGGCCAGCGCGAGGCCCAGATCCTGCAGGCCGAGGGCGAGTCCAAGGCGATCGAGACAGTCTTTGAAGCGATCCATCGCGGCGACGCCGACCCGAAGCTGCTCGCCTACCAGTACCTCCAGACCCTGCCGCAGATCGCCCGGGGCGATGCCAACAAGGTGTGGATCGTGCCGAGCGAGATCACGCAGGCGCTGGGCCAGCTCGGAGGGGTCATGCCCAAGGCTGACGCCCCGCCGCCGCCGCGCTCCGAGTCCTGAGCGACTGGCCGCCCCCGCTAGCCTCGAACAGCCGTGCTCGAGACCCTCTCCGATCGCCTCCAGTCCGCGCTCGGCGACGTCCGCCCGCGGGGCCACCTGACCGAGGACGACGTGGCAAAGGCCATGCGCCAGGTACGGCTGGCGCTGCTCGAGGCCGACGTGAACTTCAAGGTGGTCAAGCAGTTCACCGGCGCGGTCAAGGAGCGCGCCGCCGGCCAGGAGGTGCTCGAGGCGCTGAACCCCGGGCAGCAGGTGGTCAAGATCGTCTCCGAGGAGCTCACGGCGCTCATGGGCGGCGCGGGCCGCGACCTCGCCATGTCCAGCGGCAAGGGCCCCACGGTCATCCTCATGGCCGGGCTGCAGGGCTCGGGCAAGACCACCGCCTGCGGCAAGCTCGCCCGCCACCTGCGCGAGGAGAAGGGCCTCGACGTAGCGGTGGCCGCCTGCGACGTCCTCCGTCCCGCTGCCGTCGACCAACTGGTGAGGGTGGGCGGCCAGGCCGGCGCCACCGTCTACCAGCAGGGCACAGACCGCAACCCGGTGGACATCGCGGAGTGGGCACTCGGCCAGGCCAAGGCCGACGGCCGCGACGTCCTGATCGTCGACACCAGCGGCCGCCTGCACGTGGACACCGAGCTGATGGAGGAGCTCGCCCGGGTCAAGAAGCGCACCAAGCCCCACAACGTTCTGCTGGTCATCGACGCCATGACTGGCCAGGACGCAGTGAACGTGGCCGAGCGGTTCGCCGAGACCACTGCGTTCGACGGCGTGATCCTCACCAAGCTCGACGGCGACGCCCGCGGCGGCGCCGCGCTGTCGGTGAAGGCGATCACCGGCAAGCCGATCCTCTACGCCTCCACCGGCGAGAAGCTCGACGCCTTCGAGCGCTTCCATCCCGACCGGATGTCCCAGCGGATCCTCGGCATGGGCGACGTGATGACGCTCGTCGAGAAGGCCGAGAAGCAGATGGACGAGACAAAGGCGGCCGAGCTCGAGCGAAAGATCCGAAAGCAGGAGTTCACGCTCGACGACTTCCTCGAGCAGATGCACCAGATGCGCAACATGGGCCCGCTGACGAACCTGCTCAAGATGATTCCCGGCATGGGGGCCCAGCTGGGCAACCTCAACGTGGACGAGCGCGAGCTCGATCGCCTGCAGGCGATCATCACCTCGATGACTCCCGAGGAGCGCGCCACTCCGTCGATCATCGACGGCTCGCGAAGGCGGCGGATCGCGCGCGGCTCGGGGACCTCCGTGCAGGCCGTCCGCCGGCTGGTCGAGCAGTTCGGGCAGATGAACAAGCTCATGCGTCAGATGCAGAAGGGCAACATGGGCGCGCTGCAGCAGATGGTCGGCGGGCGTTGAACGACGAGCGGGCGGTGCTC
>Ga0208612_1000349_pt1 | contig 21251 bp, 19 predicted proteins | sample AntDryMetagUQ889_FD_188089 | JGI IMG/M metagenome (GOLD analysis project Ga0208612, IMG submission 188089) | Polar desert microbial communities from Antarctic Dry Valleys - UQ889 (SPAdes) | ecosystem: Environmental > Terrestrial > Soil > Desert | place: Antarctic Dry Valleys | collected 2008-12-31 | reverse complement strand
GCGCTGGGTGGTGCGAGGCAAGGACGCAGGGAGCGTCCATATGAGTCATATGGACGCGACTGAGGACGCCGCATCGCGCCGCCCAGCGCACCCCGGCGACACAAGGCTTCATTGTGAAGCGAGTTCTCAAGGAATGAGCTTCCCGATCAGATCGACGAGACGACACGAGTAGCCCCACTCGTTGTCGTACCAGCCGAACACCTTGACCGTGCTTCCTTGCACCATCGTGAGCTCGCTGTCGAAGACGCAGGAGTAGGGGTTGCCGTTGATGTCGGTCGAGACGATGGGGTCGTCCGCGTAGTAGAGGAGGCCCTCGAGCGGGCCGCTACCGGCTGCCTCCCGGAAGGCGCCGTTCACCTCGTCCACGCTGGTCTCGCGGCTGAGGGTCACGACCAGGTCGGTCAGCGAGCCGGTCGCGACGGGCGCACGCACCGAGATCCCGTCCACCTTTCCTTGCAGCTCCGGCAGAACCAGACCGATCGCCTTTGCGGCGCCGGTCGAGGTCGGGATGAGATTGATCGCGGCCGCCCGCGCGCGCCGGAGGTCCTTGTGCGGAAAGTCGAGGATCACCTGATCGTTCGTGTACGCGTGGATCGTCGTCATGAAGCCGCTCTGGATCTCGCCGAGCTCGTGGAGCACCTTCGCCAGCGGCGCAACGCAGTTGGTCGTGCAGGAGGCGTTGGAGACGATGTGGTGAGCGTCCGGCTCGTACGCCCCGTCGTTGACCCCGAGCACGACCGTCAGATCCGGGTCGGTCGCGGGAGCGGAGATCACGACCTTCTTCGCCCCCGCGTCCAGGTGCTTCTGCGCTCCGTCGCGGTCGGTGAAGAATCCTGTCGACTCGAGCACGACGTCGACCCCGAGATCCGACCACGGAAGAGCTGCGGGGTCACGCTCGGAGAGGATCTGGATCTCCTCGCCGGCTGCACGCAGGACCCCGTCCGCGAGCTCGACGTCACCCCGGAACGGCCCGAGATTCGAGTCGTACCGCAGCAGGTGTGCCATCGTCTTCGCATCCCCGAGATCGTTCAGGGCGACGATCTCGAGATCCGAGTCGCGCTCGTTCTGCGCCCGGAAGAAGTTCCGGCCGATGCGCCCGAACCCGTTGATGCCGACACGAATTCCCATGATCTCCCCTCCGTCTCTCGAGTTGCGAGGCGAGTCTAACGAGGCGTGTTCCGGACGACACCGTCCGCAAGCTCCTCGAGCCGGCGCAGGCGCCGTTGCACGGCTGCCTTGCTGACCCGTGGGTCGGTGCGGGCCGCGAGCTCGCGCAGCGACTCCGTCGGATGGTGCTGACGGAGCTCGGCGACCTCGCGGAGAGCCGTCTCCAGACGCTCGAGCCGACCCGTCGCGCGAAGCTTCCGAACGGCCTCGAGCTGAAGCTGCGCAGCCCTGCTCGTGCGAACGAGGTTCGCGTGGTCGGCGTTCGCCCGGCGGTTCGCGTGACCGCTCGTCGCGGCCACGACCGCGCGTTCTTCCAGCCGAAGCACCGCCTCCGCAGCGCCCGCCAGCGCGAGCACGGACTCGATCGCGTCCCAGCTCTTCGCGTACGCGACGGCATATGTGGGACGTTCGAGGAGGGCCAGGCGCGTGCCCGCTGCCGCGGCGAGATCGCCGAGCAGTGCAGCGGACTCGATCCCCGCGGTGCGCAACTCGAGGTGCGGCGAGCGCTGGACGGACAGCGATCCGCCGCCGAGAAACGCGCCTCTGAGATACGCCGAGCGGCAGCATGCGCGCGCGACCACCCTCCGTGGCGGACGTTCGAGCGGCCGGCCGCGCAGGTCGAGAACGCCTGCATCGGCAAGCACGCGCAGGGCGTCGTCCGAGCCCTCGACATGGAGTTGGTAGCGCGTCGCCCGATCGAACGCGCGGCGACGATAGGTTCGAATCTCCGAGCGGATCTCGACGTCGCGGAGGAGGCTGAACGCCCGCCGCGCCGCGGCGCCACTCGCGAGATCGAGATGGAGCGCCCATTCCTCTCTCCCGCGGAGGTGGAGGCTTCCCGCCGAATGGAACAGGGCGCACAGCTCGGCGAGACGGTCGCACGCGCGAACCGGCGCGATCCGCGCGAGCTCCTCCCGGATGTCCTCGGAGGTCACAGGCGCACACCCTCGAGCGCGAGCAACCGTCGCTTGACGTCGACGCCCGCGGAGCCGTAGCCACCGATTCCGCCCGCGCCCACGACGCGGTGACAGGGGATGAGGAACATGAAGCGGTTCCTCGCACAGAAGCTCCCGACCGCGCGCGCTGCGCCCGTGTATCCGGCGAGCGCCGCCAGCTCCCCGTAGCTCACGATCTCGCCGCGCGGCAACAGACGCAGGGCATCCGCAATCGCGCGCTGAAACGGCGTCGTCCAGCCGAGGTCGACCGGAACATCCGCTAGCGACACCTCATCGCCGGCGAGGAAAGCTGTCAAGCGCTCGACGAGCTGCGGTCGACCGGTCCCGCTGACCTCAGCCTCGGAGGCGGAGCCGAACCGGAACTCGTGAACGAGGACGAGGTCACCCTCGGTCCACAGCTCGCCCACGCCCCAGTCGGGCACCGCATACCGCGTCCACTCCGCTCGCACCGTCACCGATCGTAGAATCCTGGCATGAGCGCCCCCGGCATCTTCACACCGCCCCCGCCGGTCAACGAGCCCATCAAGTCGTACGCGCCGGGCTCGACCGAGCGCGAGGAGCTGAAGAACCGTCTCCGCGAGATGGAAGGCGAGCGCATTTCGATTCCGCTGGTCATCGGGGGCAAGGACATCGCGACCGACGAGACCTTCGAGGCCGTCATGCCGCACCGCAAAGAGCATGTCCTCGCAGACGTGAGCAAGGGCGGAGCGGGGCACGTGCAGCAGGCCATCGACGCCGCCCGGGCCGCGCACGCCGACTGGTCGAGGGTGCCGTGGCACGAACGTGCCGCGGTCTTCCTCCGCGCCGCCGAGCTCCTCTCCGGCCCTTGGCGCCAGACCTTGAACGCGGCCACCATGCTCAACCAGTCGAAGACCGCGCACCAGGCCGAGATCGACGCGGTCTGCGAGTTGATCGACTTCTGGCGCTACAACATCGAGTATCTCGTCCGCATCTACTCCGAGCAGCCGTCTTCGTCCGCCGGAACCTGGAATCGCATGGAGTACCGGCCGCTCGAGGGCTTCGTCTTCGCGGTCAGCCCCTTCAACTTCACGTCGATCGGAGGCAACCTGTCGTCCGCTCCCGCGCTGATGGGGAACACGATCGTGTGGAAGCCCGCCTCGACAGCGTCACTTGCTGCTCACTACGTCATGCGTCTCCTGCAAGAAGCGGGGCTTCCTGACGGCGTCATCAACCTCGTGCACGGCTCCGGAGCGACGATCGGGGCGGCGGCGCTTGCAAGCCCCGAGCTCGCGGGAATCCATTTCACCGGCTCGACCGACGTCTTCAACAGCATGTGGAAGACCGTCGGCTCGAACGCCGGCTCGTATCGCAACTATCCGCGCATCGTCGGCGAGACGGGGGGCAAGGACTTCATCCTCGCGCACCCTTCTGCCGATGCGGCAGCGGTCGCGACCGCGGTGGTCCGCGGCTCGTTCGAGTATCAGGGTCAGAAATGCTCGGCAGCGTCGCGCTTGTACGTGCCGTCCAACCTGTGGGCCGAGGTGAAGGAGCAGCTGGTCGAGGACGTGGGGTCGATCAAGATGGGCGACGTCTCCGACTTCGAGAACTTCATGGGCGCCGTCATCGACGCGAGCGCGTTCAAGACGCACGCGAAGGCGATCGAGGAGGCCCGCTCGGCGGGAGCTGAGATCGTGGCCGGAGGCTCGACGGACGACTCCGAGGGCTACTTCGTCTCGCCGACCGTGATCGCCACCGACGACAAGGGCTTCCGGCTTCTTCGCGACGAGCTCTTCGGCCCGATAATCACGACCTACGTCTACGACGAGAAGCGCTGGGACGAGACGCTCGAGCTCGTCGACGAGACGGCCCCGTACGGTCTCACGGGCGCTGTCTTCGCGACCGATCGAGCGGCCATCGACGAGGCACAGGACGCCCTCCGCTACGCCGCCGGCAACTTCTACGTGAACGACAAGCCGACAGGCGCGGTCGTGGGACAGCAGCCCTTCGGCGGCTCCCGTGCGAGCGGGACGAACGACAAGGCCGGCTCCATGTGGAACCTCATCCGCTGGGTGTCGCCCCGGACGATCAAGGAGACCTTCGTCCCGCCGACCGACTACCGGTACCCCTTCCTCGGGTCCGACGGCGACCGGGCCGGTTGAAACCTGATGTGAACTACTGGAGCTGCGGCCGCGAAGCGGACGCCTTTAGGGATTTGGCGCGACCGGAATCCGCGCTCGCGGATTCCGGTCTGCGCAGCTAGCAGAGCCCGTGGCTCGGATCCTCGACGGGATCGACGCCTTTCTCGATCAACTGGCGGCGATCGACCCTCTGCCCGCGTTCATCGCGATCCTCTGCCAGCTCGCGAAGCTCACGTGCACGAGCCAGGCGTGGAGGAACATCCTCGTCGCCGCGTATCCGGACCGCGAGGTTCCCCGGCGCTCGATCCTCGGCGCGTACATCTCAGGCATCGGGATCAACGCGATCATCCCGGTGCGAGCCGGAGACGCGGTGCGGGTCGTCCTCGCTCACCGCGCGATCCCGGATTCGAGCTACACGACGGTCATCTCGAGCACGCTCGTCCTCTCGATCTTCGACATCGCAGCCGCTTCGACGCTCCTGATCTGGGCGGTCGTGACGCTGGACGAGCTGCCTGGCATCGGCCAGCTTCCCCGCCTTCGCAGCTTCGACTTCGCGTGGTTGCTCGACCACCCGCTGGCCGCGGAGCTCATCCTGGCGGCCATCCTCATCGCGCTCGTCATCCTCGGCATCTGGATCCACGGTCACGTGCTCGACTTCTGGGAGCGCGTCAAGCAGGCCTTCTCGGTCGTGCGCGACCCTCCCGCGTACTTTGCGTCGGTTGCGATCTGGCAGGCCGCGGACTGGAGCCTGCGGCTGGTGACGGTCTGGTTCATGCTGGACGCGTTCGACATCCCGCAGTCGATCCAGAACGTGCTCCTGGTGCAGGTGTCGTCGAGCCTCGCGACCCTGCTCCCGCTCACCCCGGGCGGACTCGGCACGGAGCAGGCGTTCCTGCTGTACGTGTTCGGGGGCACGGTCCCGGGTGCGCAGCTCCTGGCGTTCAGCGTCGGAGCGCGGCTGATCCTCATGGCGACGAATGTCGTCGCCGGGTTCACCGCGCTCGCGCTCACGCTCGGCCACCTCGACTTCCGGGGCGCGATGAAGAGCGCTCGAGACGCTCGCCCACCTGAGGACGTTCCACGGGAGTGATGCGGCTTGCGGAGGCTACGAAGGCCCGGCTTTGTGCAGCTGCGCGTAGAGAGCGCGCGCGGTCTTCGCCGGCAGTCCCGGAACGCCCTCGAGCTCCTCTTGCGAGGCGTCGAGGAACCGCTCCACCGAGCCGAAGTGCCTGAGGATCGCGCGCCGCCGGGCCGGTCCGACACCCGGTAGCCCCTCGAAGATCGTCTCCATCGACTTCGTGCCCCGCTTCCGGCGGTGATACCGAAGCGCGACGCGGTGAGCCTCGTCGCGGATGCGCTGCAGGAGCTGGAGCGCGGGGCTGTGCCGCTCGAGTCTGATCGGCACCGACGAGCCGGGGACGAACACCTCCTCTTCGCGCTTGGCGAGGGAGATCACCGCAACGCGGGCGAGGTCGAGCGCTTCCATCGCCGCAAGCGCGGCAGCCAGCTGGCCGCGTCCCCCGTCGACGACGACGAGGTTCGGTGTGCGCGAGAAGCTCGCGTCCGGCTCGCCTTCGCGGACGCGTGCGAACCGGCGGGAGATCACCTCCCGGATCGAGCCGACGTCGTCCTGACCGTCGAGACCACGCATCGCGAACGTCCGGTAGTGGGCGTTCTTCGCCTTCCCGTCGACGAACACGACCATCGACGCGACGATCGACTCGCCCTGGATGTTCGAGACGTCGAAACACTCGATCCGGAGCGGCAGGCTCTCGAGATTCAGGCACTCGCGCAGCTGCTCGAGGGCGGATACGCGGCGCAGCCGCTCGGCCTCGCGGGTCGCCGAGTCCGCTTCCAGCGCGACGCGAGCGTTCTCGGTCGCAAGCTCGACGAGGCGGCGCTTCTCGCCACGCGACGGCGTCCGCACCTCGACCCGCGAGCCCCGCCGCTCGGAGAGGAACTCGGCGATCGCCTCCGTTCCCTCGGTCCCGACGGGAACGAGCACCTGAGGTGGGATGCTCGGCGTCGCGCCGTAGTACTCGACCACGAACGCTTCGAGCACCGACAGCTCATCGGCGTCGACGACGTTCTCGAGATGGAAGCCGTAGCGGTCGATCATCCTCCCGTCGCGAAGCGGGAAGACTTGCACCGCGGCACGGTCGCCTTCGACCGCGAGCCCGATCACGTCGACCGTGCCGACGGCGTGCTTGTCCGCCGCCTGCCGCTCGGCGAGATGCCTGATCGCAAAGAGGCGGTTGCGGTACCTCGCCGCCTCCTCGAAGCGCTCGTCTCGCGCCGCGTCCCCCATCCGCGCCTCGAGCTCCCGCTGGATCGGCGTGGTATCGCCGGAGAGAAACCCCATCACGCCTTCGATGATCTCGCCGTAATCCTCGGCGGAGATCTCGTTCACGCACGGGGCGAAGCAGCGGTCTATGTGGAAGTCGAGACAGGGAATTCCCGAATGGCGGCCGGGCCGCGGCCCTTCGCAGGGTCGAAACTTGAACACACGGTTCAGGACGTCCAGCGTCTCGCGTACCTTCTTCGCATTCGCGAACGGCCCGAAGTACACCGTTCCTCGCCGGTGTCTCTCCCGCGTGAACATGACCCGTGGGAACTCATCCGCGAGCGTGACGGCGATGTACGGGAACGACTTGTCGTCCCGCAGGCGAATGTTGAAGGGCGGCCGGTAGCGCTTGACCAGGTTCTGCTCGAGGAGCAGGGCCTCGGCCTCGTTGCGTGTGACGATGACCTCGACGTCGGCGATTCGGCCTTCGAGCTGGGCGATCGCCGCGCGGCCGTCGCTGCGCTGGAAGTAGCTGCGCACGCGCGGCCGCAGCGACTTCGCCTTGCCGACGTACAAGGCGTCGCCCTGCTCGTCGCGAAAGACGTAGACGCCCGGCTTACGCGGGAGCCCGGCAAGCGTTCCTTCAAGGTTTTCACGCATTCTCTCGTTAGCGTATCCCCATGCGTCGAGCCCTCCTGACGGCCCTCGGGGCCCTTCTCGCGCTTGCCGCTCCCGCGGTCGGGGAGGCTGGACCGGGCCTGACCGTGGGAGCCGTCGAGGACGACGTGCGGCTTTCCTCACCCGTCGAGGCAGAGGCGCGCATGGCGCTCTTCCGGGTCGCCGGGTTCAGGGCGGTGCGCGTGACGAGCTTCTGGCAACCCGGCCAGACCCGCCCGAGCGAGGCAGAGCTCGGCATTCTCGAGAACGTCGCCGAGGCGGCTTCCCGCAACGGCGTGCGCGTGTACGTGACCGTCATGCATCCCGGGTCGCGCACGACTCCTCTGACCGACGAGGCACGCAGTGACTTTGCCGCGAACGCGGCTGCGCTCGTTCGGGCCGTGCCCGAAGTACGACATGTCGTGGTCGGAAACGAGCCGAATCTGAACCGCTTCTGGCTCCCGCAGTTCGAGCTCGACGGCACCAGCGCCGCACCGGCCGCATACCTCACGCTCCTCGCCCGGACCTACGATGCGCTGAAGACGGTCTCGCCCGGGGTCAAGATCGTCGGAGGTGCGGTGTCACCGCGCGGCAGCGATCGCGCGGGCGGCATCCGCCCGACGCATTCACCGACGAGGTTCATCCAGGAGCTCGGAGTCGCATACCGCGCCAGTGGACGCGATCGGCCGGTCATGGACGCGTTCTCCATCCACCCGTACGGGGACAACTCCAGCCAGCCTCCAACCACCGCCCATCCCAATACGACGAGCATCGGCATCGCGGACTACGACAAGGTGGTGGCTCTCCTCGGACAGGCGTTCGACGGCACGGCCCAGCTCGGCTCGAAGCTCCCCCTTCTGTATGCGGAGTTCGGGGTCGAGTCGCAGATCCCGGCGGCGAAGGCGGGGCTCTATACGGGAGAGGAGCCGGCCGTGACGCGCCCCGTCGACGAGGCGACCCAGGCTGCCTACTACGAACAGGCACTGGCGCTTTCGTTCTGCCAGCCGACGGTGGAGGGGATGCTGCTCTTCCTCTCTCGTGACGAACGGGCGCGCGCCGGGTGGCAGTCCGGCGTCCACTACGTCGACGGCACGGCGAAGACCAGCCTTCCGCGCGTGAGGGAGGCGCTCGACCGCTCGACGGGCGGCTCGATCGTCCGCTGCCCAGGGGTCGAGCTCACCGTCCGCCCAAGTCTCCTCCGCTTCGGGACACGGACAGCCGCCAGGCGCGGGATCTTCCGCGCCAGCCTCACCTGCGATCTCGACTGCGCCTACGTTCTGCGGGTCGAGAAGGCGTCGACCCATTCGACGAAGATGGTCAAGCGGGGCCGCCTCGAGGTCGGGGAGCCGGCGAGGATCGACCTCGGGCCGCGCCGGCTCGGGCCGGGCCAATACCGCTACACGCTACGCCTCGTGCATCCGGTGAATCCGGGGCCGCCGACGCTCCGTCGGAGCCCGCCGTTCACGCTGCCGTAGATCTAGTAGCGGTGCTCGAGCCGCCAGACGCGCACCACCACGTATACGCACGCCGCCAGCGTGAGAACGAGTGCCAGGGCGTCGCGCCCGGGAGCTCCCAGCCCGATCGCCATCCCGATCGCGACGACCGCGAGGATGATCGCGGCGTAGAACAGCTTGCGGTTTCGGTCCGACCACGCCTCCAGGTCGCCTCGTCGCTCGCGCCAGAGCAGGAACAGGAAGAAGGCGATCGCCAGGAAGAACGCGATCTGCAGCAGACCGCCCACGGTGGCGAGAACCGGTTCGAGGGAGAGCACGACGACAACGCTGGCGATCAGGGCAATGATCCCGAGGCCGCGCGCGAGCGGAGGAATGCGATCCCAGAGCGCTCTCATCAACCCGTCGTGAAGGCTCGCACGGCGAGGGCGCCGGCGAGCAGCGTCGTCCCGGAGAACCAGAGGAGCCTCCTCGGCCCCTCGGTGGGTGCGTAGAACCACGGCGACAGCGCGACCCCGAGCGCGAACGCTCCGTACGCGTAGTGGAGGCGGTCGGGAGCACGCCGACCGTCGGAGAGCAGGAGCAGGCCGACCGCCGCCTGCGCGATGAGGGCGGTCTGAGCGAGCGCGAGCCCGTGCGCAACGGTCACTCCTGCGCTGCCGCGTCGGTACGCGACGAAGCCGTACACCGCGGCGCCACCGCAGACGACGACGACCGCGACGGCCAGAGCGACGTGCACGGCTACCATCACCGATCACCCTACCGAGGAGAAACGCACGTGATCGAGGAGGGCCAGCCGGTCCGTTCACGCTCCTCGCCGACGAGGGTCACGCAGTCGCGGAAAGGTACGGCGTCTGGGTCGAGAAGAGCTTCGTGGGCAAGAAGTACATCGGCGTCGAGCAGGTGCTGCGCCGGGTCAAGCCGGACACGCACGCGGACGAGGTCTTGGCCGCCCTACCTCATTAGCTAGAAGAAATGGGCGTGGACGGAATCCCGCGCGGACGATCATCGCCTCACCCAGTAGCTGGCGACATCCAGCATCTCCCTCCCCATCTGTTCAGCGCCCACCTGCAAAGCCAAGAGGCCGGTGGAGACGCGCTCGATGAATCCCCATTCCCAGATCGGTCGAGCATCTACTTCGGTTAGCCGACTGAGGAAGGCACACCTCTCGCGACCGAGTTTCAGTGCATCACCCTCGAGCAGCGGCTTGCTCCATTCGCGCATGGGGATGGCAAGGTCGTAAGCGCGTTCGGCGAATAGCCCGTCGGGATCTATGAACTTGAACTGTGCGCTGATCGAGGACAGCTCCTTTGTAACCTGAAGCGTGTTGGCGCTCTGCGCATCGCCGTGAGCCAAGACGGCGGTGTCGGGGTCGAACGATGTCTCCCGAATGCGGGCGAAGGACCGAGCTTGTTCGATAACGCTTTCCGGGCACGGCTTGTCCAACTCCTCCCAGGTCGCAGCAATGAATGTGGAGAGCCAGCGGGCCTTGTCGGCTCCGGACGGAAGACTTGGGTTGGCAGGTACTTCCCAACCTCGCTGCAGCGTCACGCAGAGAATCTCGATCTGGGTCTCGACGGGCAGACCCAGCTCTGCCAAAGACGGCCCGAGGCGTTCCACCAACATGGCTTGCCGAGCGTCATCGTGCTGGAGCAGCCGTACATAGCCATGGCCGTTCGCGTGAACGAGGGTCCGGATCTCGTTCGACAGCACATTCCCGGGGATTGCGATCTTGATGACGGCTTCAGTGCCGTCGCTTGTCCTCGCCGCCGCGACATAGGCCTCTGACCCCCCGCGGTAGGTGGAACTGACGAGGACTCCCCAGTCGCGCTCCAGCTCGTCGATGAACCCGCCAAGACGATTCAACCACCGAATGCCTTCTGCGCCGTGCGCTGTCGCCTTCTGACGAACCGTTTCGGAAACCTCAAAAACTCTGCGGCTCACCAGATCAATACTGGCGAATCCGGCAGTCGTCTCTACCGAGTAACGGCGAGTAGAAGCTCTAAACCGGCGCCTCGCGCGTGTTTCGCTCGAACTTGTGCCAGGCCTTGTCGCCGCATAGGAACCTCCAGGATCCCTTCACACGGGCCCAGAAGATGATCGGCCGGTACAGGACGAGGTCGAGCGGGGCGAGCAGGAGCAAACGCGCGAGGTCGCGCTTGCGATACGTCCGCGACTGCAGATCGTCGAAGAGGACGGCGGAGGCGGTCAGTGCGGCGTTCGTGAACGCAATCGCGACGAGCATGACGGCGAACGTGAGCGGATCGAACAGCCCGAGCGCGAGTGAGAGCCCGAGCGCTGCGATGGCGAAAAGCTCGAAGACGGGCGCGAGCACTTCGGTGATCAGGTAGAAGGGCGCGCCGAGCATTCCCACGGCCTTGTACCGCGGGTTGAACCACATGCGGCGGTAATGCCAGACGGTCTCGTTGATCACGCGCTGCCAGCGCTCTCGCTGCGAGACCAGCTTGCGGATCGTGTCCGGCCCTTCCGTAGTCGCAACGTTGTCGGTGAGACAGAGGATCTCGTAGTCGCGGCCCTCACGCAGGAACCGCTCGTGAATCCGGAACGTCACCTCGATGTCCTCGCACGTGAACGACCGCGAGTAGCCGCCCACCTCCTCGAGCACGTCGCGCCGCCAGATCTGGAACGCACCGGGTGAGCAGAGCATGAAGCGCAGCCGCGACCACGCGATGCGGTTGTTGAAGAACGCTCGCACGAAGTCGAGGTGTTGAAAGGCGATGAGCGGCTTGAAGTCGATCGGCCGCCGGCCGGGCGGCGCCGCGATCGCCCGCTCCGGCTCGCGTGCGGTGTTGAGGTGGCTCGTCACCCCGATGACGCGTCCGGGATCCTGGACGACGAGACGCATCCCCTTGAGGAGCGCCTTGGGATCGAACAGCGTGTCCGCGTCGACGCCGCACACGTACCGGTACCTGGCGACGTTCAACCCGGCGTTCCAGGCGTCCGCTTTCCCTCCGTTCGCCTTGTCGACGACGATGAGGTTCGGATGGATCGCGCTGCGGTAGATGGCTCGCACGTCCGCGCTTTCGAAGACCCGGCGCACGAAGACCTCGTACGGCTCGAGCTCGTAGACCTCTCGCAGCCTCTCGAGCGTGCCGTCGCTCGAGCCGTCGTTGACCACGATCACCTCGTGCTCCGGATAGTCGAAAGCGAGCAGCGTCTCGACGGTCGAGACGATGACGGGCTCTTCGTCGTAGGCGGCGGCGATGACGCTGACCGGGATGGTGAAGCGCGAGCTCGCAAGGGTCGCGTAGTCCTCGCTCCTGCTCTCCTGGCGCCGAACGGTGCTCTCGATCGCGCCGACGACGACGAGCGCGACGTACACGAAGGTCGTGAGCAGGAGATAGGCGAGGCAGACGAGGACGACGATGCCGAGGATGTCGCCCGTCATGCCGCACGCTCGGTTCTGCGAGAGGCGTGCCGGGCGGCACGCGACTGGGCCGCCTCGCGCAGCCGCTCTCCTCCGGCCTCGTAGATGCGCTCGAGAAGCGGGCTGCTCGGCTGCTCGAACGCCAAGGTGTCGACGAACCCGACGTCCTGGAGGACTTCGGCGGCGCCGTTTCGCGCGAACGCGTCCGGATGGCCGAGAACGGCCAGGAGCGCCGGCACGGCGTCGGACCCCATTCCGCGGAGCGCGTCCTTCGCCGCGGTTCGAACCCACCACTGCCGGTCTGCGAGGAGCGGCGTGATCGAAGGTGCCGCCTCGGCGCCCACGACGTGGCCGGCGGCGCGCGCGGCGTGAACCCGTACGAACCACGCCGGGTCGTCGAGTCGTGCGAGCGTGGCCGCGCCGACGGCGTTCCCACTACGACTCCCGAGCGTCTCCACGGCGGCAGCCCGGACGTTCGGATCGGAGTCCCACGTGAGCGCGATCAGGCTTTCTCGGCCGAGCTCCGGGTACGGTCCGAGCAAGGTGGCAGCCCAGAAGCGCACGGCCGGATGCGGGTGGCGGAGGAGGGGGACGAATCTCGGCCCCGGCACAGGGGCGAGACGTTCGAGCTGCGCCGCGATCCTCGATCGGGGCGCGCTGCCGTCCCGGAGCGCGGAGATCAGGATGTCGATCGCCCAGCCATCTCCGAGATCGCCGAGGCTGCGGATAGCCGCGGACGCGATCCTCGGATCGGGATCCGCGAGCGCCGGGTGCAGAAGCTGGGAAGCCGCCGGGTGGTGTGCGCGGGCGAGACGCGCGAGCGCGGCCACCCGCCGCCACCGCCCCCAGTCGGTGCGTGGCCGGCCGCGACCACGCTGGATCAGCCGGGCGGCCTCATGGGAGCGAAGGTCGCCGACACGCACTTCTTGCCCTCTGTCATACCGCGCACGGCCGAGCACGACCAGGAGCGAGAGCCCGATCCAGGCGGGAAGAGCGAGCGCGAGCACGAAGATCGCGACGCGAAGCACGAGCGCGTCCACTCTCCCGTGGTCGTCGCTTCCAGGCTCACGACTGTCCCTCGATCGAGTGATCCCGCGCGCCAGCGGGCTCCATCGCCACAATCCGGCCATGGGCGGTTGTTGCCACCACGACGAAGACGCTGCCGTGCAGTACCCCCGGAGCAGTTCGTTGATGCGGATGAGAGGACTTGAACCTCCACGCCCTTACGGGCACACGGACCTGAACCGTGCGCGTCTACCAATTCCGCCACATCCGCGCGGCCTACCGATTCTAGCTTCGGCTCGTCTCAGCTCTCGATGACCCGTCTCGGCGCCACTCTCGCAGTCGTCCTCGCGATCCTCGCTCTCGGCGGAACCGAGCACACACCGCCGACCGACCTTGTAACAGACTGTTGCAAGGTCGGTCCGAGCACGGACGGCCGGTCCGAGGTAGTGGTCTCGCTTGCCTCTCCCCCGCTCGCACATGCTCCTGGCACCGAAGCGCGGATCGCCGACGAGCAGCGCGCATTTCGGAGCGAGCTCGCGCGAACGCTTTCCGATGCGCGCCTTCGCTGGAGCTATCGCGTCGTCGCGAACGGCTTCGCCGTCGTTCTCCCGAGCGCAGAGGTGCCGCTGCTCCACGACATCCCCGGAGTGCGCGACGTGTTCGCCTCCGCACGATACGTCCCGCAGCTCGACCGGAGCCCACAGCAGATCGGCGCACCGGGGCTCTGGGGCGCCGGTCTCGAGACGGCCGGCCAGGGCGTCAAGATCGGGGTGATCGACACCGGCGTGGATCACGACCACGCGTTCTTCGACCCCGCCGGCTACACGATGCCGGCCGGGTTTCCGAAGGGCCAGCAGCGGTTCACGAACGCGAAGGTGATAGTCGCGCGTGCGTTTCCGCCGCCAGGAGCGCGCTATAGGAATGCAGCGCTCGCTTTCGACGGCGACAACTCCTCGCACGGCACGCACGTCGCCGGGATCGCTGCCGGGAACGCTCGCACGCAGGCCACAGGTCGCATGGTGTCGGGGATCGCGCCTCGCGCGTTCATCGGCAACTACAAGGCGCTCGTCGGCACGGACTCGGGGCTGAGCCCGAACGGGAACGCACCCGAGATCGTGGCAGCCATCGAGGCAGCGGTGCGAGACGGCATGGACGTGCTCAACCTCTCGATCGGGCAGCCGGAGCTCGAGCCGCGCCGCGACATCGTCGCCCTCGCGCTCGATGCCGCTGCGGCCGCCGGAGTCGTGTCTGCCGTTGCAGCCGGGAACGACTTCAACGACCTCGGCGCGGGCTCGGTCTCGTCGCCGGCGAACTCCGAGCGGGCGATCACCGTCGGCGCGGTCGAGATGAACGGGACGACGCCGCGTGGCACGCACGCCGGTTTCTCTTCCGTCGGGCCCACGACCATCTCGCTTCGGCTGAAGCCCGACGTGGCTGCTCCGGGCGTCGACATTCTCTCCTCCGTGCCCGCCGGATGGTCGTCGTTCTCGGGGACGAGCATGGCCTCGCCTCACGTTGCCGGCGCCGCGGCGCTCCTCGTCCAGCGTCACCCGAGCTGGACGGTCGCACAGGTCAAGTCTGCCCTGGTGCAGACGGGTACCGACGCCTCGATCGACGACGACAGCCTCGCCGTTCCGCAGTTTCAGGGAGGCGGAATCGTGGCGCTTGCCCGAGCCGATCGACCGCTCCTCTTCGCGGAGCCCACCGGGATCTCGTTCGGCCTGCTCCACGGTCGTGGGAGCGCCGACGAGGGACGCGTTCTGTTGAGCGACGCCGGCGGGGGCGCCGGAACCTGGAACGTGACCGTCGACCGGCGCAAGAGCACCCCCGGCGTCTCGCTCACTCTCGGGACCTCGCAGGTGCTGGTGCCCGGTGAGCTCACGTACGAGATCCGGGTCGGGAGCACGCCACGCGCAGGAGAGTTCTCGGGTTACCTGAACCTCCGGCGCGGTCCGGATCTGCGGCGGATCCCGTTCTGGGGCAGGTACACGGAGCAGAGACTCCTTCGCCAGCGGATGGCGCAGTTGCGCCGGCCGGGAACGTACGTCGGGAACACACAGGGGAAGTCAGCTCGCGTGTCCCGCTATCGCTACCCGGAGGACCCGAGCGGAGTCGGCTTGACAACGGTACTCCGCGGTCCCGAAGCGGTCTATCGCGTACGCCTCACCCGGGCGGTCGCGAACTTCGGCATCGTCGTCACTCGGAGAGCGCCCGGGAGTCGCGTCGAGCCGCGCGTCGTGGCCGGCTTCGACGAGAACCGCCTCACGGGCTACGCAGGTCTTCCCATCCATCACAATCCATATCTCGACGGCTTCCGCAGGCCTGTTCCCGCGGCCGGAGCGCTCTCGCCGCTTCCCGGCGAGTATGCGGTGGTGTTCGACAGCGCGACGCGTGCGGGAGCCGGCCGCTTCACGTTCCGTTTCTGGGTCAACGACGTCACTCCGCCGACGTTGCGCCTGCGCACGAGAACCGTGAGGCGTGCCGATCCGGTTCTGGTTGCCGCAAGCGACACCGGCTCGGGCGTGTACGCGGAATCGGTTGCGGCCTCGGTCGACGGCCGCAATACGTCGGCGTTCTATCGCGCCGGCGTCGTCCGGGTCTCCACGGTGGGCCTCGCACCGGGACGACATCGCCTGAGGCTGCACGTCTCCGACCACCAGGAGACGAAGAACACGGAGAACGTCGCCCGCATCCTTCCGAACACGCGGACGTTCACCGCGACCTTCACAGTGCGCTAGGTCGGCCGGGGCCGCGACGCGGACGCCTTCAGGGATCTTCGCGCGATCGAAATCCGCGCGAGCGGATTCCGATCCTGCGCCGAGCTACGTCTTTCGGTCCCGCTCCTCGATCGTCGGGAGCGCGTCCAGATCGCGCTGCACGCTCTTGATGAACTCGTCGCTCTCCTCGTCGACGGCGGTGACGACGCGAAACGACTTCTTGCGGCGTGCCCGCTCGCGCTCGCGGCGGGCATCCGTGCCGAACCGCCTGCCGAGACGCGGCGACTCGACCGCGACGACGAGTGCGGCCGCGAGGACGAGCACGACGAGCCACGGCCAGCTCACCCGCTGGATTGTAGCCAGCTACGCACGGAAAACCTGCATCGGAAGGTTGGAAAGGGGAACACCACCATCCGCTGTCACCAGCCATGTCTCCTGCATGTACAGGCAGTCTTCTCCGTTCGCGGCGATCGCGTGCGGGTGCATCGAGAACACCATGTTCTCCGCGAGCTCGGTCTCGACGCCTTCCCCGACCTTCGGGAACTCGATCATGGTCATCCCGATCGAGTGACCGGTGACGTGGCCGAGGTGGTAGCCGCGCTCGAGGAAGCCGGCGGAAACCGCACGGTGCAGGTCGTGACAGGCGGCACCTGGCCGCATCGCGTCCCTCGCAGCCTCGACGTACTCGAGGTACGCCTCGAGCATCCGTTCCGTGTCCTCCGAGAGCACGGCGTCATGCGCGGCAATCGCGCGCGACACCTCGACCCAGTGCATCCCCGGGCCGGCGACCTCGAGCGAGGGCAGCAGGAACTTCGGCAGGATCTCCTCGCGCCGCGCGATCTTGAACTCCGGCCGTGCGTAGGAGTCGGTGCCCGTGAGAACCATGTTCATCGTGAGCCGTCCGCAGCCCTCCGCAACGAACCACTCCTCTGCCGCAGCCATCACCTCGGCGGCCGACTTCCCGGGCGCGTAGCTCTCGAGGAAGATCTCGAACCCACGCTCGTTGATGCGCACCGAGTCGCGCACCGACTCGAGCTCGGCGTCGCTCTTCACCGCGCGGGCGAGGTCGAACTCGAGGTCGAAGGGGACGAGCTCGAGGCTCGCCGCGACGAGAGCGCGCTCGTCGCGCACGGTCATGACGTAGTCGAGCCCGTACACGCCGACTCGCTTCCACCCGTCGTCACGCGCGTGGCCGGCCATGTGCTCTCCCGGGTGGTCGTGGAACACCTGCTCCAGCTGCGCGGCACGGTGCTCCCCCACGTAACGAGCCTCGCTCGGGAAGACGACGAAGGGATCGCCGTCCGCGGGCACGACGACGTAGGCGTAGCGGTGGACGATCTGGAATCCGGAGAGATAGGTCACCGCGCCCTCGAAGCCCGAGTACTCGCTTCCGGAGACGATCAGCGCGTCCAGGTCGTGCTCGGCCATGGCTGCCCGCACGTTGTCGAACCGGTGTCGAAGCTCGAGAGCTTCTAACACGATGATCGCCCGTCGCGAGGCGGATGCTGGACGGCGCGAGGCGAGGACGCAGGGAGCGTCCATATCAAGCTGATATGGACGCGGGTTCTCGGGGACCCCAAGAAGTGCGCAGCACTTCTTGGGGTAGGACCGAGGACGCGGCATCGCGGCGTCCAGGGCAGCATCGCGACCTGGTCGCTCATCGCGTTGGGAGCTCTTATGTCCACGAGTCCTCGAGTGCCTTGACCAGCGCCGTCAGCGCGTCGTTCAACGGGGTCGGGACACCGAGCTCGCGCCCGAAGCGCGCGATGCCGCCGTTCAGGTAGTCGATCTCGGTCCGCCGCCGGGCTTCGACGTCCTGGAGCATGCTCGCCTTGTGGTCGTGGGCGACGTCGGGTCGCGCGGCATGGTCGATCAGCTCCTCCGGATCCGCGTCGAGCGTGATCCCCTGCGCTCCTGCGACCGCCTTGCCTTCGTCGACGAGCGCGCTCACGAGAGCTCGAAGATCGGGCCGCTCGCAGACGCGGCCGTGTGTGAGCCCCGTCAGCGCCCCGACGGGATTCGTGGCCGCATTGAAGACGACCTTGCGCCACTGGGCGGGGCGAGCGTCGACAACCGCATGGGTCGGCATGCCTCCTCGGGTGCACGCGTCCGCAAGCCGCTCGATCTCGTCAGACCGGGCCGGACGCGGCTCGAACGGACCGAACGTCGTGTCACCTTTGACGTCCCACTGCACGACTCCCGGCGACAGGATCCTCCCGGCCGGAAACGTCGTTCCACGGATCACCCGCGAGACGTGCCGAGCGATCACCTCCTCGTTCCCGACGCCGTTCTGGACGGACGCAACGGCGCCGCCGGCGAATGCGTGAGCGGTGACCGCCACCGCGCCGTCCGTGTGCATCGCCTTCGTCGCGACGATCCCGAAATCGCAGTCGGGAAGCTCGGCCGGCTCGGCCGTCGCTCGAACGGATCCGACCACGTCTCCTGCGCCCGTCAGCCGCAGGCCTTCAGCAGTGATGGCCTCGACGTGCGCGCGATCGAGGTCGTACGCCCACACCTCGACGTCCTCGAGCTGCGCGAGGTTCGCCGCGAAGAGCGACCCGACCGCGCCGCAGCCGACGACACAGACCCTCACGAGGGTCGCAGCCTTCGCCAGAGTGGGTCGACGGAGAACTCGCGCCCGCCCGTGAGCCCGCTGGGCCGGAGGATGAGCACGAGAGCCATCAGCGCGCTGACGACGACGATCCTCGTGCCCGCCGGAACCTCGACCGTGCGCCCCACGAGCTCGAGCCCGTTCTCCGCGTTCGCCAGGACGGAATCGAGAGCGCTCACGGCGAGCGCCCCAACGACCGCTCCCCACAGGCTCGTCGCCCCGCCGATGACGAGCATGGCGAGCGTGATGAACGTGAGATCGAGGTAGACGGCGTCGACGTTGATCGGGAGGAAGTGGACGTAGAGCCCGCCGGCGAGCCCTGCCAGGAACCCCGAGAGCGCGAAGGCGCCGAGCCGCTGCCGGTAGACCGACACCCCGACTGCGCGCGCAGCCGCGGGATCCTCGCGCGTCGCGCGTAGCTGGCGCCCGAAACGGCTTCGTTGATAGGCGAACGCGGCGACGATGACGGCGACGGCGCCGATCGCGGCCTGGCGGAGATCGGTGGTCTCGGACACGGAGGAGAACGTATTCAACCCGGGCCCGACCTTCTCGTAGTAGCGGAGGATGTTGTTCGTGATCTCGAGCACGGCGAAAGTGGCGATGCCGGCAGCGAGCCCGGAGAGCCGCATCAGCGGGAGGCCGACCAGCAGCGCGAACAGGCCGCCCACAAGCCCAGCTGCGAGGAGCGAAGAAACGTTCCCAACGGTCGTGTCCCGCAGAAAGTCGAAGAGGTACGGCATGAAGGCAGGCTTCTCCTGCTCGGGCACGGAGAGCACTCCTGCCGTCCAGACGCCGATGGCCACGAAGCTGATGTGCCCGAAGGAGAGAACGCCCGAGTTGCCGACGAAGACGTAGATCGCGACGACCATGGAAACGGAGACGAGCGCGTTGATGAAGTAGATCTCGGTCGAGCGCGAGACCAGCACGCCGAGCAGCGCGGCGCCGACGACCAGCGCGACGGGAGCACCGAGCTCCAGGGCAGTGCGACGTCCCCTCATACGCGCTCCACGGCAGCGCGGCCGCGCAGGAAGAGCCCTCCCGGCCTGAAGAGGAGGACGAGGATCACCAGACCGAAGACGAACGTCGGCAGGTACTGGCTCTGGGCGGTCGGCAGCGCGCCCCCGAGCAGGCCCGAGACGTAGCCGATCGCGAATCCGCCGAGCGTGGCCGACAGCAGTCGCGTCATTCCCCCGACGACGACTCCCGCGAGCACGATGATCGTCTCTCGCAACGCGAAGGTCGGCGTGACGGTCGGGAACTGCACGGTCAGGAGCACTGCCACGATCGCAGCCAGGACGCCGGCGATGAGCACCGCCGCGGCGCTCACGCGATTCGCCCGCACACCGACGAGCCGCGCGGTCTGGAAGTCCATCGCCGCCGCTCGCATGTGCAGGCCGAGCGAGGTCCGGTTCAGGAGCAGCACGAGGAGCCCGAGGCTGACCGCCGCGCTCACGATGGCGACGATCGCGATCTTCCGGATGTCGACGTCCCCGATCGTCACCGGCCGATTGAGATCGGCGAGCGACGTAACGGTCTTCCCCAGCGGCCCGAACCAGAGCAGCGCGATGCTCTGGAGGAGGAAAGCAACCGCGAATGTCGCGATCAGCATCACGGCGGGCGACTGTGACCGCAGCGGCCGGAAGACGACGCGCTCCATCGCCAGGGACAGGACGATCACGACCGCGAAGCAGAGCGCGATCCCGACACCCACCGGCCACCCGCGATCGGACGCGAAGGCGAGCGCGAACGCGCCGGCCATGATCAGCTGGCCGTAGGCGAAGTTCACGAGCCTGAGCACGCCGAAGACGAGGCCGATGCCGACGGCCATCAGCGCAAAGATGGCACCGAGCCCGATTGCGTCGACCTGTACCTGGAGGTCGACGGCGTCCGAGAGGACGTCGGTGAGCCCGCTCGCGAGGAACGTGCTCACGAGAGGTACGCGGCGACCATCCGGTCCGTGTCGCCCGCATCGGCAGGCGTCAGGGTCAGGCGGAGCTCGCCGTTCGCGAGGACGTGCGTCCGGTCTGCGAGCGCGACGGTGCGCTGTGCCCGCTGCTCGACCAGAAGAATCGCAAGCCCGCGGTCGCGGATCGTGCCGAGCGTCGAGAAGACGAGGTCGACCACGGTCGGCGCCAGTCCGAGCGAAGGCTCGTCGAGGAGCAGGACGCGCGGCCCTGCGACGAGTGCGCGGGCGATTGCGAGCTGCTGTTGCTGCCCTCCCGAGAGCACTCCGGCGGGCCTGGCGCGAAACTCGTCCAGGATGGGGAACAGCGCGTACGCGTCGCCGAGCGGATCGCCGGCGACACCGTTCTTGCGCCTCGCCGCCAGCCCGAGCTGCAGGTTCTCCTCCACGGTCAGCTCGCCGAAGAGTCGGCGCCCCTCCGGTACGAGCGCCATCCCAGAGCGCGCGATTGCCTCAGGGCTTCGCCCGCGCAGCGAGCGCCCGTCGAGCTTCACCTCGCCGTCGCGGAGCGGGACGAGCCCCATCAGCGCGTGCAGGGTGGTGGACTTGCCCGCGCCGTTCGGCCCGATGAGCCCGACGATCTCTCCGGCTTGCACCTCCAGCGAGACGTTTCGAACTACAGGGCTGCCGCCGTACCCGATCGACACGCCCTCGACCCCGAGCACCGGCGCGGTCACGACCCCTCCTCGCGCACGGCGCTCTCGCCCAGGTACGCCGACGCGACGTCGAGGTTGGCGCGGATCTCGATCGGTGTCCCCTCCGCGAGCGTCGCTCCGTGATCCAGGACCTGGATCCGATCGCAGACGTCCATGACGAGCGCCATGTTGTGGTCGATCAGCAACACTCCCGCGTCGTGCTCGTCGCGCACGGAGCGGATCACCGCTGCGAAATCGGGCACCTCGGCCTCGGGCAGGCCCGCTGCGGGCTCGTCCATGAGCACGAATCGCGGCTCC
>Ga0208612_1000348_pt1 | contig 21329 bp, 25 predicted proteins | sample AntDryMetagUQ889_FD_188089 | JGI IMG/M metagenome (GOLD analysis project Ga0208612, IMG submission 188089) | Polar desert microbial communities from Antarctic Dry Valleys - UQ889 (SPAdes) | ecosystem: Environmental > Terrestrial > Soil > Desert | place: Antarctic Dry Valleys | collected 2008-12-31 | reverse complement strand
GCAAGGGCGTCATCAGCGGGATCTCGCGGGCGCATGCCGCCGAGATCGCCGACCTGGTCAACAGCCGGATTCCCGGCCAGACCGCGACCGTCTAGCGCGCCGGGCGTTCAGGCGGGGTTGGGAGAGGTCTCGAGGTCGGCCCGCGGCTCCTTCATCGCTTCGCCCGCGCGGACCGGGGCAGGCATCAAGGCCGCGGCCACGAGCACGAGCAGGAAGGCGGTCAGCCGGGCCACGACGACGAGCAAGTCGTCACCCAGCGGGTCGCCGAAGACGACCACCCCGGCAGCGATCGCCGACATGTTCGCGGCGACGGAGGTGACCGCGATCACGGCCACGCCGTCGCCCACCTGCAGGCTCCGCGCGGAAGCGAAGAAGGAGCCGACGGCCGCGATCACGACGACAGCGCTCCAGGGACTGACGAGACCCACGATGCCGCGCTCGAGCTCGTCGGTCAACGCCTTGACGGTCACGTCCGCGATCCCGAAGCCGATGCCCGCAGCCGCGCCCAGCAGGACGCCGTGTTGCGCCTTCATCCGCTCGATGCGGTGCGAGAAGACCAGGAGCAGTCCCAGGGCGATGCCGACGCTCTCGAAGAGGATCAGCGCCGTCAGGGAGTAGTCGGAGCTGTCGCCGCCGGACTCCTCGCTCGTCACGCCCAGGAGCGCGAGCGACACCGCCACCAGGATGATCCCGATCCACTGACGACGGCCGAGCTCGAAGCCGAAGAAGCGCTCCGCGAGCACGGCGAGCACGACAAACCCTCCGGACAGAACCGCCTGAGCCGTCGAAAGCGGCAGCAGCAAGAGCGCCCCGGCATGTGCGACGAAGGCCGCGACCGCCACGATCCAACCGATCGTCCACCACTTCGACCGGAACAGGTCGGCCGCGCTGCGCAGAGGGTGGCCCATGTCCACGTCCGGCGCCGCGACCGCACCGCGGTGCTTGTACAGGAAGGCCAGGTTCGTGCCGAAAGCCGACAGCACAGCACAGCCAAGCCCGAGCACAGCCAACGCAGAAGGATCCGTCACTGCGCAACGCATCCTTACAGGTCTTTGCGAGGGTGGCGGCGGGCATAGTACCCGGGCATAGATGGGGAATCGCCCCAAGGGTTCCCACGTTGGCGGAATCCGGGCGTTGGTGCTCACCGAACACCAAGCCCCGAGCTCAGCCGGCGCTTTCGGCCCCTACGTCGGCCGTCCTCCGAGCCAGTAGCGCGGGCCCGGGCCGAGGTTCGCCGCGCGATCGCCCGGATTCGAGAGCTTGCAGCGATCGAGCGAGAGGCAGCCACAGCCGATGCATTCGGTCAGGCCGAGCTTGAGGCGCTCGAGCTCGGCGATGCGCTGGTCGATCCGCGATCTCCACTCGGCCGAAAGCCGCGACCAGTCACGTCGCCTCGGCGCGCGATTGGGCGGGAGCTTGGCGAGCTCGGTGCCGATCTCGTCGAGGGTCAGTCCGACGCGTTGGGCGAAGACTATGAAGGCGATCCGCCGCAGCACCGGGCGCGGGTAGCGGCGGTGACCCGAGCCGGCGCGCTCGGAGGCGATCAGGCCCCGCTCCTCGTAGAAGCGCAGCGCCGAGGCGGCGACACCGCTGCGCCGCGAGACCTCGCCGATCGTAAGGAGATCCAACACGGCGAGAAGCAAAGCATGCCTGGGCCTTGACCTCAAGTTCACTTGAGCTTGTAGCTTGGGTTGTGCGCCTGCACCTTCGGACTTCGCCTGCACCTTCGGACTTCAAGAGAGGTACGCATGACCAAGACCCAGACAGCGAGCGACCGCATCACCGAAAAGGTCACGTCCTGGCCGGGCGTCGAGGCGGGCCCGGGCGCGCGCGGCGCGTTTGCCTTCAAGCTCGGGCGCCGGGAGCTCGGCCACCTGCACGGCAACCGTGTGCTGCACGCCGGCTTTCCGAAGGCCGTGTGGAAGGAGCTCTATGAAGGGGGCCGGATCGACTACCACCCGGTCTTCCCCGGCAAGCCGGGCTACGCGGCGCGCAGAATAGAGACCGCCGCGGACGTACGCGACGTGATCGAGCTGCTGCGGCTCAACTACGACCGGGTGGTGGCCCGCCATGGCCTGCCTGCCCTGGCTCGCCGCGGACCGCTTGGTCCAAGCCGGTAGGCGGCGGGTAGGTCTGTGTGAGCGAAACGCACCAGGCGCCTAGGCTCTCGACATGTCCGCCCCCAGCTCCTCCAAGGACTGGCTTGCCGCCCATCCGCCGGCGGACTCCGCGTTCGTCCAGTCGCTGGCTCACGTGTCCTCGCGCATCCGGGCCGGGGAAGAGCTCGGCTTCGCCGTTCGCGAGCTCCTCGATGAGCTTGAGTTGCTTCCCCGCCCGGAGCTGATCGACCGGGCGATACGCGAACGCCCGGAACTGACCGGCTCGGCGCCGGCCGACGCCTATCTCGGCGCGCTCGCTGAGCACCTCGCGGCGACGCGCGGGCTCGAGCGCCCCGCCTGGGCGGTTGAGCCGGAGCGCTTTTTGGAGAGGTTCTGGTTCAAGAGCGACGTGCCGGGCTTCCGTGCGCTGGCAGTCGCCCAGTCCCCCGCGGCGTTCCGACGCCGGGGGATCTTCATCGCCGAGGGCGCGTTGCAGCGCGTGTGACGACATGAATCGAAAGGAGATCGTCACGGCCCTCACCGCGCTCGGCGAGGCGCTCGACCGCAGAGGCGTGCAAGGAGAGATGTACGTCGTAGGCGGGGCGGCGATCGCACTCGCCTACGACAGCCACCGCTCGACCCGCGATGTCGACGGCGTGTTCGAGCCCAAGGCCGCCGTCTACGAGGCCGCCGCGGAAGTCGCCGAAGCGCTCCTGCTTCCACCCGGGTGGCTCAATGACGCGGTGAAGGGCTTCCTCGCGGGGGACGACCCCGAGGCCGCACCGGTGCTCGACGTCCCCGGGCTGCGCTGTCTGGCTGCATCGCCCCGGATGCTCCTGGCCCTCAAGGTCCTGGCTCACCGAGTCGGTGAGGACGAGGACGACGTGCTGCTACTGGCGCGCCAGATCGGGCTTGTGACCGCGAGCGAGGTCCTCGCCGTCGCCGAGGAGGTCTTCGGCGACCGGTTGGACACAGCGGCGCGCTTCTTCGTGGAGGAGCTCTTCGGGGGCGATGCCGGCCCCGGCACCAGCAACTCGCGTGGATGAGCGCCGGCCTGCCGATCGCGGGGGTACGATCGCCTCGTGCCCGACCGCCTGCACTTCACGGACTCCGACGAGGCCAATGCGCTGATCGCCTCGGACCCGATGGCCCTGCTGGTCGGGTTCGCCCTCGACCAGCAGGTCACGGTGCAGAAGGCGTTCGCCGGGCCGCTGGTGCTGCGCGAGCGCCTCGGCGCGCTCGACGCCGCCACGCTGGCCTCCGCCGAGCTCGAGCCCGTGTTCCGCGCCAAGCCGGCCCTCCACCGCTACCCCGGATCGATGGCCGGCCGGGTGCACGACCTCGCGGTGCACGTCCGCGACCACTACGACGGCGATGCGGCGCGCGTCTGGACCGACGCCGCGGACTCGGCCGCGCTGCGCGCCAACCTGGCCGGCCTCCCCGGCTTCGGCGAGATGAAGGTCAAGGCGCTGGGCGCCGTCCTCGCCAAGCACTTCGGCGTGGAGGCGGCCCGTGAGCTCGTGCCGTGGCATCCGACGCTGGGGGACGTCGACTCGCCCGAGGCCCTCGCGGAGTACCAGGCGGCCAAGCGGGTCCACAAGGCCGAGTGGTCGAAGAAGGCTCCGGCTGGTCTGGGCTGACTAAGCTCGCGCTCGTGAGCGGTGATGGGCGCGAACTGGCGGCCATCTTCGCCGGCGGATTCGCCGGGTCGGTTGCCCGCGCGGAGCTGGTGGAGCTCTTTCCCTACCAAGCGGGGTCCTGGCCCTGGGCCACGTTCATCGCCAACGTGTCCGGCGCGTTCCTGCTCGGCTACTTCGTCACCCGCCTGCAGGAACGGCTGCCGCCATCCTCGTACCGCAGGCCGCTGCTCGGAACCGGCCTGTGTGGCGCGCTGACCACCTTCTCGACGATGCAGATCGAGCTGCTGCAGATGCTCGACCAGAGCGCCTGGGGCCTTGCCCTGGCCTACGCGGGTGCCAGCATCGCCGCCGGAATCGCCGCCGTCGCCCTGGCTACCAACGCCGTCCGCCGCGCCCGGGTGATCGCATGAGTCCGGCGACGGTCGTCGCGATCGGGTTGCTCGGCGGCATCGGCGCCGTGGCGCGCTTCGTGGTCGATGGGATCTTTGCCAATCGGAGCCGGAGCGGGTTCCCCATCGGGACCCTGGCGGTGAACCTCACCGGCGCGCTGGCGCTCGGGCTCGTGGTGGGCGCCGGCTTCTCCTCCGACGCTCTGCGCCTCGTGGGCACGGGTCTGATCGGCGCCTACACGACGTTCAGCACATGGGCTTTCGAGTCCCACCGGCTCGGCGAGGACGGCCAGGCCCGGCTCGGCGCGCTGAACTTCCTGCTCAGCCTGGTGCTGGGGATCGGGATGGCGTGGCTCGGCCGCCGCCTGGGGGCGGCCCTGTGATCGAGGACTGCCTGAAGCTGACGACCTACGTCGGGGAGCGCGATCGCGCCGGTGGAGGCTTCCTGGCGGACGCGCTCGTGGACGCCTACGCGCGGCGCGAGCTTCAGACGAGCGTAGTCGTGCGGGGCATCGCGGGCTTCGGGACAAAGCACCACCTGAGCACGGACAGGCTGCTGACTCTGTCCGAGGACCTGCCGCTGGTGTCCGTCGCCGTCGACTCGCGCGAGCGGATCGAGGCCGCGCTCGAAGAGGTCGTGGGCCTGACCGGGTCCCGCGGCCTGGTGACGCTCGAGCGAGCGCGGATGCTGACCGGGTCCCTGGGTGCGCCCGAGCTGCCCGATGACCTGCCCGAGGCGACGAAGCTGACCGTGTACCTCGGCCGCGGGGAGCGCGTCGGCCGCCGGCCCGCCTACGTCGCCATCGTGGAGCTGCTCCGGCGCCACCAGGTCGCCGGGTCGACCGTGTTGCTCGGCGTCGACGGCACCGCACACGGCCGGCGCGAGCGGGCGCGCTTGTTCGGGGCCAACGCTCGCGTGCCGCTGATGGCCATTGCGGTGGGCGAGGGGGCCCGCATCGCCGGGCTGCTTCCCGAGCTCGAGAATCTGGTCGAGCGACCGCTCGCAACGCTGGAGCGCGTCCGCGTCTGCAAGCGCGACGGCGAGCTCCTGGCCGAGCCGCACCACCTGCCGGCCACCGATCCGTCTGGGCTGGACGTGTGGCAGAAGCTGATGGTCTACGCCGGCGAGCAGGTCCGGCACGAGGGCAGGCCGCTGTACCGCGAGCTGGTCCACCGCCTGCGGCGTGAAGGAGCCCTCGGAGCCACCGCCCTGCGCGGCGTCTGGGGCTACCACGGCGACCACGAGCCCCACGGCGACTCCTTCCGCCAGCTGCGCCGCCGCGTGCCGGTGCTCGCGGTGGTGGTGGACCGACCCGACCGCATCCGGCGTTGGTTCGAGCTGGTCGATGAGCTCACGCCGCACACCGGGCTGGTGACCAGCGAGATGGTCCCCGCCTTCGCACCCACCGGCCCGCGGCTGGCTACGCTGGATGCGCGATGAGCCAGGCGGTCGAAGAGTCCAACCGCCGGCTGCTGCGCGCACGTGACGCGATCGACCGCAGCTACGCGCAACCGCTCGACGTTCCCAGCCTGGCAAGGATCGCCTACCGCGACAGGCGCAGCTCGATCTGCCCGTCGCTCTCGCGCACCTCGTAGGAAGGTTGGTCGGTGGTGGCCGGGCCGCGCTGCACCGATCCGTCGTGCAGGCTGAAGCGCGAGCCGTGACACGAGCACTCGATCACCTCTCCGTCGACCTCGCCCATGTCGCTCAGCGGGCAGCCGCGATGCGAGCAGCGGTCGTGCAGGGCGTGGACGCCGTCGCCGTGGCGGACCAGCAGCACCGGAGTCTCGTCCACGAGCACCCTCGTCGGCTCCCCGGCGGGCAGGGCATCCGCCGCCAGGCCCGCGGGCGACCACTCCGCCGCGCCCTCGTCGAAGGCCGTCTGGTTCACGCCGACGCCCTGGACGAAGGCCAGGTGGCCTCCCAGGTAGCCCCCGGCGCCCATGGCGCCGCCGCCCGCGAGGGCCAGCAGCTTCCCGCGCCGGTGGTCGCCGCGCCGGCGCGCGCGCAGCGACGCCACATACAACCCGAGCGCGACGGCGTTGGTCGCGGCGTGCACCAGGCCCACGCGCCGGATGCCCTCGTCGGCGATCTCGCTGTCGGCCCAGTCGCTGGTCCCGGTGAGCGCCGTCGGCCCGTAGGCGGCGATGCCGACCCCGAGCAGCCGCTCGGCCGCCCGGCCGTCGTCGTCTCCGCCGAGGAGGTCGAGCAGCGACGCGCTGACAAACGAGCCGATCACCACGTCGGTGAGGATGGGATGCAGCGCATGCCCCATCCAGGTGCCGCTGATCGCGTCCTTGAGAGCGCCCGGCGACAGCAGTCCACGAACCGCCGTGCCGATCTTCTGGCCGGGCGCATCGAGGGCGCTGATGGACTCGACTGCCCCGGCGAGTGGGCGGATCGGTGAGTTGGTGGGTTCCATGCGTGAGCTGGCGGGTTCCATGCGAGCGGCTTGCCCGGGATCGGCCTCATCTAGACATCGATGCGCCGGCTCAGCGCCCGGCCAGCAGCGATGCTCCGATCGCCCCGCCCAGGTCGCCGAGCTCGGCCAGGAGCACCTCGGGGGGACGCGAGTCCACGAACAGGTGCGGCGTCATCTCGGCCTGGATGCGCCGCAGATAGGGCGTGCCGAGGCGAATGCCCATGCCCCCGCCGACCACCACGGCCTCGACGTCGAGCAGGTTGACCGCCGAGGCGATGCCGGCCCCGAGCGCGTCGACGGCCTCGTCGAGCAGGGAGGCGGCGAGCGGGTCGCCGCGCTTGAGCGCCCGCGCCCACACGCCGCTGGAGAGCCGGTCGCGGCCACGCTTCTCCATGATCTTGAACAGGTCGGTCTTCTCGCCCCGCTCGTGCAGCTTGCGGGCGCGCCGCTCCATGGCCAGCCGCCCCGCGTAGGCCTCCATGCAGCCCCGCCGCCCGCACGGACAGCGCCGGCCGTGGTTTCGGACCACCATGTGGCCGATCTCACCCGCGGCCGAACGGCCCAGCCACGGCTTGCCCTCGAGCACGATGCCGCCGCCGACGCCGGTGCCCCAGAACACGCCCAGCAGCGACGAGTGCCCCCGACCCGCCCCCAGCGCGAACTCGGCGTTGGTGGCCACCTGGACGTCGTTTCCCAGCGACACGGGCACCCCGAGATCCTCCGAGAGCACGTCGCCGAGGCCGAATGGTGCCTCCCAGTCCGGCAGGTTCCCGGCATCTGAGACCGTGCCGTTGGCGTCGTCGACCACGCCGGGGGACCCGACCCCGACTCCCTCCAGCTCACCGGCTCTTGCTCCGGCCTCTTCGGCGGCCTCACGGATCGCGCCGGCCATCACCCGCGCGACGTCGGGCGGCCCCCCGGTGGTCGGCGTCGGGTGGCGCGACTGCCCAAGCACGGCGCCGCCCTCGTCCACCACCACGGCCTGGATCTTGGTGCCGCCCAGGTCGATCCCTCCACGCGCGCTCATGCGCCGCTCGAATCCGCGGCCGCGTGCGACCCGGCGGGTTGCAGCTCCCGGCGGTAGAGGGCCACGAAGGCCGGCGTGCCGATCAACAGCGGCACCGAGAACAGGATCAGACGAAAGGCCAGCACCGCGGCGACCGTGGCTGTCGCCGGCGCGCCGTAGACCAGCAGCGCGCCGATCAGGCCGCCGTCGACTCCCCCGACGCCGCCCGGCAGCGGAATCAGCCCGCCCAGCTGGCCGACCAGATAGCCCATGAGGATGACAAGGAGCGGCGGCGCCGCACCGAGCGCGTGGAAGGTGGCCCACAGCATCGCGTTGTCGAAGGCCCAGTATCCGACCGCACCCCCGATCACGGCCACGTTGCCGGACCGCACGACCGTCACCGCCTCGGCGGTGCCCGAGATCAGCGCCTCGCGGGCGGAGTGCACCCCCTTGCGAATCCGCCCGGCGTTTGCGCCGGGCTCGGGACCGGGCCCGAGCCGGGGCACCAGCAGCACCACGGCGAGGACCGTCGCTGCGACCCCGGCGGCCCCCGCCGTCAGCCACGGCGAGACCTCGGTGCGCCCCAGGCCGGCGGCCATGGCCACCCCGCAGACCACCACCGCCACGAAGTTCACCGAGCTCTTGATGAGAAAGAAGGCCACCGACCGGTGAGCGATCCGCTCGGCCGGCATCCCTCGGCGGCGGAGGATCCACGCACCCAGCGCCAGGCCGGACGCGCCGGTGGCGGGCACGAGCGAGATCGCCGCCTGCTCGGACAGGCCGAGCTCGATGGTCGTGCGCCAACTGAGCGTCGAGCAGAAGATCGGACGGACCATCAGGACATAGGAGGCGCACGACCCCAGCTCGAGCGCCACAGCAAGCGCCAGCCACGCCGGTGAGGCGCCGGCCAAGCGGTCGCGAACCTCCCCGAGCCCGGGCGTAAGCAGGGCCACCAGGACGAGGATGGTGAGCGCGACGACGACCACCAGCGCCCGACGGCGCAGAGCGCGGGGGGAGAAACCCTCCGGCATGTCGGTGTCATGGGTGGCGGCTGCGCTCACGCTCCCCGAGACTATTGCCGGAGCTATCTGATGAAGACGATCTTCCCCGCGGTGTCTCCGTCGAGCATGGCCTGGACGCCTTCCCGGGCCGACTCCAGCGGGATCTCCGCGCCGATCCGCGGGCTGATCTGCTCGCGCTCCATGTAGGCGAGCAGGTCTTCGAGCTCGCCCCGGGTCCCCATGGTCGAGCCCACCACGCGCAGCTGGAGGAAGAACAGCCGCTGGAGCTCGGCCGAGCCGGCGTCGCCGCTCGTGGCGCCCGACACCACCACGGTGCCGCCGGGCTTGAGCGACTTGAGCGAGTGCGACCACGTGGCCCCGCCCACGGTCTCGAAGGCGGCGTCCACGCGCTCGGGGAGCCGAGCGCCGGTCTCGAAGGTGGCGTCGGCGCCCTGCTCGTCCGCGATCGCGCGCTTGGCCTCGCTCGACCCGGTCACCCACACCCGTATGCCGGCGGCGGAGCCCAGTGCGGTGAGCGCGGTGGATACGCCGCCCGAGGCGCCCTGGACCAGCATCGTCTGCCCCGGCCGAAGCCCCGACTTCACGAACAGCATCCGGTAGGCGGTGAGCCAGGCCGTGCCCAGGCAGCCGGCCTGGGCGAACGACAGGCGCTCGGGCTTTGGCAACGCGTTGCGCCTGGGCACGGCCACCCTCTCCGCAAACGTGCCGGGGTGCTTCTCGCTGAGCAGCGTGCGCCTGGGGTCGAGCGTCTCGTCGCCCATCCACTCCGGCGAGGGCACCACCCCGTGGAGCACGACCTCGGTGCCGTCGCCGAGGACTCCGGCCCCGTCGCAGCCCAGGATCATCGGGTACGCGTCCTCCTTGAGGCCCACGCCGCGCAACGTGAAGACGTCGTGCATGTTCAGGCTGGCGGCCTTGACGTCGACCGCGACCCAGCCCTCGGGCACGTCGGGGTCGGGGCGGTCCCCGACCTCCAGCGCGGCGAGGGGATCGTCGGGGTTGGGGGCTGAGGCGTAGGCGGCGAGCATGGGGCTCCCCTACCCGGGGCCATCCCTACATTCACCGGCACCCGGAGTCCCGCCATCGGGCGTAGGCTCGTCGGGCGATGGGCGCCGCGGAGGGCAAGCACACCGAGAGCGCCCCCAAGGCGGCGCTGCTGCTCGGCGCGCTGGGCGTGGTGTTCGGAGACATCGGCACGAGCCCCCTGTACGCCGTCCAGACGGTCTTCGCGGGCGACGCGCTGCGCCCCGTGGCCGTGCAGCAGACCTCGATCTACGGGATCGTGTCGCTGATCTTCTGGAGCGTCACGGCGATCGTCAGCGTGATGTACCTGCTGCTGTTCATGCGCGCCGACAACGACGGCGAGGGTGGTCTGCTGTCGCTGGTCGCGCTGCTGCGCCGGCGGGAGCTGTCCCCGAAGCTCCAGCTCGGCCTGGCCACCATGGCGGTCTTCGGCGCGGCGCTGTTCTTCGGCGACAGCATGATCACGCCGGCCATCTCGGTGCTCTCGGCCATGGAGGGGCTGGAGATCATCGATCCCGGCCTCGAGAAGGTCGTCGTGCCCGGCGCGCTGGTGATCCTGGTCGGGTTGTTCGCCTTCCAGCGCTTCGGAACCGCGCGCGTGGGGCGGCTGTTCGGGCCGATCATGGTCGTCTGGTTCACGGCCCTCGCGCTGTGTGGCATCCGGGGCGTCGCGAGGCACCCCGAGGTTCTGCAGGCGCTGTCGCCGCACTGGGCTGCCCGCTACCTGATCGAGGAGCCCCTGACCGCGTTCCTGTCGCTGGGCGCGGTCGTGCTGGTGATCACCGGGGCCGAGGCGCTGTACGCCGACATGGGCCACTTCGGCAAGCGCCCGATCCGGCGCGCCTGGTTCTTCGTGGCCTTCCCGGCCCTGGTGCTCAACTACCTGGGCCAGGGGGCGTTCCTGATCGACGACCCGTCCGGAGCCGCCAACCCCTTCTTCCTGCTCGTCCCCCACTGGGCCCGGATTCCGATGGTGGCGCTGGCCACGCTGGCCACGATCATCGCCTCCCAGGCGGTGATCTCCGGCGCCTTCTCGGTCGCCCGCCAGGCCACCCGGCTTGGCTACCTGCCGCGCTTGCGTGTGCGCCACACCTCCACGGACGAGCCGGGCCAGATCTACGTTCCGTTCGTGAACTGGCTGCTGATGGGCGCCGTGCTCGGCCTGGTGATCGGCTTCCAGAGCTCCAGTCGCCTCGCCGCCGCCTACGGGGTGGCGGTGACCGGGACGATCACGGTCACCGCCACCCTGTTCTTCGTCCTGCAGTGGGTGCGGGGCAAGCGCCCGCCCGGGCAGATCATCACCGCCGGCGCTTTCTTCCTCCTGTTCGTGCTCGTCTTCCTGGCCGCGAACCTGGTCAAGGTCGGCGAGGGGGGCTGGCTGCCGATCGCCATCGGGTCGATCATCTTCGTGGTGCTCACCGCCTGGCGGCGCGGGCGCGAGCTGGCCGACGCCGGCCGGAGCAGGCTCGAGGGTCCGCTGCAGGACTTCGTGAACGACTTGCACTCCCACGAGATCCCGGTGCAGCGCGTACCGGGATGCGCGGTGTTCCTGAGCCGCGGCGAAGGTACGACCCCGATGGCCATGCGGGCCAACGTGGAGCACAACCACTCGTTGCACTCCAACGTGATCGTGCTGACGCTGAACACGCCCCCGGTGCCGCGGGTGGCTCCCGAGGAGCGCCTGAAGGTGGACGACCTCGGCTTCCGGGACGACGGCATCAGCCAGGTCACGGCCACCTTCGGCTACGAGGAGCCCACCAGCCTGCCCGAGATCCTGCGCCTGGCCCAGGAGTACGGGCTGGAGGGGGGCCAGCTGGACCTGGACACGGCCAGCTTCTTCGTATCGGCCCCGGAGCTGCGGATCACCGACTCACCCGGGATGGCGCAGTGGCGAAAGCACCTGTTTGCCGCCACGATCAAGGTCACCGCCGACCCGATCGAGTTCTTCGACCTACCGCGCGGGCGCACCGTGTCGATGGGCGCCGAGATCGAGATCTGATCCTGCGGCCGGCGCTACCGGACGGCCAGGCGTCCCAGCAGCCGCGCCGCGTCGCGCAGCTCGGCGGGGTCGTGGCTGGCCATGGCAACCAGCCGCAGCCGCGAAGTGCCATCCGGCACGGTCGGCGGCCGGATCGCCTGGGCGAACACGCCCTCGGCCAGCGCCGCCTCGCACAACGCCATCGCCGCGTGAGGGTCGCCGACGACAAGCGGCACGATCGGCACCTCCCCCTCCTTCACGGCGAACCCCTGCGCGGCGAGCTCGTCGCGCAGCACCCGCGCGTTGGCCCGTAGGCGCTCGACCACCGACGGCTCCTCCCGCACGATGCGCAGGGCTTCGCGAGCGGCCCCGACCGAGGGCGGCGGCAGCGCGGTCGAGAAGATCAGCGTGCGCGCCCGGTTGATCAGCAGCGAGGCCGTCACGGAGTCGCAGCAGGCAAACGCCCCGTAGCTGCCCAGCGCCTTGGACAGCGTTCCGACCACTACGTCCACCTCCCCCTCCAGGCCCAGCGCCGCCACCAGACCCCGTCCGCCGGGGCCGACGACGCCGGTCGCGTGCGCCTCGTCGACGATCACCCGTGCGCCGTGGCGGCGGGCCAGCTCCACGATGCCGGCCAGCGGCGCCGGCTCCCCGTCCATGGAGAACACCGAGTCGGTGACGACGGTCGCGGGCCGGTCGCCGGCCTGCTCCAGCACCTCTGCGAGCGCGTCCAGGTCGGCGTGCGCGTAGACCACCGTCTCGGCGCCCGCCAACCGGCACCCGTCGACGATCGACGCGTGGTTGAGCGCGTCGGACACCACCACCTCCCCGCGTCCGGCCAGCGCGGCGATCACGCCCGTGTTGGCCAGGAAGCCCGACCCGAACAGCACACAGGCCTCGCTGCCCTTGAACGCCGCCAGCTCGGCCTCCAGCTCGGCGTGGGGCACCATGTTGCCCGCCACCAGGCGGGAGGAGCCGGCGCCCGCCCCCCACCGCTCCGCCGCCTCGGCCGCGGCGGTGCGCACCCGGGGATCCTCGGCCAGGCCCAGGTAGTCGTTGGAGCACAGCAGCAGCACGTCGCGACCGCCGAGGCGCACGCGAGCGCCCGGTGCGCTCTCGATCACGCGCATCTCCCGCAGCAGCCCCGCCCGGCGGATCTCCTCCAGCGCCTGCTCGACGCCGCTCACCGGGGCGCGCGATCGCAGGTGAGGCAGTGCGCCGTCCAACCAACGGGCAGCACCTGCACCCGCAGCTTGCGCCCGCAGGAGGCGCAGTAGCGCGGCGGGTCGGTGGCCGCCCGCCGCGCGCGGCAGCGGGTGTGGTCGCCGCTGCCCGCGGGCCGCCCGCACCCGTCGCAGTGGATCCCCCCGGCGGTGGTCACAAGGTCCTGGACAGCTCCTTGACCGGCATCGAAAGCTCGTCGAGCAGGTCGAGATCGTCCTGCGGATCGCGTCCCAGCGTCGTGAGGTAGTTGCCCACGATGATCGCGTTGATGCCACCCAGGATGCCCTTGCGGGCGCCAAGGTCGCCGAGCGTGAGCTCGCGTCCCCCGGCGAAGCGCAGGACCGTCCGCGGCAGCGCCAGCCGGAAGGCGGCGATCGTGCGCAGGGCCTCCCGCGGCTCGGGGGCCGGAAGGTCGGCCAAGGGGGTGCCCGGGCGCGGGTCGAGGAAGTTCATCGGCACCTCGTCGGGGTCCAGCTCGGCCAGCTGGCAGGCCAGCTCGGCCCGCTGCTCGAGCGTCTCTCCCATGCCGATGATGCAGCCACAGCAGACCTCCATGCCGCGCTCGCGCACCAGGTCCAGCGTGGCCCGCCGCTCCTCCCAGGTGTGGGTGGTCACCACCTGGCCGAAGTGCGACCGGGCCGTCTCCAGATTGTGGTTGTAGCGGTGCACCTCCATCTCCTGGAGCTCGTCTGCCTGCTCGACGGTCAGGATCCCCAGGGAGCACGCGATGTTGATGTCCACCGCGTCGCGGACCGCGCCGATCCCGTCGCGCACCTGCGCCATCAGCCGCTCGTCGGGCCCGCGCACCGCGGCGACGATGCAGAACTCGGTGGCTCCGGTGGCGGCGGTCTGGCGGGCCGCCTCCACCAGCGAAGGGATGTCGATCCGGGCCGCGCGCACCGGCGTCTCGAACCGCCCGGACTGCGAGCAGAAGTGACAATCCTCGGGGCATCCGCCGGTCTTTAAGCTGACGATTCCCTCCACCTCCACGTCGGGGCCACACCAGCGCAGGCGCACCTCGTGGGCCAGGCCCAGCGCCTCGTCCACGCGCTCGTCTCCCAGCTTCAGGATCTCGTGCACCTGGCCCTCGGAGAGCCCTTCCCCGCGCTCCAGCACCCGCTCACGGGCGATGTCGAGGATGTCGTTCACACCAGTCCTTTCGTTGAGATCCAGTCACGCGCGCCGGCGGCGAAGGCCGCCGGGTCCAGTCTCGCCGCTCCGTCCGGTACGCGACCGAGCACGGGCCTCCCCGAATACGAGGGGAGATCCTGCAGGTTGCACCATTCCGCCAGCCCGGGGTCGGCCGGCCAGGCGCCGATCACCACCCCCGGGCACCTCAGGCCGCGCTGATCCAGCGCGGCGCAGGTGAGGGCCACGTGGTTGAGCGCGCCCAGTCCGGGACGGCTGACCACGAGCACGGCGGCACCGAGGAGCGAGGCGACGTCGGCCAACGTGGACCCGTCGTCGTCGAAGCGCACGAGCAGGCCCCCCGCGCCTTCGATCAGCACCACGTCACGATCGGCCAGCCCCCGGGCCGCCGCCGCGACCTGCTCGGCTCCGATCCCGGCCCGGCCGGCTCGACGGGCCGCGGTGGCCGGGGCCAGCGGCTCGGGGTAGCGGGCCAGCTCGTGCAGGTCATCGACTCCGCTCAGTCGTCGGACCTCGTCCAGGTCGCCCGCCCCGGCGCCATCCACGCCGGTCTGGGCCGGCTTGAGCACGGCCACGCGCGCGCCGTCGGCCCGTGCCACCGCCGCCAGCGCGGCGGTAACGACCGTCTTTCCCACGCCGGTGTCGGTCCCCGCCACGGCGAGGGCCCTCACTGCGGGGCTCCGGCCCGGGCGGCGGCCACGGCCGCCGCGGCGATCCGCGCGACGTCGTCCTCGTCGGTCACATACGGGGGCATCACATAGACCAGGTCGCGGAAGGGCCGCAGCCACACCCCGCGATCCACTGCCGCCTCGGTCGCCGCGGCCACGTCCACCGGTCCGGTGAGCTGGATCACCCCGATCGCCCCCAGCACCCGCACATCGGCCACGCCCGGGTGGTCGCGGGCGGGCTCGAGACCTGCGCGCAGACCCGCCTCGATCGCCGGCACCTGCTCCCGCCAGCCGCCGCCGAGCAGGATCTCGGTCGACGCGAGGGCCACCGCGCAGGCGAGTGGGTTGGCCATGTAGGTGGGGCCGTGCATCAGCGCCCCACCGGTCAGTGAGCCGGCGACCTCGGCGGTGCACAGGGTGGCCGCCAGCGTCATGTAGCCGCCGGTGAGCGCCTTGCCCACGCACATCACGTCGGGGGCGACGCCGGCGTGCTCGCACGCGAACAGCGCTCCGGTACGCCCGAACCCGGTGGCGACCTCGTCGAACACCAGCAGGAGGTCGTGGCGGTCGCACAGCGCACGCAACAGCCCCAGGACCGCGGGATCGTAGAACCACATCCCCCCGGCGCCCTGGACCACCGGCTCCACGATCACGGCCGCCAGCTCGCCGGCGTGGTGAGCCACCAGGCGCTCCAGGTCGGCGACGTAGTCGTCGTGAAGCCGGCGCGGTGGGCGGGGGGCGAACACCTGTTGCGCCAGCACCCCGCTGAACATCGAGTGCATTCCTCCGACCGGGTCGCAGACCGACATCGCCCCGAAGGTGTCGCCGTGGTAGCCGCCCCGCACCGTCAGCACCCGGGATCGCCCCGGCCGCGCCTGCAGGCACATCTTCAACGCCACCTCGACCGACACCGAGCCCGAGTCGCACAGGAACACGTGCTCCAGCGCCTCCGGGGTCATCTCCACGAGCCGCTGGGCCAGCCGCACGCCCGGCTCGTGGGTCAGCCCGCCGAACATCACGTGAGCCATGCGGTCGAGCTGCCCGTGCGCCGCGGCGTCGAGGGCGGGGTGGCGGTAGCCGTGGATCGCGCACCACCACGAGGCCATGCCATCCACCAACTCGCGCCCGTCGGCCAGCCGCAGGCGCACGCCCTCGGCCGCCACCACCGGCAGCGGCCTCGCTGCGGCCGGCATCGGGCCGTAGGGGTGCCACACGTGGCGACGATCGATTTCGAGCAGGTCGTCCGCTGAGGATTGCGGCGCCCGGACCCGTAGCTCGCTGGTCATGGAGGTCGCGACACCATATAGCCCGCGCCCTCGACCGCCGTTCGGCCGACCCGGCCGGACAATCATCGCGTCTTATGTAAGGTCGATTGACAACTTGTGTACAGTTGTCCAACGAGTCGAATTGTCAGGAGGCGCCTTGTCCGAGGCAGCGGTTGACCACGATCACCACCACGAGCACATCGATCTGAACGAGGCGCGACCCCAAGCGCTACGCGTGGCTGCTGGGCCTGCTGGTGCCGCTGATCCCCTTCATGGCCTGGGGACTGGTCGAGCTGACCGGGCTCGGCGTGTTCTGGTTCTTCGGACCGATGTTCGTCTACGGGATCATGCCCGGGCTCGACCACCTGATCGGCAAGGACTCCAGCAACCCGCCCGACAGCGTCCTGAAGTGGCTCGAGCAGGACCGCTACTACCGCTGGTGCACCTACGCCTACATCCCGCTGCAGTTCGCCGCGCTGATAGCCGCGTGCTGGGTCTGGGCCCACGGCGACCTGAGCCTGATCGAGAAGCTCGGCCTGGCCCTGACGATCGGCTTGGTCGGCGGCATCGCGATCAACACCGCGCACGAGCTCGGCCACAAGCGGGCGAGCCTGGAGAAGTGGCTGTCCAAGATGGCGCTGGCCCAGACCGCCTACGGCCACTTCTTCATCGAGCACAACCGCGGCCACCACGTGCGCGTGGCCACGCCGGAGGACCCGGCCTCATCGCGGCTGGGCGAGAGCTTCTACCGCTTCCTGCCGCGCACGGTGGCGGGGAGCCTGCGCTCGGCCTGGGAGCTCGAGTCCGAGCGCCTGGGGCGCTCGGGCGGATCGCCCTGGACGCTTCGCAACGACATCCTCAACGCCTGGACCATGACCCTCGTGCTGTTCGGCGGGCTGACCGCGGTGTTCGGTCTCGAGGTGCTGCCCTGGCTGTTGCTCCAGGCCGTCTACGGCTTCTCGCTGCTCGAGGTCGTCAACTACCTCGAGCACTACGGCCTGCTGCGCGAGCGCCGCGAAGACGGGCGCTACGAGCGCACTCGGCCCGAGCACTCGTGGAACAGCGACAACGTGTCCTCCAACGTGCTGCTCTACCACCTGCAGCGCCATTCGGACCACCACGCCCACCCGCTGCGCCGCTTCCAGGCCCTGCGTCACTTCGACGAGGCGCCGGAGCTGCCCTCGGGCTACGCGACGATGATGCTCCTGGCCGTCATACCGCCGCTCTGGCGCCGGGTGATGGACCCCAGGCTTGCGGCTCACTACGAAGGCGACCTGACCCGCGCCAACCGGGGGGTGGCGTCCGCGTGAGCGCCTTCCGCTGCCCCGAGTGCGGCTACACCTACGACGAGGACAGCGGGCACCCGCGCGAGGGATTTCCGCCCGGCACGCCGTGGAGCGAGGTGCCCGACACATGGGCCTGCCCGGACTGCGGCGTCGAGCAGAAGGTCGACTTCGAGGCGGTCTAGGAGGGCCGTGGCTGTCCCCTATCCCACCGCAGCACGCGAGCTGCTGCGCAACACCCTGCTCGACGCGATGCGCGAGCTCATGCGCGAGCGGCCTTGGGGGGAGGTCTCGATGGCCGACGTGGCCTCGGTCGCCGGCGTCAGCCGCCAGACCCTCTACAAGGAGTTCGGCTCGCGCCAGGATTTCGCCCAGGCGTTCGTCCTCCGCGAGGCCGACCGCTTCCTGGGGGACGTCGAGCAGGCCCTCGGCGCCCACGCGGAGGACCCAGGCGAGGCGCTCTCGGCCGCCCTCGAGGTCTTCCTGCGCGCCGCCGCCGACGATCCCTTCGTGCGCATGATCACCTCGGGTGACGGCGCGGGCGAGCTGCTTCCCCTGCTGACGGTGCGGGGCGAGCCGCTGTTCGTTCACGCGACCGAGCGGCTGACCTCCGTCCTGGTCGCCCAGTGGCCGCGCGTCCGCGAGCACGACGCCCGCCGTCTGGCCGACTGCGTGGTGCGCCTGGCCGTGAGCTACGCGGCGTCGCCGGCCGGTGCGCCCGAGGTCACGGCCGCGGAGACCAGCCGGCTGCTCGAGCCCTTCGTGCGTCAGGCGGTGGGCTCGTAGCGCTCGTTCCCCTTGGGTCCGGAGTTCCCAAGGGGCCGTCTCCGGCTTCCGCAGGCGTACCAACCCACGGCACGCAAGCCCGGTGCGGGCTCGCGTGCCGTATGGAGTGCGGGATCCGACCCCCTGACGTCACGCAAAGCACCGGCGGGCTCGCGTGACGTGTGGAGTGCAGGATCCGCGCCCCAGACGTCACGCAAGGCACCGGCGGGCTTGCGTGACGTGTGGTGCACGCCTGGCCCTGCGCCACCCGTCACGACTCGGCGCTCCCCTGCCTGCCGCCGTGGACGCCGCATCCCTCGCCGCCGGTCACGGGAAGGGAACGGACGCCTCCGCTGAGCCTGGATCCACCGGTCGACGACCGGCGGGATTGAGGCTAAGCGCTGAGCGGCACGGCCGCTCCCGTCACCCGGATGGCCGGGCGCTCGGCCGTGTCCACGTGCACCCGCAGCTCGCTGGGGCGGCCCATGTCGAGGCCCTGCCGGATCAGCAGGTCCACGGGGGGCGAGACCGCCCCGACGTCGCGCAGGTAGGCGCCGAAGGCCGCGGCCGCGGCGCCGGTGGCCGGATCCTCCACGACCCCGCCGACGGGGAACGGGTTTCGCGCGTGGAAGGTGTTCTCGTCCTCGCGCCAGACCAGGTCGACGGTGGTCAGGTCCCGCTCGAGCATCAGGCTCTTGAGCGCGGTGAAGTCGTAGCTCAGGTTGGCGAGGCGATCGCGCGAGGCGACCGGGACGATCAGGTGCAGGGCGCCGGCGTAGGCCACCCGCACGGGCAGCTCCGGATCGAGCTCGAAGCGACCCCACCCGAGCGTCTGGAGCGCACGCTCCACCAGCTCGGCGCCCGCCTCGATCACGTAGGGCGCGACGCTGGTCAGCGTCGCGGTCGTGTGGCCCTCCCCGTCGATCGCGGTGGTCACCGCCACCGGCCCGCTGATGGTGTGCAGCACCACCTCGCCACCTGATGCTCCGGCGTCGGCCAGCGCCACGCTTGCGGCGATGGTGGCGTGGCCGCAGAAGGGCACCTCGGCCTCGGAGCTGAAGTAGCGCACGTCGTGGTGACCGGGCCGCTCGCGGGGGAAGAGGAAGGCGGACTCCGAGTAGCCCAGCTCGGCGGCCAGGGCGAGCATCTCCTCGTCGCCCATCCCCCGCGCGTCCAGGACCACGCCCGCGGGGTTGCCGCCCGAGGGGTCGGTGGCGAACGCGGCATAGCGCAGGGGGACGGGTGGCACGACGTGAGCGTAGATGCGCCTGTGCCAGTGCGCCCATGCCCGGGTGCCTGTGCTCTCGACCGTGCCCGCCGTTGCCCATAGGCCGGGCAGCTTCGCCCCGGCTTCACTCCCTACTCAGCGGCCGGTCGCCGCCGCCGAGACCCGGCCATCCTGCGGACCACCACCGGCGCCAGGACGACCATCACCAGCAGCCGCAGCCCCTGCACGGCCACGATGAACGTGGTGTCCCCACCGGCTCCGAAGGCCACGGCGGCCACCGCGATCAGGCCCCCGGGCGTAGTGGCCAGGTAGGCGTCGGCCAGCGAGACCGAGGTGGTCAGGTGCAACACCACGGCCAGCCCGAAGCAGCCGACGATCAGTCCGACGATGGCCAGCGTCGCGGGCAGCAGTAGGCCGCCCACCACTCGCAGCGTGTCGGTGGTGAAGCGCAGGCCGACCTGTGCTCCGATCACCGCGAAGGCGGCCTCGCGCAGGAGCGCCGGCACCGCGAACGTGCCCTCCGGGGCGATCAGCGTCACCGCGCCGGATACGATCAGAGGACCGAGCAGCGGTGCGTTGGGCAGCCGGATCGCGCGCCCGGCGATGACCCCCGCCAGAGCCACGCCGAGGGCGATTGCCCACCACGACGGCTCGCCCAGCACCGGCGCCGCCTGCGTCGAGGCGGCGCCCGTCCCGTGCCCGGGGAAGGCCAGGGCCGCTACCACCGGCGTGACCAGCACCACCACCAGCACGCGCGCGTACTGCATGAAGGCGACCAGCCGGCCGTCGGCCTCCAGCTCATCGGCCATGGCCACGATGCCCGACGCCCCGCCCGCCACCAGACCGAGCGAGGCCGTGGTCTCGTCGGCGCCTGTGGCCCGGGCCAGCACGCGCCCGGCCAGCAGGCTCAGGCCCAGCGTCCCCGCGCTGACCGCGGTCACGGGCAGCCACGCGTCGGCCACCACGGCCAGCGACTCGGAGTCCAGGTAGGCGCCGAGCACCACGCCCGTCACCGCCTGCGCCCCGGCGAACATCTCGCCCGGCACCTCCAGCCGCCCCGGGGCGGCCAGCGCCACGGCCAGGCCGGCGAGCAAGGCGCCGAACAGGTACGAGGACGGCAGCCCGAGGGCCCCGAGCCCCGACCCGACCGCCACGGTCCCCAGGGCGAGCAGCGTCCAATCGGCGATCCTGCGCACCGCGTGAGTGCGCCTACCCGACGAGGGTCACCGGATCGCCCACGGCCACTGCGCCTGGCCCGACGGTAGACCCGTAGACGCCGAGGCACGCGTCGCGCTCACGCGCGATCGCCCGCAGGATCGTCGGGTTGCGCTTCTCGGTTGCCGGGTCGACGTTGACCACGACGCAACGACGGTCGTGCTCGTCCACGCGCATTCGCATCGCGCCGATGCGAAGCACGGAGCCGATCCACGCATCTTCAGGGAAGTCCGCGCCAGATGTAGCCTCGATCACGAGGTTGGGGCGGAAGCGCTTAACGTCCAGCTCGCCGCCGACCAGGGCGCCGAGGCCGTCGACGCTCTGCGTCGTGATGAGCGAGAGCGGCATGCTGTCGAAGACGCCGCGGTTCTGCTTGATGAGCGCGACGCCGTGGCCAAGCTGTGCGGCGAGCGCCGGGTCTGTGACCTGGAGGCACTCGCCGGCCGGCGTGCGCACCACGGTGGGTGAGGCGTCCGGGTGGCTGGGGTCGAGGAACGACGGCCGGAAGCCGACCATGTCCGTCCGCTCCCGGATCGTCAACCACGGAAAGCCGCTTGCGACCACGCCCTCCCGAACGAAGGCCCAGCGCCGATCGCCGGCGAGCCCGTGCCAAGAGACCTCGACGCTTTCCAGGCTCTCCGGCGCCATCGACTTGACGGGGTAGCGCCACAGCGCCGCCACTCGGCCGACCCGGCGTTCGGACTGCGCTCTGCGATAGGTCGAGCCGTCGGCGGGCGAAGTCGGCACGGACACCTGCCAAGGGTGACAGCGCTCAGCCGCGCAGGTCCCAGGCGCGCAGCAGGCGCCGGGTGGCCCTGGCGCCGCGGGTCAGGCGCCTGGAGGCGACGCCCGTGGCGCCCACGCGGCCACGCCGGGTGCGGAACACCAGCGTGGCCCTCGCGGCCTTGGCCACGTACCACGTGTTGCGGCCGACGCGGTAGCGGCGCTCGCC
>Ga0208612_1000347_pt1 | contig 21379 bp, 19 predicted proteins | sample AntDryMetagUQ889_FD_188089 | JGI IMG/M metagenome (GOLD analysis project Ga0208612, IMG submission 188089) | Polar desert microbial communities from Antarctic Dry Valleys - UQ889 (SPAdes) | ecosystem: Environmental > Terrestrial > Soil > Desert | place: Antarctic Dry Valleys | collected 2008-12-31 | reverse complement strand
CAGCCCACCCGGCACGACCCGGGCCCCTGAGCCGCCGCCGATCACGAACGGGCGCAGGTCCACGTGGCGGGGCTCGAGGCGGCCGCCGCAGACGGTCGGGTGGGTCGAGATCGCGACGAGCTCCTGCGCCACCCAGGCCTCCGGGTCCTCGACCACCCGCCGCTCGATCAGCTCCCTGTCCTGCTCGGAGGCGTGCGGGCAGACCACGAGCCCGTCGCCGCCGAGACCGCCGCGCGGCTTGACGACCAGCTCGCCGAGGCGGGGCAGGACGGCATCTCGCACCTCGCCGTCGCCGAGGTCGTAGGTGGGCACCGATTCGAGCAGCGGCTCCTCGTCGAGGTAGAAGCGCACCATCTCCTCGACGTAGGCGTGCGCGAGCTTGTCGTCGGCGACGCCCGCCCCGAGCGGGTTCACGACAGACAGGGCTCCTCGGCGCACGGGGGGCAGCAGCAGCTCGGCGAGCCAGGTGGGGCGCCCGCTGTGGTCGCGCAGGCGGTCCTCGTCGGTTCGGCGGTAGACCACGTCGATCGGCTCTGCACCGCCGCCGTCCACACGACCGTGCAGGCGTCCGCCGCGCACCAAGAGGTCCGCCGGCCGGAAGAGCGCGAGGCCCGTCGCCCGAGCGAGCTCGCGGTGCTCGTACCACGCGCTGTTGGATGGGCCATCGGAGACGATCGCCACGCGCGGGTCGTCGATCGCCGCGGGCGCCGCGGCACGGAGGGTCTCGACCAGCCACGCGAGCACCTGCGAGGTCTCACGGCGCACCGCGGGCGCCACCACGGGCAGTTGGGCGTCGAGCGCTGTTCGGGCCGCGAGCAGGTAGGCGAGCCCCGAGGGCGTGCGGATGTTGTCCTCGAGCACCCGCAGGACGCCATCCGCGTTGCGGACGAGGTCGGGGCCCAGGACGTAGCCTTGCCGCGGCACCTCGATGCCACGCACCCAGGGCTCGTAGTACGCGGCGGACTCGACCACGCGCGCGGGCACGTGCCCTGCGGCGACGATCTCTTGATCGCCGTAGACATCGGACACGAATGCCGCGAGCGCACGGGCACGCTGGGCGAGCCCGCGCTCGAGGCCGCCCCACTCCTTCCCGTCGAGCAGCCGCGGGACCGCGTCGATCCGGAACTCGCGCGCCGGCTCGGCGCCAAAGGTCACCTCGCGGCCGTGTAGGTGCTCGGCGATGCCGCCGGCGACGCCGGCGAGGTCGGCGCCATCGAGACCGTCGATCAGGGTCGCGTACAGCGGGCGTGGCGAGCCGTCCTGCGAGAAGGCCTCGTCGTAGGCGCTCCCGGGGCGGTAGGCGCCCCGCGATCCCGCAAGCGTCTCCTCGGCCGATGCGCGCATGCCGGCCACGCTACGCGACTTGCCCCCCGGAGGCATTGGCCGGATGTCTAGCGTCATGCGCCACGGGGTCGAACCGGGCCCGCCGGTGCAGACCTCGGGCGGGCGCCCGCCTCGGGCGCCGGGGCGAGCTTCCGCCCGTGGTAGAAATAGGGTCAATCCCTATCGACTTTGAGCTATTGGAGGAGGAGGCATCGGTGGCCGACTACGCGAAGGACGTCCTCGTCGAGACCGAATGGGTGGAGGGCCATCTGGACGACGACTCGATCCGCATCGTCGAGGTGGACGAGAACCCGGCCCTGTACGCCGAGGCACACATTCCCGGGGCGATCGGCTTCGATTGGAAGACGGACCTCCAGGACCAGGTCAAGCGCGACTTCCTCGACCCGGGGGCCTTCGGGGAGCTCTTCGGCGGACGCGGAGTCTCCAACGAGCACACGATCGTGCTCTACGGCGATCGCAACAACTGGTTCGCCGCTTACACCTACTGGTATCTCAAGTACTACGGCCACGACGCCGTCAAGCTGATGAACGGCCCGCGTGAGAAGTGGATTGCCGAGGGGCGCCCGACCTCGACCGAGGTGCCGAGCTACGAGCCCGCGAGCTTCGACGCCCAGCCCGGCGACGACTCGATCCGTGCGCTGCGCGACGAGGTGCTCGCAGCGCTCGACTCCGACACCAAGCTCGTCGACGTGCGCTCGCCGCAGGAGTTCTCAGGCGAGCTGATCGCGATGGCGGGCTACGAGCAGGAGGGGGCTCAGCGAGCCGGGCATATCCCTGGCGCGGCCTCGGTGCCGTGGGCACAGGCGGTGCAGGAGGACGGTACCTTCAAGCCGGCCGGCGAGCTGCGCGAGCTCTACGGCGGCAAGGGAGTGGCCGACGGCTCCGACGTGATCGCCTACTGCCGCATCGGCGAGCGCTCCGCACATACTTGGTTCGTGCTCCACGAGCTGTTGGGCCAGGAGCGGGTGAAGAACTACGACGGCTCGTGGACCGAGTGGGGCAATATGGTCGACGTCCCGATCGAGAAGGACGTCTAGACCTCGCCCTTCTGGCTCGGCTACAGCAGCGGGCCGAGCCGCTCCAGCAGCGACTCGACTATCCGCGCGGTCGCGCCCCATACGAGGTGGCCCTCGACGGTGTAGGTCGGCGTCGGGATCGGCACGCCCCTGCGGAGCAGGCGCCTGCTCTCGAAGCCGCGCACGAGCTCGTGTAGCGAAAGCTCGAGCACCTGCGCGACTTCGGCCTCGTGCGGGCGCCATGCGTGTCCCGCCTCGACCGATCCGACGAAGGGGAAGATCCGGTAGCCCGTGACCAGGGTGCCGACCGGTGGCAGCGCTCCCACGAGCTGGACATCGGCGGGGTCGAGCCCGATCTCCTCGTGGGCTTCACGCAGGGCCGTTTGGCGCAGGTTCTCCTCGGGCTCGTCCTGCCGGCCGCCGGGAAACGAGATCTCGCCCGCGTGCCGGCGCAGGTCGGCGCGGCGCTCGGTGAACACGGCGACGAGATCACCGCCGCGCTCGTACAGCGGAACCAGGACGGCGGCGTCGATTCTCCCCGGGGCGTCCATCGCCGCGGCCTCGCCCGGTGAGAGCAGCAGCGCGCGCAGCTCGGCCGGGGTCGCCACCGGGCCATTATCGGCAGCCTCCGTGGCCCCCGGTGCCAGGACCCACCAAGGGCGTTACGTCAGGCCAGCTCGATTCGCTCGTCGAACATGACCTCACCCTCGAGCGTGCGGTGCACCGGGCACTTGGCGACGATCTGCATCAGCTTCTCACGCTGGTCCTGGGGCAGCTCCTTGGGCAGGTGAACGCGCATCGCGAACTTGGTCGGCGACCCGCGCTGGGCCGGCTCGTAGTCGACCTCCACCTCGACGTCACCGATGTCCCAACCCTTGCGTCTGGCGTACATCTCCATCGTGACCGCGCTGCACGAGGCGAGGCTCGCGGCGAGCATCTCCTGCGGGTTGGGCCCCGCGTCGGTGCCACCCAGCTCCTGCGGCTCGTCGACGGTGACGCGGTGATGCCCGACCTCGATGTGGTGCTTCAGGGTGTCGCCAGAGCGGCGCGCGGTTGCTTTCAACTTCCCTCCCTCCCCTTGAAGAGCTCGGGGTCGTCGCGGTCTGCGTAGCGGGCCATCGCGTACACCGCGTCGGAGGCCCGGTTGAGGTAGCTGAGCACCGTCTCGTCGGCGAGCTCTCCCAAGTCGTTGAGCTCACTCACGCGCCGTTCGGCACGGCGCACGGCGGTGCGCGCCAGGTCCAGGCGAGCCGAGAGCTCGGTACCGCCGGGGATCACGAACTTGGGGGGCAACTGCACGCGGTCCATGTAGCGGTCGATGTCGCCCTCCAGGCGCTCGACCATCTCGGCGGTCACCTTCGACACCCCGGGCTCGAGCCTGTCGGCGGCCTCGGGGGCGGTCGCCAGCTCGGCGCCCGCCACGAAGAGCTCCTCCTGTATCCGCAGGATGTCGGCATAGAGCTCGCCTTCCGCTTCCGCGGCGGCGCGGCAGACCCCGAGCGTCGAGGCGGCCTCGTCGACCGAGCCGTAGGCCTCTGGACGTATCGAGGCCTTGCCCACGCGACCGCCGTACCACAGGCCGGTCGAGCCGTCGTCGCCCTTGCGCGTGTAGATCTTCAAGGGCTCATCTCTTGTGGCCCCTATTCGAGCACATTGAACACCAGACCGGTCGGGACCTTGGGGTAGAAGTAGGTGGACTTGGGCGGCATCGACACTCCGGCTTCGGCCACCTCGCGCACCTGCTCGACCGGGGTTGCGCCCATGAAGAAGCCAGCGTCGGCACGCCCCGACTCCACCGCCTCGCGCGCGTCGTCGAAGCTCTTGGAGTAGGCGAGGCCGCGCAGGTGTGAGATGTCGTCGTCACTCATGCCGAGCGCGCCCTTCAAGACGATCGCCTCGAGCACGGCGGTGTCCAGCCGCCGGTAGGGCTCGGGCATCTCTGGCATCGCACCGGCGGCGATCTCGGGGTCCTTGAGGGTCAGCCGGTAGGGCTTGGCCTGGAAGCTGTCCATGTAGCCGAGTTGGACGCGGCCGGGATCCTCGCCTGAGGGCTCGAGCTCGTCGCGGCTGACCTGCTCCACGTCGAAGTCGCGCAGGACCGCCTCGCGTATGGCCTCCTGCTTGGCTGGCGCGTCCTTGAGGCCGGTGAGCAGGCGGTGGGTGGGAAAGACGGTGAGGCCCGGATCCGAGAGCGAGCAGAGGAACATCAGCACGTAGCGGTGCTCGCCCTCGCCGCCAACCTCGTCGGCGTAGACACGGGCGGTCTCGTAGCGGTGGTGGCCATCGGCGATCAGCAGCTCCGCGCCCGCGAGCGCGGACTGCAACGCGGCGACCGGCTCAGACCCGACGATCTGCCAGAGGTCGTTGCGGGTCCCCTCGTGGTCGGCGGCGGAGGCGAACGGCGCGCCGGCCGTGGCCCCCTCGAAGACCTCGCCGCTCGCGCCCCAGGGATCGGCGAAGAGGCTGAAGATCGGGGAGAGGTTGGCGCGCGTGGCGTGCGTGAGCCTCAAGCGGTCCTCCTTCGGTCCCGGGTGGGTGCGCTCGTGCGGGCGGATGCGGCCGGGGCCGTAGTCCTCCACGCGCACGCGCGCGAAGAAGCCCCGCCGCCGCCGCTCGCTCGTGTCGGGGGCGGCGTAGCGCTGCTCTAGCGCCCAGAAGGCGGGCTCCTGGTCGCGCACCAGGACGCCCTGCCCGCACCAGGCCTCGAAGACCTCCCCCGCGTGCCGATAGGGGTCGCCCCCGTCCGGCGCCTTTGGCAGGTCCACCTCGACGACGTTGAAGGGGCTCTTTGCCAGCAGGTCGGCGCGTAGGACGTCGTCGATCACGTCGTAGGGCGGAGCGATCACGGCCTCGAGCGAGCCGGCGGCGGAGGGGTCGTAGCGCAGCGCGCGTAGCGGCTGGATCTCGGCCATGACGAGGCGACACCCTAGCTGCTTGGTGGGCGGCTCCCGCACGTCTGGACCAGGTGTGTGACAGCAACGACGCGTGCCCTCCGTGCCCCGATAGACCGCCTCCGCGCGGATTGGGACTAGACTTTCGTGGCTCGGGGCGTAGCGAAGCCTGGTATCGCACCGCCTTTGGGTGGCGGGGATCGTCGGTTCAAATCCGGCCGCCCCGACTTCGGCGCAGAGTTCGTTGCTCCGCGGGGAGCCGGCAGGTAGCGCTACGGACGGAGCGCGGCGATCGTTGCCTTGGCACGCTCGGCGACATTCCGATGGCTCTCCCTCGTCTGCGCTCCGGCGCTCTTGGGGTAGGGTGTCGGTGAGGTGGGGAGAACGCCGAGGGTTCGACCCTTGGTGGTAGGCGCCGTGCTGGTGCCGCTTGCGCTCGTGCCGCCGGTGTCCGCGCAGGGACCGCTGCCAGTGGGGCAGGAGGGTGGGGTAAAGGTCAGCTCCTCCAAGGGTCAGGTACTCGTTACGTTCACGCGCCGGGCGGCCCGCCTGTACCGGCGCCGTGTTGCCGGACGCAAGGTCAGGTGCGGTGCGTGAACCTGCCGGAGCCCGCACTCGGGCTCAAGCTGACGACCGTCAGCGACGAGACGTTCAGGGCGCGCGCCGGCGCGGACCGTTGCGGGTGAGCACGATCTCCTATCGCGGTCAGGACTACTGTCGCGTTCTGCGAGCCCGAACCGTGGTCAGCCGCCCCGGAGCCCGGCTCGTCCGACCCGAGCGGTCGCTGGTCGCAGTCCCGCTCACGCAGAGGGGTGCTGCGTATCTCGACGAGGCCATGAAGGTCGAGCAGCTCAACGCGTTGATTCTCGCTGTCGGCATCCTGGCCGACCGTCGCGGGCAGCGGGCCTTCCCGTCCGCACAGGAGATCGCTCGCCGATCGCGCGGCGAGGTCGTCGCGCTGCCCTCGCCCGAGGCGCCGCCGCCGCCGCCGCCCGGCAAGTTGGGCTACTTCACCGACGGCGGGCGAAAGCTTGCCGTCGCGATGCTTTCGCGCCTGGGCCGACGCCTGTTCATCGAGTACGACGCGGACACGAACACGCTTCGCACCAACGTGCACGAGTACCTCGGCGAAGGGATCGATTAGCCCCGTCTCGAGCGCCGCCGGGCGCCTCTTGCCCGCCGCGCGTGCGGGCGAGCCCCGCCGGGGCTCGAGACGTCTAGTGGTGGTCGCGCAGGGCCGGCACGCGAACGACGATGAAGTCACTGTAGTCCGGCAGATTCGGGTTGCGCCCGCGCGACCCGAAGTTCGTGTCGTTGACGATCGCGAGGCGGTTGCCGCCCACCGGCAGGACGCTCTCGATCGTCACGTAGGGCATCGAGAAAGGGTTTCCGATCCCGATGTCGCCGGGGCGTGCCGGCGGAGAGATCAGGGCGGGATCGCGCAGCTTCAACAGGTCGAGCACCTCGCGCTTGACCAGGAAGCCGCCGGGTCCCACCTTGCGCAGGTCGATCACGAACGCCTGCTTGTGCCGGGCAGCCGCGCCTTCGCCGTTGTCGCGCTCGAGCACGACGAAGCGGTGCTCGTCGAGCGCCGTGAAGTCGGAGATGAGGTAGCCGGGATCCTCCAGCCTGTACTGCCAGCGACGACCGGTGTAGCGCTCGGAGCGCACGTCGAACTCGAAGATCTGGCGCCGACGCTGGTCGGCGTCGGTGGCCAGCGGGCCCTCGAGCGCGGGGTAGAGCGTCTTGCCATCTTGCGAGAGCGCCATGCCCTCGAAGCCGTTGGAGCGGCCGAGGTTGCTTCTGCCGGCCGGCAGCCCGGGATAGTCGGGCGAGCGCACGCCGCGGGCCGGGATCGGCGCGTCGAGCACGCGGCCGCGAGCGTCGGTGTGCACCAGAAACGGCCCGAACTCCTCGCCGAACCACAGCGTCCCGTCCCTGGCCACCCGCAGCGACTCGAGGTCGAGGTCGCCGCCGGTGAGCAGGCGCTGCTCGCTACCCTCGGTGACGATCGCGAATGGGATCAGCTCGTCGGGGTCGCGGAGGGTGATCCAATCGAGGATCTCGACGCGGCCCCCGCCACCGTGGGCCGTCTCCCAATCGGCCCGGACGCGGTAGACGCGCAGCAGGAAGCTGCGCGAGTTGGCCTTGGACCCGAACCCGTTGTCGGGCATCGCCCAGTAGGTGTCCTTCCCCGGCGCGTCGAGCAGCGCCGAGAACCCACCGATCGGCTGCGTGGAGTCGGGCGCTGGAGCCGGGTCGGTGTTGGGGGCGCCCGGGAAGGGCGCCGGCGCGGTGGCCTCGGCGCCCAGGATGGCGCGCTTGACGAGCGTCGCCTCGCGCGGGCCCTGGGCGGCGGCCGGCAGGGCGAAGACACACAGCAGGGCGATGACCGTGAGCACGGGCGGGATGGAGCGGAGCAAGGTCGAGGTCCTTTCGATCACGGGAAGGTCCAGTGGCGAGGGCGGACCGTGGTGGGCCCCCCGATGCGTCCCCACCTAAGCACTGCGCCGCGCAGGGGCTGTGACCAGTGCGTTACAGGGCGGTGACGCTTGTGAGACCGGCTCCCGCAGGGTCCCGAGGACGACCCGGCTCGCGGCCGCCGAGCGAGCCCGGCGCGGCCTAGCCTCGACGCGGCTCAGCCGATGGTGCGGTCCCTGCCGCTGCCGCCCGAGAGACGGTCGCGGCCCTCGCGGAACAGCAGGTCGCGGCCCGCGTTACCGAACAAGCGGTCGTTACCCTCGCCGCCGGAGAGGCGGTCGTCGCCCCGACCGCCGAGCAGGAGGTCGGCGCCCTCGTCACCGAACAGCCGGTCATTGCCCGGCGCGCCTGACAGCCGGTCGCTGCCCTGCTTGCCGAGCAGACGGTCCTCGCCCGTGCCGGCGCCGATGCGATCGTTGCCAGAGCCGGCATCCACCAGGTCGTTGCCCGCGCCGCAGTTGATCACGTCGTTGCCGGAGCCGGCGCGCACGCGGTCGTTGCCCGCGCCGCAGTTGATCACGTCCGCGAACGGCGTGCCGACGAGCGTCTCGCTGCGGCTCGTGCCGTTGACGGTCTTGCCCCGGCCGGGCCCGGCGGGCCGGGGGGTTGCCACGGGAGCCGGAGGATCGGGATAGGGGGGTGCAGCAGGCGGCACGGGGCCCGGACCTGACCCACCGCAGGTGACGGTGATGACGCGGGTGGGACAGTCGGCGAGCTGGGCGACATAGATCGCCGCCGCCTGGTTCTTGGCCGTCTCCGAGGGGATGATCCCCGCCCCGGGATAGAAGCCGCTGCCGCCCAGCTCGATGGTGAACGCGTACACGCCCCTCACCCCGTACATCCAATCGGTGAAGTCGCCATCGGTGATGTACAGGTCGGAGGCCTGCTGGGGGCGGTAGCCGGTCGTCCGCCCCATCTCCTGCGCCATCGCCGCGAAGGTGTCGCGGTCGACGCGCGTCATGTCGGCGGGCACGTCCTCGAAGGTGTAGCCGTACGGGTAGAGGACGAGGTCCCCGTAAGAGTGGTAGCTGATCGCCGTGCGCAGGTTGGGGTGCGCCTCGACGAAGCCCCGCAGGGCGGCGACCTCGGGGGTGGAGAAGGGCGAGGGGCCCCGGAAGGTCTCCGATGCGGGGTTCCCGCTCGAGCCCCCGCAGCATCCCCAGCGATAGCCGTAGTTGCGGTTGGGGTCCGTGCCGATCTGGGTCGAGCCCGGTGTCGGCTGCCGATTCTTGCGCCAGAACCTGTAGCTGCCCGTGGCGATGTCGTACTCGCCGCCGTCGGGATTGAGGCTTGGCACGATGTAGATCTGCCGGCTCTCCACGAGCGCCCGCACCGTCTGGTCGGTAGACTCGGCGAACTGGTGCAGAAGCGAGAGCGCCACCTCCACGCTGAGGTGCTCGCGCGCGTGGTGCTGAGCTACCAAGAGCACGCCGGGCTCGTCGGTGCGGTCGGCGGCGTCATTCGAGATGCGTGCGCCGATCAGGCTTCGGCCCTCAACTGAGGAGCCGATCGAGAAGAGATGCACGCTGGCCGGGCGCGCATTCGCGACCGCGTTCATCTCCGCGACCATCTCCGTGTAGTTGTGGTAGGGAGAGTCGGCCGGCGGGAAGTCGGCTGCTCGCGCCAGCCGGCGGATGCGAAACCCCCGTCTGGCGATCGCCTTGCGCTCCCGTCGCGTCGCACGCACGATCACGCTCTTGCGGCGAACCTCGTCGATCCCTGCTCCAGTGCGGGCGATCGCCGTGCGATCGGCTCGGTTGTGCACGCCGCGGACGACGTAGGTACCGACCTGCCCGGCGGCAAAGGCCTCCGGCGCCACCACCAGTGCCGCGAGGATCACGATGGTGACGATCCGCGCGATCGTCGCAGGCGCCGGTAGATGCACCGGCTCAGTATGGCCGACCTTGCATCGGGTGGCAAGGTTCGCCTCTTCGGCGCCTCTCAGGCTGGCGTGCAGTCGGCTGGCGTGCCCGACGGCGCCTTCAGCGGCAAGCGCCTAGACTGGCCACCCATGGAATCGTCCGAGCGCCCCCAGCCCCAGCAGGTGTATCGCCATCCCTACCAAAGCTCGTCACCGCAAGAGACCCCGAGGTGGCTGGTTGTTGGGGTCGGGCTGTTCGTCTGCCTCGGCTTGGTGTGCCTGGTGATCTTCGCGGTCACCCAGATCGTAGATGTCACTCGTCCCGAGGCCACCACCGACTCGAACGGTCGCGCTTGCATCGAGGGCGGCAACGAACGCCTGCCTGACTGCAAGTAAACGGGTTCCGAGGGCGTGCCTCGGTGCCGCCTCCAGCCACCCGGGCGGGGGCGAAGGTCGCTACGGCTCGAGCACCCCGTCGTAGAGCGCGAAGGCGGCCCCCTGGGGATCCTGGACGATCCCGATCTTCGCGATCGCGATGTCGATCGGCCCGGCCATGCGGGTCCTGGATCACGGCCATACGGCCCGTCTCCAGCACGTCGAAGGGCGGGGCGTGAACCGTGCCGCCGAGCTCGTTCACCTTCTCAGCGGCGGCGTCGGCGCTCGCAACGGTGACATAGGACTGCCACATCGGGGGCAAACCCGCCTCGCGCTGCTGCTGTGGCTGCGGGGCGATCGCCGCGACGTCCTGGCCGGCCTTTCGCATCATCGAATACAGGATCCCGTCGCCGGCCGGCATGTCCTCGGCCTCCCAGCCGAAGAGCTCGCCGTAGAAGGACTTGGCTGCCTCTTGATCGGTCGTGGCCAGATCCGCCCAGCAAACGTGCCGGGTGTGTACTCGGTCCGCTCGCCCACGATGCCTAACGCAGATCGGCAGCTAGGTCTCGCCCCTGCACGCCACTGACACACCTCCGTTACCGCACGGTAACGACTGCGGCCCGCCGAGCCGGTTTGCTGCCGCCCATGTCGATACCCCATCTCCGCCGCCTCGGCGTGGCCACCATCCTCACCCTCGTCCTGATCGCAGCCGTGGTCGCCACCTCCCTCGCGGGCGGTGACGGCACTCGCTTGACTTTCAGGCCAGCCGCCGAGGGCGAACCGCTCGTGATCGCTCACCGCGGCGCCTCCGGCTACCGGCCCGAGCACACGCTTGCCGCCTACGAGCTCGGCGCGCGGATGGGTGCCGACTTTGTCGAGCCTGATCTCGTGTCCACCAAGGACGGCGTGCTTGTGGCTCGCCACGAGAACGAGATCTCGGGGACCACGGATGTCGCCTCCCGCCCGGAGTTCGCCGGCCGCAGGACCACCAAGGTGATCGACGGCACCTCGATCACCGGTTGGTTCACCGAGGACTTCACGCTCGCCGAGCTCAAGCGGCTGCGTGCGAAGGAGCGCATTCCCCAGCTCCGTCAGCGCAACACGATCTACGACGGGCGCTATGAGATCCCCACCTTCGAGGAGGTCATCCGCCTAACGCGCCGCCTCTCGCGCGAGCTCGACCGCGAGATCGGGATCTACCCCGAAACCAAGCACCCGACGTACTTCCGATCGCTCGGCCTCTCGCTCGAGGACCCGCTGGTGGACGTTCTGCGCGCCAACGGGCTCGATCGCAGGCGATCGAAGGTCTTCGTGCAGTCCTTCGAGACCCGCAACCTGCGGGTCCTCAACCGCCGGATCGACACGAAGCTGGTCCAGCTCCTCGACGCCCCGACAGGGCGACCCTACGACTTCGTCGTCGAGGGCGACAGTCGAACCTACGCAGACCTCGCGACGCGCGCCGGTCTGCGCCGCATCTCCAGGTACGCCGATGGCGTGGGTCCCTCGAAGATCTACATCGTCCCGCGCGACGCGAGCGGGGCCTCCCAGGCGCCTACGAGCTTCGTGGACGACGCGCACGACGCGGACCTGCTCGTTCATCCCTACACGTTCCGCAACGAGAACAACTTCCTGCCAGCCGAGCTGCGCTCGAGCGCGGACCTCGCGCATTACGGGAACGCGCTCGTCGAGTACGAGCAGTTCTTCCGGCTGGGCGTGGACGGGCTGTTCTCCGACAACCCCGACACGGCGGCCGAAGCCCGCTCGGCCCGCCGATAGGAGGCTCGGGCCATGCCTAGGGGACTACTCTCGATCCTGGCCGCGCTGATCGCCGCGGCGCTCACCGCCGCCCTCGCGAGCGCCGACCACGACAAGCCCTCGAGTGGAAAGCGCGATCAGCCTCAGTATGCGATCGGTTTTTGGGCCGACCTCCCGTACTCCGAGGTCCAGCAGGCGACCGGGGTTCCGAACCTGGTCGCCGACATGAACCGCCAGCGCCTCGCCTTCTCGGTCCACGCGGGCGACATCAAGAGCGGCGGCAGCCGCTGCGACGACGAGGTCTACTCCCAAGCCGAGGGCTACTTCGACTCGCTGAGGGCGCCCGCGATCTACACGCCGGGCGACAACGAGTGGACCGACTGCGACCGCCCGAGCGCCGGGGCCTATTCCTCGCGTGAGCGCCTCGAGCACATCCGCGCGACCCTCTTCGACACCCCCTTCTCCTTCGGCCAGCGGCCCAGGCGGCTCGAGCAGCAAGGCCCGCCCTACGTGGAGAACACACGCTGGCGCGAGCGAGGGGTCCTCTACGCCGCCCTCCACGTCGTAGGCTCGGACAACAACCTCGGCGACGTGGCCCCCGACCCGGCCGAGTGGGAGGCGCGCGACCGGGCCACCAATCGGTGGATGCGCGAGACCTTCGCCAAGGCGAAGCGCACGGACGCCGCCGCCGTGCTGCTGGTGATCCAAGCCAACCCTGGGTTCGACCAGAGCGACCCGACCCGCGCTCCCCTGCGCGACCCGCGCGCCCTCAGCCCCGAGGACGGCTTCGCGCGCTTCCTGCGTACGCTCCGCGACGAGACGGTCGCCTTCCGAAAGCCCGTAGTGCTGGTCCACGGCGACTCGCACTACTTCCGCGTTGACAAGCCGTTGCTCGACGCCCAGGGCCGGCGGATCGAGAACTTCACCCGCCTCGAGACGCCAGGCGACAACGCCCAGAACGGCAACAACGACGCGCAGTGGGTCAAGGTCGCGGTGGAGCCGGACAGCCGGGAGGTCTTCTCCTTCCAGCCCCAGGTCGTGCCCCGCAATCGCGTGGCGGTCCCGACGCCCTGAGCTGAGCGCCTGGCGACCGGACTCGCGACGCCGTTCGCCGCCGTTCACAGCCACCGCTGCCTGGGACACCCGCGACCGCCGGTCGCCGCCAGGCAAACGGGCGCGTCCAGTGGCACGGCAAGAGATAATGGGGCCGACCTTCCCTGCCGATCCTTTGACCCATGGGTCCGCTCCCCGGCGAACATGTGCAGGAGGGAGGGCCGCTCGGCGCGGTCGGGCGGCTGAAGGCGCTTTCCGCACGCAAGGTCGCCGCCGGTGGCGAACGCGGCTGGTGGCGCTGGCTCGTGCCGGCGCTGGTGGTCGCGGTCGTGCTGTTCGCCGCCGCGGATGTGCGCAAGGCGAGCGAGTACGCCGACTCGGCCTTGTCGGCCTCGGCGAGCGCCGAGGACTTCGCGGTCGCCGCCGGTCGCACCTCTACCCTCTCATCGACCGCCTCCGCGAACCCCAGCGCGAACCCCAGCGTGAACGCACGCGACCAGCTGGCGGCCAGCCGCGAAGAGCTGCGTAGCGCCCTCGCGCAGCTGAGCACCCATGCGTCCGGAGACATGGACGTCCTGGAGCTCGGCGAGCTCACCGAGGATGCGGAGCGCTCGATCGGTCAGCTCTTGCAGGCGCCCCGTGGGGTCCGGGAGGCGACTGTCGAGCAGGTCGCACGCGACCTGTCGAACCTCGAGACGCTCGCCAGCAAGGTGGCGAGCAACTACGTGAGCGCTCGCCGCGAGGCCGACGCAGACGCCCGGCGCCGCCTCACGTGGACGGTGGTCGGAGGAGTGCCGCTGCTCGGGCTGCTGATGTGGAGCTTCTGGGCCAGGCGCAACGCCGCCGACGTGGCACGTCGCGAGCGGCGCTTCCAGGCGCTCCTGCAGAACTCGTCCGACCTGGTGCTGGTGGTCGATCCGCGCCAGCTCACCGTGCGCTACGCGACTCCGGTCATCGAGCGCATGCTCGGAAGCGAGGCGGACGATGTGGTGGGCACGAGCCTCCTCGATCTAGCCCATCCGGAGGATCGCGACGCGCTCGCCGCGAGCCTTCGGCACGCGGCCGACGCGGGTGAGGGCGCACGCGCCACCCCGTGGCGGGCGCGCCACGGCCGCGGCGGCTGGATCGACGTGGAGGCCATCTGCCTCGACCTGGCTGACGACGCTTCGGTGCGGGGCACGGTGGTGACCGTGCGCGACGTGGGCGAGCGCAACACGCTGGAGGAGCGCCTGCGCCACCAGGCCTTCCACGATCCTCTGACCGGACTGCCCAACCGGGCGCTGTTCGAGGATCGCGTGCGCCATGCGGTGGCGAGGGCACGGCGGCACGGCCGCGGACTGGCCGTGCTGTTCGTCGATCTGGACGACTTCAAGACCGTGAACGACTCGCTTGGGCACGCCGCGGGCGACGACCTGCTGCGCCTTGTGGCTCAGCGGCTCGACGATCGCAGCAGGGCCGCGGACACGGTGGCGCGGCTCGGCGGGGACGAGTTCGCCGTGCTGGTCGAGGACCCGGAGGGTATCGGCAAGGCCGAGGAGGTGGCCGTCCGCATGCACAGTGCGCTCGACCAGCCGTTCGACATTTCGGGGCACGAGATCTTCGTGCGCTCGAGCATCGGCATCGCGCTCGCCGACCAGGGCGCTAACAGCGAAGAGCTGCTCCGCAACGCGGACATCGCGATGTACGCCGCCAAGGCGTCCGGGAAGGGGCGCTCGGAGGTCTTCCGCCCGACGATGCACATGGCTGCGCGCAAGCGCCTCGAGTTGAGCGGCGACCTGCGTCGCGCGCTGCGAGCCGGCGAGCTCACCGTCCAGTATCAGCCGCTCGTGGACCTCGAGGACGAGCGGGTGCTCGGCGTCGAGGCGCTTGCGCGCTGGAACCACCCGCGGCTGGGGGAGGTACCGCCGGAGGACTTCATCCCGATTGCCGAGGAGGCGGGGTTGATCGTCCCGCTCGGGCGCTGGATTCTCGGGGAGGCCTGCCACCAGGTCAAGCGCTGGCAGGAGAGCCGCCCGGATGAGCCCCCGATCTACGTGAGCGTGAACGTCTCGGCGCGGCAGTTCCGCCAGCCCGGCACGGTGGTGGCGCAGGTGCGCGAGGCGACGGCGGAGAGCGGGGTCGACCCGTCTCTGCTCGTCCTCGAGATCACCGAGTCGGTGCTGATGCAGGACCGCACGGCTGTCGGCAAGGAGCTTGCCGAGCTCCACGAGCTCGGCGTCCGCGTGGCGATTGACGACTTCGGCACCGGCTACTCGGCCCTCAGCTACCTGCGCGAGTTCCCGATGATCGACATGGTCAAGATGGATCAGTCCTTCGTCAACGATCTTTCACGCGGAGCCGGCGACGCAGCTCTCGTGCGTTCGGTGGTCGAGCTCGGTGAGGCGCTCGACATGCAGATCGTGGCCGAGGGCATCGAGCGCCGGGACCAGCTCGACTCGCTGAGCCGTCTGAACTGCGGGGTCGGGCAGGGCTACTTCTTCGCGCGCCCGCTTGACGCGGGCGCGATGGACACCCTGCTCGAGCAGCGACCGCGCAGCGCCGACGCCGCCGCCTGAGAAGCGCGACGGACTGTGAATCAGGGCATACTGGGCCCCGTGTGCGCCCAGTGCATGGCGACGGCAGCGACAGCTGCCACGGCTGCCACCGGGCTGCGGGCGTGGCTATCGGTCCGCGCGTTCGCGTGGCTCACGCCGGTCCGCCTGAGGCGCGCGAGCGCCGGTCTGATCGCGCTCGCCGTGGTGGCGGCGGGCATGCTATCCGGCTGAGCGCCAGGCGCTCCGCCGGGCGGGAGGCTCTCCGGGCGCTGCCGCGCGCGGGCTCGAACGCCTGCCTCAATGCACGTGCCCGCCGTGGGCCTCGCCGGCGAGACGCTCGGCGGGAATGCTGCGGGCCAGGAGGGCGGCCAGCGCCGTGGTCACGGGCACGGCGGCGATCAGCCCGATCGATCCGACCAGGGTCGCAACCACCTCCTTGGCGATCAGCTCGAGGTTCACCGCGTCGGAGAATCCGAGCGTGCTCGAGCTGAAGATCAGCAGCAGTGGCAGGGAAGCGCCGAGGTAGGCCAGGACCAACGTGTTCACGGTCGCGCTCACATGGTCCCGGCCCACGCTCATCGCGCGCCGGAAGAGCTCGCCGAAGCGCTGGGCGGGGTTCGCGCCGCGAAGCGCCAGTACGGTGGAGGCCTGGCTGATCGTCACGTCGTCGAGCACGCCCAGCGCCCCCACCACCATGCCGGCCAGCAGCAGGCCGTCGAGGGAGAGCCCTGACGCGCTGGTTTGGAGGAAGAGCGCCTCCTCGCTCGAGAGGCCGGTGAGATGGGTCAGGTCGGTGAAGATCACGGCGAGGCCCACGGTGAGCAGGAGGCTCGCGGCGGTCCCCACGATCGCGGAGGCTCTTCGGCCCGAGGCCGTGGGCGAGGGTGATGGTGGCGAGCATCACCGCCAGGCTGCCGACCACCGCCACCGCCAGCGGGCTCTTGCCGTCGAGGATCGCGGGCACCATGAACAGGAGGACCACCGCCAGGCTAATGGCGAGCCCGAGCAGCGACAGCGCGCCGCGGGCGCGGGCAAACATCACCACCAGCCCGGCGAACAGCAGCGCCAGGAAGAGCATCGGCCGGCGCCGCTCGAAGTCCGACAGCGAATACTCCTGACCTTCGAGGGCCTCCCGCCCGGGCGCCACTGCGTTCTCGACCACGCGCACCTTGTCGTGGACGTTCACCTCCGGGTCGAGCCCACCGACACCGATCTGAAACGATGTCTGCCGCCCCTCGTCAGGTCCCGACTCGAGCCTCACCGTCACCTTGCCGCAGATGCTGGCCCGCAGGCTCCGGCAGGGGAACTCCTGGACGCGCTCGACGGTCGCGCCCTCGGTGTCGGCGACGATCGACTCTCCGATCTTGGACTCTGTCTTCCCGGGCCACAGGATCGCCATTCCGACGGCGGTCGCGAGAGCTATCAGGAGGACGAGTGCGCCGAACGCTCGGATGGCTGAGGGGCGGCCGATGAGCCCGATCTAAGCATCGGCTCCGGACCCCCCGCCCACGCGTCGGCGCCGGCAGTCGCACTGTGTCACTCTTCGCGATCGATGGGACGACCGACCAAGGACAAGGCGCGCGCTCGCAAGCCCGGGCTGCGCGGCGAGGCGCGCCGCTACTCGAAGCTCCCACGCGAGGAGCTCGACAAGATCGATTACAAGAACGTCCCGCTTCTGCAGCGTTTCGTGACCGAACGGGGCAAGATCCGCTCGCGACGCGTAACCGGTCTCAGCAGGCGTGACCAAACGCGTATGGCCCGGGCGGTCAAGCGCGCGCGCGAGCTCGGCCTGCTTCCCTATGTCGACGCCACGAAGGGCTTCGAGCGCAGCGGCGGCCGCGGCGGCCGCGGCCGCGACTGAGGGGCGGCCGCGGCCGCCCCTCGGTGCGAGCTCAGGCCCCTGCGGCCTCGTAGCGCTCCGCGACCTTCGCCCAGTCCACGGTGTTCCACCAGGCGTCGATGTAGTCGGGGCGCTTGTGCTGGTACTTCAGGTAGTAGGCGTGCTCCCACACGTCGACACCCAGCAGCGGCGTCTGGCCGTCGGTGAGGGGGCTGTTCTGGTTGGGCGTGCCCACCACTGCCAGGCCGGTGCCGTCGTGCACCAACCAGGACCAGCCCGAGCCGAACTGGGCGATGCCCGTGTTCTTGACCTCGTCCTGGAAGTCCGAGAAGGAGCCGAAGGCAGAGGAGATCGCCTCCGCGAGGTCACCCTCCGGCTCACCGCCGCCGTCGGGCGACATCGACTCCCAGAAGAGCGTGTGGTTGAGGTGGCCGCCACCGTGGTTGCGCACCGGCCCTTGTATGTCCTCCGGGAGGTCCGAGAGGTTCGCGATGACCTCCTCGATCGGCCGCTCGGCCCAGTCGGTGCCTTCCAGCGCGGCGTTTGCCTTGTCCACATACTGCTGGTGGTGGTTGTCGTGGTGGGCCCGCATCGTCGCCTCGTCGATGTGGGGCTCGAGCGCGTCGTAGTCGTAGGGAAGCGCAGGTACCTCGTACGGCATGGCAGTCCTTTCTCGGTTGGGGAAAGCGAGTCTATTCCGGGCCGGCGCGCGGGCTTGTGCCGGATCGCCTTGCGCCGTCTCGCCGCCGGCTCAGATCGACGGCGGCGGGGCGGGGACCGGCGCCGGGGTGCCCGGCAGATCCGGGGCGGGCGCCGGCACGGGGTCGGGCCCAGGGTCCGGCGGCGACGGGTCCGGCGGCTGCCCGGGCACGGGCGGGCCGGGCGGCGTCGGGCCGGGTGCCGGGTCCGGTGGGGTGGGATTTGGGGTCTCGAGTTCCATGCCGTTCCCCTACCCGAGTGACCCCTGACCCAAGCACGGCGTCTGACAGACCTTCGTAGCGATGCCGGGCCTGGGACCGTGCCACCCACCGCCCCTAAGACGAGCGAGCAGCGGCCTGCTCGCGCTACCCTGCGGCGCGTAGCAAGGTGAGCCGGGAAGACTGGTCGGCACCGACTTCATGCTGCCCGAAGACCAGGATTCCCGCGTTGCCCCGTAGCAGGCTCAAACGTCAGATCACCGACCAGGCCGGTGACCTGGGCGACTACCTGCGCGAAGAGACAACCGGGGGCCAGCTGCTGCTCGCCGCCACGGCGGTCGCGCTCGTCTGGGCCAACCTGGCCTAGAGCTCCTACCGCGAGGTCTGGGGCACCGCACTGTCGATCGGCCCGGGTTGGCTGCACCTCGACCTCGAGCTGGCCGACTGGGTCGCCGACGGCCTGCTTGCCGTCTTCTTCTTCGTCGCCGGGATGGAGGTCAAGCGCGAGCTGACCATCGGCGAGCTCGCCGACCGCCGCGCCGCAGCCTTGCCTCTCGCCGCTGCGGCCGGGGGAATCGTCATGCCGGCGCTGGTCGCGATCGCCCTGTCCGGCGGTGCCGCGGCAAGCGGTGGTGCCTGGGCGATCCCGGTAGCGACCGACATCGCCTTCGCGCTCGGCGTCCTCGCGCTCGTCGGTTCCGGTCTACCCTCGGGCGTGCGGGTGGTGCTGTTGTCGATGGCCGTGATCGACGATCTCGCCGCGATCGTAATGATTGCGGTGTTGTTCACTGCCGGCCTCCAGCCGCTCTGGCTGCTGGCCGCGGCCGTCCCGTGCGCGGCGTTCTGGGCCCTTCTGCGCGGCCGCCGGGGCATGGCGTGGGTTCTCTGGGCGCTGGCCGTGCTGGCGTGGATCTGCGTCCACGCCAGCGGCGTGCACGCCACCGTGGCGGGCATCGTGCTCGGACTGCTCGTGCCGACCCGCCCCCGGGACGGGGAGGCGACAACCCCGAGCGAGCGCTTCGAGCACCGGCTCCACCCGATCTCTGCCGGGATGATCGTCCCGCTCTTCGCGGTCTCCGCGGCGGGCATCGCGCTGAGCGCTGCCAGCGGCGCCATCTCCGAGCCGATCGCCCTCGGGGTCATGGCCGGGCTGCTCGTGGGCAAGCCGGTCGGGATCTTCGCCGGCGCCCGCCTGGCCGTCCTGCTGCGCCTGGGCTCTCTGCCGCCCGAGGTCCGATGGGGCGACCTCCTGCCCGTAGCGATCCTCGGCGGCATTGGCTACACGGTCAGCCTGCTAATCGCCCGGCTCGCCCTTTCGGACCCCGCCGCACAGGAACAGGCCGCCGCCGCGGTCCTGATCGCCTCTACGATCGCCGCGATCGTCGCGGCCTGGCTCCTGCGGCGCCGGCCCGCCAGCGACGAGCGGGAGGGCGCTCTCCAAGCTCTCTCCCCAGATCGTCAAGGTCAGGAGAGCAAAGCCTCTTCGCACTGAGCCGCTCCGGCGGACGCTCGACCGGAGGCGCTACCGTTCCGTGGCGGGCGGCTGTGGCGGAACTGGTAGACGCGCGGGCTTCAGGAGCCCGTGTCCTTCGGGACGTGGAGGTTCGATTCCTCTCAGCCGCATGGTGTTAGCGGCGTCGAGCCCGGCCGCTTCACGAGCGCCGGCCGTATCGGTGCCTGTCGCCATTTCGGCCTGCTCGTAGAGGCGGCTTGACCGAGGCTCGGTCGGGGTATGCCTTTTCCTAGATCGATCTGGCAGACCGGCTACAATCTTGGGTTCCTAGGGAAGACGGGCAAATCCCCATGGGCGATCACTAGATGGCGCGCGTGTTGATCGAGTGCCCCGTCACCCTCCATCAGGTGTGGACGAGGATGGAGATGGACCAGCAGGACTTCGACAGCGCAACGATCGCTGACGAGAGCTTCCTATGTCCCGCGTGCGGTCAGACCCACAGCTGGGAAAAGGCGGACGCTTCTCTGGAGGAGCGCGGACCGGGCTGACAGCCGCACCACCGACTCGCTCCTCCCACGAGCGCGCGCGTTCGCCGCTCTCCATAGCTCCAGGCGCCTCTGCTCGGGAACGCAGCGCTCTTGGCAAGGAAACGACACATTCGCGGCCTCCACGTGGATCTTTCGACCGGGGCCGGTAGTTTGAGCCGCCGACACGGTTGTCGAGGTCACATCGTGGAGCCGAACGCTGCTGCGGCCACATCGAGAGAAGCCAGGGACGGCGCTGCGGCGTCGCGTCCAGAGCCCGACGGGCTCGTCCGACGGCGGCGCGAGAGCGACTGGACGGGCGAGCTACGCCCCAGCGACGAGGCCGCCGAGCGCGCGTTTCGAGCCGCGCTTGGCGTCGCCACCGCCACGCTCGCCGCCTACGACGGCGGCACCGCCTCGCACTCCGACGATGTAGTCACGCTCTGCCTCGCGCTCGCCGATCAGCTTGGCGTGGAGGACCGCCAGCGGAACTACCTGCTCGCGGCCGCGGAGTTGCACGACATCGGCAAGGTCGCCGTGCCGGCCCGGATCCTCTCGAAGCCCGCCCCGCTCGACGACCGCGAGTGGGAGGTGGTCCGCGAGCACACCGTCACCGGCCAGCGGATCCTCTCCTCGGTGCCCGAGTTGGTCGAGGTCGCCCGTATCGTGCGCCACTGCCACGAGCGCTTCGACGGCGCCGGCTATCCCGACGGCCTGGCGGGTGAGCAGATCCCGCTCGCCGCCCGCATCGTCTTCTGCGCCGATGCCTTCCACGCGATCCGCGGCGACCGGCCCTATCGCCGCGGCCGCTCGGCCCGCGCCGCGCTCGCGGAGGTCGAGCAGCACTCGGGCACCCAGTTCGATCCCGCCGTGGTCGAGGCGCTGACGCGCGTCGCGGGGCGCATGCGCGGGCGGCAACGCTTCGGAGCGGGAATGATCAGCGGCGGACGTCGCTCGCAGCGGCTCGCCGCCCTGCTCCTCACCCTCGCGATCGGCGGCAGCGCACTCGCGGCCGGCGGTGTCTGGAGCCCCGGCGGGAGCGAGGCGAAGACGAAGGCCGCTGAGGGGGGCTCGCCGCGAATGCAGCCCGCGACTGACGATGGCGGTGCCTCCGGGGCAGCCGCCGTGGCCAAGCGCGCAGCTCGAGCAGCGTCAGCCGCGGCGGCGCGATCCGCCAAACACCCCACCACGCGGTCGGTGAGGGGTGCCGGGCTGGGATCACCAGCGAGCGCCTCCTCCCCCGATACCGGCGATCGAGCGACGCTGTCGCCGCCGCGAACGGTGGAGGCGGAGACACAGCCGCAGGGCGATCCCGGGCCGCCCCGGCGGGCGCCC